>PJUD01000172.1_pt1 | contig 60537 bp, 45 predicted proteins | sample 1512341 | NCBI WGS metagenome assembly PJUD01 (sample SAMN08177675, study PRJNA422409) | Feces metagenome, whole genome shotgun sequencing project. | isolation source: Chicken feces (3) enriched on wood chips: beechwood xylan treatment | host: Gallus gallus | place: USA: Madison | collected 2015-01-15 | reverse complement strand
TTCCGGTTGGTTCAACGCAAAGGTTGTTCCGTCCGCAGACACGAAGTCGCCGTCGTTGGAATAGATAAAGTTGCTGAAGCCGCCCCACCAGGTCGGGAAGTTAATGCCGTATTGTTTAATGTTCTTGGGATCGAAGTTCGGATCGTTCGCGTTCCGGCCCTTGGAGTCGATCGTTAGCAGCTTGGCCGTTTCTACGAATTGCTGCCAGGTCCAGGCTTCCGAAGCTTTCGACGGAGGAGGCGCGATGCCTGCTTCCTTGAAGATGTCTTCGTTGTAGAACAGGCCGAACGTTTCCGGACCGGGCGCGATGCCGATCACGTGTCCCGGCTCCAGCGAGTAGAGGAGGTTCGGAACCAGACTGTCGAAGTTGATGGTAGCGTCCTTGTCCAGGAATTCTTGCAAATTATAAAATTTTCCTTGCTCGGCCAACGGGAATGCGATCGAGCCGGATTCCATCATGGCGATGTCGGGCACGTCGTTGCCTGCGACCATCGTCGTCAGCTTCGTATCGTAATCCGCTGCGATATGCTGCAAATCGACCTTGATATGCGGGAACTTTTCTTCGAAACGCTTGATCGCCACTTTGTATGCGGCCAGTTCGTCCGGAGCTCCCCACACCGTCATTCGAAGCTTGATCGACTCGGGCTTGCCGCCGGTTCCTTCGCCGGTTCCTCCGCTGTTGGTCTGACTTGCTTCGCTCTGAGGCTGGTTGGAAGACGACGGCTTGGAGCAGCCGGTTAAGGCGACAGTCGCCAGCAGCACCAGTGCCAGCAGCCAAGCGATAGTATGTTTGCCACGTATCATACGATAACCCCTCTCGAATGTTCTAGGCTCATTCTTTTACATAGCTGCAGTCTATGTTGAACCCAGTATAGGAGATTTTGCAGCGCTTACATATTCCCATTATCTTTGTATTGGTGGACTATCATTGGCTCATCGCATTATCGCGGGAGAGTGATTCCGATCCGCGTCCCTTTGCCAAGATCGGACTGGATGTCGACGCCGTAAGGCTCGCCGAAAGCAAGACGTATGCGCGAGATCGTATTGCGAATGCCGATCGAGGCCATCTCCTTGTGGAAAATGTTGTGCACCGCCTCAGGGCTCATGCCCCTGCCGTTGTCCTCGATCTCGAAGCGACAGGCCTCCTCCGTCATGCGCCCGCGAATGGTGATGACTCCGCCCGTCTCCATCATCGCGAATCCGTGCAGAATCGCGTTTTCCACGAAGGGCTGGAACAGCAGACGCGGCATTTTGCAATCATAGAGCTCGGGATCGATATCGTAATGAACGGCGAACTTATCCTCGAATCGTACCGACATAATGTAGAAATAGCTCTTCATCCATTCCAGCTCGTCGGTCAGCCGAACGGAGCCCCATTCCTTGCGCGTCGTGTATTGCAGCATATGGGAGAGACATACGAGCATCCGGCTCAGCTCTTTCTGCCCGTTCTCGATGGCGGTCCAGTTCATAATGTTTAAGGTATTGAACAGAAAATGCGGATTCATCTGCATGTTTAAGGCGCGAATCTCCGCTTCCTGCTCCTTCAGCCGACTCTCGTAGTTTTCCGTGACCAGCAGCCGTATACGGTCGTTCATCCGGTTAAAGCGCTGAATGAGCAGGCCGAATTCATCGTTTGTGCGGACGTCAAGCTGCGTATGGAAGTCTCCGTCTCCAACCGAACGCATAGCGCCGAGCAGCCGCTTGATCGGATTCGTAATTTTGCCCGAGATAAAATAAGCGAATGCCAGAGCGACCGCAACCATCGCGAGGGACAGCAGCACGGTGGAGGTGCGTATAACGGGAGCCAGCTCGCCGACGAGCGACGCTTCCGGCGTAATGACGATCGACAGCCACCCTGTTACTTTGGAACGGTCGAAGCAGACAATGACCGCTTCTCCGTCCAGCTTCATGCGCCGGGTTCCGCTGTCTTGCTCTTGCAGCTCCTGCACCCAATCTCCGTCGTAGCGCTGACTGATTCGCTCCGGCTCGCTGCTCCCCACTACCGTATTGAACGAATCGAGGATTAAATAGCGCGAATTGTCGGGAATGCTCTGCTCGAACAGCCTGGTCAGGGAATCGGCTTTGAAGCTGACGGCGAGCACCGGGCGCTCGACCTGCTCGTCCAATCTTTCCAGCGTCGAGTTATCCAGATAGGAGAAATCGAGTACGCGGGTCGCCGAGTAGAGATAGCGGAAATCCAGACGTCCTTCCTCCAGATACGACTGATCGAACATATCGGCGAAATCGTAGGTGGGATACCAGACCATTCGTCCGTCCGCCTGCTGCGCGGCGCGATAAACCGCCGACTGCTGCGGGTCTCCCTGCGGCAGCGTCTGGCCGAACGTAAAATAAGACGTCCAGAGCTGGTAGGCGTAGACGTCTTCGATTTGCGAGAAATAAGATCTGAGCGCCCGGTTGACGACTCTGTCGGCGGCCAGCAGCTCGGCCTGGTCGTTCGGATTCAACGTATTGAAGATTTCAAATAGCTCCTTATCCACAAACAAAGCCTGGCTGTTGCGGTCCACGATGCCCAGCTTGGTGTCGATAATTTCGTTGTTTTTGACGACGATGCTTTGCACGTTCTGCTGGGCCTGGCCGGTGACTACTTCCAGGCTTTTCGTATAGTAGATCATCCCGGCCGTCACGAGCGGCACGACAATGAGGAAGACGTAGCTGACGAGCAGCCGGATTCGGAAAGTGATTTTCATGAGAGCCCGCCTCTTTGCTGCAGCAGCGACATCTGTCTGTGACGTTCGGGCGACAGTCCGAAATGCTTCTTGAAGACGCGACAGAAATATTTCGTGTCCGTATAGCCGGATTCGGCGGCAATCTCGTAAATTTTGAGCCGATTATCGGCCAGCAGCTGGGCAGCCCGTTCCATTCTCGCTTCCAGCAGATGCTCCGTGAACGTTTTGCCTGTGTGGTTTTTGATCCAGGTGCTGAAATACGACGGGTTAAAGAAGAAATGCTCGGCCGTCTGCTCCAACGTAATCGGCTTCTGCCGGTTGTCGGCTATCCATTTGACGCATTCCGCGGCTATTTCCTTGTCACCCGCCTCTTTGCCGGCATGCAACGCCTGATGAAGCTCCCGCAGCCTGCTTTCCATCAGCGTCAGCAGCTCCCCGAATGTGCGGCATGCAGATACGCCGGTGACGGCCGCCTGCATAAGCGAGCTGCCCACCTGGCGATCGACATGCTCGCGGTTGCGGCTCTTGATCTTCATCAGCAGCAAAGCGGCCTGCTCCTTGAGGGAGGAGGGCGCTGTCCGTCCAGCGGCGGCAAACCGTTCGAAGCTGCGAGCGCATAGATCGACGGCCGTGTCCGCCGACCTGTCTTGCAGCGCTTCGAACAGCGCCTCGCTGTCGATCGGAGCGCTTGGACTCGGCACGGAAGTCGTGTCCTCCGCCGTCAAAGCTCCCTTATGCCGCTCATAGAAGTGATACACGCTTGCGGCGCGGGCTTGACGGCAGGCGCGCTCTCCTTCCTCCCATAACGATCGCGGCGCTTCGCCCGCGCAGTGCCAGAGCCTCCCCGTCAGGCTCCAAGCTTCGTTTAACGACAGCATATCGGTCCGCAGCCTCTCCCAGCTAGCCTCCAGCGTCTGCGGCTCCAGTCGCACGAGGGATATCCATTGGCCGGAGACGCCGGAAGGCGAGTCAAGCGGCAGCGTGCAGGCCGCTCCATATTGCGCCCAGACTCGCTCCATATCGGCCATCAGCGCTGCGGCATCATAGTCCAGCCCGGAGTCGGCATGAGGCTGAAGCTCGGAATAGATGACGGCGCCGCTTCCGTGGAGCCATTCCAGCTCGGTCAGCTCCTGCCGTTCCGCCTCCTTCACGTCGCCGCCGCTAATCCACGACAGAAGTAACCGCTTCCGGTAGGCGGAAGCAGCCGCGCGCAGCTGCAGCTTAAGCGTCTCCGATTCGGAATGTCGAAGCGTCTCTTCTTGCAGCGCAGCTTGCACTCGTCTTAGCAGCTCGGCTACTTTATCCCTATCGATCGGTTTCAATAAATAATCGTAAGCGCCGTGCCGCATGGCGGCTTGCGCATATTCGAACAGGTCGTAGGCCGACACCATCACCACTTTGGGTTTGAAGGCTTCATGCTCCAGCAGGCCCAGCAGCTCCAAGCCGTCCAGGTTGGGCATTCGAATATCGGTCAGCACGACATCGGGCCGCTCCTCCCGAATCAGCGCGAGCGCGGCTTGACCGTCGCTGGCGTCGATGACGCAGTCGGACGACCGAAGGGACAGGATCATATTTTTCATGCCTCTGCGGTGTCTAGGTTCGTCGTCCACAATCAATATTTTCATCCGCGTTCCCTCCCCATTGCTTTAATTATAGTAAAAATCGGATTGCCGCACGGGGCGTATTATTTGGAAAAGTGGACTTTTGTTGGGGGTTTGACGCATGCACGGGAAAAGCGGCTAATAGGGGGAAGAAGACCGGAAGAACCGGGTGAACCCATGTTCCGGTGCCGGGTATGCTTCCCGCGATGCCTCGTGCGTAAATGCGGGCTTTTTGAACAACCTCCTGAAGGAAAGAACGTGGTATGATAGGGGAGTTGAATGGATAAAAGGAGATTAGGAATCGTGGGCAGACTTGTCTTATTAGGATGTATCGCATACTTGGTCGTGGGGATTGGACAACTGGTCGTGGGCACTGTCATGGAGCCGATGGTCGCGGCGTACGGAATCAAGTATGGCGACGGCGGGCAACTCGTTATGAATCAATTTCTAGGCGGATTGGTCGGGATTACGCTTGCTCCGTGGCTGATGGGACGGATCGGCAAGAAGCTGCTGCTGCTTGGCGCGCTTGGGGTCATGACCGTCGCTGAAATTATATATGCGTTTCAACCTTCATGGGGCGTGATGCTGGCAGCGGCTCCATTCGCCGGCTTTGGCTTCGGAACGACGGAGGCGCTCGTCGGTTCGTTCATTATCGGCGCGGCGATGGGCAATGCGAACGTGGCGATGAGCCGCGTGGAAATTTTCTTCGGCGTCGGCGCGCTGCTAATGCCGTTCGCGGGAGCGGCGTTTATATCTAGCGGGTACTGGGAGTCGGCGTTTGCTCTTGTCGGCGGCTTGGCCGCGATTGCGCTGGTGACGTGGTTTTTCTTCTGGCCGAAAATTCTGGATCGTCCTTTGGAAGGAGCGGCCCCTTCGCAAGCCCGTCGGCAGAGTACGCCGCACCGTGGATTTACGTTTGTCGTCCTGGCGGCTTGTTCTCTGTTTTTCGCTCTCTACGTCGGTTTGGAGATGAGCTTCGTACACTATCTTCCTTCGCTGCTGGTGAATCAAAATGGGCTGTCGGAATCGTCGGCCTCGCTGTCGCTTGGCCTGTTCTGGGGAGCGATGACGGTGGGAAGAATCGTATCGGGGCAAGCGGCTGATCGTTGGGGCGGCGGCGCGTATATGCTAGTGACCTGCTTAGCCGCGGCGTTGGTCTTCGCGCTTCTAGGCGGCTTCAGCAGCACCTGGGCGACGATTGCGCTGACATGCCTTGCCGGATTGGCAATGTCGGGAATGTTCGCGATCGCGCTCGTCTTTGCCAACCGGGCCGTGCCGGGGATGACCGAGCGCACGACAAGCTTGCTAATGGCGTTCGGGGGAATCGGCGGGGCGCTGATGCCGAAGCTGACGGGCTGGTTCCTGGATGAGAACGGCATGGAAGCCACCCGCTGGCTGTTCGCCGTTTTTGCCGTTCTAATGCTTGCGGTTATCGTCTGGGCGCTGCTGTCCGCCAAAGCGTTGGATCGGGCTCGCGGCGCAGCGCCGATTGCTGCCGGCAAAGCTTAATGACCGCATAGAGAAATGAAATATTGAAGGATGAAATGCTGCAAGACGAAAAAATGAAAAGATGAAAGGCGGTCGTTAAAATGAAAAATATCGTGTCCGTAAGATGGGTGCTGGCGCGTTTGTACGAGCCGGATGTGGTCGTCGTCGATTGCCGGTTCCAACTGGGACAGCCGGAAGCCGGTAGAAACGCATACGAGGAGTCGCATATTCCCGGCGCGATCTACCTGGACTTGGAGAAGGATTTGTCCGGACCGCTAGACGAGCATGGGGGCCGACATCCGCTGCCGGATGCGGCCGAGTTGGCCGCCCGGTTCGGTAAGGCGGGTATTAGCAACGAAACGCGCGTCGTAGCTTACGACGATCAGGGCGGAGCGATGGCCTCCCGGCTCTGGTGGCTGTTGAAATATTTGGGCCACGAGAACGTCTTCGTGATGGACGGCGGGTTCTCGGCCTGGAAAACGGCGGGATGCCCGGTGTCGGCCGAGCAGAAGATCATCGTTCCCGCGCAGTTTGTCGCAACGGTGCAGCACAGCATGCTGGTCGAGGTCGACGAGGTTCGCGAATCCCTCGATACAGGGCGCTATGTGCTGATCGACTCCCGCGAGGCTCCTCGTTACCGCGGCGAAGTCGAGCCGATCGATCCGATAGCCGGACACATTCCCGGCGCGCGGAATATGTTCTGGGCGGAAGGCCGCCATGCCGACGGCAGCTGGAAGAACGCCAATGAGCAGCTTGAGCGGTTCTTGGGCGCGGGCTTGTCCGCAGACGACGAGATCGTCGTCTACTGCGGCTCCGGGGTCACGGCTACGCCGAACGTGCTGGCTTTGCAGGAGGCGGGCTTCGGTAAGGTGAAGCTTTATGCGGGGTCTTGGTCGGATTGGATCAGCTATCCGGAGAATCCGATTGCGACAGGGGAAGAAGGGGAAGAAAGGGAATAAGGGGGATTTTTAATGAATGCTTTAACTTATGAAGAATTCGTTCAATTGGTAGAAAAATATAAGATTCTTCCCTTCTCGGAGTTTGTACCGGAATATCCATCGTTGACAGCGGCGTCCGTTAATAACGATTGGCATACTGGAACCGTTACGGATCCATGGTTATGGCGGATTCGGATAGTTCAGGACGGCGTTGCAGCATATGGAAAATTTTTTAGGGGTAAGGCCTGTTTTATTCATATCGAATTTTTTCCCATAATCAGGTCCATCCTATCATCCGACAAAACCGTTGAGGAACGATATAAGGACGGTCTGATTTCAAGAACTGCATATCATATCTATAAAGTTTTGTGCGAGCACGGAAATATTGATTCGCGGAATTTGCGAAAATTGACCGATTTAAATAATAAAGAGAATAAAAAAGAGTACGAAAAATCGCTAGTCGAACTTCAGAATTACGGTGACGTAGTGATTACCGGAGCAGCAAATCAGAACGATGAAGATTCAGGCTGGAGCAGTATGTGTTACCAGCCATCGGAATTGTGGCTGAGCTCGATGCATACAAGTCCTAATTATGCGACCATTGAAGATGCGAAAAATCGGTTGATAGCGGAATTATCCGGAAGCTGCTCCGATAAAGCCCTTAAATTCTTTACAAAGAAACTAAAGCTCTGACCGTGTACAAACAGCATGCCAACAGCGTCACGACGTGTTGCTAGAACAGCAAAAGTTTCTCAGTTCCATCCTCTCGGAAATGCGGGGTTCTTGAGCTGGGGTTGCGATCCTGTCCATAAAGCAGAAATAGACTGCTCCCGTACAAGGGATGCGGTCTATTCGACGTTCTCTTCTATAAGAAGCTCCCAAAAGGAGTACCCTAAAAATGCCATGGATACATACTAGTCTATTAAAAAATTGAACATAAGTCTATTTCTTTTTGGGTATAGCTTGTATGTTATAGAAGCGACCGCGGCGCATAACAACTTATGGGAGGAGAAGCCCGACATGATTACGCTCAGAAAAATTACGCTGGAGAACCGGCGGGCCATATTTAATCTGGAGGTTTCAGAGGAACAACGCCGCTATGTGGCGTCCAATCTGTCGAGCGTGGCTTCGTGTTATGTCCTGGCAACCAATGGGGGACATCCGTTTCCGTTTGCCATTTATGCGGATGAACAGCCGGTCGGTTTTGTAATGCTGACTTATAAAATTACAGGGTACGAGCTCCCGACAATTGCGGAAGACAGCTACTGCATCCTGCGGTTAATGATTGACCAACACTATCAGAATCGAGGCTACGGCAGGGAAGCCATGACGAAAATTCTTGAGTTTGTCCGCACCTTTCCGGCAGGCCCCGCTAAATGTTGTTGGATCCCGTATAACGCCGATAATCTCCCCGCCAAAAAGCTTTATGAAAGCTTTGGTTTTCGCGAAAACGGTGAAATCTGTAACGACGAGCACATAAACGTATTGCGACTCTAAACACGGATAACAGGATACTCCGGTTTTCAAGAATTCGTTGGCTGAGAAGTAAGGAGGGGAAGGATTGAACGGCGATAAAATGAATACGAGGCTCGATAGCGTTCGCTTTATGGTCCATGACATGATTATGTCCATTCCATGCGAGACCCGGAAACAAGAAGCCTGTGCTCACCTGTTTGGGGTGTCTGCTTTTGCTGCGATGCTCGCGATGAGACGAAGGTTAAGCCAAGAGTTGGCGGCGATCGCGGGACTGCTTTACAACTATTACTTTTATAAGACAGGCATAAGGGATTTCCCGGGCCCTAACAGTTCCGAAGCTGTGAGGCCGCTATTAAGGGACTTGAATCTCTTTGACAAGGAAGAGCAAATCGCCGTCTTGAGAGCTATTTTCTATTGCCAAGACAGAAGCAGGATTCACGGGCCGTATGAAGAAATTGTAAAAGATGCCTGCTTACTGCACTTTTATTTTCAAAATACGGGGTGCAGCATTCCGTCGCAGGGTGCGGATAGACTTCGAAAGGCGCTTTATGAGTTGGCGATTCCCAACGATTTATCGGTAGAAGGGCATGGCCTTGGCAACACCGACAATCATCAGGACACGACGAATAGACGGAGTGATTTAGCCGACATCGCGGAAGCGTTGGCTGGGTCACACATCGTTGGAGTACCGGGAGATCAAGGATACCGGGAAGTCTGCAGATATTGGCCCGATACTGGCGTATACAAGGAATTACAGAATGAGTGGTGCGCCGCATTTGTATATCACTGCTGCCGCCGAGCCGGATTTCAACTTCCGATGCGCTACCCGAACGGCAAATGTCGGTTTGCCGGTGTAGGAGCTTGGTTAGAGTGGGCTCAGCTGCCCGAAACCGGATTTCTCTATTTTGACGGACAGAATGGATTTGTTCCGGAGCGCGGGGATATCGTGATTTATGAAAAACTGCTTTCCGATGATTCGCATGACCATATTGGAATTGTTCTAGGCTGCAATGAAGGGGAAATTGAAGTGGCTGAGGGCAACAGAGACAATCAGAACTATTCTAGCGTTTTCAAGAGGGATCGGCGGCACTGCATCCTCGGTTATGTTCGAATCGACAACGACTACGTGTTTCAGTTCAACGGCGAATATAACCCGATCCAATCAATTTAGAGGGGAGATAGAAAAAATGAGCGAGAACGACAAAGAAATCATTGATAGCTATATTGAGGCGTACAACTCAATTGATATTGAAGGTATGCTTGCGCTCTTGCATGAAGAGGTTCTGTTTAGAAATTATTCCAACGGCGAAGTGAGCACGGAGACTAAGGGCATTCACGAATTTAAAGAATTGGCGGAAAATTCCGCCCAAATTTTCTCTAGTCGGTGTCAGACGGTTACGAGTTATAGCCAGATTGACGGCAAAGTGGAGATTCAAATTGATTATGAAGCCGTATTGGCGGCGGATTTGCCCAATGGCTTGAAGCAGGGAGATCGGATTCAGCTTAAAGGGAAGTCCATATTTGAGATCCAAGAAGGCAAAATAACGTTAATTGAAGATTACAGTTGAGTCGTGACAGGTGACGGTAGGAGAGGGAGCTGTTTGCCTCCGAGGAGAATAGAAATGGCTGTGGGCGGCGGTTGTCAAAAAATAACGAAATTTAGCCCATCTGCTGAAGAGGTACTTGTTAAAGCGGCATCGCATATGTTAAAATCGCAATTAGGCAGACCGAAGTGCTGGTAACACCCGGTCTACAATCGGCTTGAATGGGGTTTCCCTTCAAGTTCCTAATGACTACCAGAACCCACCTGCGGCGTTAGCCGCGGGTGGGTTTTTACATTTTCTTGTTATTCGGATCGGCGGAGGATGGAGCGGGGCTGCGCCGAAGCTGCATCGGCGTGCAGCCGCGATAACGCTTAAACAGCTCGTCCAAGTATTGAATCGTTCCGAAACCGGTTTGCTCCGCGATCCGGGTAATAGGCAAATCTGTGTCGCGAATGAGGACCTCCGCCTTGCCGATGCGGTAAAGGTGAATATACTCCGTGAACGTGCGTCCTACGGCATGCTTAAACACTCGGCAAAAGTGGTACGGGCTCATCCCTGCCGCACGCGCCGCTTCGCCAACGGTCAGCTTATCGCTGTATCGGGCTTCGATATAGGAGATGGCATCCTTCAGCCGTTCCATTCTGCGTTTGGCAGCCTCGCCTCGCACGTCCTCTCCGTCTGCGCTCTCCCCGTATTCGCGGGCCAGAACCAATAACAGCACATGAAGATAGGACTTGATCGCTAGTTCGAAGCCGGCGCTGCGGGCGACATACTCTTCGATGATGGAACGAATGATGGTTATACAGTTCGTGTAACCGTCGTCTCCAGTCTGCAGAAGAACGGGGAGCCGCAGCTTGCCCGTCAGCATGGAGCGGGACGCCACATTCATGAAGTCCGAGCTGGCCAACCGGCTGCGATCGAGCAAAATTGTGTAATAGTCCGGCGGTGTATCGACGACATACCCGCTGTGAATGACCCCTTCTCCGATTAGAACAAGGTCGCCGGCCTGCCCGACGAACGAGCGTCCCCCGATATGCAGCTCCACTTGTCCTTGCCTCACGTAGATCAATTCCAGACAATCGTTATGCCAATGCGGCGGGAAAATGGTCGATCCGACACACTCGGGTTGGAACAGATTAAACGGATACGTATCGCCAAGCATGGCCAAATATTGATTATTTCCGCTGTCCGTCATGCTTTCGTCGCCCCTTGGAGATAATGAGCAAGATCGCGTAAAAATCCCGCAAGGTTGCCCGTAGACTCGTGCCTCGATTGTACTCTATGATCAAGGCAAAGAACAGGGCAGAGGGGAAAGATGAGCATGGAAAATCGGAAGCTGAGCATTCGTCTGATGGATAACGAAGTCTGGTGGGGGGGAGACATTACTTACGGAGATCAAATGCCGTTTGGACGAGAGACGATTGAGATTGACCTTGCCGCAGGCATTCGCGGGAATCAGGCGGCGCCGCTGCTCGTCTCAAGCAAGGGCCGGTACGTATGGGCTGACGCTCCGATTCGGTACCGGTTCGAGGACGGCTTGCTGACGGTTGTAAGCGACTCGGGGGAGCCGGTATTGCGGGGAGAGGGCGGGAATCTCCGCCAGGCATTCCTTTCGGCGTCGGCCGAGCATTTCCCGGCAACCGGTACGCTGCCGGACGCGCGGTTTTTCTCGGTGCCGCAGTATAATTTGTGGATCGAGCTGCAATACGAGCCAACGCAGGAGAAGACGCTGCGTTATGCCGAGTCTGTGCTGGCGAACGGGTTGCCTCCTGGAGTCATCATGATTGACGACAACTGGATGGAGGACTATGGGGTATGGCGTTTCCGATCCGACCGGTTTCCCGATCCTAAGGCAATGACAGACAGATTGCACGAGCTTGGCTTCCAGGTCATGCTGTGGACTTGCCCGTTCGTCAGCCCGGATAATGCCGCCAATTTCCGGATGCTCGAGAGCAAAGGATATCTTCTGCGCGAGGAGCGGGGAGAGACTGCCATTCGTAGGTGGTGGAACGGCTACAGCGCCGTGCTCGACTGCACGAACCCGGATGCGGTCGCTTGGTACCAGGAGGAATTGCAGCGTCTAATGGACGATTACGGCATCGACGGATTCAAGCTGGACGCAGGCGATCCCGAATACTACCGAGCGTCCGACCGGAGCGCGGTTCCGATGCATCCGAACGGCCATTGCGAGGCTTGGGCGGCAGTCGGCCGGCGGTATGCGTTTAACGAGTATCGAGCCTGCTGGAAAATGGGCGGACAGCCGCTTGTCCAGCGTCTGCGGGACCGCCAGCACAGCTGGGATCTGAACGGGCTTGCTTCGCTGATCCCGAACGGGCTTGCGCAAGGGCTGGCGGGTTATGCTTATATTTGCCCGGATATGATTGGCGGAGGGCAGATCGGAGACGTTGAGAACAATCCGTCGTTCCGCATTGATCAAGAGCTGTTCGTCCGTTACGCGCAATGCTCGGCGCTGTTTCCGATGATGCAGTTTTCGACGGCGCCTTGGCGCGTACTGGATCGGGAGCATCTCGCATACTGCGTCGAGGCGGCGAAGCTGCATGCGGAGCTTGGCGACACGTTCCTCGCGCTGGCGCAGCACGCTTCGACTACCGGAGAGCCGATTATGCGGCACATGGCTTACGTATTTCCCGACTGCGGGCTGGAGGATGTTACGGATCAGTTCATGGTCGGCGACCGTTTGCTCGTGGCGCCGGTCGTGGAGGAAGGGGCGCGTCGTCGCGTCATCCGTTTTCCTGCAGGCGAGTGGCTGGGAGACGACGGAAGCAGGGTGCAGGGACCTTGCGCACTGGAGGCAGATGCGCCTCTGTCTCGCTTGCCGCATTACCGGTTAGTCGAAGAATAGGAAACGATGCCGGGACGAAGAAGCGGGTATGCAAGGCGGAACAAATAAAATGACAATAGATTCAGGCAGGGCACCAGGCGCGGGAAGAGCCGGTGATCTGCCTGTTTTTTGTGACTAAACCATCCCTTGCGGAATGAAATGGGCATCCTCGTCATTGATTCAATTTATTTCGTCATTCAAAGTCAAGAAAAGTAAAGAATAGGCAAGAGAAGTTCGAGCCGATTCCGTAGGAATCCCCGTTCCGCTTACCGAAATGTTAAGGATACGCTTCTCATGCTCTTCGAACAGGATGTGGTGTCCAGATGCGGTTTCCTAGCCTCATGCGCAAAATGACAATTTTCCCGAAACTGCTCTTAACGTTCCTGGTCGCCATCGTGCCCCTATTTTTCGTGAGCCTGCAGATGAACCGGATGGGTGCGGATAGCGTCCGCCAGGAAATTCTCGCTTCCATGGAGTCGCGCATCCATTATCACATGGGATCGCTCGAAGCGGAGATGGAGCGGCTCATCCGGCTTCACAAGCAGTACATTGTCGACGACGACGTCACCAAGCTCAGTATGATCTCCCCCATTCTTCCCTATTACGACGTGATGCTGATGGAGAAGCGAGTGCAAAACAAACTGCTCGTTATGAAAAATTCCAGCCTCTACATCGCCGAAGCGAAAGCTTATATTCCCTTGATCGGCAAAACGCTTCTCTCCACGAACTACGAATTAGCCATGACGGAGGAGGAAGTCCGCGAGCTCCAGCAGCTGAATCGGAGCCAGGTGTCCCCCGTCGTCTACTGGAAGGGCAAGCTCTTGCTCAACTCCATTAACCCCGATCCCTCGTATTCGGATAAATCTCCGGCTTACATTTTGCAATCGGAAATGGATCAACCGAGACTGAAAAGCTACCTCAGCCAGATCGTCAACGGGGACCGCGAGGGCTCTCTGCTCTTTAACGAGGAGCAGGAGTGGGTGCTGAGGAGCGGCGCGGAAGAACCCGTACAGGCTATCGCTCGGCAATTCGTCAAGCAACAGCCTCAGGAACTGAAGTCCGGACAAGGGAAAATTGAAATTCATAATCGGAATTATTACGTGGCGTTCGAGCGTTCCCAGCTCCTGAACATGGACTTGGTTCTCTATATGCCGGAAGAGCAGGTGTTAGGGCCGCTCGATAAATACCGTACCTGGTTCTGGATTCTGTCCGGAATTTCGCTGGCCGTCGTCGTCGCATTCTCCTACTGGATCTTCCGGTTAATTCATTTTCCGCTGAGAAAAATGGTACGGGCGTTCCGCAAAGTGGAGAATGGGGACTTGAGTTTGACGATCGTGCACCGGAATTACGACGAATTTCAATACCTGTACGGGCAATTTAACGTCATGGTCGGCAAGCTGAAACACTCGATCCAGGAAGTGTACGAGTCGCGGATCATGGCCCAGCAATCGGAGCTGAAACAGCTGCAATCCCAGATCAATCCGCATTTCCTGTACAACACGTACTTCATGGTCCATCGTATGGCCGAAGCGCACGACGTGGATAACGTAACCAAGGCTACGAAATATCTAGGGGAATATTTCCAATATATTACCCGTAATTCCTCTGACGAGGCGACCGTAGAGGAAGAGTGGAACCACACGCTCGCTTATTTGGAAATCCAGCAGATGCGATCGCACAATCGGATCGAAGCCCGGGTATCGGAGCTTCCGGAAGTCGAACCGGACGGCGTTCGAATCCCGCGCCTCATTCTGCAGCCGCTTGTGGAGAACGCCTATCAGCATGGGTTGAAGTCGAAGGTGTCTGGCGGGATCGTCGCACTAACTGCAAAGAGGCTTCAGGACGGGGCGCTCGCGCTCTCTGTGGAGGATAACGGAGACGAGCTGAGCGACGAATGCTTGTCAGACCTTCGATATAGGCTTGAGAGCAAGCGCGAGGATCAGACGGAGAAAACGGGATTGCTGAACGTGCATAGAAGATTATCGCTGCGATTCGGCGAGGATTGCGGCCTTAGCGTCTCGCGAAGCGCGTTCGGCGGCTTAAAGGTCGAGATGGTTGTGCCCGCGGATCGCGGAGAACGGAAGGAGGAATAACGATGACCATACGAAGGATACTGATCGTCGATGACGAACCGTTCATCGTGAACGGTCTGGTCGGCATGATCAAGGAGGCCGAATTGCCGGAGTCGGAAGTGTATAAGGCCAGTTCTGCCGCCGAAGCGCTAAGCTGGTTGGAGAGAACGGCGATGGATATCGTGTTGACGGACATCTGCATGCCGGGCATGGACGGTCTGGAGCTGCAGCGCCGAATCCTGCAGCGCTGGCCGCGCTGCAAAATCGTCTTCTTAACCGGACACAACGATTTCAATTACGCGAAGGAAGCGATTCATCACCGCGCGGTCGATTACATTCTGAAGACCGAAGGGGACGCGGCGATCTTGGTCGCGGTGCGCAAAGCGCTGGCCGAGCTGGAGCGGGAATTCGAGATGGGCACCCAGCTCGAGAAGGCCCAGGCCCAGATTCAATCCGCGCTGCCGCTGCTTCAGAAGGAGTTTCTGCTTGATTTGTTCCGCGGCGATCTCCATCCGACGATGAGACTGCAGGAGAGGCTGGACGAGCTCGATATGCCGTTCTCGACCGCGGCTCCCGTGCTGCTTCTCGTCGGCAAAGTGGACGAATGGGCGGATCGCAACGCTTCCGATCAGACGCTGCTGCTATACGCGATTCAGAATATCGCGGAAGAATACTTGTCTCCGGCCGCTCGCACCCTGTCTTTCGCCTACGACAAGAACCGGATCGCGTGGCTGATCCAAACTCCGGACGATCAAGAGAGGGAAGGCTCCAGCCTCGCGCTATATGTCCGGGGCATGGCGGAGAAAATTCAGACGACGTGCGGCGAGCTGCTGAGATTAAAGCTGAGCTTCGCTTCCGCAAGCGAGCTCGTCCCTTGGTCTTTCATTGCGGAACGTTTCGAAGGATTAAACCGTTCGCTTCGCAGAAGCTTTGCCATGGGGCAGCAGCTGCTGCTGACGGACGACCAGCCGGAGCCCGAGGCCGCGGAGAGCGCAAGCCGGGATTCCGCGACCAAGTGGATCCGAAAGCAAGCGGTGCAGCTGGAAGCGTGCTTGGAGAACGGGCAGCAAACGGAATTTCAAGCGAAGCTGACCGAATGGCTCCGGCACGAGACGATCGGCTCGGAGCCCGAGCTGCGCCTTGTCGCCAGCTGCCAACTGCTCGCGACGTTCCTGGCGTTCGCTTCAGCCGAAGGCGCGCTCAAGGAGCTGTCGGAGAGAATTGACCCGGACAAGCTGCTGAAGGCACATACGCGCGAGAGCTGGGAAGAGGAGATTCTGCGCCTCGCGGAACTAGCCGACTCCGTCTTCGTCCGGCAGGAAGGGATGAATCGTCAGCATGGCCGCAGCGTCGTGGCTACCATCCACCAATACGTCGCCGATAATCTTGGGGGCGACTTGTCGCTAACCCGGATCGGAGAAGTCGTCGCCTTGAATCCGGCGTACCTGTCGAGATTATACAAACAGCTTACCGGGAACGGGCTTTCCGAGACGATTACGGAAGCCAGGCTGGCTGAAGCGAAGCGTCTGTTGGAAGAGACGAACGAGAAGGCGCAAGACGTCGCGATCAAGGTCGGCTTCGAGTCGGCGGCGTATTTTACGAGGCTATTCAAGAAAATGACGGAGCGAACGCCTCAGGAATATCGGGAGTTTTCCAGAAAGTCGCGTTGATTTGACGTCCGGCCGGCGTCCAAGGAAGTCGTAGACAGAAGGCAAGAGAAGTAGAAATCGTCCAATAGAACGGAATTCCTCGCGCCCCTATAATCAAAAACAAGAAGAGAGCTCCTTCTTGGTCTCGCGCCATTTCACATTTACGTAGGGGGAACAACGAATGAAGATGACGAGAACGGTCGCCACTGCGGCGACGACCGCTTTGCTGCTGGCGACGGTACTCTCCGCTTGCAGCGGGGGCAATAACGGCAATCAGGCTTCTTCAAGCTCTTCGGCTCCGGCCGAGTCAAGTGCCGCGGCATCCGGGTCCGCAACGGAATCGTCTGCGCCTGCGATCGATCCTTTAGGCAAATACGATCCTCCGATCGAAGTGACGGCCATCCGTCCCTATGACGAAATGACGAAGTTTGTAGAAGGTCAGAATGCCGACAACAATGAGTGGATAAGCGTATACGAAGAGAAGCTGGGCATCAAGCTGAAGCACGCCTGGACGTTCCAGGGCCCGGGAGAACAGTACGACCAGAAGCTGAACGTGGCGATCGCGAGCAATGACTTGGCGGACATCATGGCCGTTAACCCGAACCAAATGAAGCAGATGGTGGAGGCCGGCCAACTTGAGGATATCTCCGGCGTGTACGAGAGCACTGCTTCCGAATTCGTCAAAACCTCGATGAACGCGGATGGAGGCGTCTCGCTCAAGTCGGCAACGTTCGACGGGAAGCTGATGGGCATTCCGAGGCTCGGCTCCGACATCGATAACGTGGCGCTTCTCTGGGTGCGCACGGACTGGCTGGAGAAGCTGGGCTTGCCCGAACCGAAGACGATGAGCGACGTGCTGGCCATCTCCAAGGCGTTCACGACTCAGGATCCGGACGGCAACGGCAAGGCCGACACCTCGGGTCTGGCTCTGACGAAGGACCTTGAAGGCGGATTTGCCGGCTTCGAAGGGTTCCTGAACGGTTATCATGCTTATTTCAACATCTGGATCAAGGACGCCTCCGGCCAACTGGTCAACAGCAACATCCAGCCGGAGATGAAGGCGGCCTTGGCCGAAATGCAGAGAATGTACAAGGATAAGGAGATCGACAAGGAATTCGGTACGAAGGACGGCACGAAGGTGGCGGAAGCCGTCACGAGCGGCAAGATCGGCATGTACTACGGCCAGATGTGGACGCCGCTGTGGCCGCTGCAGGGAGGCAAGGATCTCGATCCGAATATGCAATGGCGGCCTTTCGCGATTACTTCCGTCGACGACAAGCCGGCGCTCGGCCAAGTTCCTTTCTCCGTCAATCAGTATTACGTCGTCAAGAAAGGCGCCAAAAATCCGGAAGCGGCGATCAAGATGCTCAATCTGTGGTTCGATATGCGCTATGACCATCCGTATCAAGAAGAAGTCTACGGCGCGACGAAGGACGGTATCGAGACGTTTAAGCATTCGCTTATCGCCGGGGCGCCGATTACGTATAACATCGACAAGTACAGAACCGTCACCCCAAGATTGGACTCTAAGGATCCGAGCGGGCTGAAGCCGGACGTACAGTTGATCTACGACGATATCATGAGGTACCGCGAGGGAGACAACAAAGGCTGGGGCAATGAACGGGTATTCGGCCCTGAAGGCTCCTTCACGGTCATCGAAAAATATTTGGAGACGAATAGCATTCTCCGCAACGAATTTTACGGCGCGCCGACGGCGACGATCGGCGAGAAGGGCGCCACCCTGATGACGCTGCTTAAGGAAACGTTCACGAAGATCATTATGGGCGCCGCTCCGATCGACGACTTCGACAAGTTCGTCACGGACTGGAAGAAGCTCGGCGGCGATCAGATCACGCAGGAGATCAACGACTGGTACGCCCAGCAATAAAGGAAATCATGCGAATCGGAGAAGGGGGAGTAGCCTCGGTTACTTCCTCTTCTTCGCTCAGTAAGGAGATGCGTAAGACATGGGACTGAGAAAATGGAGACGGGAAATTCCGCTGCACATGATGATATTGCCGGGGCTCGTCCTGATTTTGATCTACAGCTACGTTCCCTTTTTCGGTCTGACGATGGCCTTTCAGAAGTTTCTTCCCGCTCGTCCCTTTTTCGATAATCCGTGGGTCGGCTTGGAGCATTTCCGCTACGTCTGGGACATGCCGAATTCGCTCCGGGTGCTCTGGAATACGTTGTACATCGCCAGCCTGAAAATCGTCGTCGGGCAGCTCGTGCCGATCGCGGTCGCGCTCCTGCTGAACGAGCTCCGCAAAGAGTGGTTGAAACGGGGCGTGCAGACGCTCATCTACTTGCCGCATTTTCTGTCGTGGATTATTCTGGGCGGCATCTTGATCGATATTCTATCGCCGTCGCAGGGGATCGTGAATCAACTGCTCGGAGTTTTCGGCATCGAGCCGATCTATTTTCTCGGGGATAACCGCTGGTTTCCGATTACGATCGTGATCTCGGACGTCTGGAAGGAATTCGGATTCAATACGATCGTTTATTTGGCGGCATTAACCGGCATTAATCCTTCCTTATACGAAGCGGCCGTCATCGACGGAGCGAGCCGTTGGAAACAAACGCTGAACATTACGCTACCGGGGATATTGCCGATCGTCGTGCTGCTCGCGACGCTAAGTCTAGGAAACGTGCTGAATGCGGGATTCGATCAAGTATTCAATTTATATAGCCCGTCCGTCTACGAGAGCGGCGACATCATCGATACGCTCGTCTATCGGGTCGGATTGGAGCAAGCCCAGTACAGCGTGGCTACCGCCATCGGCTTGTTCAAATCGATCGTCTCCTGCGTCATGATCTCCCTGTCTTATTTCTTGGCGTATCGACTGGCTAACTACCGGATTTTCTAGAGGGAGGGACGCGATCATGATTCGAATGAGTATGGGGTATCGGGTGTTCAACGCGTTCAACATCCTGTTCCTGGTCGCCTTGTCGTTCGCTTGCCTGCTGCCGATCATCCACATTCTGGCGATCTCCTTCAGCGGGAGCAGCGAAGCGGGGGCGGGGCTCGTCAGTTTGTGGCCGGTCGGGTTCACGACGAGCTCTTACGAGTTTATTTTGAAAAAACCGGAATTTCTAACCTCGATCGGAGTGACGCTGCAGCGGGTCTCGCTCGGAACCGTCGTCGGCATGCTCATCACGCTGCTCGTGGCTTACCCGTTATCGAAGGAGACGCACGCTTTCCGAATGCGGACAATCTATGCCTGGGCTTTCGTCTTTACGATTTTGTTTAACGGCGGCTTGATTCCTTGGTATATGACGATCAAGTGGACCGGCATCATGGATACGATCTGGGCTCTCGTGCTCCCGGGCGCGGTCCCGGTGTTCAATATTATTTTGCTGCTGAATTTCTTTCGCGGACTGCCGAAGGAGCTGGAGGAATCGGCTTCCATCGACGGAGCGGGACATTGGACGACGCTGTGGCGCATATACGCTCCGTTGTCCATGCCGGCGATCGCGACGATTATGCTGTTTACGATCGTGAATCACTGGAACTCCTGGTTCGACGGGCTAATCTTGATGAAGTCTCACGACAATTATCCGCTGTCCACGTATTTGCAGACGATTCTGGTCCGTATGGATCTGACGTCCGTAACGGGAGAGGCGCTAAACAATCTTCGGGAAGTATCGGATCGCACGGCCAAGGCCGCGCAAATCTTCGTGGGAGCGCTGCCGATCATGCTCGTGTATCCGTTTTTGCAGCGGTATTTCGTGAAAGGAATCGTCATGGGCAGCGTCAAAGAATAGATGGGGAACGGGAGCAATCCGAAAAAACGAGAACGCGGCTTAGGGAGGGACTAACGTGGGGGAAAAGAAATACGAGTTTCGTAGGCGGTTGGAGACGGCGCACAAGCCGAATAGGCGAAATCCGGAGGTTCTTCCATCCGGAGGAGAAGCGCTGGTAGACGAGGGATGGACCATCGTAACGGGGGAGGGGGCATCGCCGCTAATCCGGCGGGTCGCCAAGGATTTGCAGGACTATTTCGACGTCAGCATGAACGTATCCGTAGGCTTGCAGCGAGTTCTCGACGTGTCGGCGGCAGCGGCCGAGGAGCGCGTCATCGTGCTGGGGGAGAAGAAGGATTGGTCTTCGGGAATAGGGGGGAGCTTGGCCGAGCCTCGCTCCTACAGACTGATCGTGGAGCAGCAACGTATCCTCGTATGCGGATATGACGACAGGGGAGTCGGGCAAGGAAGCTACTTTCTGGAAGACTTGATGAACTTGCGGGAAGCTCCGATCGTCGAGGCCCGGGACGTTACGCGGGAGCCGCTGTTCGCACCGCGAATGGCGCATTCCGGATGGGGACTCGATCATTATCCGGACGAGCATCTGAACGCGATGGCCCATGCGGGCATCGACGCGATCTTGCTGTTCGTCAAGGATGTGGATCGGACGACGGACGGGCATCAGGATTTCAACAATCTGATCGACCGGGCGGAGAAATACGGACTCGACGTCTACATATACAGCTATCTGGACAGCAGCCGAGTGCATCCGGAGGATTCCGGCGCCGAGGCTTACTACGCGGGGACGTACGGCAAGATTTTCGAGGCCTGTCCTCGATTCAAAGGGGTTATCCTCGTCGGGGAGTCGGTCGAATTTCCGAGCAAGGATCCGAATACGACGGGCGTGCTTCGGCTGGATTGGCCTTCGGACGAGCCGAAGACAAAGCCGAGCCCGGGCTGGTGGCCGTGCACGGACTATCCGCAGTGGGTGAACGCGGTCAAGAAGGCGGTGCGCAAGCATAACGCCGGGGCGGAGATCGTGTTCTGGACGTACAACTGGGGCTGGGCTCCGGCGGAAGATCGGCTACGGCTTATTCGCGACTTGCCGGACGACATTACGCTGCTCGTCACCTTCGAGATGTTCGAGCAGGTGCAGCGGGAGAACGTCACGAACGTGTGCGTGGATTACACGTTATCGTTCGAGGGGCCCGGCGAGTACTTTCGAAGCGAGGCGGAGGCGGCAAGCGAACGGGGCATCAAGCTGTACGCGATGAGCAATACGGGAGGGTTGACTTGGGATGTCGGCGTCATCCCGTATCAGCCGATGCCGGGACAGTGGACGAGACGCCACGAAGCCCTTCATCGCGCAAGGGTGGATTGGGGCCTGTCGGGTTTGATGGAAACACATCATTACGGCTGGTGGCCGTCATTCGTCAGCGAGCTGACGAAATGGTCTTATTGGACAAACGGGTTATCCGCAGAGGAGGCCCTGGCCGGGATCGCCCGACGCGATTTCGGGGAAAGCGGGGCGGAGCACGCGCTGGAAGCTTGGGGGCACTGGAGCGAAGCGATTCGGCATTATGTGCCGACGAACGAAGACCAATACGGTCCGTTCCGCGTCGGTCCGTCGTATCCGATGGTGTTCCGGCAGCCCGTCCAGATTCCGGCGGCCTGGCACGCGCTGTGGGGCAACGAAATCGTCCTGACGGACTACAAGCCGCATGAGGATCCTCGCCAATCGCTCGGCATCGCCCGATTCGGAGTCGAGATTCGCAGTCTGGAGCGAATGCTGGAGGAGATGCTGCGGGGCAACGCTTGCTTGGAGCGGGCATTGACGGCTCTGGGGAGCGATGCGGCTGGAGGCGGGGGTGGACGACACAAGCTGGAAGAAGGCGAACGTATGCTGGGCATCGGCCGTTTTATCGCTAATTCCGTGCAAACGACGATTCATCTGAAGAAATGGTATATGCTGAAGACGAAGCTGTTCGCCGAACCCGATGCGGAGAGGGCCGAGGAGCTGCTGAAAGAGATGGAGCGGGTTGCCTTGCTGGAGGTAGCGAACGCGGAGAGCACGATTCCGCTCGTCGAAGCCGATTCCCGCCTGGGCTGGGAGGCGTCGATGGACTACATGACCGACCGCGAGCATCTGCAGTGGAAGATTAAGCAAGTACGTTCCGTCTTGGCTAAAGAGTTCGGCGATTACCGGCAGTCGTTGGCATTAACCGGACGATATTAGGTTGCGTCGGACGCGGTCGATTCAGGGCCTATGGCCTTTTCGAGACCGGACAATGTGCCAAAATTGATGAACGAGTGAGGTATAGAATGCTGAAGTCCGAGGTTGAAATCGTTACGCGCAAGAGGGCGAATTTGGTCGGATACAGTATTGAGGCCAGCCTGAATGACGATGTTGAGGGTGCGATTGTCGCCGGATTGCGAGAAAAGCTCGTATCCCGGATTGCGGAAATACCGCAGCGCGTCGACAGGAGTATGATGCTCGTTCAGGTATACCCGGATTGCGATTGGACGCCGGATGTAACGTATACCCATATTGTAGCGGTCGAAGTGAACCATCACCCGCCTGCAGCACCGGAGGGGATGATAGTTCACATTGTTCCTGAGGGAAGGTTTCTTCGCTTCCTACACCAGGGGGATGAGGGCGATATTGATGCAACCCATGCGGCTATTAACGAATGGCTAGACTTGAACGGATACACCGATGCCAGAGAATATGATATCGAACGATGGGAAGAACTCGACCGTCTCGACAAGGCTGACAATGTCATTGAAATCTATGTGCCCATTTCGTAAAGCCGATTCCACAAGTCAAATCAAATAGAAATCCTCGCCCGAGTGCCGAAGCTTGGAGTCGTGTTATCATGGTGAACCTGAATTCTCCATCGACTCGGATGGGACGATTAAGAGCATCTCGTTGTCTCGTATAGTGTAGGCCAAGAAAGTGCCTTGGTGCTAGCCAGACTGTGTAGTGGAGGCCAAGAAAGTACCTTGGCGCTAGCCAGACTGTGTAGTGTAGGCCAAGAAAGTGCCTTGGTGCTAGCCAGACTGTGTAGTGTAGGCCCAAAAAGTGCCTTGGCGCTAGCCAGACTGTGTAGCGGAGGCCAAAAAGGTGCCTTGGCGCTAGCCAGACTGTGTAGCGGAGGCCAAAAAGGTGCCTTGGCGCTAGCCAGACTGTGTAGTGTAGGCCCAAAAAGTGCCTTGGCGCTAGCCAGACTGTGTAGTGTAGGCCAAAAAAGTGCCTTGGCGCTAGCCAAGCTGTGTAGCGGAGGCCAAAAAGGTGCCTAAGTGGCCCCCGCAGGCTGCCTCGCCCACCAATTCGAGACAGCCCTACAAGCGAATACAACCTACTCCGTTACTCCGGTTGACTGGTTTCAATCGGTTTCGGGGAGTCTTGCACCGTTCCTTTGGCGGCGGTCCGCGTTCTCTTCCTACTAGGAGTAGGAGGAGACGCTTCGGCTTTAAGGGCCATCTCCTTTAGGAGAGCCGCCTTGCTTTTTCTGCGGGAAGCCCGGGCTGTCTTTGCATCCCATGCCTCGCTCCATTCCGCGAACAACGCATAGTCCTCCCTTACCTGATGCGAGTAGGATAAGGCTCTATTCGTTACATAATCGCAAAATGCTTCTGTGTCTTTGCCGATCGCCCGGACAATTTCGTCCTCGCTGTGATAGCTTAAGATGCCATTCTCTACATCCGCATCCGCGCGGGCATGCAGTTTGGCCGTAATCCGTCCCATACATTCCGCCGTCTTCAGCCAATCCTTCGATTCCTTGAGCTTAAGCAGTTTCAGCTTTTTCTTGTACGGCGATCTTTCTCTGGCGTAGAAATGCCGGCCGTTCATCGTCAAGTAGCCGAGGAAAGGATCGGCTTCATGATGCATCGCTTGCTGGGTCGTAATCACCCGTTTTCCTTGATGGGCGAACTGTTCCCAGAATTCGTCGTTAAAAGGCATGAAGTACACCGGAACCGGCGCGCGTACTTCCTTGATTTCGATAATAAGATCGTCGAGCCCCTGGTGCTCCTCTCCGCCCTCCATAAGCACATAATAACGGTCCAACCCGATAGAGGCAGTACCGGAACCATGTTTGACCGCAATGTCCTTCAGACGATAATAAGAATCCGGAAGTCCTAATCGGGAAGATAAATGGCTCATGTATTCGGTCCATCCGGTTACGATGAGCTGTTCCTCCTCTTCCGTCGGTTTCTGAATCTCCTCCGACCAACGGAATACGCGCCGCCCTTCTTCCAATAAGGTGATCTTTTCAACGAAATTGCTTGCCGCAAGATTTTCCGTTTTCCTCAATAGCTTGCGAATAGGCCCTTTGGTCGAATGCTCGTCGAACACGAGATCGCCGGGATCCTGTTCTCGTTCAGCGTACTTTGTAATCTGCTCCACGTAGGCGGACAAGTAGGCATTCACAGTGTCGATTTGCTCTTCGATCGATAGCGTATCTTCGGGCATAGCAAGCAAGAGGCTGACGGACATGCGAAGAACGTCATACAAGTAGGATCCGATGCAGCCTTCGTCAAAATCGTTAACGTCGAAGACGATTCGGCCTTTCTCGCTTCGGAACGCTCCAAAGTTCTCCATATGCAGATCGCCTTGAATCCAAGTCGGACGCTCCGGACGGGTGTGATAGGGCAGCCATTCATTGCTCATGTCGTAGTAAAACAAATAGGCGCTGCCGCGAAAAAATGAATAAGCGCTGCCTCTCATTTTCTCGTACTTCAACCGGCGCTTGTCGTCGCTCAGTCCCATAATCTGGCTGTCAAATTCCTCTAATACTTGAGATAAGGCTAGTCCCCTCAACTTGCGCTTTGTGTGCTTCACCAGCTCCGTGATATTCGCATCCAGCCTCATGAATTTAGCCTCCGCATTGGGATGATTTATGAATCTTGTGATTGAGCGTTCTAGGATATCCATATTATAGCATGCCTTGCCGAATACTCGGCCGATTTCCAGAAGCGGCTAGCCGCTTAATGAAGGTTCCCAACTCTCAATCTCATTCATAACCTGTAATTGGGCGCTTACCCAGTGCCTATTCGAAGTTATTGAAGCGAGGGGAGTACATTTTGCAGAATGAAGAACGGTATGGAGATGTGCCTCAGCCGATCAGGGGCGACGGCACCGGCTGGTGGGATCTAGGTCCGCGGGATGTGATGCGGGATATTGAAAATCCGGATATGCTTGTCCCGCCCGTTACCGATGCCGGGACGCTTCCGAATCTGAAGTTTTCGTTCTCCGATACTTATATGCAGTTAAATCATGGAGGCTGGTCGCGGGAGGTCACCGTGAGACAGCTTCCGATTGCGACTACGCTGGCCGGGGTGAATATGGCGTTGACTCCCGGCGGCGTACGCGAATTGCATTGGCATCAGCAGTCGGAATGGGCGATCATGCTTGTGGGCCGCGCGCGTGTGACCTCCGTCGATCAGAACGGGAGAAACTTTATCGCCGATATCGGCGTGGGCGATTTGTGGTTTTTCCCGGCGGGTATTCCGCATTCGATTCAAGGGCTGGAAGAAGGCTGCGAGTTTTTGCTCGTTTTCGACGACGGCAGCTTCTCCGATCTGAACACCTTATCTATAACGGATTGGTTCGCGCATACTCCGAAAGACGTGCTATCCGCGAATTTCGGCGTGCCGGAGCATGCCTTTCGGAATATCCCCAAGGATCAGGTGTACATTTTCCAGGGAACCGCGCCCGGCACCCTTGAATCGCAAAAGGTGGAGGACCCCTTCGGAACCGTGCCGTTAAGCTTTACGCACCGTCTGCTTGCGCAGGCTCCGCAGGTATTTCCGGGCGGTACCGTCCGAATTGTCGATTCGACGAACTTTCCGATCTCAACGACGGTCGCAGCGGCTTTAGTCGAAATCAAGCCGGGCGGAATGAGGGAATTGCACTGGCACCCGAACGCGGACGAGTGGCAGTACTATATGTCGGGGACGGCGCGGATGACCGTCTTCGGCGGTCTAGGGACAGCGCGTACCTTCGATTACCGAGCGGGCGACGTAGGCTATGTGCCGCGCGCCTTCGGCCATTACGTTCAAAATACCGGCGATCAAAGCGTGTGGTTTCTGGAGATGTTCAAAAGCAACCGTTTTGAAGACGTATCGTTGAACCAGTGGATGGCACTGACCCCTCATCAACTGGTGCAGGAGAATCTAAATGCCGGGCCGGAGCTCATGCATGCCTTGAGGAAGGAAAAGTGGCCAGTCGTGAAATATCCCGGACTATGATTCCGTTCGCGAAACCTGATCATAGATATTTTCCGTATACGGGGTGATTGCAACATCGTAGTCGGGGTAACGGTATCCGAGCTTTTCCGCTACGGATCCTGAATACTTCCTAAACAATGCATAACAGGCGAACAACGATCGCCACACATTCGGGTAGGCCTTTCCGTCATAGGTAGACAACAAGCTCTCCCAATCCTCGGCAGGAAGATAACGGTCGATGAACTTATAATTTTTCCCTACGCTGAAGTCATAACCGCGCTCCGCTCCAATGTGCCAGGTCATCATTCTGAGCAGATTGGGGCGGGCAATCTCGTGCAGATGATCGCTCGCGAACAGGATTTCTTTTCTCGCCAACCCTTTGACGACATACGTTGAGACCATCCAAAATTCATTGCAGCAATCGTCGTACTCTCTTGCCGTCGGTTTCCGAATCCAATACTGCCGATCGTTCGCGCGAATTTCATTTTGCACCAGGCCGGCCTTATCCAGCAAAACCTTCGCCAGCCCGTCGCTTTGTTCCCAATACGCCTCGACTTCATTAACCGGAATGAGCGTCAAGTCAAGCTTGTTGCCGTCCTCGAAGAGAATGATATAGGAAAACCAATTGCCCAATTCCGGAGGAAAAAGCTCCATATCCTCGGGCTTCTGCATCATTAAGCGATTGCCGAACACGTCCAGCCACCGGTCATTCTCCTTAAACGATTCCAAGTCCGTCACAAAATAAGAAATGTCGAAATCCTGGAACGAATCGGAGGCAATGTTGACATTCGTCCGCGACCCCTCAAGCGTTACCAACTGAATCCGCTCATCCCTCTGGGCAAAGTCGACAAATAGCTGCATCATTTCCTGCTCGCTTCTCAAATTCTATGCCCTCCCTGTTAGGGGGTTTATCCCTACTCTAAAGTCGTTCTAAGTTCATTTAATCGTTCGGTTGCTTCGGCCGCCTCTTCAAGCTCTTGAACGGACATGGATAAGCTCTCCGTTCGTCTAATATAAGTTGCTGCGGCATTCGGATCGTCCATGGCAACGGCGATATCGGCCCGTAGTACATAAGCTTTGTAAAGAAGGGTTACGGGTACTTCTTCGTCTTTCGCGAAAACAAGATCAAGCACTCGGGCCGCCCCCGCGGGATCATCTTTAGCGTACGCCAATCGGTATGCCGTTTCAAATGCGTTAACAAATCTCGACGGGTGCACGACAACGTATGAATCGACGCGAGAGGGTTCGGACGCGGTGTGCTTCTGACCGATCAACAAGCGGTTTCCGGCTGGATCGATGAGATTGAATCTTCGGTCCTCCGCCAGGTTATTGAGCTTGGTAATTCGAGGATAACCTTTAACGGGGATTTTCCGATAGGCCTTTTTTAGATTCTCGCAGAAATTTTTGTATACGGCATCCACGTCCGAGACGCTTACATAACACATGCTGTAGGAATTGGCCGGCTCCAACTGCTTTAGCACGAAAAAATGCAATTCCACAACAGGGTGCCGGACGCAGGCGTACAGGTTTGGCCTGGCCTGCCGATAAGTTAGCTCAAAGCCTAAAGCTTGGTAGAAATCCAATTGCTCGTCTATGGACTTGCAGGGGAAAATCGGAATCGCGACGCCACTCTGGGTTGTTGTCATCGTATCAACCTCCGTGTTCGGATCATTTTTTGCCTACCCCCTTATTAAACATCATTCGTGCAAATGCTAAGGTTTGATGAGGTTATCCCTGATCCTTTAAGGTACGATAACCGAAATCCGTCATCTGCTTTAAGGATCTATTTGACCCCGCCACAAGTGGATGGAGACCGAGAAACCCTCTATAATACAAGGTGAGGGATTATCAATCCTATAAATGAATCGGGATTTAGGGGGTTATTGCTATGCAACAAAACAAATATGACGATTCGGGATTTTTTGAAAAATATAGCTCGATGCCTCGTTCGGTGGGCGGTTTGGAGGCCGCGGGAGAATGGTCAACCTTCCGTGCCATGCTCCCGGATTTGCGCGGCAAAAGGGTACTCGATCTCGGCTGCGGCTTTGGCTGGCATTGCCGCTATGCGCGCGAGAACCAAGCGAAGTCGGTTATTGGCGTAGATCTCTCGGAGAATATGCTGGAACGTGCAAGAACGATGACGGACGATCCGCATATTGAGTATCGTAGACTCGGGATCGAGGATATCGATTTTGCAGCGGGAGAGTTCGATACGGTGATCAGCTCGCTGGCACTTCACTATGTAGAAGATTTTGAGGCCATTTGCCGGAAAATCCATCGCTGCCTTGACGACAAGGGGAGCTTCGTATTCTCGGTTGAGCATCCTATTTTCACCGCGCTTACCGCTCAGGACTGGCACTATAATTCGGAAGGCGAGAAGCTGCATTGGCCTGTCGACAACTATCATCAAGAAGGTCCGAGGCAGGCAAGGTTTCTCGATAACGATGTCGTGAAATACCATAGGACAGTCGCCACTCAGATGAATGCATTAATCGCATCAGGGTTTACGATTACGAAGCTTTCCGAGCTGCAACCGACCCAAGAAATGCTGGATAGCCATCCGGCTTGGCAGGAAGAAGTTCGTCGCCCGATGTTCCTGCTGGTTGCGGCGGTCAAAAGCTAAGGGATTGGTTCGCCGATGGCGCGTACTGATATGGAACGAATGGAGGAACAATCGTGCCGGATGAAATAACGCCCTATCAGGATGAGGATCACGACCGGTTAGTCGACATTTGGTATCGTGCCGTACGTCTTACCCATACCTTTTTGTCGGATTCGGATCTTCAATTCTACCGTTCAATCGTTCAAAACGGGGCATTAAAGGAAGTCGAGATATGGGTTGGAAGGAATGAAAGGGAGGAACCGACAGGGTTTATCGGACTGGACGGAACCAAGATCGAAATGCTGTTCGTTGATCCGGAATGTCACGGAATGGGGATAGGAAGCCGCTTAATCAAGCATGTCCAGAAATTAAAGGGAAGCACAGTCCAAGTGGATGTCAACGAACAAAACGAGGGTGCTTGCGCTTTCTACAAACGGTTTGGATTCGTGCAAACGGGACGGTCGGAATTGGATGGCTCCGGCAAGCCATTTCCCTTGCTGCACCTGGAGTACAGAGCGACATAGAGGCATGTGCCTGAATGTTTTGTATCTGTAGGCTACGCGCTTACAATAAGTTAGAGGGCTGCAACAGGTTGCCGATAGGCAGCTGCTGCGCGGCCCTCTTTGGCGTTCTCGTCGAATGCAGAATATTCGCTAGATCGAATTGTTTTTAAGGTAAGCGGCTAATTGATCGAACGTACCGGTAAACCCGTCGTGAATCATCTCTTGCGAAGAAAAGTAGGTTTTGAACTCCTCCTCGGTTGGGGATAGGGGAGCCATAATCGTTGTAAGAATCGTTTGTTCTCCATCTTCAATGAACGTCATGCTGTTCAGAGTTTCCATGGGCCAGTGTGCATCGAAAGGAGCGCGTGCTTTGTTGCCTTCCGCATCGGAGAAGAAACTGGTGTAAACGATCTTCTCGGTAGGGATTATTTCATTGTATACAAATCGAACCCACATTTTGTCGCCGTCGGCAGGCTGCTGGCTATAGTGAAAGGTACCGCCGGAACGGAAATCCGCTTTCGCGACTTGAAATGTCCATCCTTGCGGCCCCCACCAGTTTTGCAGATGCTGCGAATCGGTGAATGCATTAAAAATGAGGTTGCGCGGAGCATTAAAAGTATACTTGACTTCGATTTGATCCGACATTGGAGATCCTCCTTGATACCGTTTCAGTTCACCAAGCTGCTTTTCCGCAACTTGCCTTGGTTTCTCAGCTTTACCCAATAATATCATAGTTATCCGGCAAGCGGATGAGCCCACGGTCGCTTAGGGGGGGATGGGACCCATTAATATTTCATTAATATTTGGTGGTGTTTCTGATGTTAGGATTTTAAAAGGGCGTAGGGTAAGCAACAAAAAATATGACTAGAAGGTAGGTTAGGAAAAGATCATGAACAAGAAATCTCTTATCAGTTCTTTCGTATTGGTTCTTGGTTTGACCTTCGCCGTGTCGTCTGGCGGCAGCATTGTTTCAGCAAAAACGTCGGCTGATTTCACCGATCTAAAAGACTTGGACACAGCGACGAAGGCTAAGTTGGATACATTGATTTCAGTAGGCATTTTTGATGGAATGTCTGAGGATAATTTTGGATTAAAAGAAGAGATGAATCGCGCTCAATTCGCGAAAGTGATGGCTCTCGTTGTGGACCTAAAAGTCGACGGAAATCTCAAGACATCCTCCTTCACGGATGTAAAATCCGACAGTCCTGGGGTAGGTTATGCGTTACCGTATATTGAAGCGATGAAGAGAGCAGGAATAACGACAGGCATGGGTGACGGTACCTTCAACCCGGCGGGGAAAGTAACTAAGGAGCAATTAGCTACGTTTTTAGTACGAGGGTTGGGTATGGATGATAAGGCACAGGAGACCTCGGGCGTTGGCGATCAGACTGTTTCTAGTTGGGCGCAAGGTTACGTGGGGTTAGCCCTTGAGCTTAAACTACTCAGTAACGCTCCGGATGGTACGTTCGGCGGCAATACGCCGGCAGATCGAGAACTGCTTGCAACCGGAGCATTTGAATCCGCCAGAACGCTCGAAGAGTCTAAACCTCTTGAGGTATCGGGTGCGGATTTCGCGGCAGGGAACAAGTTGAATCTGACGTTGACGGCAGGGGCTGATCCCACGTCTATCGATCTGTCCAAGATTACAATTAACGGAGTTCCGCTTAATCCGAAGCTGGACAGCTTCGTGCTGTCCGAGGACAAGAAGACGATCATTATTACACTGCATGAAGGTTTCCAGCTTGATACGTCCAAGACGCCGGTCATCAATGCGAACGGACTGAAGACGTTATTTGGCAATGAGGTGAAGAATGAGGAGGGTAAGCCGGTCCCGGTTACGGTGACCGAATCTCCGGTCAAGAGACCGGAGACCCCTAAGACGCCATCGACATCGGAGCCTACGACGAGCCCAGACCCGAACACAGGCTCGAATCCAAATCCGAATCCAAATCCGAATCCGAATCCAAATCCGAACCCGAATCCAAATCCGAACCCGAATCCAAATCCAAATCCAAATCCAAATCCAAATCCAAATCCAAATCCGAACCCGAACCCGAACCCGGACCCGGACCCGAACCCGAACGCCGACACCTAATCTAACGAACCTTCCAAATTGGAAAATCCATCGTACGGGGTACATCCCTGCTGCGATGGATTTTTTAATAACGTGGAAACGAAATTTCAGTTGCCCAGTCGATTTTTCGGAAGCGTGACTTGGAATAAGGTTTCCGTATAGGGGAAGCTGCTCAGTTGCACACTTCCGTGATGAGATTCTACGATCTCTCGGACGATTGACAGTCCGAAGCCGAGTCCGTCGCCCTTTCTCCCTCCGTCAACACGATAGGATCGTTCAAATACGTACTCTTGATCTCCAGGTGAAATTCCTCTGCCGCGATCTTTGACAGTCATGCACACTTCCTTTTCATTTTCCGTTAATCCAATTCCGATGAAATGCCCTTCTTTTCCGTGTTGAATGGCGTTGTCCAGCAAGTTGCGGAAGGCACGTTCGATAAGGGGCGCATGGATAGGAATCACTACATCTTTATCCGGTATGTCGACTTCGATTGTGAAGTTCCGATCATCCAAAATCAACAGATAATCCAGTAAGATCTTCCTCAACATTTCGGACAAATTGTGTGTGGCAAAATAGAGTTCATGCGCATTCTCATTCTGCCGAGAGATGTCCAATAGCTGATCTAGCAGACTGTCCATGTAGCGGGATCGCTGCAGAATGATTTTTGCGCCGGCCTGAAGCTCGTCTTCATCTTTATAGGCGCCTGCGCGAATCGTTTCGGCATAGCCGAGAATCATAGTTAGCGGTGTTCGCAAATCGTGAGAAAGATTGGATAGCAGCAGCTTGCGCCGGTTGTCGAATTGCTCGATCTGACTGGCCTGGCTTTGAAGCCGGTGCGCCATCTCATTATAATGCCGGGTAAGCTGCCCGATCTCATCCTTGGACTTATCCTCTAGCACGATAACTTCACTTCGAAAATTGATTTGATTAAGCGCCTCGTTCAGCTTGCCGATCCGCCGATTAATGGAGGAGAAAAACCATAGAGACAGCAAATACGGCACTATGGCGGATAAAAGGATAGGCAGGATGAGTGTATAAAGGATCTCGTTCGTACGCGCATAGAAGAAGTATTGTCCTGCTTGCATCGCTTCACTGGGCAGACTTAAGAGCAAATAATAGGACTGTCCGTTCAAGTTGAGGGAATAAACGAGAGTTACCTGCTTGTTGACGCTCCAAAGGTTGTTCGGCATATCCACCATACGGTTCGCCAATTGAGTAAAGTCGTAACGTTCAGTTTCACCTGAGGTATCGTAGATTACCGCCCCGTCAGGAGCGACCCATTCCAGGCGCAGGTCCGGGTTCCGGTTATGTACTGAATCCAGCAGAGGCCGAAGGTTATCCTTGTCGGGAAAATGGTGCTGCTCGATTAAATTCAGTGTTTCAGAAGAAATCGCATTCAACTTGTTCAAATTGTAGCCCTTGACCCAAATGTTTCCTACAACGATAGAGAGAGCAAGAAATAGAATCACGCTGCCCACGGCGCTAGTCAGTATGATAAGCCATAGCTTTGTGCGATTCTTCATCGTCCATCCCCTGAAAATCGATATCCAATACCGCGTACGGTATGAAGGTGAAGCGGAGAATCGTCAGTGCCTTCGAGCATTATACGGATCCGGTTAATAAAAACGCCCAAGTTGTTGCTGTCGTAATTTTCATGCTTCCAGATCTGTTGATAGATGTCCCTTCTGGTCAGCGTGCGGTCGGGATTTGTCATGAATAATTGCAGAAGCGCGCATTCAATCTCGGTTAATGGATGCTGTATTCCGCCATTGTGCAGAATTAAATTGTCTACATCGAGGGCCAGGTTGTTTAATCGAATGATTCCGGAGGGTGGCGATATATGGGAACGATGTCTCCTCAATTGGGCTTGAACGCGGGCAACCAGCTCCACCGGACTAAACGGTTTTGTAATATAATCGTCCGCTCCTAGGCCAAGAGTGTCTACTTTATCCTGAATCTCTCTTCTGGCGCTAAGTGCAATTACAAGTACATTAGAACTCGTTCTGCGCAAGTGGTGTAGTACCTCGAATCCGTTTCCGTCGTCCATCATTAAATCTAAAATTATTAATTCAATCGAGTGTTCCTGTATTTGCTCAATCGCTTGCCGCCCCGACCGGGCTTCGACGATTGGCAAGCCCGCTCGCTCTAAGTGAATGCGAATCAGTGCGCGAATGTCAGACTCATCATCAACAATAAGAATTGCGCTCAATTTTTCGCCCGCTCTCCTGAAAATAAAAGTTTGCTGGTTATCCTTCGCTTTTATCATCATACCAAAAATAAATAAAAAGGAGCCCCGAACAATTCAATCCGGAAGGGTCGCTTCGCGGGATTTCCGGTTTAGACGGATAAGCCGTCTCTCTGCCCCGATACATCCCCACTTCCTTATCGTTAGAGCGGTTTGTCAAACTCATATGAGCCGCTAAACAGATTATCGTCATGGAAAGCGATGATGAGCATATCGAAGTGTTCGCTGGCGAGAATTTCTTTTAAGCTGAATTCGGAATAATAGCGGTTGTCGTAAACCGTGAGTTTGTTAAAATGCTGCGCTAAATACGGCGTAAGAGGATTCATGAAAGAATCTTTAAGCAGCAGGACGTTTAATCGATTGTTGGCTTGCGGGTTTTCATAAGCGATTTTCCGTCTGTCCCCGCCATAGATCGTTCCATAGGCATAAGTGCTTTGGCCCCGTTTGAAGCCGTAGAAATCGTTAAAGCTTTTGACGGTTTGCGTCCCGTCTTTATTGATTACTTCAAATTTACTGAACGAGAACGGCTTCCTCGGCTCGTAAATCACCGTTCGATCGGCGGTTTTGGGATTGACGGAATAATTGATTTGCGAGTTGTAGCTGCCTTCGAAGCTGCCGATCGTCAGTCCGGATACGCGGATATCATCTAGAGACATCGGTTTATCTTCGAACTGGGCCGACTTGGCGGAAATTTCGGCGATCATCTCTTGATAGGCGGCAAAAGCGCCTTGGATATTCCAATGATGATCCGTTTCCAAGTAAAGCTCTTCCTTTGCCGCGTTCGTAAAAGCATCGAATTTCTTGCCGATATCGACGACATTTACGCTCTTGTCGAGCTTGGATAGGAAGTAGGCCTTCGACTTGTCGTAAGCGTCGGTCTGCATATAATCCGGATAGAGATGCATTAATGTTCTGGTTCTCGACGGATTAAAGACGAAGTACGTCTCGGTTTGTTGATCCGCGGCGAATTGAATCGCGTCGTTCAGCTTGGCGGTCGATTCGTCCATTTTATCTGTATGAACGAGAGGGTCCGTCACCGGAAAAATCCACTTCTTGTTGATGACGACCAGATTGGATACGACGCGCGAATCTTTGACGACGGTTCCTTCTTCGGGCTTCTGCGGCGGCTTCACATGAAACAGGTTTTCCAGCAGCATGGAGTTGAACATACCGGAATTTTGCTGACTTTGGTAGAGCCGCACCATCTCATCCCGGAGCGGCGCTTGGTCGTTGAAATATTGATTCATCTCCTCGAAGAAGCGACGCGTGCCAACGGCCTCGAAGCTGAAGGCCGGCAGCTTGCTTAAGGCTCTGTTTTCGACGGTGGAGACGGCTCTATCGGGTAATACCATGCCGGCAATCGCAAAGCCGAAGAGGATCGCTAGAAATACGACGATATAGAGGATGGAGACAGGTTTACTCACTTCGAAACTCCTTCTACTTGCATCAGAATCTGAAATACAAGAACGGGTTATAGGTCGAATTAATTAAATACAGTACGACTTCGGCGAATAGGAAAAAGTGGAGCAGCAATGAGGCTGCCGCAAGAACCTTCGTGACCGACTTGCCAAACTGCAGCTTCCGAAGGTTGGGGTAGATCGGCGCGGCGATGATAATCGCAACGGCAAACTGCAGCCAATTCAGAGACAGCAGCGACAGCGCTTGGGAATCGAATAGAGCGTCGCCGCGGGAGTGAAACATGGCGCCGATAAACTCCGTGGCGTATCCGAAGTCGTCGGCCCGGAAGAACACCCATCCGATCATCACAAGCAGAATGACGGCAACGTGATTAAACGGATAGATTCGGGACAGCAGCTTTTCCAGACCGGCTTTCTCTAAGGCGATTAGAATGCCGTAGTACGTTCCCCATGCGATAAACGTCCAACTGGCGCCGTGCCAGAATCCGGTCAGCGCCCACACGATGAATAGGTTGCGGTATATTTTCCACGTAGCGACTCTGCTTCCCCCAAGCGGAATATAGACGTAATCCCTGAACCAACTGCCCAGAGAGATATGCCAGCGTCGCCAGAACTCGGAAATGCTTTTGGCGATGTACGGATAATTGAAGTTTTCCGCGAATTCGAAGCCGAACATTTTGGCTAAACCGATCGCCATATCGCTGTAGCCCGAGAAATCGTAATAGATTTGCAGCGTATAAGCGATAATGCCTACCCAGGCGCTTCCCGTAGAAAGATCCATGGCGGATGTCGCGAATACGGTGTCCGCTACGGAGCCGAGAGGGTTGGCCAGCAGCACTTTTTTGGACAGGCCCAGTATAAAACGTCGAATGCCCTCGGCAAATTGAACGGAGCTGAATACGCGTTTGCGAAGCTGCTCGGCGATCGCATTGTAGCGAATGATAGGACCAGCTACAAGCTGCGGGAAGAAGGTAATGTACAGCGCCAGGTCGAATAAATTTCGTTGCGCCTGCTCCTTCTTGCGATACACGTCGATTAGATAGCTCAGCACATGAAACGTATAAAAAGAAATGCCCAAAGGCAGCGGCACCGGTTGGAGATGTATATTCGTTTGCAAGGCGGAATTGAGCAGATCGACAAAAAAGTTGGCGTATTTGAAAAATCCGAGCAATCCGATATTAACCACGATTGCCATCGTTAGAATTGCGACTCTTTTTTTGCCGCGATTGTCGCCGGCGTTATCGATCCCTATTCCAAAACCGTAATTTAAGAGGATCGATAGGAGCATGAGGACGACGTATCGGGGTTCGCCCCAGGCATAGAAGATTAAGCTGAAAATCAGTAGAAGCGTATTTTTATATTTGGACGGAACGGCGAAATAAAGGGCAAGAACAAGCGGCAAAAAGCAAAATAAAAAGAGAATTGAACTAAAAACCAAAGCGTATTTCCTCCTGTTGTCGGCGATGCCCGTGCTGCATTGTTCGATTATAACAAATAAAGACTCTAAAATAGATGTGACATATTTCCCAATACGAGGCTTGCCGATTTTCAGGCCCCTAGAATCTGGAAGAATCGAATTAGCCTATATATAATAGATGCATAGTATGGAGGCGATAACGATGAAGGATAAGGAAATGGACGAGCTGGTTGAAAGTGAAAAGGACTTCGGATTCGCGCGGGTGTATTCGGTTGAGCTGATCTACAAGGAGAAGCCTCAATTGCAGAGAGAGCTGCTATACGCCAATATGGAGCGATATACGGGTAAGCTGGATCGGCCGGAACAGCGGAAGAGCGAAGCTGGAATTGCCGTATGGGAGCCCAATGAAGAGACGGATCAGGATCTGCTGCACTTCTTCCATCTTAATTACATGGTTGGATACGCAGAAGGGGAAATGCCCGCCCAAACGAGCTTGGTGGAATCGGAACTTCGTTCGCCAACGGAATACAAAACGGCCATCGAGCAAGCCTGGCATTGGCAGGAAGCGGAACAGACGTTGGAGCAATGCCGACACTCCCTGCTGCTTGTAGATATGCTGGCATCCGGGCTGGAGCCGAAGGATAGACTAGAGCTGTTTACGGGCTCGCTCCGGGCCGTGCTGGAGACCGCTCCTTGCGATGCTCTTTATTTCCGCGAAAGCGACAAGCTGGTTGAGCCCCGGGCTTATTTGGACGCTATCGAGAATGGCGCTATTTTGTACGGCGCGATGAATGTACGTTTTTACAATGTACAGGGGACCGGGAGTGCGCGTCCCGAATCGCTGATGGATACGATAGGGCTCGCCGCGCTAGGAGTCCCGGACGTGCAGTGTCATTTTTTCGACCTTACCCCGAACGAAGTAGCTTCGTTCCTGACGGATATCGGCTACTACCTGTTTAAAGAGGGCGATATTATTAGCGATGGGGAGACCGTCGGCTTTACAGAGGACATGCGCTGGCGCTGCGCGCACCAATATGCGCTGGCCGCTCCGCACCGCGTCGTACTCGATCTCGATCCGGGCGATCCCTATTATGGAGGAAGGCCGGAAGCCGACAGCTAACGGGCTGTCGGCTCCGACCGCATTCCGGATCTGCGAAGCTTACAGATGCGAGCCGCCGCTGGCGTCAATGAACTCTCCGGTGACCCAGCGGCTGTCCGACGAGGCGAGGAAGGCGGCGATGTCCGCTACGTCTTCCGGCTCGCCCCACCTTCTGAAAACGGAAAGCCCGGCGGCAAACTGCTGCCCGTTCGGGTCCTGCAGCGTACCGGCATTCATCTCGGTATTAATAATACCGGGCTGAATGGCGTTCACTGTAATATTGCGGCTTCCCAGCTGTTTTGCCAAGACGCGTGTGAAGGTATCTATCGCGCCCTTGGTGATACTGTAGGCGAACACGCTGGGCGAGGCTGCGCGAGTCACGAATGAGGAGAGATTGATAATGCGCCCCCCATCCCTCAACCGAGGCAATGCCTGCTGGGTGACGAATACCGGAGCTTTGACATTGACGGTCATGACCTCGTCGAAGGAGGATTCAGTCGCCTCCTCCAGCGTGAGAATTTGACCAATTCCGGCATTGTTCACCAGAATATCGAAGCGATTGTCGCCGGCAAGCTTGTCAAGGGCCTCGTCCAGCGCCGCATACAGATTCTGAATGCCGTCAAGAGTTCGCAAGTCCGCCCCGATGGCGAATGCGGTTCCTCCAATCCGCTCAATTTCTCTCACAACTTCCTCCGCGTCGCTCTGTCTGTTCCCATAGTGGACGGCAACGACGGCTCCTTCCAGCGCCAAACGCAATGCGATGCTGCGGCCGATACCCCGGCTCGCGCCGGTGACTAGAGCTGTTTTACCTGTCAGTTTTCCCATATGTTCATCCCCTTGTTTGGATTTCACAGATAGTTATATCACAGGGGAAGATTAGAAATGTTGCTCTCACATTTTGCGGTTGCCCGGATGAAGGAGGCAAGTCGGCCGCCGTCCAAATTGTGTATAATGAGGATGTGATCCGTTACTCGAAGGAGTGAACCGATGTACTCCCAATTAATTCTATTGGCTATTATTATGGCAGTTGTGATCGGTCGGCTGGTCGGCACGAGCATCAGCTTTATGAAGCAGGTTATGGCGTCGCTGCTCAGCGTGATCGTCACTTCGACCGTATATTGGTACGCTTATCTGCGCGATCATCAATCTGACAACTTCGGAATTGACGGATGGCTGTGGCTCCTCAGCATGGTCATCGTTTCCTTGCTCTTCTACCTCTTGTTCGAAATGTTCGATCCGATCCCTCTGGGCGAACGGGGGGAGCGTCTGACTGAGGCGAAAAATCCGTACAAGAGGCTGTCCGCGTGGTGGAGAAGGCAGCGCAGATACGTTCAGGTATCGATAATCGCGCTCAAGAACGGCGTAGGCAAAAACTTGGCCATTAAACGATCTCCGGCTTCGGATCGAAGGGCGGCCGTGTCGCTGCGCGGAATGCTGGAGGATTGCGGCGGTTTCTTCATCAAATTCGGCCAGGTGCTGTCGACGCGTTCCGATTTGCTGCCGCCGGCAATCATCGAAGAGCTTTCGAAGCTGCAGGAGAACGTGGCTCGGCTGTCTACGGCGCAAGTGGAGGAAATATTGGCCAAGGAGCTGGGACGGCCCAAAGACGAAATCTTTCGAGAGTTCGAGATGGAACCGCTCGCCGCGGCTTCGATCGGACAGGTCCATCGCGCTACGTTAAAAGAGGGCGGGAAAAAAGTCGTCGTCAAGCTGCTTCGCCCGGATATCACGGCCAAGCTGCAGCTCGATCTGGACATTCTGGTGCGGTTTGCGGCATGGGTGTCCAAAAGGTCGGCCTGGGCCCGAAATATCGGTTTCCTGGATTTGGCCAAGGGCTTCTCCGCGTCGATGAAGGAAGAGACCGATTTTCGCATCGAGGCCCGCAATTTCGCTCAAGTGACCGCTTCTCTGGCCGATAGCCAGACCAAAGTGAAAATTCCTGACGTCTATCGGGAGCTCAGCAATTCTAAGGTTCTGGTGCTCGAATACATGGAAGGCGTAAGCGTTAAGAGCGGTACCGCAATTCTGGGCGAACGCGGCATCGATCGACGGGAGGTACAGAGGCAAATTTTCGATTGCCTGCTGGAGCAAATTTTTGTTAAAGGGATTTTTCATGCCGATCCTCATCCCGGCAATGTCTATATTTTGAACGACGGCACTCCTGCACTGCTGGACTTCGGTTCGGTCGGCCGGCTCGGAACGCTGCAGCAGGACGCCCTGAAGCGGCTGCTGATCGGATTCGAGCAGCGCAATGCGCATATCATCATGGATTCGCTGCTGCAATTGGTCGAGCCGAAGCAGGAGATCGATCAAGCCAGCCTGGAACAGGCGCTCAGCCAGCTTCTGGTCCAGACGGCCTATGACGCCGCCGGAAGCTCGGATGCGTTCATCCAGGGGCTGTTTCGCATGATTGGGGAGTTCGGATTTTCGTTCTATCCGAATGTCGCCGGCGCATTTCGCTCGCTGATTACACTGGAAGGCACGATGGCGCTGCTTAACCCTTCGTTTAACCTGATGGAGGAATCCCGTCGCTTCGCCAGAGACCATGTGTCGGAATTTCTGCCCGTCGGCAATTACGCCGATCTGAAAACAACGGCGACGAACGAATTGCTGGAGCTGCTTCCTGTTATTCGCAAGCTGCCACGGCGACTCGACCACCTTGGGACGATGCTGGAGAAGGGCGAGGTATCCGTTAAAATCGGCTTTTTTGCCGACAAGGCCAACACTTCATTCGTGACAAAATGGATTTCGCAAGCTTTGCTTGCTTTCGTCGGGACGGCGTTCGGAGGCATTTCCATCGGGCTGCTTAGTCTAAGCGGACGCCTCTCTTGGGAGCGGTTTAATATTGTGGCTATGTTCGGGTATGCCGGTCTGTTGATTAGCGCGCTGCTGCTCATTCGGGTCGCCATTCATGCGGTGCGGAGCTTGAAGCAGACGAAGGAGTAAATCATCATCCACTATAGAGATCCATGCGGCGCGACGCAAAAAAACAATATACAAACTTATGTTCGCGTGTTATGTTGTTCCTAGTATGGAAGAGGAGACGTGAACATGCCGGATAGCAAGGAGATACTCGAGAGCCACACGCGCCGAGCTATGCGATTTGCTGGGTTCGATCGGAGACAACGCGCTCAGGGAGCCCGTTACCGCAAATGGGGTCGAGTTATGTCCTCATACGGGAACCCCGTATTCGCTCCTGTATATCATTCAAGAGTTTATTGAGCATGATCAGCATCATAAAGTGCAAATCGACAAGGCGCTGTTGCAGAGCTAGATGGGCGGCAAGCGGACTTTACATAACCGAATTCCACAAGGCCGGATTCCTGAATGGGGGTCCGGTCTTGACGATTTTTTTCGAGAAAAGGGAACCGCCTTCTGGTTTGCATTGTCTAATCATAGGAGGTGAGGCTGCTTGGACGAAACCTATTGGAAGCATCTTGAGCGGATGGACTCGGCAAGCCTACAGCAACTGATGTCTGTGTACGGGCAGGAGGTATGGAATTTAGCCTTTCTGCTGACCAAGCGCCATCATCTGGCGGATGACATCGCTCAAGACGTTTTTATCAAGGTATACGAATCGATACATCTATTCCGCGGAGCGTCCAGCATTAAAACCTGGTTGTTATCGATCACGCGCAATATTTCCATTAACTATTTGCGGACGGCTTTTGTGCGAAAGGTAACTTTAACGGGCTGGATTACTGATAAGGGCGTGAATGCGTCCGCCGAGAAGCAAGCCGTAGAGCAGTCGGTGACCGAGGAGATTTGGCGAGCGGTCATGGGATTGCCGTTAAAACTGAGAGAGGTGCTGGTTCTTCACGGCAAGTACGAACTGTCCATGAAGGAAATTGCCAATGTTCTAGGCGTATCGGAGGGAACGGTGAAATCCAGATTGGCTCGCGCGCGCGGGAAGATGTCCGCGTACTGGAAGGAGGATGCGGCGTATGAATGAGTTTGAACCGGGATGGTATGCGAAATTAAAAGGCGATCCGGTCAACTGCAGAACTTTTACGGCGGCCCATATGGAACGAATTCAACGGCAGGTGGCGCAATCGAGGGAGCTTAAGACTCGGCGACGGCAGGCAAGCCAAAGGAAACGAATGGCGGCCGGAGCAGCGGTTCTCGTGATTTTGTTCGGGTTGGCGCTTAATTACGGCAGACTTGAGAAGTGGGTGGCGACGCGCTGGTCGGGCGATACTCAAGAGCAGATTCCAGCCGGACCGAGTCACGAACAACAACCGCCCACGGAGACGGCAAACGAGCAGCAGGAAAAACTCATTCCGGTGAAGCTGTCAACGGCGTTCGGCATGCTAAAGGATGCGCTGCCTTTTGACGTCGAGCAAATTCGGAACGTATCTCTATATGACGAACTTGAAGATAAGAGGATTGATATTCCCCGAGAGCGCGAATACGTAGTCATACAGAATCTAGCTTGGATCAGTCTGGATGCAGCCAAAGCGGAAAGCCCCGATGCCGGTCGTACGATAACTTTAAAGGTGGAAGCGGTCGACGGCATTTATACGATTCCGTACAATCTTGAGCAGAATACCGTCGATTTGGGGAACGGGTCCTATTATGCCGACGATATGCTGCTGCTGCTCGTCAAAGGGTTGGCCGAGCCGGACACCAGACTGGCTGAGGCGGATCGGATTCTGGAGCAGGCCAGAGTGGAATTGTCCGAGGAGAACAGCGGGAAGAGAGACGACAGCTTCAGCTTGGACGCCGATCGTATGCTTGTCGGCGGTAAGGACTTTGACGAATGGCAATCCCAACTCTTGCTATTCAGCCAGATGCAGCCTTTCCGATTTTACGACAGTGTAACCGAAAAGGTTAAAATGATGGGCGAGTATGGAGGAGTAGACAACCTCATCTCCTTGAACTCCAGGCTCCTGTTTGCAAGCGATCAATACAAAACCAAGGACGGGGTCGGTGTGGGATTGACCAAGCAAGAAGTTCTCTCCAAGCTCGGCAAACCGAACCTGGAGACAGAGACGGAGTGGGGCTATAGAACGGGAGATTACATCCGGTTCTACCTTTACTTTGACGCGGGAGTTGTGAAATATATGTCCATTACGATGCCGGCATAGACTGCTTTAACCGACTTTTCTCAGCAGGAGTTCTACCGGTCCGTGCCGCTGCCGTTTTCTCCAAATCGCCGAGAAGATCATGGCTGCCGCAAAATAGCCGCAGCTGTAGAGGACGGCGAAGGAAAGACGGCCATTTTCCAAATAGCCGACCGCTTCCAGAAGACCTAGCCCAATGACGACATGCCCGATATAGTGGGATAACGACAATTGTCCGGTGCTGATCAGAACGCGAGTCAGTGGATTTCCTTCGCTCCGTTCGACTAGATACAGGCAAGCCGCGATTACAGCGAATGCCGAGCAGGATGCAGACAGTATATAGAAGAGGCTGGGCGGCATCGGCTTTGTACCGAACAGATACTGCGCCGATTCCGTATCCAGTCCTGTCGGGAGCCAGTGGATCAGCGCGTAGGAAAGAAGTTCCAGACCGATTACAGCGGACAGCGAGACTCGCAGCAGACGGCCGCGGGTCTCTTGGCCGAACCAGCGTTTCCGGCCCATCCACATTCCGATCAGGAAAAAGCCCAGCCAAGGGAACAACGGATGAAACCCGTTAAAAAACAAATTCCGTGCAAAGCCTGCAGCCGTCCAGAAATCCGTATAGACATGGAAACCGGCGTCCCATCCCCGACTGTAGTCGAACAAAAGCAGCAGCATGGATGAAATCAGCACAACAGCGGCCGCCATTACAGCCAACATCCGGTCGGATACGCTGATCAGCAGCGAGGCAAGCAGCAAAAACGCCGCATAATAGTGCAAAATATCCGCGTTCCAGCCGATCAGCAGCAGGCCTGCGCCGGCAATTGCGAGAAAAGCCGCTCTTCTGCACAAGGTTATGCGGTTCTGTCGAATGAGGTCCTTGTCCAGGGAACTGCGGCTTTTCGCGGTCATTAGAGACACTCCGATCCCCGCCAGGACAACAAACAGCGCCGAGGCCCGCCCCTCGAACAGCCCGGCGACAGCTGCTAGCCATGTCGGTCCGTCGTTCTCCGCCTGCATCGCAAGCTTGTAGTTCACTACGATCATGCCGAAGATCGCCAATGCACGGGCAAAATCAAGCGCTGTAATACGCTGTGCCGTCTGATTCATGCATGATCGACCCCTTTGACAATATCGGCTACGGCCTTAATCCAGATCGCGTTATAGTCATACTTAAAGCCGTAGTTGATATAGTTGTCGATGCTGTCGAGGATCATATTCAGCATTTGCGCCCGGACCAGCACATCGTCGCCCGGGATCGCGCCCAGCGCCGCTCCGTGTTGCAGCAGTTCGGCAAAGCCCGCCGTAAACCCCTCCAATATTTCCAGCAGCCTCTCCGCGTATTTAGCATTTCGGTAACCCAGCGCCTGATATTGCTTCATGATTTGAGAGTAATGAGCATCCTCCTGCTGGCTGCCAATCAGATGTAATCCATCTGACGTCAGCTTTTCTGCAAAGTTTGCCCGCGTATAGTCCTGAAGCTTAAAAAATCTCAAAAAAGCGATGCTCCTGCACAGCTCTTCAAAGAGAGTGTCGATAATAGCATCTTTGGATTCGAAGTGGTAATACAGCGCGGGTTTGGAAATGTTCAAGGCTTTGGCAATCATCGCCATGCTTGTCTTCTCAAATCCATGCTCGGCAAACAGGCGATAGGATGTCTCTAAAATATTTTCATAGGTCGAAGCCATATTTAACCCTCAACTTTCTTATTCCAAATTCATTTACCGACCGGTAAGTAAGTTGAGTATATCGCATCTTTCTGACGGTTGCAACAAGCGATCTACGGCGTCTTCTCCGCCCTGATCCCTCTTTTCATTAACAGCGCAAAAGAGGCTGTCCCATAAGCCAACTAAGTTGCTCTGAAAGATAATCGATGAACAAGGTGAAGGTGTATATATCTCCCTCCGATGCTATACGCTCCTGAAATTTGAATGGGTAAACCCGTTACGAGGTGATTTCAGAAGCGTATGAGGCAGTCTCCAGGAGATATATACACCTTTTTTAATTATCGTTTATCATGCAACTTTGCTTATGGGACAGCCTCTTGACTCTACTTGTAGTATTCGCGATACACTGGGTCCCGGGCTAAACGGAAAGCATGCGTTCCAGCTTTAATCTGATGTCCGGCCATTCCGAAGCAATAAAGCTATAGTAAGCAGTGTCTCTGATATAACCGTCTCTTAAGATGCGATGACTTCGAAGCACCCCTTCCGGAGTAGCGCCGATTCGCTCCATCGCCCTTAACGATCTGGTATTGCGGGAATCGGCCTTAAGCTGTACGCGCACCGTACCCAACGTCTCGAAACAATGCCGCAGCAGCAAATACTTGCACTCGGTATTAACGCGAGTCCTCCACACCTCTCGAGCAAGAGCCGTCCAGCCGATTTCCAATTGCCGATGGGCAACGGAAATGTCGGCGAACCTGGTCGTGCCTACCAGCCGATCCGTCTCCATGTCGCGGATGACAAAAGGCATAGAAACTTCTTGGGAACGCTCCTCTAGAGCTGCCTCAACATAGGCCTTCATGTCTTCAATATGTCGCATGCCTGGCGGCGAATACGTCCATACGTCCGGATCGTTTAGCGCTTCGTACAGCGGAGCGATATGAGAGGTTTCCATAGGAACAAGCGCGACCCGCACTCCTTGCAAAATAACCGGTTCAACCTGCATGGGATCTATCTCCTTTTGGCCATCCAATTCCGTTAACTAGCGGTTAGTATTTAACATACAAAAACAAGTGACAAATGAAAAGCGCCAATTTTCTTGCTTATGACTAGGCCATTGTGGCGAAGACGATGAGATCGATCTGTTGCAATGGACGCCCGCAAGCTAAAGGGCGCGAGTCCATTAGCCGATATAGGACAATATGACTATACCCCTGTACGAATGCCAGAGATGGCTATCGGATACGGTGCAGTTATTCCTATATAGGAGAGGAAGATCAGCCCAGTGCCTCGGATGACTAAAGCTGTCGGATTCGTTTTTGCGTTTGTCCTGCTCCTGTCTATTCAGCCCGCTTATGCCGATGAACGCTCCTACAGGATTAGCGAAGTAGATATTCATGCGGTCGTCAATAGCAAGGGCGATATGCGCGTAACAGAGGCATACAAGTACCAGTTTGACGGAGCCTTTAATGGCATTGTCGTGGAGCTTGACAGCTTAAAGTCGGACGGGATCGAGGATTTTCAGGCCTTTGAGGTTTCAGAAGGGCGGGAGATACCCCTTCGCACTGAATTATCAAGCGATGGGAGTCAGCTCGAATATAAAGCTTTCAGTCCATCAAAGGACGAGTCCAAAGCATTTCGATTGACGTATACGGTCAAAAACGTCGTGCAGGTCTATGCGGATACGGCAGAATTGTATTGGAAGTTTTTTGATGGCAGAAATCAGAGCACGTTGGAAACAGTGAATATTGACGTTGAACTACCGAACGGGGCGGTACGCGAAGAGATTACCGCATTCGGGCATGGACCGCCTCATGGCGATTTTCAGATTGAGGGCAACGGCGTGATTCGATATCGCATCAGCCCGCTGCCGTCCGAGGAGATGCTGGAGGTGCGGGTTCTCTTTCCCGGCTCTTATGTTCCTGAAAGCACACGGGTAAGCGATGAGAGGATGCTTGAGGCGATTACGAGGGAAGAAGAGAATTGGGGGAACGAGGGCGACGATCGCAGCGTCTTTGGCGCCTTGGCTCTGCTGCTTGTAAATCTGGCTGGCGGGATTTCTCTCAAATTCGGGGATAGGTTTAAGTTCGGATGGAAAGAGAAATATTACAGGGAGCTTCCTGGTGATATTACGCCTGCTGTTGTTGGTTATCTGGAGAAGTATGAGGTTAAACCTCAGGATCTCATGGCGACGTTAGTTGATCTGGTACGGAAGAAACGCGTCCATATGGAGATGGTCAAGGGTTCGGGTCAAAAGCAGACCAACTACACTTTCCAGCTTCTGGAGAGGGAGAAGAAGGAGGAAGAGCTTCAACCGCACGAGACGATGCTGATCAACTGGTTCTTCCAGAAAATAATGAAGTCCGATAAGATATCGCTCTCGGATATTCGTAAGTATGCCAAGGAAGAGCCAGGCGACTTCAGGGAGCACTGGTCGAAATGGCAAGAGGAGGTCGCACAATCAGCAGTTCGCACCGGCTATATCGTAAGCCACAAGCTTGCGCGTCGAACAGTCCAATTAGCGTCGGTTGTTCAGTTTTTCGGTCTGCTTTTCCTGGCGACGGATGCTTGGAGATGGCTGATGTTCTGCGCAATCCCTTTGATTTTCTTGATCCCCAAGAGGATGCGCAAAACAAAAATGGGGCGGGTCGAATATGGCAAATGGCAGGCTTTCAAGCGCTTTTTGCAAGATTACAGCCAGTTTGAGACGTGCGAGCCGATGGCGGTTCATCTGTGGGAACACTACTTTGTTTACGCAATTCCGCTAGGAGTAGCGAAGAAGGTGATTGCTATTGCCCGTTTAAGCGTACCTGCTGCGCAGAAAAATAATTTTACGGTCGATAACTCATACTTCTACCATTACGAGCTTTGGACAGAGTCGTTTGAACAGTCGATCAGAGAAGCAACTCCCTCCAGTTCATCGTCGGAATCGGGAGATTCGGGCGGATCGTTCTCCTCTGGCGGCGGAGGAGGAGGCGGGGGCGGCGGACGCGGCGCGTTCTAGTCGTCTAGGAAGCGGTTCGCCAGCCGGTAATCATGGAGTTCGCTTTACGTCGGCAGTTAATGCTCAATGAGCAGGAATGGTTATTAGACTATCAAAAAGCCAAGAACCTGGGCATGCGGGTTCTCGGTTTTTTTTCTTTACTAAGGAAGAAACAGATAAACAGATAGCCGGGAAGATTGTAGCTATGGCTTAGCAATTTTGTTCTAGAGGCACGTTCTTGTTTATTCTTCGTTTATCGCCATGTTGTATGGTGAGATATATTATTGTCGAAAAAAGGAATTAACACACGGAGGAGGGCTGGACTTGCGGCGTGTGTATCCAATGACTGGGGCCGTTTGGCGGAGCCTGCGCCAGAGCATGCATACTAAGAGTCGAGACAACCTCTGCAAAGCTGAATTCTTTCTTTGCGAATCTGCTGAGGAGCCCTGACAGTCAGATAGCTATTATTTTACAATTAAAAATTGGAGGTATAGCGATGAGCCGGAAACCGTTGAAGAAGTTATCTGTTTTAACTTTATGTTTTTCTATGATGCTGCAGCTCTTGTCCATATTATCCGTACAGCAGAGCTTTGCGGCAGAACCGGCAAACGCCGACCCAAATTCACACCTCATCTTCACAGTGGCGGGGAAGTACCATGATCCGGGTTATAACGGTGATAATCAACCGGCGATAGATGCCAAATTGAACTTTCCTGTCACGGTGGCCGCGAGCGTTTACGAGATTTATATTGCAGATTGGCAAAACAGTCGGATCCGAAAGATAGATGCGGATGGCAAGATCACCACGGTGGTGGGGAACGGAAGTGTAAACCAGCCTACCGGTGTGGCAATGGACAATGAAGGAAATCTCTATATTACGGATGGGGAAAACAATCGCATCCTAAAACGGGCTGCAAATCCCCCTAACTCCATTACCACAGTGGCGGGGGATGGGAATCCCGGTTTTGGCGGGGACGACGGGCCGGCGACAAGCGCTCAATTAGACTCTCCTAATGGAATAGTCGTAGACAATGGCGGAAATCTATATATCGCGGATTCAGGTAACAATCGAATCCGGAAGGTAGATCTGGATGGCAAGATCACCACAGTGGCGGGGAATGGGAGCGGCGTCTATAACGAAAACGCTCAGAAAGCGACAGATGCCAGTCTCAACTTTCCTACAGATGTGGCCATTGACAGCGACAATAACCTTTATATTGCGGATATGGAGAATCTTCGAGTCTGGAAAGTAGATCTGGATGGCAATATTACTGTGGCGGCGGGAAATGGGAGTCGCGGTTTTAGCGGAGAGAATAAGCCAGCGACGGAAGTTGGTTTATATCCTTACGGAGTGGATATTGATCATGCAGGAAATCTTTATATTTCGGATAGAGCCAGTTTTCGAATCTTGAAAGTAGATACGAAGGGCGTAATCACCAGTGTAGCGGGAGGCGGTCCTACTAGCGGCAATGAAGCCGCGTATAACTATTCCTCAAAAAGGGCCCATTTGAGCAACCCTTTCGGAGTGGCCGTGGACAGTTCGGGGAGAAACATTTATTTTGCGGAATATGACACCATGTTAATCCGGAAAGTGAGCTTGAGACCGGATGCGCCGGATGTTTCGGCGAATAACGTAGCTGATACAATTACGGGCGTAAACGACAAGATGGAGTATTTCGTTGATCTTGGAAATGCTGGAGTCTCTTCCAGTACGACATGGACGACATACAATCCCTCAAGCCCACCTAATTTAAGCGGGGAAAAGATGGTGTATGTACGCCTAAAGGAAGATACGGCGACGGACACGTTGGCATCCTTTCCGGCGAAGCTGCGGTTCTATCCGGCTCCACCGCCGCCGAGCGCGCCGAACGTAGCGAGTAATGATATGTTGAACCTTATTACAGGCACAGAATATTATACGGATTATCTGAATCAGACACTGGAATATTCGACGGATGACGGTGGGACGTGGACTGCGTATAATAAGGCGAATCCGCCGACCTTTGAAGGAACTCAGACAGTGAAGGTGCGCATAGCGGAAGATCCGGTTACAGGAGCGCCCGCAGGATTGGACAAAACAATCTGGTTCACTCCGAATCCGCCGCCACCGGCCGCGCCGAACGATGTACAAGCAGATGACACAGAGAACGTGATAAAGCGTACTGGACCCGGTCAGAAGAAATATGAATATTCGACGGATGCCGGGGGGACATGGACACCGTACGATCAGTGGAGTTATCCGCAGCCGACCTTTAGCGGAAATCAGACGGTGCTGGTGCGAGTAGTGGCAGATCCGGCAACGGGAACACCGCCAGGATTGACGACTACGCTAACGTTTACGGAAAATCCGGAAGCGCCGAACGTAATGGCGAACGACGATACGAACCTGATTGAAGGCGCAGACGACACGATGGAGTATTCAACGAATGACGGTGTTACGTGGAAACGTTATTATTCGGTTAATCCGCCGATTTTTAACGGATTTGTTTATGTAATGGTGCGTGTTGCGGCGGCAAATGGAGTGCCCGCAGGTGCGTCAAAAGGCATATCGTTTTCGGAGCCCCCGCCAGCACCGAATGTAACAGCCAACGATGATACGAACATGATTGTAGGCGCGAACGGCTCAATGGAATATTCAACGGATGACGGTGTTACGTGGAAACAATACGAACCGTGGGACCCGCCGACCTTTGAAGGATCTCAGACGGTGCAGGTACGCATAATGCCTAATGGAGCGGTTAAGACATTGTATTTTACGCCGAACGGAACGAATCCGGCTGCACCTGGGGCGCCGAACGTAACGGCAAACGATGAGACGGACAAAATCATAGGTGCGAATGCTACGATGGAATATTCGACAAATAACGGTACGACCTGGACAGCGTACGATGAGGTGAATCCACCAGTCTTTGGCGGGACGCAGACTGTACAAGTACGCATAGCGGAGAATACGTCCACAGGAGCGCCAGCGGGAGCGATCACAACGTTATATTTTACGCCGAATGTAACAAATCCACCTGCACCTGGGGCGCCGAATGTAACAGCCAACGATGATACGAACAAAATCGTAGGCGCGAATGCTACGATGGAATATTCAACAAATAACGGTGCGACCTGGACAGCGTACGATGAGGCAAATCCGCCGATCTTTGAAGGTACTCAGACGATACAAGTGCGCGTAGCGAAGAATACGTCCACAGGAACGCCAGCGGGAGCGGTCACAAAGCTATATTTTACGCCGAATGTAACAAATCCTCCTGCTCCGGGAGCACCTAACGTAATGGCAAACGATGAGACGGACAAAATCATAGGTGCGGACGCTACGATGGAATATTCGACGAATAACGGCACCACGTGGAAAGCGTACGATGAGGTGATTTCGCCGACCTTTGGCGGGACACAGACGGTACAAGTGCGCGTATCAGAGAATACTTCCACTGGAACGCCTGCAGGAGCAGTCACGACGCTGCAGTTTACGTCGAGCGAGCCTAATCCGCCTGCGCCGGGAGCGCCGAACGTAACGGCAAACGATGAGACGGACAAAATCATAGGCACGGATGCTACGATGGAATATTCGACGAATAACGGCACGACGTGGAAAGCATACGATGAGGTGAATCCGCCGACCTTTGGCGGGACGCAGACTGTACAAGTACGCATAGCGGAGAATACGTCCACAGGAGCGCCTGCAGGAGCAGTCACGACACTCCAATTTACGTCGAGCGAGCCTAACCCTCCAGCGCCGGGAGCGCCTAATGTAACGGTAAACGATGAGACGAACAAAATCACCGGCGCGGACGCTACGATGGAATATTCGACGAATAGCGGTATGACATGGAAAGCATACGATGAGTCGAATCCGCCGACCTTTGGCGGAACGCAAACAGTACAAGTGCGCGTTGCGGAGGATACGTCCACAGGAACACCAACGGGAGCAGTCACGACGCTGTATTTTACACCTGAACCTCCAACTGCACCGCTAGGAGTACAAGCCGTCGCAGGAAACGGTCAAGCGACGATCAGCTTTACGCCGCCGGCAAACAACGGCGGTAGTCCGATTAAGAAATACGTCGTGACCTCTCAGCCTGACGGAATAACGGCTGAAGGAACGACCGGCTCGATCACGGTTACGGGATTAACGAACGGTACCGCCTATACGTTTACGGTAGTTGCCGTTAACAGCGCGGGAGACTCTCCCGCATCGGCACCGACAACAAGCGTTACGCCAACTGGAACAGCCGGAGCGCCGAGTGCGCCGCTGAATGTGACCGCCGTTGCAGGGAATGGAGAGGCGACGATTAGCTTTGCACCTCCTGCCAATACGGGCGGAAGCGAGATTACAGGGTACAAGGTGATCTCTCAGCCGGGGGGAATTACGGTATCCGGGACGAAGAGTCCGATTACGATTACAGAGTTGACGAATGGTACCGCCTATACATTTAGCGTTATAGCTACGAATAGTGTCGGGGATTCCCCGGCATCAGCATCCTCAATAAGCGTGACGCCGACGGCGCCGGCCGGATCCCCGGGTGCGCCGACGAATGTGACCGCGGTTGCGGGGAATGGCCAAGCGACGATCAGCTTCACACCGCCGGCCGACAACGGAGGCAACCCGGTCACGGAGTACAAGGTTACGTCTCAACCGGGAGGAATCACAGTAACGGGAACGAAGAGTCCGATTACGATTACTGAATTGACAAACGGGACGAGCTATACGTTCACCGTACAGGCGATTAATTCAGCGGGCAGCAGCGCGGCTTCAGCCGCATCTTCGGCGGTTGTTCCTCGCACGTCTGGAGGCAGCAATCCCGGAAGCAACCCGGGCAATAGCGGTGCTAACGGAGGAACGACTTCGCCTTCCGGCAACGCGAATGAAGAGGCTGTCATCGTATTGGTGAACGGCAAGGAAGAAAACGCAGGAAAAGCGACAACCGGCAAGCGCAACGAGCAAACGCTTCTGACGATCGTTGTAGACCAGAAGAAACTGGACGACAAGCTGGCCGCCGAAGGCCAAGGCGCTGTCGTGACGATTCCGGTCAAAGCGAAGTCGGATGTCATCATTGGCGAGCTGAATGGCCAAATGGTCAAAAACATGGAAAACAAGGAAGCGGTTCTCGTTCTCCAAACCGACCATGCGACCTATACGATTCCGGCTCATGAGATCAATATCGACGCGATCTTTGCGCAGCTTGGCAAACCGTCCAATCTGACGGACATCAAGGTGCGGATTGAAATCTCCGCCTCTCAGGCAGAGACGATCAAGCTCGCGGAGAACGCTGCAGCCAAAGGCACTTTCTCTCTGGTTATGCCGCCGCTCGAGTTCAACATTACAGCGGTATATGGCAACCAAACGGTTAACGTGACGAAGTTTAATGCCTACGTCGAAAGAACGGTCGCCATTCCGGACGGAATAGACCCGAACAAGATTACGACAGGCGTCGTCATCGAGACTGACGGTTCGGTGCGTCATGTGCCGACTCAGGTGACCAAGAACGGCGCAAGATATTTTGCCAAGATCAACAGCTTGACCAATAGCACGTACGCCGTCGTCTGGAATCCGATCGAGTTCAGCGATGTCGCGAAGCATTGGGCGAAGTCCGCAGTTAATGACATGGGTTCGAGGATGGTCATCGATGGAACGGGTAGCGGCAAGTTCACTCCGAATCGGGACATTACCCGCGCCGAGTTTGCAGCGATTCTCGTGCGCGGGCTTGGGCTCAAGCCGGAAAGCGGAGCGACGAGCTTCTCCGATGTGAAAGCAGCGGACTGGTACAGCGGTGTCATCAACACGGCTTATGCGTATGGATTGATCGACGGTTTCGAAGACGGCACTTTCCGTCCGAAAGACAAAATTACACGCGAACAAGCGATGCTGATTCTGTCCAAAGCGATGGTGTTGACCGGACTGGCGGATACGCTGTCCGTCCCATCGGCAGACGTAGTGCTGAACCCTTACGGAGATGCGTCCAAAGTGGCCAAGTGGGCGCAGAACGGCGTTGCGGGCAGCGTGCAAGCGGGCATCGTAACGGGTAGAAGCGCGGATACGCTGGCGCCGAAGGCGAACATGACCCGCGCGGAAGTCGCGGCGATTATTCAGCGGCTGCTGCAGAAGTCCGAGTTGATTGAAGTAAAGTGAGACTAGGGGAGCCTACTCTTTGAGTGCTCTCATGGCATAGAAATATCCCTGCTAATACGCAAAAGGACCTCAAATTCCACTGAAGTGGAGGCTGAGGTCCTTTTCTTTAGTCAGCTTTTTTTACAATGTGACGACCACGTAATTGCTTAGGCTACCCATGGTGGCTTTTTCGCGTTTGCTCTCGGGCAGACCGTTCAGCGCTTTTCGAGCCGCTTCCATTAGATCGCTTGTATCAATTTTTGCGCCCAAACGGATCACAATATGAGTGCTTCCTGCTTCCACTTGCCCCGACAACGCGGAGCCGAATTCGGAAGACGACTTGGCCTCCAAGCCATTCGCGACATAGTAGTCCTTGGACCCATCCGTGGAAACGAAGTTAGAAAGCTCCGAGTCTGTCCAGAATTCCTTGGAAAGCTTAAAGTTCAAAGACTCCGCAATCTCATCGCTGGAATAGAAAAGAAGATAGGGAATGCCGCTGTTGGTAGCGTTGTTCGTCGAATCGACATGCACCCAACCGTTGGCGAGCTTGACCTTGTTCCAGGCATGGGGAACGCCGTCCATATTTCCCGTGACGACAATCGTCTCCAGCCCGGTCAGATCGCTCAGCATTTTGTACACCGAAGCATAGGAGGCGCATACGCCAACCTTTTTTACCATAATGCCGTAGGTCGTAAAAGAATCGTTAAATGCGGGATCGATATTCCGGAAGTCGTTGGCTTCGGCGTTGGCAAGCGCAGCGTCGTCATACTTCGTGTTATCGTTCAGATAGTCGTAAATAACTTTATACTTCTGCTCTGCGGACATGTCGGGTTTGACGATTTCCGCCACGATTTTATTAGCCTCGGCCAGCACTTCCGTCTGCTTTCGCTTGATGTCGTCTGCGGACTCCTCGTATTTCAGCGTCAGCGTTAAGGTGCGATAGTCGTAGCCCCAGCCTTTAAGACCGATGACAAGCGGGTTTTGGTACATAACCTCCTGCAGCACATCGGAGATGGTCTCGAAGTTTTGTGCTTCCGGGAAAGCCCTCAACGAAATTTTCTCCTGAACATCAATCATGTTGATCGCCAGAAACTCCTCCAGCGCCGTGTCCGCGTTAAGCGGAACCTCTTCAATGATCTCGGGAACAGGCACCGCTTGTTGGTTGCCTTCTTCAACTTTCTGCTCCGTATTTGTCTTCTGGATTTCTTCCAGGCTTTTTCCCTGCTCTTCGCTGGCGGAGGGTTCAATGATGGTCGGGACATCCGGCGCAGGAATATAGTCTGTCGTATTTTCAGGCGCGACAAAGCCCGTGGCGCTGTCTTTAGGCTGGGCATCCGCTAGCTTCTGTAAATCTTCCTCGGTCAGATTCTTGACGTATACTGCGCCTTTCAGCGCCGTGCCTTTAATGACTGCAGGAATTGCGGTGTTTCCAACGTTTGCGATGCTTACGTTGCTAGGGTCATAAATAACGTCTCTCGAAGAGAGGGAGCCATCAATAAAGGTGACATCGATTTTCGAAGGTAGAGAAGAAATCCCGTCGAATGTTTCGTACAATATATTATTCTCTCCCTCAAGCTTATAAGGCAATTGGGAGGACAAGGCTATGGTGCTAACGGCATTGCTCAAAATAGACTCTTTGCCGTCTTTGACTGCCGTAATGTAGTATTCGCCGTTCACGCCTTGATTTTGCACCGAAACTCTATCATCTTCAACGCTTACAAGGCCGCCGCTGCCGTTGAGCAAAAAGTCGTCGAACTCGGTTTCCGTTAAGGAGGTCTCCAATAAAGGCGAAGGACCGATATAGCCCTCTTCAGCCCCTGTTACCGGCAGATTTGTCGTTTCTCTTAATACGATCTTGCTGCGCTGGTAGATTTTATATTCGGTTGCTCCCTCTATCTTGTTCCAGGTCAGCTTGAATCGGCCGTCATGACTAATGGTATATTTAAGGGTGGGAACTTCTACTTCCGATTTGATCGTGAACGGAATGATAATCGGCTTTTCCAATGGGGTAGGAGTCGTTGCATCCATATCGTAATTGATCCGGATGTAGTAGATCGGGGCATTGCCCCAGCCGTTATAGCCGTTCAGATGCTCGGAGGTCGATAACACGGCGCTATTCGGCTTTACTTCAATCGTATTCTTATTTTCCCCGAAGTCCAAAGGCCAGGTGAAGGCTAAAATCCGGCTTTTCTCCTCCGCCTTAATATCCGTGTGTACGGTGATCGCGTCTGTTGGGACTTCGCTGTTGAACTTAAATTGGAAGACTTTGTCCTGAGGGACATTGTACATAGGCATATATGCCTTGTCCTTGTCGGAGCCATACTTCTTTTTGAGGTCCAGTACCGTCCTGCCGCCCGTGTTAACGATACTTTCCCTAGGGACTTGTTGCGTTTCTGTTGGGGACTTGGGGGGTTGGACGACTTCCGGCTCGCCGCCTTCCGTACAAGCGGCAAGGAGCATAGCAACTAGCAAGAATACAGACAACGCTTTCTTCAAAACTGCACACCTCTCCATATCTAATAGTTAAAATTCCCTATAAATCGACAGGAAATAAGGCTATTATAACTTATTTTTGGAAGGACGTGGAACAAGAATGAATCTTTAGATCGATTTAAGGAAGGGATTGGGTCTTCTTTCCCGCTCACCAGAGCGGCATTTCAGAAATTGTAAATTATGTTATTCTATCAAAGAGAAGGAGCAGGTGCCGGTAAAAAGGCAGGTTATTAAGGTTTTCAGCCTGAACGGGCTCTGGAAAATTAAGCTGATCAAGACCGTCACAAAAGTCTCGTGAGACTAGATAGACAACTGAATCCGCAATAGCGGGGAATTTACCCAAGGGGGAAAAGAAGGATGACAGCTCAGCAGCAAGCAGCGACACAAGCGATGATCGATTGGTTGGAAAATGACGACGGGTTAGGTAAGCGACCGAGCAGAATAGAATGCGCCGGACAATTTACGTTGAATGATATGCAATATTACTTGTTTCGATTTAAAAAATCGCTGCTTGGCAAGTGGCTTCTCGGCGTTTGCGGCGGCTATTCGAACGCATTCGAGACGGAGCACTGCGGCCATGTGATTAGCGATATGCAGCCTTATGAGCCCGCAACTGCGGAGCGGCAGGCAATCGTGATGATAGACAAGCTGAACGCAGACTCGAAGGAGTCATCCGGCCTGTTTACCGGCTTCGTTCTTCTCAACTCCCATGAGTGCGATCTTGAAAGGTTGAAGGAAATTCTCGTACAGGACTGGAATATTTCCTGTTCGCCGGAGGATGAGGAGTCCGAAGGCACTCTCGTTTTTGAAACGGATGGATTCACCCTGGCTGTAAGCTTTATCGATGCCCCTGTACCGGACGGCGAAGCCGAGCACTACGCGCAAGGGAACTACACGTGGCGCGAAGCGGCGGATGTGGTCGGGACTCATGTGGCGCAAATGATCGTAGCCGTATTCCCCCGCGGACGCTCCGCGCTTGAAAGCGGGATTATGTATACGAAGCTCGCTGCGAGCTGCTTAAAGCTGTCCAACGCCATCGGGCTTTATTCCTCCGGCACTGTGTTTCAACCGGAAATGTTTGTGGAAGCGGCCGATTTGCTGAAATCCGACGAGGGTTTCCCGGTTCTGAATCTCGTTTACTTTGGTCTTGTTCGCTCCGAGGGAGGAATGAGCGCATACACTTGCGGTCTGAAGCCGCTGGGCAAGGACGAGATCGAAATTATCGACAGCCAGGCTTCGCCTGCCGAGCTGCGCGATTTTCTAATGGATATCGCGTCTTACGTCGTCGAGTACGATGTAGCTTTGCGCGATGGGGAGACGATCGGGTTCACCGCCGAGCAGAAGCTGCCGATTACCCGATCCGCAGGGGTGTACATAGCCGGAGAGAGCTTGAAAATCGGATATAAAGATTGAGCCTGTGCAGGTATACGTCAAGCAGGCGGATTATTAAAACAGACCGGTCGATTGCGTCATTCTCAGTGACGTTGCAGGCCGGTCTTTTTATCGACCTCTTCTATAATTAAAACAAACAGTCACAAAAAGCCAACCGGGGTGTTATATAGACGAAAACGGAAGGAGGGAGAGCGATGAACCAGGAGCGAATGTGCGAGGCTTCCGACGAAATGCTGATTCGTGCCGTTAGGGAAGGGCAAGTGGAGCTGTACGCGGAACTGATTGAGAGGTATCAGCAGCGCTTGTATGTCTATTGTTATCATCTCCTCATGCAGCGGGAAGAAGCGGAGGATGCGGTACAGGACGTGCTGATCAAAGCTTACGAGAAGTTGGCGCTGTATGCCTACAGTCAATCTTTCTCGGCATGGCTGTACAAGATGGCCTATCATCATTGCCTAAACCTGCTCCGCAAGCGGAAAAGATCGGCGTTGTTGGCCAGACTGCTCAAACCGCTCAGTCAGGATCATGCGGATGAAGGGTATGCGGTTGCGAGACGGAAGGAAGTGCTGGTGCAAAGCGAGCGGGCGCTTCGGCGGCTATCGGTTGATGAACGATCGCTGGTTGTGCTCCGGGTGATGGAGGGAAAATCCTACGAGGAGATCGGACAGATTTTTCCCCAATCGTCGTCGGCCTTGCGCAAAAGGGTGGAGCGAGCTCTAGCCAAGCTAAGAAGAATCTGGGGAAAAATGGAGGATGGAGAAGATGAGGAAGAGTCAACCTATCGATTGGCAAGCGAATCTGACATCGCTGAAAGAGCGACTGCCCCGAATCGATAGAACGGAACGGATTATGGCGGAAGTTCGTAGCAGAAGTCGGGCCGAGCAATCGCAGTTGGTTATTTCATCGGGGAAGAAGTCAGGCCGGATGGGTGCATGGCGCATTTCCTTAATCGTAGCGGCGGTCCTCTTTGCCTGCGGCTTCGGCTATGCGATGGAATCCTGGAAGCTTTTTGCTCCGGATGGTTCGGTTGCTCTGGAATATAGAGGCTTCATGCCGGGTGACGAGTCTGTCGATGAGGTCGATACGGGAGCATTGCGGAGCCTGTTGGCTGAAGGAGAGGCGGCCGTGTTTCACTTGAAGGACCAGAATCGCTATATCGGTCTGGCAAACGAACGGCAGTATACCGACTTTTCGCAATTTGCCGCAGAAATTGATCGGCGTAAGCCGTTGAATGAACTCGGAAACGGTTTTGTTTTTCAATCGGGCTCGCTTGTGCATGATCTTAGATGGAAAGTCGCGGACGAGAAGAATTGGGCGGACTCTACAACTTTCGAGGAATTTAGCTATCGGACGATTCCGCTTGGCGAGATCACGGGGTATTATGCGAGCTACGAGAATGACCGTGGGGATAAAGTCTCGTTAAGCGTATGGTCTAATGTGCCGGATCGGACTATTCTTACAGACGAAATGAACGAGCTGGAGATGGAAAAGGTTCAAATCGGCGCGCGGGAAGTCTTCTACTTAAAAGGGCGGGACAGTGCTTCGCAGCGCTTGGCTTGGGGAGAGGGCGAAGGGGATCAGTACGCCTATTATCGTCTGGACGACCTCTCTGCCGAAAAAATGTCGCAGGATCGCCTAATAGAAACCGCATCTGTGTTGACCGGAGAATAAGGGGCGGCTCGGATTTCTTTCATTCCTCTTTCATTGGGTTCTGATAAGTTGGTTGGACTGATACATTTCCCCCCATTTAAACATAGTAGAAAAGAGGATCTATGAATGGAAATTCGAGTAAATCGTAAGTTTCATTTAACTTTAACCGCTCTAGCTATCCTGTTGCTGGTTACGATGTTAACGCCTTTGCAATCCTATGCAGGCCCCTTTCAAGGCGAAACCAGATATTCGGCGGCCGGTTCAGGCAATGATGTGACTATTGCTGATTTTAATAATGATAGCTATCTTGATTTTGCAGTTGCAGGTTTTGACGGTTCCTCAGTTACCGTTTGGAATGGCAACGGGGATGGGACTTTCGGATCTCATACCACATCCAATGCCGGAGGAACGACTATTGCGATTACGAACGCGGATTTTAATAGAGATGGCAACGTTGATGTGGCAACCGTGAACTGGAGTTCGAATTCAGTTTCAATTTTATTAGGAAATGGTGACGGAACCTTTGCAAGCGCAATGGTTATCCCTGTGGGCAGATCCGTTCACTATATTGTTTCGGCTGATCTCAATAAGGATGGAATAATGGACTTGGCGGTGTCCCCTCATGGAGGGAGCAGTGTGTTCATTATGATAGGAAATGGCGACGGGACCTTTGAACCTATTGTGAATGTTGCTGCCGCGGCGGGGACCTCTCAAATTGCGATTGGCGATTTCAATGCGGATGGCAATCCGGATCTCGCGGTTAGCGCTTTTGTCGACCAAAAAGTTAGTGTTTTATTAGGGAATGGCGACGGAACCTTTGCTCCGAAAGTAGATTATTCAACCTCGCAATACACGCAAAGAGTAGCTACCGCCGATTTAAATAAGGACGGACACTTGGATTTGGTCGCGGTTAACTCATCTGGCTCTATTTCTATTTTATTGGGAAATGGCGACGGTACTTTTCAAAATAGGGTTAACCAATCTACTAGAAGCGCTGATCCGCGAGCTATCTTAATCGGAGATTTCGTAGGCGATGGGGAAATCGACATTATAGTTGGAAATTTCGGATCATCGAACCTTTCGATCTTCTCTGGCATTGGCGATGGAACGTTTGAAACAGCAACTACTTACCCTCTCGGTATTGGTTCAATATTTAATATGGTTAGCTCGGACTTTAACGGCGATAGCGTATTGGATCTCGCGTTTGTTACCCAGAATTTTAATCATCTCCACGTTCTTTTGGGCAATCATAGAAATGCGGACCTGCAAAATCTGAGCCTGTCAGGGGGGGCGGTGCTTGATACGCCATTCGGTACGAGCACGTTCAGTTATACGTCGAGTGTGGGCTATAGTGTATATGGGATAAGTGTAATTCCAACCTTATCCGATGCGACAGCTACGGTTACGGCACAAGTGTATGGCGGCGGCGCGCCTGAGTCGGTAGACAGCGGGATGGAGAGCAGCGCCTTGCCGTTAAATGTAGGTGCGAATAAGATTGAAGTGGTGGTTACCGCGCAGGATGGTACGACTATTCAAACGTATACAAT
>PJUD01000168.1_pt1 | contig 62077 bp, 36 predicted proteins | sample 1512341 | NCBI WGS metagenome assembly PJUD01 (sample SAMN08177675, study PRJNA422409) | Feces metagenome, whole genome shotgun sequencing project. | isolation source: Chicken feces (3) enriched on wood chips: beechwood xylan treatment | host: Gallus gallus | place: USA: Madison | collected 2015-01-15 | reverse complement strand
TACGTTATTCGCACTTGACGTATAAGCTTGACTGGAATAACCCGCATTGTTGTAAACGAAGCTTGTGTTGCCGTCGGTCAAGTAAGCGCTGCTCCAGCCGGGTATCTCCAAAGAATTGGTTGCGGTTACCGTTTTCCCCCATGCCGCATTGCTTGGCGAGTAAGCTTCCAGCTCTGCCAATTGTAAATTGTAATAGCTTGGCGCATCGCTCGCGGGATCGCCTAACTTCGTGGCATTAATCTTGATATAACGGGCGCTTGTAGGCGCAAATGCATACTCTTGGCCCTTTCCGAATGGATTGGATTGGCCAACGATCGTCTTGACCGTTCTGAAGCTGATATTGTCCGCCGAGACTTGTATCGTGAAGTCAACGGGGAATCCCGGACTTCCCCCGCCTACCGCTTGACCGCTCCCTCTCGGGTAAAGCTTAACGGAACCGAGCGTCCGAACAGTTCCCAAATCCACGGTTGCAGATGCCGTATTCGTTTTGGAAGTATAAGATTCGCTTGTATAGCATTCATTCCTCAGTCCGTCGGTCAACTTGCCGATTCCCCACTCTTTGAACTCCAGCGAATTAGAGGCTGTGACAGGTTGTCCCAATGCCATATTGGCGGTGCTACTGACTTTAATATCCTGATAAGCGGCCTCGATTCCCGCATTGCTCATGATCGATTGGGCTTCCGCCGGCCAATTGCCGTTCGTTACGACCGTGTTATTGCTTACGGTATTGTTGGGCCCGATATCGGAAGCCGCAGTGTCGGTATAGTTGTATTGCAGTAAATTATTTAGGGCATTTCTTGACGTATTCGCATTATGTCTCTGGAGAAGAGCCCAGTTGGAATACGGGTGAGCGACAACGTTGTGATGGATATTAAAATATTGGGAACCGCTGTCCAAGTAGATGGAACCGAAGTTGCCTTGCGACGAATCCAAATAATTGTAGGCGATTAGCGAGTAGGCGCTTGGCGAACCCTGGTTGCCTTGGATGTAAATATGTCCGCCATCGTCATTTGCCTGCATCACATGATGGATGTAGTTGTATTGAATCTTGTTGTTTTTGGCTACGGTAGCGGTCGTGAAGCCTTTGCTTCCTCCAGCATCGTAATCCCCCCAGCCCCAGCCAACCGAAATGCCGGAGTAAGGCACGTTAAAGATTTCGTTATGCTGAATATCCGTGTTTTCCGTATAACCGGCCCATATGCCGACGGTATCCACGTATTCGACTCCCGTGCGGGTAATATAGTTATTCTTTATCGTATTGTTTTTGTTAATGGCTCTCGAATCATTCGGATGATGGTCTCTTATATCTCCAAGAAATATTCCGCCGCCTGAAATATCTTCGAATCGATTGCCGATAATCGTATTATCCTGGCTGCCATATTCAAAATTGAGAGCTGCACCGCCTAAGCGGGTAAACCTGTTTCTTTCGAAAACAATAGATTTAGCTGCGTAGAAGTTGACTGCCGAAGACATCTTTACCCAATTCTCCAACTCCAAACTCTCTGCGATATCTTGGTACCCCGCATGGGTTTCGTTGATTTTGAATCCGGCTTGCGTGTCGATGTATCCTCTGGCCGAATTGGGGTCTAGCCAACCGGCATGTTCGAACGACAGGCCGTAAAATTGAATGTTGCGAATGGGGTTGTCCAGCGTTCCTTTCCCTAATAACAGAGTTTCAACGTTTGCAGCGATAACATTGGCAGTGAGCATATTCTCGCCATATCGGGGTTTATAATAGATTTTGGGGGTTGAAGTTCCATCAATCGCCCCCGTTTTGTCGAGATACCATTCTCCCTCTTGATCCATCAACTCGTATGCATTTTCAATCCAGGATGGCGTTTGGTTGGTCACTCCTGTGTTCCCCCAGCTTGGATCCATCCATACAGCAGTGCCGTTAATGGCAGAAATACCGGCACGGTTCATATACCACCAATAGCCAAGCACAACCTCCATGTCGTTGATGTTTTTCCAAGTGGACATGCTGGCATCCGGCGCATTAAATCCGATATGATCCTTCGCTATTAACCAGCCATCGGTTAATTTGGCGGCTCCAATACCGCCTAACTCCAACGTGTTATTGGACGTCACAGGCTTGTTCAAAGCTAAATTTTCGGAAGAAAAGGCCATTAATTCCGCCAATTGCAAACGGTAGGTTTCCGGCTCGGTGATCGAGGGGATGCCTAATTGGGTTACGCCAATCTTAATATAACGAGCATTCGTTTGGGCAAAGGTATACTGTTGGGGCGTGGTATAGGGATTGGATTGATTCGTTACCGTTTTGACTGTCGTATAGTTAGTCCCGTCTGCCGATAATTGAATGGTGAAATCCACAGGGAAATTCGGGCTTTCTCCATCAAGCGAAGAACAACCGGCATCCAATGGCGAGTAGCACGTTCTGGGATATAATTTAACGACACTGATCGGTTGAATCGCCCCAAGATCAGTCGTTACGTTCACGGTATTTACGTTGGAGCTGAAGCCGTTGCTTGAATAACCTTTGTTAGCGCTTGCAGAATCCGTCGCTCCATCGGTTAAATTCGCGACACCCCAATCGGACGTTTCATTGGAGCTGTCCGCTGTGACGGGCTGGCCAAGCGCAAGATTGCCGGAAGATCTGATTTCCATTTCCACCAGTTGAAGCCGGTACTTCGTCGGTTCGTCGCTGGAGGGAACCCCCAATTTCGTCGCATTCAGCTTGACATAACGGGCATTCGCAGCCGTAAACGTATAGGTCTGCGCAATCCCATTCGGATTGCGCTCGTCGGTCACCGTTTTTACCGTCGTATAGTTGGTTCCGTCACCAGACAGTTGAATAGTGAAATCAACGGGAAAGTCGGGACTTACTCCGTCTACTGCAGCTCTAGGATAAAGCTTCACAGCGCCAACGGATTGGCTGGAACCCAAATCAACCACTACATTTACCGTATTTTCATTCGAGGCATATTCCGTACTTGAGTACATTTCAGAAGAAATTCCGCTCCATCCGGCAGGATTGCTATTCCCCCTTGCACGAACGGCGCGCAGATCGTTAACATACAGCTGCCGTGTGTCAAACGATTGCGGCACAGCAGCCTTATATATCGTTTTATCGGCATCATGCAGGGTCCATCCCGTTAGAGGAATACCTCCGCTGATGACCGGCTTTTCACCCGGGTAATTTCGATAAATGATAGGGTATCCGTTCGTTCCGGAGTCCGCCTGGTTCAAGTCTATGGTATGATCCAAAACATAGGTGCCGCCGCGAATATATACGATGATATCTCCTGTCATATCGCCGTTTATCGTTCGGATGACATCTCGCGCTTTGGCAATGGTAGCGAATGGCTGCGCTTTCGTTCCTGGATTCAGATCGCTTCCGTTAGTAGACACATAATAGGTTGCTTGGGTCGCAGCAGAAGCCGGGGCTGCACGCAAAGAACTCGCCGCGAAAATACATACGAACAATATAAAAACCATGGATCTGAAATTCATAAACGACACCTCTTTTGTATGTTTATGATTCTCCAAACAAGATTTGTAGCAACAGAGCATGCCGCCCTAGGCATGCTCTGTTGCAAATCCAAATCATTATTTCGATGCTTTCCACGTATCGATTTGCTTCTGCATTTCCGCGACAATTTTATCCGATCCTGCTTTTTTCAGCTTGTCGATGAATACCGGATAATCTTTGTCTACACTCAAAATCCCATACGTAAGCCCCTCCAGATACTCCTTCACAACAGAGCTGGCGTTGGCCACCTCCGTCTTTACGGGCGTCGGATCGAACGTAAATCCGAGCGCAGGCGATGGCTTCGCTTCTTCATTCACTTTCTTCGTCTGCTCCCATACATCCTCGGGCTGTCCGTCGATCAGATAGCTTCTGAACATCGTCGCGAGCAGCCAGGTCGGCACAGCAGCGTATTTGGCGTCTTTGATCGGTTCGATGTAGTTGCCATTTTTGGTATAATGCTTGCCCTCTATGCCCCACATGAGCAAGTTGTACAGTTGTTCGTCGTTATTCATCAGCTCGAGCAGCATCATCGCCCGTTCCGGGTTTTTGGATGTACGGCTTATAGCCGTCAATGTAGCGAGAATGCCGCTATTATTCAGAATCGATTCGGATACCGGCCTCCTTACGATCTCCGTGCCATAAGCCTGCGACGCTTGCGACTCGCCGCCCGGTGCCCACGTTCCGCCGAACCATCCGCCGAATACTTCGCCAGGTTTCAGATTCTGGTCTTTCTTCGCAAGCAGTTCCTTAGATTTGAACCAGTCTTTCTCCACCCACCGGTTCACCGTCTCAAGATTCTGCATAAATTCCGGGGCTTCGAACTGGTTGAACACCTTAAGCGAATCGTCCTTCATGTAGATCGCCCCAGGCACTTCGTTACCGCTGAGCAGCTCCATGTCGTAATAACCGGACAATTCCGTCCACTTCAAGGAGAACGCATATTTGTCCGGCTCGCCGTTCTTGAAGCTCTCTAAGTACGGCTCGAGATCTTCCAGTTTGAACGTATCCCGCTTCACAGAATCAATATTAAAGCCATACTTGTCGGCGAACTTCTTCGGCATCTCCATATTGGAACTGCGGGCGAAAATTTGCTGATTCGGAATCGCATAGATTTTGCCGTTCAGCTTTGTCGCTCTCCAGATGTCGTCAGACATGGAAGCCAACGTCTTCGGAGCATAATTGGCAAGCAGATCGTCCAGCGGCAAGTAGTTCCCCTTGGAAGCGGCAAGCTGGAAGTTGTTGAACCAGTTCGAAGTGAACAAAATATCGAACTCTTCCGAAGCCGCCATCATGATCTTCATCTTGTTCTCGTATTCGCCCCAACTGATAGGCTTGAAGTCGACTGTGGCATTGATTTTTTCCTTCAAAATCTTGTTTACTTCGTCGTATACCAGATTTTCCTCGCCAAGCAAGTCGTTCGATGGGTAATACCACGACAACCTGACTTCCGGCAAGTTTGCCGCCGAATCAGTCCCCTCCGTATTGTCGTTTCCCTTTGAGCCGACAGCGTCCGTCGTTGCTTCCCCCGTCTTCGTCGGTTGTGACTGCCCTCCCTCGTTGTTGCCGCACCCTGCTAAGAAAACGCTTACCACGAGGATCAGAGCCATGGCCATGGCTAACGCTTTACTGCTCTTCAACATGCTGTAAACCCTCCTATTTGTGTAATTCTATTATTATTCCAGACAGGATCGCCCGGCAATAATCTAGCCTTTCACCGATCCGACGGTTAATCCCTTGACGAAATACTTCTGAAAGAATGGGAAGACGAACAGCATCGGTCCGGCAGTCAATACGCACAGGGCCATTCGCGCCGATAACTTCGGCAGCGATTCGAGCGTGAGGCCCGGCGGCAAATTCGTCGCGTTACGGAGATAGAAATCCAGACTCGCCATCGTTTTGAAAAACATGTATTGCAGGCTGATCAGGTTTTCTTTCGTAACAAACAGCAATCCGAGCCAGTAATCGTTCCAATATTGGAAGACGATGAACAATCCCACCGTAGCGAGCGCAGGCTTCGATAAAGGCAAAATCATCCTTAGGAAAATGCCGAATTCGCTGCAGCCGTCCAATTTCGCAGATTCGATTATCGCAGCAGGTATCGTCTGGAAGAACGTCCGGAGCAACAACACGAACCACGCCGCTACCAGATACGGCAAGACCAGCACCCAGAACGTGTCCTGCATATGCAAGCTCGTAATGACGATATACCACGGCACAAGACCACCGCTGAACAGCATCGTGAAGAACACATAGAACGCGATCTGACGACGAAATCTGAAATCGTTGCGAGACAGCGGATAGGCGATCATTGCATTGATCAACAAGCCGAGTATAGTGCCGACTATGGTCACTGAAGCCGAGGTAAAATACGAATTCAGCAGCTTGCCGGCGTTTCTGAAGATATATTCATACGCGACCAGACTGAATTGGCTCGGGATGACACTATAGCCCTTGCTCATGATGGCGCCCTCATTAGTCAATGAAGTGCTTATTATGGTGATAATAGGCAACAGACAGAATATACAGAAGCTGATAAAAATCGCATGGGCCGCCAAGGTAAGCGGAGTACCCTTACGCGCAGCTGTTGCTCTTGTCGGCATATTGTAAACCTTCTCTCTTGTCAGAATGCGGCGTTATCCTCGTTGGTCCGACGGATGACATAGTTGGATACAACAACCAGTACAAACCCGACTATCGATTGATAGAAGCCCGCAGCGATCGCCATCCCTGTGTCCCCCGTCACTCTGAGCGAGCGGAACACATAGGTATCGATGACATCGGTCGTGCTGTACAATACCCCGATATCCTTGGGCAAGTTGAAGAACATATCGAAATTGCCGCTGAAAATTCGGCCGATACTGATCAACGTTAGCAGGGTGATCAAGGGCGTCAGGAACGGCAGCGTAATTCTCGTCATCATGGTCCACTTGGAAGCGCCGTCAATGGATGCCGCCTCATAATAGTCCTGATCGATTCCGAGTATGGCCGCGTAATAGATGACCGTCGAATACCCGAGCGTTTTCCATATATTCATGATTACGATGATGAACGGCCAATACTTCGGTTCGAAATACCAGCTTGGAGCCTCGTAGCCCAGTCCTTGAATGATCTTGTTCAGGAATCCAAGATCGGAGTCGAGCAGCGCGAACAGCATATACGAGACAATGACCCAAGAGAGAAAGTAGGGGATAAACATAATCGTCTGATACGTCTTCACCCAAAATCTTCTCCCTATTTCATTGAGCAGAATCGCGAATCCGACTGAGAACAGCAATCCAAGCACAATAAATACCGCATTGTAAAGGACCGTATTGCGAGTTATTCTCCAAGCTGTATCCGAAGCGAAGAAAAACTCGAAGTTTTTCAAGCCGATCCACTCGCTCCCAAGAAACCCCATATCCGCCCTGAAATCCTGAAAGGCGACAACCAGTCCCCCCATCGGAATATAGTTGAACACGAGCAATAACAACAAGGCGGGCAGGCAAAGCATTAAAAGCTGAATCGTATCCTTATGCCTCCGTAATTTGAAACCTTTGTACAGGTGTCTCGACCGCATTCCCCACTCCCCTTTACGTCTGTCATGTTGAGCTCACGTTCAAAGACTAGCATGACCCGGTCGGCAAATATACTGCAATATCAATGAACCGTATCACGATTTCGCACATTCCTCTATCCACAATGAATACTTCCCTCCGAATTTGATACATTGCTTATTCACATATTGACTTCATTTCCAATTTAACTTTGAATAAATGAAGGAGAAAACAGCCCTGACCGCCAGCCAGAGCCTGCAACAGGACGAGGAGTGAACCCGATGTCAATCCCGATATCCCCCCCGCATAAGCTTTACCGAAACATTTTGCTCGCGTTCACCATCTCGATTACAACGACCATTTTCATCCTTTCTACCATTCTCTATATCTCATTCGAGCGGGTCGGACTGAAGACGATCCATTCCTTCGTCAAAGACGGCCTGACACAAATCAGCTACAGCGCCACTTATATGAACGATTTGGCCAAATCGTTATCGTTACAAATTTATTTTAACGACAACATCACGAAGCTGTCCTACTTATCTCTCCCCGATATCAGGGAGGAATATTTGGCCACCGAACAGTTGACCTCCTACCGGAATACGGCGCCCTCCATTCACTCGATCTACGTGTATAACGCCAAGCGGGACACGTTCTACACCAGCATGGTCAATATGGAGAAGATCGAGCCGGATCGCCAGAAGTCGTTCTTCGATCAGGAAATCGTCGGGATGATGCACAATCTCGGAAAATACAAGCGTCTGACTCCCATTCCGCGAAAAATACCGAACCCTTATCCCGAGCTTTCGAAAAATGCGTACACGAATGTGTATACGTTCCTGTTCTACGATTCACCCGAGGAAAGCGCCCAACAGGACGACCACATCATCGTCCTGAATATTTCCGAAGACTGGCTGCGCAAAATGATGGAGCAACTGGACATCGAGCCTCAAAGCAACACTTTTATTATCGATAGCAAAGGTACGATGGTTATCCGTGACAACAGTCATGATATTTTAACGAGCTTGTCCGGTCAGCCGTATATTGAGCGAATATTGACTGCGTCGGATAAATCCGGCTATTTCATCGACGACGTCAATGGCGCCAAATCACTGATCACCTACTTCTCGTCCGATCTGCTCGATTGGAAATTCATCCGTATCACGCCTTACAATAGCATTGTTGATAAAATAACAGAGATGAAAGCAAGGACTTTCGTGTTCGGCCTTCTCATTCTGGTCAGCGGATTATTGGCGTCCGTCTTCTTGTCTCGCAAGCTGTACCGACCGATTCGGAGCATGACTTCCAGGCTAACGTCGTTCCAAGCGGAGAAAACAACCAAACAGAAAACCATTTTCCTGCGACACCTGCTTAGAAACGAGTCGGTATTCTCAGAGAACGAGCTGCTGACTAAGTTTGCGGCATTGCGCATCTCCTTCGACCCGACCCAGCCGTATTCGCTTATCTTGCTCACAATGAATCAAGATCCGAAAGAATCCCGCGTTCATTCCGCATCAGATAAGCACCTGAAGAAATTTGCCGTCATGAACATTGCCGATGAAATTGTATCTGCGACTTACGCATGTGAGATGGTCGACATGGATGAGGATCATATTATCGTCCTGTGCAACGTCGGCACATTGGCCGAAGATGCCCAACGCCTTGACGAGATGTTCAGAAACATACAAAACCATGTTCACAACTACTATCATCTATCGATTTCGGCTGCTGTAAGCACGGCATCGACTTCGTTTGCCGAAGTCGGTTACTTGTACGACGAAGTGCGGGACGCTTCCAACTATCGATTGATTCATGGCCTCGATAGCATTATTTTTGCGGAGAACCTTAAGAAATTGGCGGAGAAGCAATTTGCGTATCCAGCCGAAAAGGAAAAACTGCTGTTGGATGCACTCATGCTGGGGAATACGGCGGAGGCGAAAGAGATCTATGTTCAGATCGTCCAATATTCGCTGGATTACTCGTATAATATTTTAAAATCCGCACTAATCCGTCTTGCCGTCGATCTTAATATGGTGGTAGACACTCTCCAGAGAAACTCAGGTGCTCCGCTGCCTTACAACCTGAATGCTTTTATCTCGGAATTGGACAGACTGCAGACGCTGGAGGACATCAACCGGCACTTCTTCACCCTGTTCGAAGGGATCGTTCCGAAAATTAAACATAGCACGTTGACCAAGCACGATGAGGTCATGAGCAAAATTATCGAAACCATTCATGCGCAGTATGCGGATCCCAATTTGTCCATTGAGCGGCTTGCGGAGCTGGTCGATATGTCTGCGATGTATTTGGGCCGTTTGTTCAAGAAAATGAATACCAAATCCGTCGCCGAATATATCAATCAGGTCAGGCTTGGCAAGGCTAAGGAGCTGCTTCTGGGCACAAGACTTTCAATCCAGGAAATATCGGAGCAGGTCGGCTTCCTGAACAGTGGATATTTCTATACTCTGTTCAAGAAAGCGACCGGAATAACGCCGAACCAGTATCGGAAAAACCGTCAACTAAACGATGAGATGCATGGACAAGCTCAAGACGCGCAAACGTCATTCGGACCTGACTGACTCTTCACTTGAGTCGTGAATGCAAAACGAGCCTTAGAAGAGATTCTAAAGGCTCGTTTTGCTCTGTGTATTCAGTTCTACGAATTAAAACTCCAATTCATGAATCGTGCCGATCGGGCTGCACAGCAGCTCGCAGCCGCCCTCGCGGATGACAGCGCCCTTCTCCCAACGGATGCCGAACGTATCCGTAGTGACGAACGTATCGATCTGGAACGTCATGTTCGGCTGCAGCAGATAGCTAGACGACGTCTCCATCCACGGCGCTTCCACCTCGATCATCCCTGTGCCATGGCACGGGCCGTACAAGTAGTTTTTCTCGTAGCCGTTATCTTTGAAAAATTGCAGAAAGCCTTTCGCTACGTCGCTTGCCAGTACGCCCGCCTTCAAGTTCGCCTGCGTCCATTCGTGCGCCTTCAGCCCGAACTCAATGACCGCGCGGCGCTCCGGCGTCAGCTTGCCGAGGCTGATCGGCATGCCGATGCTCGGCGAGTAGCCGTCCACTTTGGCGGACAGGTTGAGCTGTACAATATCGCCTTTGTTGATAACGCGATGGGACGACCGGGAGATCGCATGACGGGTCGACTTCTCGCTGAAGATGTACATCGGCAAGCCTTCGTACTCCGCCCCGTTTTCATAGATGACTCGTTGCGCGACGCCGACCATTTGACACTCCGTCATACCGGGACGAATCGTACGAATGACCTCCTGCGTCGCCAGTTCGGTTATGCGGAACCCTTCGCGCATGCACGCGATCTCGTTTTCCGACTTGATGCTGCGCAGCGCGACCATAATTTCGTCCGCGCCGACGATTTCCGCCTCCGGGAAGTTATTCTTCAGCCCTTCCATCATGACAACGCTCGTGTCGAGCAGGCTGGCGACGCCGATTTTCAGCTTCGAGCCGGTAACGCCCAGCGCCTTGAACACTTCGCGATAGGTGTTCGGCTTCAGCTCCGGATAGCTCGGGTTGGCGGATTCGCGGTATTCCATCAGTGTGAACTGCTTGTCGATTTTGCCGAAATCGCGCGCGTACACCGAGCTCTCCGGGCCAACCATCAGCGCCGCATCGCCTGCAGGCGTAATTGCGACGCCCGCGCGCTCGAACAGCGGCCAGAAACCGCTGAAGTAACGCGCGTTCGCATAGTCCGCTTCGTTGGAGTTGACGATCAGGACGTCCAGCCCTTTGTCCGCTGCGAGCTTGGCCGCTCTCTGAATTCTTTCCTTATACTCATGATCCGGAATTTTCACGTGGTTTGTCATTTTCCCTTATCCCCTTTTCGTAATGCGTTGCCTCTTGTGCCCCGCTTATTTTCCCGAGCTTTGTTTGCTCCATAGTCCTGCAAAGTCGTCCGCCCGATGAAAAACGGAACCCATATCTTTTAATCTATCGATCAAGATCGAGAACTCGCTCATCGCCTTCTCCCCGCAGCCCAGCGTCAGGAACCTGTCCGGCGTTACCGTCGCTTCGCCATAGTGATAGCTCTCCTGGATCGGAATGAACTCCCACGGATGGAAGTAGAAACAGAGGACGACGGGCAGGTTGCGGTCTCGCAGAAACTTCACGAACCCATCGATGCGCTTCATCAGCTCGTCCGCGCTCTTCGTCCGGAACAGCGGCCACTGGTCGCGGTCCCGTTCCAGCCCCGGATCGTTGCTCTGCATGACCATGTCGGCGAAGTTCGGAATCTCGACGATGTTCATGTCGCCTTCTTTCGTCCAATCACTCTTATTCGGATGGTACGGCACGAAACGCTCCCGGTAAAAATACATCGGATAGGACGCGTCCGACACGTAGTTCAGCCGCTCCAGCGAATTTAGCAAAGCCGTCGAACCCCATAGACGAGGCGCGCGGAACGATACCGGCTGATGCCCGAGCACTTGCTGTACCCATTCCGTCGCCTTCTCGATGCGCAGAGGCACCTCCTCCGGCAGCAGCGGCACGACGCCCGGAATCGGGAACAGCTCGTCGCCGACCGTTTCGTGGAACAGCGAGTGGCAGCCGACCTCGTTGCCGCTCAGCTTGACCAGCTCGACGCTCTCCGGATTTCGACGCGCCGCATCCCCCGTATAATAGAAGGTTCCTTTAATGCCTTTCTTGTCGAACAGCTCGACGAGCGGTCCGGTCGCGTTCTTGACGCCATCGTAATACGGCGTGAAGCTGCCGACGTCCGTCTCCATGTCGAAACCGAATATCACGTGCACGTTATCTTTCATCGTTGTCCCAGCTCCATTCTTATTCGCTAAATCCCATCGTCGTATAAAAGGCCATATTGTCCTGCCGCGTATCGAGCCGTCCGTACTGTACGACGACCGGCGTGTCGCTCTCGACCTTCAGTGCATACTGTTCCTCTCGCGGGATGACATATCCGTTTAAGTCCTCCGGGTTGTCGAGCCGCAAGCAGCGTACTCTCTCCCCCTCGACCTTCACTTCGATATGGCGAACCGGTTCACGATCCGTAAAATACAGCGTCAGATTTACTTTCGTCTCTCGGCTCCCCAAGTTCAGCACGATGACCGATTCATGCCCCTTCAGCAGGGAATCCCCTGCCGGCGGCAGCTCGCAATCGGGAAATATCCACTGCGTGTTGCCCTGCGCTTTGCTCATTTCGTCCTCTCCCTTCAAAGTTGCCTAAGACTTGATTCTCGCAAAACCACGGTCGGCTCAAGCACGATTTTCTCGAATCGCTTTACTTCCTTGTTCCGCTCTCGTCTCATGATGAGATCCGCGGCGATCATGCCGATCTCGAACGCAGGCTGGACGACCGAGGTGATTCTCGGCGTCAGCAGACCCGTCTCGTCGTTCGCGTCGAAGCAGGCAACCGCGATGTCGCCGGGAATGGTCAGCCCTTTCTCGTAGATCGCCTGGATCGCGCCATAGAGCAGAAAGTCGCTTGCGGCGAACACCGCCGTCGGACGTTCTTCCCGCTCCAACCACTCCCGCATGATCCGGTAGCCGCTCTCGCGCTTGAACTCCCCGACGCCGATCCATTCGTCCTCCAATGCGATGCCGGAATCTGCTAAGCCCTCCCGGAAGCCCCGCGTTCGCTCAGCAGCCGTCGATTGATGCAGCGGTCCCGTCAGCATCGCGATTTTGCAATGGCCTTGATCCCCTAGATGCTGGGCGATAGCCCGGCTCGCTTTGACATTGTCGATGGCGACCAAATTATAGTTGTCCGCCATACTCGGCAGGTTGTCGATGAAGACGACCGGAATGCCGGCATCGAGATACGGCTGGAACAAGCTGGCGTCGGAGCCAACGCTAGCGATGACCAGCCCGCCGACCTGGTTTTGCAGCAGCAGCCGAACGTAATCCTCTTCCCTGCCGACATCCTCGTCCGTATTGCAGACGAACACGCTGTATTCGTTCTCGCTGGCCACCTTCTCCACGCCTTTGATCACCTTGGAGCAGAAGCCGTTGGAGATGTCCGCCAGCACGACGCCAAGCGTGCGGGCGCTGCGGCGCTTCAAGCTGCGGGCGATCTCGTTCGGACGGTATCCCGTCCGCTCGATGGCCGCCAGTATCCGCTTCCGCGTCTCGGCGCTTACCCGGCCGGTACCGTTCACCGTCCGGGAGACGGTTGATACCGATACGTTTAATTGTTTGGCGAGATCCTTGAGCTGCACGTCTCCCCTCCTATCCGATTTCCGGTACAACGTTTGCTCAATTTACGGCATTATCCGTCAGTGCTAGCGATTTGCGATATTGCGCGAACTCGCTGTCCAACACGCTTCGCACTTGAGCGATCTTCCACCGCAAATGATCGGCGTCCGTCATATACTCCATGCTTGGCTCCCAGCCGAGCCGCGAATCGGCCTCCACAAGCGGAATCGTCGCTTCCGCGTTGGCGATTTCCCTGAAAGCCAACTCCTCCATTTGCTCCAGCAAAGCCGTCGCTTTGTCGGCATCCCCTTCGCTCAGAAGTTGCCTTTTCAGCTTCCACCACTCTTTGACATGGATCGTCGTACGAATGGACCGCGCAATAAACTGCCCAACGCCGAGCATAAACGTGCCATCGACCCTTTTGTTCTCCGGCGTCAACGCCAGCGCCCTCTCCAGCAATCCGTTGCCTTCCTCCATCCGGTCCAGCATGCGGCCCAGACTGCGCAGCTCCACGTCGATCCGGGATACGCCAAGCGATTGCCGCGGATCTTCCAACGGTTCATAGTCCGTTAATACGATTTCGTTGCCGAACATCGCATGCTTTGCTGCCGGCATTTGTACCGCCTTGCCAAACATGGGCTTGCGAAACACAAGCGGATAAGACGGGCCGACGCGGAACGGACCGTACTGGTCTTCGTTCGTCGGAACATAATGCCGAATCGCTTCGCTCCACGCGCTCCACGCTTCCTGCGCCAGAGGCGCCGCTTCCTCGCCGAAGTCACGCTTGGCGATCATCGCCAACGCTTCCTCATAAGTCGGACTCGGACTCCAATAAGCCCATTTGGCCAACTCGCTCACGAACGAAGGCCACCAGCCGTAATGATGCGATTCCATCAGACCGCTAAGTCCCCAATCCTCGCGGGCTTTCAACAGCGCCGAATGCCTGCGATTCCATTGGCCGGGGAACGGCTCGTAAGGAATGACGCCGAAATCCCAAGTGAGTCCGCCGGTATTGCTCATGGCGTGCAGCTTAATGCCGCGTTCGCGGGCGACTTCCGCTTCGCTGCGGAAATACTCGCCCGGCCCGACGTTCGACAGCGTGTAATCGACGCATACGTGAGTCACATGCTCGTTGCGGATTTGCTCGAACATTTCGAACGTCACTTGCAGCGTAATATTTTCCGGCAGCGCGCGAATGAGCTTGAGGCGGTCTTCCTTCGGCGCATACCCCCAGTTGTATGTCCAGAACACGATGTCCGCATCCGGGTTATGGGCGCGAATCGTACCCGACAGCAGACGAAGCCACTGCGGGAAGTCGTGACACGGCCACCAGCCCGGGCTGGGCTTCGTTTGCGGCTGGTCGGCCGGCCACTCTAGACGCAGCTTGCCCGTCGTATTCGGATCCTTGCTCGGGAATTCGCAAGATTCTCCTACCAGAATAACGCCCTTGAAACGAGGGCAAGCCCGAAACACCTTACCGTAAGTACTCTCGTAATAAGCCTGGGCATCCGGGTCGTCCGGATGAAGTCTGCTCGTTAAATAGCTGTACACATAAACGTCCAACCCATACAGCCCGGCGCGGTCAACCAGGTAGTTGAAATCCTGATAGCCTTCCGGAGTTTCGTCGACATCCTTCACGAACACCATGATCGCGTCGATGCCCGCATGGGCCATCGCGTTCAGATGAGCATCCGGATAGCGGTCCAACCCCCAGCCGGAATGCGCCATGCGCGGCGAGAACAGCGGCTCTCGGGTAACGTCCATGACTTCTAATACCGGGGCTTCGCGTAAATTCATTTTGTCTTCGAGAAAATAGCTCCCCTGTGCGGCTCCTCTGTCGTCGAACCCGCATACAACGATACGGTCCGCATCTACAACAATCCGATAGCTTCTCGATTTCTCAAGCGCTCCGCCCAGCGCGGGCAGTTGTTCCTTCGTCGCCAGTACAAGGACACGATCTCCGCCAGCCGCTGCTTCCGCAACGTTCCGCGTCCGGGTCAAACGGAGGGATACGTTCATACTTGTAAACAAGTAATCCTGCAAGTCTTTGACCGTGTTCAAGAGCAACGGCCCTGCCGCCTTATCGACGACGATGCGCCAATCTTCTGAAATTTCCGGCTCGCCTTCATCGGCACAAACAACCGGATTGCGGCGATTCGGCTTATGAACGACTTCGAGCCGTTTGCGAAAATCGTAATTGCGCTCCATTCTCCCCTGCTCCTTTGACGCTTGCTCCTCTAACGCAGCTTCACCTTCAAGCTACAAACATTTCCCGATTCGGTATATAGATGATTTGACGCAAATAGACGAAAAGAGGAAAAAAGCGCGCTTACGAGCAATAGACAATTTATCGCCGATAGACGTTTTTCCCCAGCGCCGCTCCTCTTAACGCTTAATGCTCCACGACAACCATCGTGTATCCGACGACTTCAGGCAGCTGGATGCGAATATAACCGTCGACCATTTTGTAAGGGAGAGGTTGTTTCGTTGGCGCGACGTACACAGCCTTTGGGCTCTCCCCTCGAATGCTCACGACTCCGCCATGCAGATTGGCATGTTCCTCGATGACGTTATATTTGTTGCGCATTTCCGGATAAGTGACCTTGACGTGAATCATTTGCATCTGATCCTTAGCCGTCACCGTTACGCGCGCTGTCGATGGAATATGCTCAACCTTGAGGATCGGATCCGGCAGCAGCTGCTCAAGACAGTGTTTCAGCATATATTTGTGCTCCGGCATCGCATATTCGCCGTATCCGGCGAAAAGCTGGAAGCAAATCTGGAACACATTCCCCGAACGCAGTACAGCCGGCCATCCCGCGTATTTTTCCGGCGGTGTATAGAAGGTGCCGTGAAAACCGTCCCATTTGCGGTTAAAATACGGCTGATAGTAGTCGGCAACCGTATGCGAGCCCGGTTTTCCGCTCATCTGAATGCCCTGGTTATATATCGCGCACAAGCGGTCCGGAAGGAGCTGCCGGTCGCCCTCCAGCATTTTGAAGTACGAGGCATTCCACGGGTCGGGACCGTCGTAGCTCATGTTCCAGTCGTTCATGGCAAACGTCGTTTTCTCCGGATTGAGACCGGAGCTACCGGTGCTAATAATGCCGCCGCCTTTGGCCAGGTGCGCTTCCAGCTTCTCCCGAAGCAGATTCGTGACCGGTATGACGTCAGGCAGAATAATCACTTTATACTTGGAGATATCCGCCCGCTCGTCCATAATGTCGAAAGAATATTTCAGCTCTCCGAGCATTCTCGCCGCCGCGTTCAAGATCGCCTGACCTTGCGGAAACGCCACATTGTTCGCGCCCATATCGCAGCCTTCCGGCATAATGATGGCAATGTCCGTCACTGCGCGGGCATAGTCCGTCCAAGGTTCATAGCGCTCGATATCGGCGTATACCTCTCCGACCATCCGGTATACATCCGGCTCCAAACCGTCGCGGGGATGCATATGGTCGCCAACCGATGTCGTAATGCCGTTGCTGATTGCATCCCAGCAGTCGTACTCAAGCGAGGCTTTGCTTTTTAATCCGCCGAAATCTCCCCAGCTGGCATGGAATCGACCGGTCATATACACGACTTGCTTGCCGAGGTTGCGCGCATAGGCCGCCTGGGCGGCAAAGTAATCGTAGCTCCACGCGCCCGGCAAGCATTCGATTTCGATGTGAGTGCCCAGTCCGTCGCAGTTGATGTGACCAAGTCCGTTCGGAAAGAAGAAGATGTCATCCCCGATCGCTTTCTTCACGTCCCAGAAAAAATCGATGGCCGTCTGTTTCATGAAGGCGGCAGCGTCCTGGTCCTTCAACGGATCCATGCCCCGCTCCAGCATGCTCTCGTTGCACTCGTTCCCATAGCAAGGGTTGATCAGGATGCAATCCAGAAAAATGCCATCCACGGGATACAGATCAACGACTTCCTTGATCAAACTCAGCAAATAGTCGCGATACCCCGAGTTTAAGCACATGAGCCGGAAAAAGTTCGCCGTCCGATCTCCTTCAATGATTTGACCGTCCTTATTGACCAGACACCATTCACGATGCTTTCGGGCCATCTCGTGATCCAGGCCGACATTAAAATAAGCAACAACGCCGATGCCCAGCTTGTGGCATTCTTCGACCATCTGTCCGAGCATATCGAATTTCATATGCGGGTGCGGCAAACCGATCTTCGTCGGATAGTAGGCAAAACCGATGTTGCACTTCGCAAACACATTAATAAAATCTACCTTGGCGTCTTTCAACGTCCTTGCGAATTGCTTCGCGTCAAAATTAGCGCCAAAATCGGGGATATCGGGCAAAGTATGAAAATCCAGATGAACAGCCCGTTTTATCAATCTCATGATCGTGCCTCCAGTCCATGTTGAACACCTGTTGCCTAGCAACTTTAATATCAATTAAATCTATGTCTCACAAGCAGAGTTGCTTGAGAGGATCGATGTATAAAGAAGGGGGGTGTACCTCCCGGAGACCTATGATTAACCCACAACGTTTCCAATTTACTGGATAATCAACTTTTACGGCGGATTTAATTGCAACACTTGAATTTACTCAGGGAAGTTAGTCGGAAAATCGTACAACGTAGCTCGAATCAGGCTTAAACGGCGGACGTTTGTTCGAAAAATCGTACAAAGCCCCTCTGCTCAGACTCAAACGACGAACCTTTGTAGGAAAAACCGTATAAATCAACCAAGATCAGGGATTGTATGCCACTAAAGCGTCTTCGATAATTATACGAACAACTCCTGGAAATTATCTGGAATTGTTGAGGGTCATGATTAGCCCGGAGACTGCCTCATACGCTCCTGAAATGACCTTGTAACGGGTTTACCTATTCCCATTTCAGGAGCGTATAGCATCGGAGGGAGGTACATCCCCCTTTTACCTTGTTCATCGATCAGCACTCAGAGCAACTTGGTTGGCTTAGGGGACAGCCCTGTTGCCGGCTCATCGTCTCTCCCGATCAGTCTGACAGCTTATACAAAGAGACGTCGTCAATGTACAGCTTCTCTCCTAACTCGAACCCGGAATGGTTGATTTTCAGGATCAGGCTGTCAGGCACTTCACCGTTATAGTCCGGTTCAACGTCGAACGTATACTCGAACTGCACCCATCTGCCCGGCAGCCATGAAACGGGTCTTTCGACCGATGCGATACTGTCGAGGTTGCCGTTTCCATTGCCGATCGTCGCTATCAATTGAATGCTGCCTGAAACGTTGGCGTTCATCGGCACGAAGTAATTCAACACGGCTTTGTATTTGCCGGGCGTAATCGACATCACTTTGAAAGGACTGCTATTAGCATTCGTCACGCTCGTCTCCAGGCTGAAACCGCCCGTGCGCTTGAATGCGCTGGTCCGCAATACCGTCGAATTCTGGTCCGTGTAGTACGAATACCATTCGGATGCCAGCCATGGCTCGGAGACCAGGCCTTCTTCGATGGACGGATTCGTGACCGAATTATTCCCCTCGACGAGATGTACGGGTCTGAAATCTTTTGCCGTCCAAGGCGCCCCGCCTCTCCAGCCCAGATATACGGATTGACCGTGGTAATTTCGGAAGAAAAATCCCATTAACGTCTTTGTCGTGCTTGGATTAACCCCGATGCTGCTGAACGGAATCACCTGAATGACGTTCCAACGATCGGTTCCGATCTGCGCGCTTGCTTGCCAATTATTGTCTACGCCTGGCACCGGGCCGGCCGAACTTGAGTTGTAAATGAATTTGACGGCCTTGGGATTGGTGAAGTATCCGGTATACCCTCCGGCCACGTCGCCTGTCACATACGTTTCAACCGAGTCGTCCGCTACTCGCCACCATCCGCCGGGCGCATCGTCGTTCATGATGATACCGGACATATTCGGATCAAAGTTCTCATAGCCGACATACAAATTGTCGTTATCCCACAACAGATACATCCTCGTCTCTGCCGGCGGGGCTTCCGTGGATGTCATATTTAGAAACTCGGTAACCGGTACGGCATCCGTCCAAGGCCCCTGGCTGAAATCAAGCGAGGACAGAATCGTCGCCTTGCTTGCCGTCGTCTTGACCGCGGTCGCCGAATACTCATGAATGCTGTCGATATACGCTTGCACGCGCTGGAACTCCGCAAGGAATTCACTGTCAGGATCCGTAATCGTGTTCGCATAGCTTTGGAGCGCGGCAATCCATTCTGTCTGTATCCCATCCCACTTGCCGCTATATTGGGCATATGTCGTCAGATTAAGAATCGGATCTCCTTTGAACTGCTCCGTAAGCACCTGACGTTTCATCGCCATATCGAAGCTTTGTTTCACATCTGCCAGCATCGCCAAAGCATCCTGTTCGTTCGTTGGCGCATCGACAGCCCCGCGCGGATAACTGAGTGCCGATGCTTCGAACAGCTCGAAGGCGCGCAGGAGCTTCTCGGCGCGAATTTTTTGCTTGCTTGTCGCTGCGTTGGCAACGGTCAGTTCCAGCAGGCTGCGACTCTCCGTCAAATCAGCCTTCGTTACCGCGGATAAATAGCGGTGGTCCTGCAAAGGAAGGAAGTTTGCCCTGTCGGCCTTGTTCTTCCAATCAAGATACCAGTCGGTATTCAATACGCGTACGGTCCAGAAGTTCTCCCAGAGATCAAAGTACTGCTCCAAATAGGATGCCGCATCCTCGCCGACCGTTCGCTCATACCATTCGTCAAGCAGAAGGTCGACATCTTGATCGGAATCCCATTGAAGCTTGGCCGATAGCCACGGCTTCGGTCCTTCGCCGAAATTCGGATAGAGCTCCGCCACATGCGCGACTACATTGTGTTCCTTGGCATACTCGTAGTTGTCTGCCATTTGATTCATATACACGCGCGGCAGATTGTACGGCGTTCCGAACAAATATTCATAAAATCCTAAATTGTCCGCTTTCAATTGCCATTGCTCGGTAATATCGTTGCCGATTGCCGCCATATCCGGGTCGATCCAGGTCAAGCGATCATCCGTAATATAAGGAATGACGTGGGAATTGAGCATTACTGTCGAAGGCGGATCGTATACGTTCCAATAGGCCAGCAATCCGAATTTTTTATCAGGATAATCTTCCAGCACGCCTTCCACGACTTGGTTAACCCAGGCATAGTACACATCGGACATGTCTACGACGCCAATAGAGTTAATCTTGCCATTCGCAAGCGCCACGTCGGCCGCACAATAGTTATCGCTGTCATTGATCCCTAGCGAGAAAGACTTTTCGTTCGGGAAGTTATGGAAGTAGTCCTTGATCCGCCAAATGGCCGCAGCGGCAGTGTCATCGTTAAGGCATGGCTGCCATGCGTACGGATGCGAAGGCACGACGCCTCCCGGATAGTACTCGGGATGGGTTGCAAACACTTGCGGGTCGAACAGCACATTCAAATAATGATGGAACTTGATTGCGTCGTGCATGCGATTACGCTCGGCCCAATCCGCGGTCGTCTGTAAGGTGTACCAGGCTTCCGTGCCGAAGAAATGGCGGGATATTGCAGCGGGTTCATCAATGACCGACGTAAACGCAACAACCACATCGTCCTGCTGCGGCACGTCTTCTCCATCGGGTCCAGGCATTAGCCAACGCACGCCCACATAACGTTCAAGGAACTCATAAACGCCGAACTTCGTTCCCGATCCTGTCGGCCCGCTAATAGAAAGGTCATTCCCGTAAGGCATAATGACAAATCCGTCATCGTTCAGGTTTTGCGTTTTGACGGCGACGGCGGCTTCCGCCCCGGGTACGCTCTTGCCGATATAAATGCGGACGTCATCGTCGTACGTATTTCCCGACGCGGTCAGCTGTGCCGTAGTCAGAATCGGCAAAACCGCGCCCGTAGATTTCTGAACGTACTCGGCTAACGTATTGGCGGATGGGCTTAAGCTTGCATCGTCAACGACGATTACCGCCTGCGCCTGTCCGTTGACCACAACGCTCAAATCCGCTCCAGGTTCGATCGTTACATCAATGACGGAAGTCGCGCCGCTTGTCACGTTAAATGGACTCGAAATGCCGTCGGAATAATGATCCTTCGATACGATGATCTTGTAGGTACCTATTGGCACATTGCTAAAGGCGAAAGCTCCGCTTGGTTCCGATGCGGCGGTCTTCGTTACAGGTCCGACCAGCGTGACTTCGGCGCCTTCGATACCGATAGGGTCGGGATCGAACACATGCCCCGTTACTGTGCCGTATTCCTGTGTCGGCTCCGGTGAGGTTGTCGGCCCGGGCGTACCAGGCGTACCGGACGAACCCGTCATCCCCGTCGTCGATCCGACACTGACACCTGTGTCTTCCTTCTTCAATGGCTGTCTTGCGAATGTCGATAATTTGGCGCCTTCATGGAGAATTGCAAGTTTTATTGTTCCTTGACCGAGCGCTTGTGTAACGGCCTCCAAAACTAGCGATTCGATTACAGCTTCATCAGCCAAGCTTAGGGTGGCCGGCGTTAATATCGTCAGCGAGACGACAGTCGTCGACCCTTCCAGCAGTACGCGAACGTTGCCGCTCCTTTTGTCGACGATAACGGTCGCAAGCGTCGAATTTAGGAAATGGATGCTATTCAAGCCGCCGCCGTTCACTGTCGTCTTGCCGATCACCGTAACATTGTTCAAGGTCACATCGCCCTCGCCGATCCCTGCGGCGAGCAGCAAATTCCCTTCGATTTTCATATTGCGCAGCGTGACTCCGGGAACGTTGACGATAACGTCTTTTTTGACCGTTTGCACATTGCCCTCGGGGCCATAGACGCTGGCTTTGTCGTAGGTCATCCGCTGTCCGCCAAGCGACACGATGCTGCGATCCAGCACAACGACCGCTTCGGCGCGCGTCATGGACGCTTCCGGCCGGAAGCTTCGTTTGCCGTCCCCGATCATAATCCGCCCGGCAGCAACGGCTCCGACGGCAGCTTTGGCCCATTTCGCGATTCGCTCGGCATCGCTGAAGGTATTCGCGGTATCGCTGTCATCGCCCAGCTTCAGCAAACGGCTCAGCATGACCGCGGCTTCTTGCCGGCTGATCTGCCGGTTCGCTCCGATCGTGCCATCGGCATTGCCTTGGACGTATCCGGCTTTGACCGCTATGGCAACCTCCTTATAGGCCCAATCGGACGAACGCAAATCCGTGAAGCTGATCGGCGCCTCCTCCGTGAAACCTAAAGCCCGGTTCGTCAGCGCGATCAACTCGCCTCTTGTAATCGGCTGATTCGGCTTCAGGCTCCCGTCGGAGTAGCCTTTAATCAGCTCCATACCTTGCCATTCGAGCAGCTGTTTTTCCGCCCAATGACCGCTTATATCCGAAATTGCAGCCTGTAACGAAGGAGATGCAGCATCATTGCCCGGAGTAGCGTCCCCCTCGCCGGCAGCAGCTCCGAACGCATTGCCATAGCCCAATCCGATTAAACTTGCGATCAAGAGAACTATCGTACATGCCCGACCGAATGATTTTATTGTCATCATCCATGCCTCCTCTTCAGGATCACTGAATCATGTAACCGGTTTAATGCGCATTCGAAAGAAGGGATAAGACGCTAATCCTTCTTATCCCCTACTCCGAGCTTCCCTTGATACTTCCCTATTGCTTAACGCGAGCGATCGATTGCGGCCACATCTCATCCCAATAGGCCTTGGACTTGTCGAGTCCCATCTTATAAAGCTCGTCGATGACGTTCTTCTTCTGCGTCTCGTAATCCGCTTCGGATTTGGCCAGAATGACTTTCGGCATCGCTTTCCACATATAATCTTTAATCGAATCGTCGATCCGTTTAATATCATCCGGCGGCGTACCTAAAGCCACACTCCCCGACGTATCGAACACCATCAAGTCTACTTTGCCTTGCGCTGCCATTTTCTCGATGGCATCTCCCGGATAATCGCCGCCGTAATGCTTGGCATAGTCCAACTGATATTCTTTCCACTCAATACTTTGAATGAGAGATTCCGAGTTTAAATCAAATGCCACTCCCTCGTCGGAATTGACGGTATAATCGCTTAAACCGTAAATATACGCATACTTTGTAACGCCGATCCTTTCCGCCTCTTCGATATTCTCACGAGCTTTGATGAAGCTTTCCAGAAATACCGGTTTATTGTCTACCTTATCCCACTGCTTCCCTTGAATGCCTCGGGTCAGTAAGTTCATCCCTTCATTACTGTATAGATAATTCAATACTTCCATTGCTTTCTCCGGATTTTTGGAGTTTTTGGCAATCGCAAACGCTCTGCCGGCCTTCCCGATGACCGATACGTTTGTTTTGTAAATAGAGTGGTTTTCCATCGGAATCGTGACAAATCCGGCATCGGGTATCGTCGCGAGCGCTTCGTTCGCGCCTGCCTGCCACCAAGCTCCAATCCCCGATAAGACTTGCAGATTCGTCTGCTTGTTCTGGTATTGGTCCAAATTCTGAATAAACGATTCCGGATCCAGCAGCCCCATCTGATTCGCCTTGAAGAAAAACTTCATGCTATCCCAGAAAGCGCCGTCCTCTTGGGCCAGGAAGTTATAGAAGTTGCTGTCGGCATCGATCATATAGTTGCCCGGCCCGTCCATGTAACCTTGAGAGAGAGCCATTTGAACGTAGAACGGATATAAGCCCCAACCCGCTTTTTCCACGAAAGAAGATACGCCGTATACTTTTTTACCGTCTGCCGTCGTCGGATGCTTCTCCTGCATCGCTTTCAATACATCGAGAAAATCGTCAGGGCTTGTAATCGGCGGGAAGCCTAGTTCTTTGTAATAATCCCACCTTGTCAGGTAACCGGCGCCGTAATCGGTGAAAGGCACCTTGGCCACCATTTCCTTCGTTGCGCCTACCTGCATCGGAAGCAGGTACAGCTTTCCGGTGTCAGCGCTTACGTATTTACGATAATAGTCCAGCGCTTCCGTATTTTTCGCGATGTCCGGTCCCTTGCTCTGAACCAGATCGTCAAGCGGGAGAATGAGATCTCCTTCGATCAATTGCTTGTAATCCTCTTCGAAGGAGAAAATAATGTCCGGCAATTCCCGGCTCGCCATCATCAGCTTGAATCTGTCCGCATTCTGATTAATAAACTCGATTTCGACGCCCAATCTCTTCTCCAGCTCTTGCATGACTTCGTCTGTCTGACGCCCCTCGTTCTTCAAAGGAACATTTCCGTAATAAAAAGTAAGCTTCACAGGTTCTGTGTTCTGGCTTGCTTCCGGCGTCCCTTGTGATGCGCTGCTCCCGGCGGAGGCGCTTGGCGATGCATTGTTGCCGCCCTTGTTGCCGTTACTGCCGCTGCATCCTGCAACTACGAGTACCATGATCAAGGAAACGAATAGCCATGTTGCTTTTTTTCTGATCATTCCTAATCCTCCCATAGTGACGTAATCATCTATATTGAAAGCCTGTCTGCGGTGAGCAGCCAAGACCGTTCAATCGTTGCATTAGCCTTTTACGGCCCCTAACATAATTCCTTTGACAAAATAACGCTGCATGAACGGGTAAACAAACAGAATCGGCAACGTGACAATCATCGTCATCGTCATCTTGATCGACTCCGGCGTAAGTTTGTGCGCGGCGCTCTTATCCAGGAGGTCCGACGGATTCATATTCGCCATCGCGGCCGCGGAGTTCAAGTAATTATATAGCATGACTTGCAACGTCTGCAGACTGGGCTTTGAGACGAGAAAGTAATTGTCTTGCCAGGCGTTCCACTGCCCTACAGCGGCAAAAACGGCGATCGTGGCGATAATCGGCAGCGAGAGCGGCACGATAATTTTGTTAAAAACCGTCCAATACCCCGCGCCGTCCATCATCGCCGACTCTTCCAAAGCCGCCGGCAATTGTTCGATATACGTCTTGATCAGAACAATGTAGAAACCGCTGATCGCCGATGGCAGCACATACAGCAGGAAGTTGTTGTCGAGATGCATGAATCTCATCGTCAAGTACCACGGAATGAGACCGGCGTTGAAATAAAGCGTAATGACAACAAACCGATAAATAAATTTGCGGAAGTACAATTCCTGCTTGGTTACGATATAGGAGAAAAAAGTACAGCACGCTACCGTTACGATCGTTCCGATGACCGTACGAAAAATCGAGATGACTGCCGTCGAATACAATGCCGGCGTTTGCAGCAATTTCTCGTAATTGACGAAATTGAGCCCTTTGGGCAGCAGCAGCAGTCCGCCTGCCGCTTTCACGGGATCGCTGATCGTGTAGATCAATATATAATAGAAAGGATAGGTGCAGGCAAATGCAACGATTAGGAAAAAAGCGAGATTGCAGCTATGAAATAAAGCTTCCATGAAGTTTGTACGTTTCGTATTCAAGCGGGCACCTCCTTAAAGCTAGATGATCGATTGGCCGCGAAATTTCTTGGCCAACTGGTTTACGGCAAACAAGAGCACGATGCTGATTAACGTTTTCCACATGCCCACTGCGGTGGCGAACGGATAATCGTTGCCATGGAAGGCGACGCGATAGATATAGTAATCGAGCACCTCCAGCTTGTCTGCAACGAGCGGATTATAAAAGACGAAAAATTGGTCGAAGCCGTTGCTCAGCATATTGCTTACATTTAACAGCAGAAGGACGATAAACGTCGGCATCAATCCGGGCAGCGTGACGTGCCATATGCACCTGAACCGCCCCGCCCCGTCGATTTTGGCGGCGTCGAACAGCTGCGAATCCAGACCGGCAATCGCCGCAAAATAGATGATCGCGGACCAGCCCGTATTTTTCCAGATAACGATCGCCGTCTGTACGTACCAGGCCGTATCCGGATTGCCCAGCACGTTAACCGGATTTTTAATCCAGCCTAGTTGCGTCAGCAGCGTATTGAAAATACCCTCGAACGAAAAGATGGAAAAAACGAGAGAGAACACGATGATCCAGCTAATGAAATAAGGCACTGTCGTTACCGTTTGAACAAACTTCTTTAACCTGCGGCCGCGAAGCTCGGATAGCAGAATGGCAAAAACAATCGGCAATGGAGATGACAGAATATTCAAAAAACTCATAACAAGCGTATTGATCAACACTTTCCCGATTTCGCTATTCGCGCCAAATAACAAGCGGAAGTATTCCAAACCGGCAAATGGCGTCTCCGACAGCGGAATGCCGGGTTTATACTTGAAGAACGCATACACCCATCCGAATAACGGCACATAGCTGAATGCGATGACGAGCACCAGAAGCGGCAATATCATCAGAAACAACGACAATCGCCGCCATGTAATTTTCGGTTTCGGCTTCGGGATGGGGGAGATTGTAATCGGGGCTTGCATAGGCTGCTCCTCTCTAGTCGTCTTGGCGAAAGATCCGTTAAGATGAATTATAGAGAGCTGCAGCCGAATGTTAAATAAACGGAATTACGATTATAGGCACTCGCTTCCTGTCCGCCTATTTGTTTGGACAGAAAGCGAGTGCAATTATGCACTAGATTACGATTTTATGCGGAAGGGCTAACGTCACCCGAGTTTCCTCCCCGACAACGCTATGGATCGAGAGACCGTAGTTTTCTCCAAAATGAAGCCGTATTCGCTTCTGGACGTTTAATAAGCCGATGCCAAATCGCGGAACTTCCCCTGTTAACTGATCGCCGCTTGCAAGATAAGCCTGAAGATCGGCAAGCTCGCTGCTCGAGATGCCTCTGCCCCGATCCTCGATCTCGAGAACAAGCTTGTCCTCCTCTTCTCTGCCCTCCAATGCAATAGTGCCGATAACTTGATTGGCTTCCATGCCATGTACAATCGCGTTCTCGACGATCGGTTGAAGCGTGAAACGCAGTACGTCAGCGTTGAGCAGCCTTTCCGGCAAGCGATATTCCATGACGATATGCTCGCCGTAGCGAATATTCATTACTTTAATATAGCTGTTCAAATATTGGATTTCCTCCCGTAAAGTCCACACGAGCGCTGGATTGTTATAGATCGGCTTAAGCAGATTCGATAGAAATGTGATGCTGTCGGCGACGTTCTTCGCTTGAGCCGCAATCGCCATCCACTTGATCGTATTTAACGTGTTGTATAAGAAATGCGGCTGCAATTGCGATTGCAGCAAACTGATTTCAATCTGCCGCTTCTCCTGCTCCGCTCCTTTGTTCCGTTCTACCAGCTCGTATATGCTTTGCGACATCCGGTTAAATCCCCGGGTCAGCATCCCGATTTCATTATCGACATTCTCCAAGGTGACGCCTAACCGGCCTTTTTCCACCTCCCCCATCCCCTTCGTCAGACGCTTGAGCGGCATCGTGATTTTGCGAATGAAATAAAAGGATAAAATCAAGGCGATAACGACATTGCCGAGGACAATCCACATCATCTTGCTCCGCAGCGACCAGATGTCCCTGACCAAATCGCTAATTTGCACATATCGGACTAATGTCCAATCCGTGTCCGCCATACGGTAGTAGATAATTTGTTTATTTTGCTCGGTAAAGCTGCCGTACTCGCTATCGCCCCGCTCCAACAATTGCGGGGAGGCCATCGAGCCGATCGCCGATTTATTGGAGCTGGACACAATATTGCCGCTTCCATCATAGAGAAAGGTCTCGTCCTCGCTGAATTTGGACAAGTTGCCGTACAAATCTTCCAAGCGGCTTTCATTAACGCTAATCACGAACGCATTCCATCTTTTGCTGTAGATCGTGCTGAACCCGCGAACAACTGAAATCATCGGTTCGTTAAGCGGCCTGTAGCTCAAGTCGCGAAGCAGCAGCTTCGATACCTCGGGTCTCACCCATAGGATGTCGCCCAACGTTCGGCCGGCGTTTCCGTATGTAGCGGTGATTTCCTGCCAATGCTTCTGATCCTCGTCGCTCACCGCTATCGGTTCGTCATCGCGCAACCCGATAATCGAGCCGTCGGACGAGAAAAAATAAATCGACGAAATAAAATCGTAGTTTTTGAGAATCAACGATAATTGATTGAGAAGGCCGTTGATCTGGATGACATCCTCCGCGTCGTAATTCGCCCCGTCCTTCTCCTTGTTCATATAGCTTTCGATTTCCGGATTAAGCAGCAGCAGCTTCGATACTTTGTCCATCTCGGCGCGAAACCCTTGAATGCGTTGTTCCGTCTGCTGGAATAGTCTTAACGTCGAGTCCTCGCTGCGCGTTTTCAGAATGTCCAGCACGCCGTAGTAGATCAGTATCGAGCTTAATACAAGGACTATGATGCTCATGATCATGAACGTAAGCACAAGCTGGGCGCGAATACTCTGCCACAATCTGCGGATGACGGTCCGGCTAATGCCCTTCATCGTTCGGCTCCCCTTCCGCATCCCGGTGCATCGTCCATTCTCTGCGATATTCTTTCGGCCCCATTCCTGTCAGCTTCTTGAACGCCCGGCTGAAATAGCTTTGATTGGCGAATCCGGTCTGTTCCGCAATCTCGTAAGTTTTGCTGAAGGTGCCCAGCAGCAGCTCTTTCGCCCTGTCAATCCGATATTGCAGCAAATAATCGGCGTAATTAATGCCTGCTTCCTTCTTGAACAAGCTGCTTAAGTAATTCGGACTGACATGAACAACCTCCGCCAACTCCGCCAGCGTAAGCTCCCTTTTATAGTTGTCATCGATATAACGAATGACATCGGATACCTCTTTGCTTAACGTTGTTTTATTGGACAAGAAATCCCCGATCGTTTGCAGATAGGTACGAAAAGTATCCGCCAGCTCCTGCAAAGTCCGCGCCCCGGCCATACGATCGCTATAATCCGCAACGAGCTCCGGCAAATTCGCCTGGGACAGCCGGACGGCGAGCGCAGCCATGAGCACCCAGACCTTAAAGGTACGCTTGACATCCGCCGCATTCACAGCGTTATCCTGGGTCAGAAACGTACGCATCGTGCGCTCGAGCGTTTTTTTGGCGGCATCGTTCGTTTGCCAATCCTGCACAAGCCGAAGAAGATCGCTGCCGATCTGTTCCGGGATACGCATAGGCTGCTGTCCGCCTACATAAGTGTTTGAGCCGACGCCGAGAAAAAATCGATCCTCCAGCTTTGCCAGGCATTCGCTATACTGCTTTTTCATCGATGGGTAGCCGATCTGCGGACGATTGATGACGAATGAAACGGAAATGTTGAAATACATGTTTAGGACACTTCGAATGTGCTCGACGATCGTGTTCACCGTATCGGTTATTGATTGTTCCCCACTGCATTCATCGAAGCCGAATACGAGCAAATAGCGGCTGTCCGCATCGGCGAACGCTTCCCCGCAGCCGTAATTCGTCAACACTTCGCTTAGTACGTTCAATAGCGACATGCGGACGAGTTGTCCTTTCTGGTCTTTAAACCGCTTACATAACAGGTCGAACCTGTCGATTTCCATAAGCGTCACGACTAACCGATGCGGGTGCAGCCGCATGTTCAGGTTTGCCGCTTTGGCCGTAAACTCAGCTTCGCTATATCGCGTTCCCAGCAAGTATTCCTTCATGAGATTGTCTTTCAGAATATGGATATCCACATCGCTGCGGGTATGCGCCGATTTGTGCAGCCGATCGAGCCTGTCCCTGATTTTGGCCAATACCGTTCCCATATCTTCTGTGGTCATTTCCAGCTTCAATATATAGTCCTGCACATTGTGGGCCAACGCCTTGCGTACCGTCTCGAAATCTTCCACGCAAGTCAGAATGACAATCTGCGCATCCGGATTCAATTCACGCGCTTTGGCAATCAGCTCCATGCCGTCCATGATCGGCATCTTAATGTCCGTAATGATCAGTTCCGGCATTTCCCGTCGATAGATTTCCAGCGCTTCCTGACCGTTCGCGACATCCGCGATTACAGTCATATGATATTCGCTCCAGTCGATCGAATGCTTGAGCCCCATTCTCACGAGCATCTCGTCCTCGGCAATCAATACCCGATACATATCCAGTCCCCCTCCATGATGTCGGAAGTTACAACCCTAATATAACAACAAAACGACACGTTTTCCTTAGGGTTCTGAATTATTTCCGGGTAAAGCTGACTAAATTCAATTTCTCTCCCGGCGTGCAATAGCTATAGTGAGGGTAGTCTTGTAAACAATGACAGGCGGTGCAGAAAATGAAATGGGGAATGAGCACTTACAGCTTAAGCAGAGCGATTATAGCGCAGGAAATGACTGTACCGGACGTGATCGAATGGACGAAGGAAATCGGCGGCGAGCATGTTGAAATCGTACCGATCGGCTACGATTTGACGCAGCAGCCGGAGCTTGTTCCGACAATACGCCGCAAAGCCGAGCAAGTCGGCATCGACATCTCGAATTACACGGTCGCGGCCAACTTCGTATGCGAGGATGAATCTGCCTATCGGCAAGAGATCGAACGAGTCAAACGGGAAGTCGATATCGCGGTTGCGCTGGGCGTGAAGCTGTTCCGTCACGACGTCGCATCGAGACCGCCGGAACAAACGTCGATCGTTTATTTCCAGAACGATTTGCCAATGCTTGCCGAGGCGTGCAGACAGATTGCCGAATATGCGGCCGACTTCGGAATTACGACAAGCGTAGAAAATCACGGGTTTTACATGCAGGCAAGCGAACGGGTAGAAAGCCTGATCGCCGCGGTCGGACGGCCGAACTTCAAGACGACGCTGGACATCGGCAACTTCATGTGCGTCGACGAAAGTCCGGTCAGAGGCGTAAGAAATAATGTCGGTCTGGCCTCGATGATTCATCTGAAAGATTTCTACCTGCGTTCCAAGCATCTCAATCCCGGCAACGGATGGTTTCAGACTGCCGGCGGCGATTACCTTCGGGGCGCGATCGTTGGGCAGGGAGATATCGACATGCGGGAGGTGCTGCGCATCATTAAAGCTTCCGGTTACGACGGATATCTCTCAATCGAGTTCGAAGGATTGGAAGATTGCCGATTCGGGGCCCAAACAGGTCTGGAGAATGCGAAGCGCATGTGGGACGAAGTATAACCGGACGCAATCGGGTTTATTTGCGCACACGGTTCTGCCCCTCAAATTGACAGATCATGGAGACTCATGCATAATGGAGTAAATAAATGTCGGGGAAGCACCTCGCAAAGATAAACACACGATGTGTTTCTTTGCTGAGGTGCTTCTTTTTTCCAATAAGGAGGAGAACTGTCATGAGAGAGAAAAAGAAAACGTACGAAGAGGTCGTCAAGGAGTCGCCCGTTACTTACGAGTTGTACGCCAACATGATCGACGACGGCAACCGCTACGAAATTTCCGACGGCGTATTGGAACTGATGAGCCCTTCCCCGACGACTACGCATCAGATGATATGTTACAAGATGCTATTCCGTTTAGAAACCAGTTGCGAAAACGAGTTCATCATTGTTCCGTCGCCGATCGATGTCATCCTGTCCAACACGGAAGTTCGGCAGCCGGATATCGTCATGATCCATCGCAGCAGAGTATCGATCATCAGCAACAGAGGCGTTAACGGCGCTCCCGATCTTGTCGTGGAAATTACATCTGTGCATTCGCGCAAGCGGGACAAGGTAAAGAAGCGCACCGTGTATGCGAAATACGGCGTCCCTGAATATTGGATCGTTGATCTTTCCAACTTTACGCTGGAGCAATACACTCTGGACGGAGATCGCTACGAACTGATCGAGGTTTACGCCGAAGACGACACGATCAGTTCGAAGACGGTTCCGTGCGCCTCGTTCAGCATGAACGAGATTGTGCAAAGCCTGCCTGTACATCCGGATATGCTAGAGTAAGAGCATTTTACTATAAATACTTATATCGGGATCGGTTCTTGGTAAAATCGGGGAAAGCAACCGGCTTGCCGTTCGCCACCACAGACTGGACCGACAGCGGGAATACGCAGCTGATCGCAACGGAATCGTAAACGTCAACCGCCGGACGACGTCCTTCCTGAACGGCCGAGGCGAATTCCTCCATCACGAAATAGTCTCCGCCGAATCCGGCTTCTTCCGCCTTGGCCCGATCCTTCTTCCAGGACGGATGCTCGTACTCGTAGGCGAGATCCCAGATCGATTGCCATTGCACGGTCCCCTGATACGACCTGTCGGACGATTGGCTATCCAGCCATACGAGCGGATCTTCCCCATCGCGCCGAGCCGACAGGAAAGCTCCTTTCGTCCCTTGCAATCCGAAGTGCGCGTAATTGAACGGACGAGCGGAGGAAAAATCGTTCCGCAAATAAATGACGGCTCCCTGCTTCGTCCGAATCAAGGTCAAGCAGGAATCGCCTTGCTTCCAATATTCCGGAGTCGCTCCGGGATGATCGGCCCCGAACACTTCAGCAAAATAACCGCTCTGGGAAGAAGGCTTCGAGACGATTGTCGTCATGTAGTCGAACTCGTCTCCGCGGTGAATGCCCAGCCACTGGGATACTGGACCAAGCGAATGGGTCGGGTAGTTGTTGCCGTTATAATCTCTCAGCATTTCGCCTCTCCACGTCAAGTCGCCGTTTTCTTTGTGGGAAATTGCACGCAAGTCGTGTATATAACCGCACTCGGCGTGGGTGAGCTCTCCGAACGCGCCTTGATCCGCCATGTTCTTGACCATCATGTTCAAGCGGAAAAAATTGAAGTTCTCGGCCATCATGTAGATCATGCCGGTCTGCTCAGCCGTCTCGACGAGTTGCCAGCAATCTTCAATCGTATTGGCGGCGGCGACTTCGCTTAGCACATGCTTTCCGGCTTTCATCGCTTGCACGGCCTGCTTGGCATGCAGCATCATTGGCGTTGCCAACAGCACGGCATCAATCGAAGAATCGTCCAGCAGCGCATCGAAGCTCGTATAGGTCTTGATTCCGGGATGATTCGTCCGCCAATTGTTCAAAACGGCTTCATTCAGATCGCATACGGCTTCCAGTTGGACTTTATCAGGCATCATTGATACGGATTTGCTGTAACAGCCGCCGCGAACTCCGCCCACGACGGCCAATCGTACCGGTCCATTTGCTCCCATTGCTGCATTCTCTCCTTAGGCGTATACGCCAACTTGTTCAAAACTACATTTTTACTATAGTCTTGAACGGGCTCGGAGAGGTATTGAAATAAGTAAGGCGTATCCTGAAAATAATCAGGTCATTGCGGCCGCGACCTGGAACGATTCCGATATTCCGTAGGCGTCATGCCGGAGTGATGCTTGAAAAATTTCGCGAAATAATCGGGCTCGATGCCGACTCGCTCGGCAATCTCGTTCACGCTCATCCCTGTCGAAGATAGGAAGATGCACGTATGCTCAAACCTTAACTTCGTGATGTACTGAATTGGCGGGCAACCGACCATTGTTTTGAACACCTGAATAAAATAGTGCGGATGAAAATGAACGAGCCCGGCCAGCCTCTCCACCGACAGCTTCTCCGACAAATGGCTTTCGATATGCTGCAGCACCACGTTAATCGCTTCCAGCGGAGAATGTCCGGTATCGGTAAATTTGCAAAGCGGACTGCTCTCAATGTAGGTGCACAGAAGCTGGAGCAAAATCGTTTTGCAGCGCAAGGCCGACGTCATATTATGTCCTGACGCGTAATGAAGAAGCTCGCGGAACTGCTTCTCAATCGCCGAGCGATCTTTGGCATCGATCATAGTCGACAGCTTGATTAAGTCGAAAAGCCGAGTTTCTCCAAGCGAAGCCGTAAAATGGCAATAATACTTGGCAAAACGTTCGTCGTTCGAGGAAGTCGTAATCTGCGTTCCTTCAGGCAGCAGCACAAGCTGGCCTGCCGAAGGGCGAAGCTCTTCCTCATTGACGCGAATTGTGCAGCTGCCGTCCGTGATATAGTAGAGAAGATTATATTCGTAATTTACATTCGAGTAAAACCAGTTCGTACCGACATGCCGGTAGGAAACCGTAAATATGGACGTTTGGATGTTGGCCAGATAGTTTCCGAAGTTCTCTCGCATTTGAGCCTACTGCAGATCAACAAATACCGTTGAGATGACAAGCTCTTGCTTATTGAGCGTAAAGGCAATCTCGATATAATATGAAACGCAGGTGTCCGGAAAAACGCCGGAAATCAGGCGATTATCCTGTACGTCGCAATCAATGGTCTGCCAGCTTTGCTTCATAAAGGAATATTCGCCATAACCGAATTTGTCAAAGTTCGAATACGCCATCGGTTCACAGATGTAATAACCGGTAGCTCCCGTAATCCGCACGTCTTTGCCGCATTCAACCGGAAAGCTGAATTTTCTCCCGTTAGGCTGAACCGTTATTTGGGGAAACTGATCGCCGCCGTTAATCTGGGCGTCTGCAAACGCATAGATTTCCTCCGGCTTCCAGCCGTGCTCATGGCTGTGGTACATCAAGTTTTTAATACTTAGACGCGTATTGGCATGGTTTAGCGCGGTTGCTGAATAGGAAAGGGAATTAGGCTGTATGGAAAAAGCGCTGTCATCATTCCACGCAAGCCACAGCACGGGAAGCTTCACGTTGTCGAAATTTCTCTCCGCCAACCAGTTCATCTTAACTTCGGGTCTTGTGAAGATCTGATTCAGATCGCTTAATCCCTCTCCGAGAAAGCCGCTGCTGTACACGGGCACCGCAAATGCAAATCTCGGATCGTACCCGAGCAGCAGCGAACAGATGACGCCTCCCCAGGATATTCCCGTGACCCCGATCTTATCGCTGTCTATGCAGGGATGGTTACGCAAAATATTGCCTGCCAGAATCGCGCTCGATATAGCATGATACATCCACTGGTTTTCCATAGACTGATCCGAGGTGCTCATTCCGTCGTTCAAAGGCGAGGGCACATATCCTTCTTCTGCGAAGACGCCCGTTAGTTCGTGTACCCATTCGTTTTCTTCCGAGACCTCGCGACTGCCGGCATTCTTCTTGCCGGGCATATATCCGGTTGTATCCATTGCAATCGCAGCATAGCCGCGGTCATTCCACATTTTAACCCAACAGGCAAAAGCATGGCCGCCGCCACCGTGTATTAACACAACCGCCGGAAGCTTTTCTCCGGTTTTAACCTCTGGAACGCTTAAATAAGCAAAAACTTTTGTACGCCTGCCGTCGCTATAAGGCACACTTTCGTACGTAATGGCTTTAATACCGCTTAATTCGCCATCGGGATCATAATCAGCTATCGATTTTACCTTTGGCATAGTTCCTTTTAATTTTTCAAAACTTGCAGTAAGCTCTTCTGCTATTGGCATGCTCATAACCCCCGCTACGCTTTGTTTATTTGAACTATACCATCTGGTAAATATTCGTCAACAATTTTAAACTGCGCAAAGCTGAAGGGGGGCTTTCTCCTATGCGGAGTCGCATTACCAGTAGTTATCCGTATAATCATCGACGACGCTTAAGCAACATACAACCCTTGATTTTGGTCGACTTGTACGGTTTTCCCACAAAGGTCGACTTGTACGGTTTTTCATACAAACTTCCACCGTTTGAGCCCGATTCGAGTTGATTTGTACGATTTTTCGAACAAATATTCTCATTTCGAGCCTGATTCGAGCTGCTTTGTACGATTTTTCGACTAACTTCCCTCCGTAGACTTTTATAGATAGATCCGCAGTCAAAGTTCAATATCCAGACAATTGGAAACGTTGCGACTCGCCTATTAAACTCCTTGCAGCCACAGCTTCAGATCGGCGGTAGTGCTTAGAATGTCCTGCCGCTGCTCTTCGCCCGAGATTTCCCGTTCGATAATATATTCGCCCTTAAATCCGATATCGCCCAGCTTGCGCACGAACGCCGGGAAATCGACTTTGCCCGTGCCCGCCTTCACCTCTTCTCCCAGCCGTTCGCCGTCTGTCGGATACAATCCGTCTTTGATGTGAATGTTGCGCACATAGGAGCCGATCGTATCGAGCGCGTCGATCGGGTTGCCTTTCCCGTACAGGATCAGGTTCGCGGGATCGAGGTTAATGCCCAAATTCGACGTGCCGATTCGTTGGATCGTGCGAAGCAGAACGATCGGCGTCTCCTGCCCGGTCTCAAACCAGAACCCTAATCCTTTGCTTTCGCAATACTCCGCGACCTCGCGGATCGCGGCGACGACGGCCGGATATTCCGGGTCCGTCAAATTCTCGGGAATGAATCCGCAGTGGGTAATGATTGCGGGCGCTCCGATCCATTCCGCGAAATCCGCCCACCTCTTCAGCGCCTCGACCCGCTCCGCGCGGTACGCTTCGGGGACAAGGCCGAGAGTGACCGGCCCTTCCGTGAAGTTCCACACCGCCGGTCCCGGTACGCCGGCCCACACCGCGCAGACGCGAACGTTCGCCTCGCTCGCTTCCCGAACGACCCGTCGGGCGACTTCGGGCGTACAAAGCTCCATATTCCAGCAGCTAAGCTGGCAGACGGGAAAACCGTAGTCGCTTACTGCCTGAAACATATTTTCCTTCGAACTGTTGTCGAGCATATGAATGACGCCGATATCCATTCTGATTCTCCTCTCTTATTCGCCTATCGTCACGAATTGCCCGCCTTGGCCCGACGAGACTCGCTCGGCTTCCACGATGCGCAGCGCCAACAGCGATTGCTCCGGGGGCGACGTTTCCACGGCTTCGCCGGAGAGCAGTCGCTCGGCGAAGTATTTGATTTCCCGGTAATGACCGAGGTTCCCGTCGTGCTCGTAGACCCAGGAAGGCCCGTCCGCCGGATAGACGGTTAACTGAAAATCCCGATACACGAGGGTCGCTTGCTCCAGATGAACCTTAAAAGTCATCTCGAACCCGACCTCTCCCGGCAGCGACAGATCCGCTTGCGCGTGGATAATTTTACCGTCCGAATACCGGAAATGCGCGGAGACGATGTCATAGTGCTCGCTGCACAGCGCCGACACCGCCTCGGGTTTCCCGAACAGCCAGTTGATCATGTCTACGTCGTGAATGTGCAGGTCGACAAGCGCGCCGCCGCTTTTCTCCACTTGGAGCATCCAATTCTCGTAGGACCACTCCGGTGCGCCGCCGCCCCTGTAGAAGGTAGCCGTCTTGACTTTGCCGTATTTTCCGCCGTCCACGATGCTCTTTAATTGCTCGTATTCCGGCCAGAAACGAAGGCAGTGTCCGATCATCAAGTTTTTCCCTGTTTGCTCCGCCGCTTCGAGCATAACCGCCCCGCTACCCGAATCCAACGCGATCGGTTTCTCGCACAAAACCGGCAGCCCCTTGTTCAACGACCGGACCGTGTACTCTTCATGCAAATACGTGGGCAGCGTAATATCCACCATGTCCAGTTGTTCCTGGAAAAAGAGCTCCGCATCCGTATACGCGTTGACGTTGGACAGATCGCTAGCTCCGCCCACATCGACGAGATTGCTCTCTCGTTCCGTCGTCTCGAATTTTCGCCCGTCTGCGTCCAATACAGCAACCAAACGGATCGGGAAGCCCTCTTCCTCCAGCTTCCTGTAGATGTCCAGATGTACGCGCCCCATCGAACCTAAGCCTACCAAGCCGACCTTGATCATCGCCCTATCCCCTCCTAATCGAAATTCCGCTTCGACAGCCCCATCATAACTTTTCGACAACCGAATTGATTTAGAAAATCCGTCGTTTTATTTGCACGTCTATTTGCAGAATCGAACGGTTATTTTATACTTTAATTCAAAGGGGGGCGGCGAGATGGAGTTCGTGCCTTACAGGCTGGACGAGCGAATTGTCGTTACGGAGATTTATACCTGCTATTATTTCGAGTTGTCCAATCGTGAGAGGTACAACGGGGAAAGCCACGATTTCTGGGAGATTGTCTACGTGGACAAAGGCGAGGTCAACGCGAACACCGGGTCGGGCTACTATCGCCTGAATCAAGGCAATATTCTCGTGCACAGCCCGAACGAATATCACCGATTGGAAAGCACCGGCAGCAAAGCTCCAAATCTGTTCATCGTTACGTTTAGTTGCAGCAACGAATCGATGGCCTTTTTCGACCGTAACAAGCTGTTCCGCATCGGACAAGCCGAGCACGCGGTACTGGCCAGATTGATGAAGGAGAGCAGTATCGCCTTCGGCCTGAACGAATATCCGATATCGCCCCGGCCGGACGCGCCGTTCGGAGCGGAGCAGCTGTTCAAGCTCTATCTGGAGGAATTGCTGATCCGGATCGTCCGCAACGAAGGCTCGGCTCCTTCGCGAGCTTCGCTCCTCTCGACAACGAAGGAAAACCAAGGCGAACGCCTTAGCCGGCTCATCGTCGACTATCTCGAACGCAACCTATCCGACAAGATCACGTTGGACGATCTGTGCGCGCAATTCAGCATAAGCCGGACGCAGATGAACATCCTGTTCAAGCGAACCGTCGGCGTCGGCATCATCGGCTACCTGAACAAGACGAAGATCGACCGCGCCAAAACGTACATTCGCGAGGACGTTTATAACCTGACGGAAATCTCCAACCTGCTCGGCTACAGCAGCGTCCATTATTTCTCGCGCCAGTTCAAAAGCACGGTCGGCATGTCCCCGTCGGAGTATGCGCGAACAATAAAAGCCCGAAGTATAGCCCTTCCTGATTCCGCGTCGTCATCGCCGCTTGTCGGGCCGGCCTCTTCGGACTGAATGCCGAAGCAATGATCCGTTCGCGATTTGCCTCTAACGGATCATGCTTTATCGTTGCCAAAATTATGTCTGTCGGCTTCCCGCCCCAGCCTCCCAATCACGTCTAGCCTTTCACCGCTCCCAACGTTGCGCCTTCCATAATGGACCGCTGCAGGAGCACGTAAATTACGACCAAAGGAACCAAAGTAATGATCAGTCCGGCAAATAGCGTCACCCAATCCGTTTTGTACTGCATGATGATGTTGGCCTGATACATGGCGACGCCAATCGTATACTTGGATGGATTGCTGAGATAAATAAACGGGCCAAGGAAGTTATTGTATAACCCAAGCACCTTGAAGATGGCTACGGTTACAATTCCGGCTGTGGACAACGGAAGTATAATCCGGAAGAAAACCTGAAAGATGGAGGCGCCGTCCATATAACCGCTCTCTTCAAGCTCCTTGGGCAACGACTGCATAAACCCGCCAAGCATCATAAGAAAAAAGGCACTTTCGCCCAGACTGTCCAATACGACCAACCCTGTCAGGCTATTGGTCAAGCCCAGATCGCGCATCAGAATGTATTGTGGAACCAAGGCATTGATTCCCGGCAGAAATAACGAGAGCATGATGATTGCCCAGAGCAGCTTGCGCCCTTTGAATTCCAGACGAGTCAATACATAGGCATTAATCGCCGTTAACATCGTTCCGATCAACGTGCTCAAGCCGACGTAATACAAGGTGTTGAGCATCGCGTCTCTTATCCCGTAACCTTGCCACGCATTTTTGTAATTGATCCAATTCAACGTCTGGGGCAGACTCCATACATCTTGAAAAAACTCCCGATTTGTTTTCAGAGACTCATAGAACACCCAAATCAGAGGGAACAAAATGGAAGCCGTCCATATTAGGAGAAATCCATACCAAATCACATCTGTAGCATTTCGTTTCTCTCTCACTGCTGCCTCCTCCTAAAACTCCGCTGAGCGGTTCGCGGCAAACCTATCAATGATTAATTTGGCTCCCACCATAATGACGAACAGGAACATGCCGATTGCCGAAGCATAGCCATAATTTTGCACGCCGCTGCCGAAGGCCGTATTAAACATGTAAAGCCCGATGACATCCGTCGCTCCCGACGGGCCGCCATTGGTCAAGATCAGTATATTCTCAAACCCTTTGAACACACCCAGCATCAAAAATAAGGCGGCAACACGGACAATAGGCATAATCAGCGGAACGGTAATCTTAAACAGCTTGTTCATGTGAGTGGCTCCCTCAAGCGTGGCAGCCTCGTACAAGGATTTCGGAATCGTACTCATCGCATTCAAAAAAATAACAAAGTAAAATCCGACCATCCCCCATACGGAGGGCGGAATTGTCGCGCCAAGCGCGGTGCTTTTCTCTCCCAGCCAATAGAAGTTGCCAATATCGATTCCAATCAATCGAAGAGCCCCATTCAGCAAGCCAAAAGTTCCATCGTATATAAACGCCCATAACATGGAAATCGCAACAGTCGATAATACATTGGGAAAGAAAAATAAAACCTTGAAGAGCGTGCTCCCTTTGTAGCCTTTGTTCGTTAGCAGATAAGCCAAAAACAGCGATAGAAGAATAACGAGCGGCGGAATCGTCAACAGATAGATGAGATTATGCCATAAAGCCCGCCAGACGTAACTGTCTTGGAACATATACTTGAAATTATCCAAGCCTACAAATTTTTTCGCGCTAATGCCGTTCCAGTCCAGAAGCGAATAATACACCGACAATAGATTGGGATAGAGCGTGAACAGCACATATCCGCCAAACGCCGGCACGATCGCAATCAGAATAAAAATCAGCTTTTGAACCTTTTCTTTTCTCCTCCAACTTGTGTGCATCTGCTCTTGCTTCAATACCGACTCGGTCAAGCTAACAGCTCCCTTCTCCTCAAGCCGATGCGGGAGACGCACCGTGCGGTGATGATCCGCCGCAGCCGCAGTCTCCCGCAACCAGCCCGAGAAAACACTTCTACTTAGCGTCTAATGCCGACTTCAGCAGCTTCTCTGCTTCTTCGAGTTTCGGCAGCGGCTCCTGCTTGCCCGAAGCAATGTCATTGATGGACTCGCCCATCAGCTTAACCGCCTTGTCTGCATCCGGATGAGTCAAGGTCACATCCCGCAGATCCGGGCTTGCGCCTTTGACATTGTTATTTTTCAGGTATTCCAATACAGCCTTGGGCGCATCCAGCAGCTTATCCGCCATCGCTTCGTCATTCATAAAATCTGCACGAACCGGCAGCGAGCCGGCCTTCTCGGCAATGGACATCTGAACGTCCAGGTTGTACAGCCACAGAATAAATTCCTTCGCCCACTGCTTATTCAATTCAGGCTTGCCTGCCCATATATAATGGCCGCCCTGCGGGTGAGAGCTGTAATATTTGACATCCTCTTTCTGATTGCCCATCGGGATCAGCATGAATCCCCATTTAAAGCCTTCCGGAATGGAATCCTTCATTTCGTTCTGCACCCATTCGCCTGTCGACACCATCGCCGCCTGGCCTTGCAACAGCTGCATCTGCGATTGCGTATGGCTTAATGCCGCTACCCCGTCGGGGAAAGCTTTGTTCTGTCCAAGCTCATACATTTTGTTGTAGACGTTGATGCTCTCTTCCGACAGGTAAAACGGTACACGATAGTTTTTGTAATTGTCGTTAAAGGTTTGAAGATTTCCGCTTAGATCCGCCGTGGCGTACATCTGATTCACGCCCATTGAGAAGCCAAGATATCCTGTATACTTGCCGGGATAAGTAACCGGAATGATCCCGTCCTGTCGGATTGTTTTCACCAGATCAAGGAACTCCGTCCACGTTTGCGGGCTTTGATTCCAGCCTTTTTCCTCAAAAAGAAGCTTATTGTAAAAGAGTCCTGTTACGCTCTGGTAGTACGGCAAAGCGTATTGCTCTCCATTCAGCGTAGGCGTGGATTTATCCAGCGCATTCGTTAATTCGAGCAGAGTTTTCCCGTTCCCGTCGTACAGCTTCCTCCCCCATAGATCGCTCTGAGGGACAAGCTTGCCCTCTTGGGCGAGTACAGCGGCCACTGCCGCCGAGTTTTCTCCCAGGTACTGCGAGAAAATATCGAACATATCCTCATCGTTATTCGCTGAAATTTTAGTGGTAATAATCGTATCGATTTTCGGCGAATAGGTCGTATCGATCGTCACATTCGGAAATTTCTCCTGAAACGTTTTTAACGCATAGTCAATCCATTCTCTGCCTGCGCCGCTTTCCCAAAAAGCAAATTTCAAGGTTACCTTCTCGTCCTTGGGCAACCCGTTCTCTTCATACACAGCCGGCTCCGCATTTCCCTGCGTATTGTTGCCTTCCGACGTGGAAGTTGGCGTCGCGGTTGGCGAAGGACTGCTTTCTCCGTTCTTCCCTCCGTTATTGCCAGCACACGCAGTCATTAAGGCGACAGACAACATGGTGATCAATGCCAGCTTCAAACCGTTCCGAGCTTGTTTCATTTCTTGCCCTCCCAAATGTTTGTTTAGTTGCTCATGCTCCGCTTGCATCTGCGCCTTCCAGCGATTGGTGTTCCCCGTCTCCTTCCGGCCTATCCAAAATAGCATCAAGCTCAATTTCCCGTACATAGCTTATTGGTCAGACAATAGATGAAAAGGAACTTTTCTGCCCGGAAACCGCGCTGCGACAACAAAAAGCGACCTTGGCGCCGATGCCCCAAAGCCGCTTTTTTGTTCACTCAGACGTCCGTCTTCAGCTTGCGATATTGCCCCGGCGTCTCTCCCGTATGCTTCTTGAACACCCGAATAAACGTCAAAACATGTTCGTATCCGACCTCAAGTCCGATGTCCTGAATCGTCTTGTTCGTGTCGACCAACAATTGCTGCGCCTTCTCCATGCGATACCCGGTAACACACTCCAGAAATTTGACGCCAAAGGATTCCCGAAACAACCGGCTCAAATATTTGGGATTCAAACCAAACGCCTCGCTCAAATGCGTTAACGACAGATCGGGGTCGTGAAAATGGTCGAAAATATATTGCTTAATATCCTGCACCAATTGATGGGAGGACTTGTTCTCCCGGATTTCATTCATCTTCTTCAGCGCTTGATCGAGAATGGACCTGAAGGCGGCCAGCATTTCATCGAGCGTTTCATTTTGCTCCAGCTCGTGGATCAAGCCCGGATGGGCTTCATCTCGCCAAACGGCGTACAGCTCCTCCGGCAATTCGAATAGTTCCTTCTGCAAGTGACTGACCAGAACCTGAACCAGACTCGTTAGATCATCGTAGTCGTACAGTTGCAATTGCAGATCCGCGTACAGCTCCTGGAACTGCGTTTCCCATTGTCCGTCGCCTGCCCGGAACAGTTGGCTCATCGTCCGGATACATTGCAACTGCTTAAACAGTTCGCCCTTGGGCCGATTGTTCACCTCGGCGTCTGTAATAATCCGGTTGATGCCAAGCGATGATTTATAGCTTGCATGATTGTGAGCTTCCCGGAAGGCTGCCGGTACATTCGCAAGCTGGAGGGCCGGCCGCCCAATGCCGATCGTAACCGTGAAGTCCAGATTTTGCGCAATCCACTCCCGCAGCAGTTCGCAGCTCTGGCGAACCGCAACTGCGCCGTTATGCTGTTCGTTCGGGAAATACAGCATCGCCATCTTGGAATGACCGATCCATTCCACCCAGGCCGGAAGCTTTGCATTATCGGCCAGTTCTCTGGCCGCTTTGAGCATGACATATTTAAGCAATTGATGATCTTTTTTGTAATTTTCCATAAAATTCGCGTAACCGTCAATTTCAACAACCGCTACGATCGCTCCCCGGCTGCTCATGTTAAATCCGAGCTGGGCCAGCTCCTGTTCCATGTCGGCTATGCTGGCATCCCCTTGCTCAAGGCCGAGCAAGTTGAGCAAAATCTGTTTTTTTCTGAACACCGTGGATTCGTTATACTTTTCCTGCAGCGTATGAGATTCCTCCAGCAGAGAGGTAAGCGTCGACTCGATGTATTGAAATTCATCCACACCCGCCTCGCGCAAGCTGCTGTCGCTGTTCTCATTCCCAGGCAAGTCCGTTATACGGCCCATCAGCTTCTGAATCGGATGGTAATTGCGGCGCGAAACGTAAATAAACCACGCCAAACCGGCGAGCATCGTGCTCAGCGCGATCGCCATCCAGACATAGAGCAATGAGGATACCATGGCTGCCGCGCCTTCGACCTTGCTGCCGCTGCTTACCTGCCAGCCGGTATAGGTCGAGGAAACGGAAGCAATGCTCTTCCCAGTAGCAGAAGCGGAGTTATAGGCGAGATCGTTGTCGGTCGACACAATGACGCGACCTTGCGAATCGAGCAAATGGACAAAGGTCGTATCTTTATCGATCATACTGCTCATTAGCTCGTTAATCTGGCGGATGTCGACATTAACGACGAGAAAGCTGTAATTTCTCAGATTTACATTTTTGGCTATACTCGCTACGACTTTCCCCGTATCGTCCGCACTCCGATTTTCCGGCATTTCCATCGTTCTTGCTTGCCATTGATAAGGAACCCTGCTGTTGAGCGTTGCGCCAATAAATCGTTTGTCCGCAAACCTGTCCAGGGTGACCAGACTTGACGGAGACAGCACCGTCTGATCGGGAACGCGGAACAAATACAGCGAATCGATAAACTGATTGTCATTCAGCAATTTTTTGACAGCTACCGCCGCCGCAACATCGGTGTAGTACCGATCGTTCTTATAGGCATCGTCAAAAAAATGATTGATAGCCGTATTATTTTTGATCTCGTAGTTCAACAAAGAATTAATGCTATCCAGCCGCTGATCGATGATCTTGTTAATATTTTGAACGAGGGCGATGTGCGCCTTTTCGATCGATCTTTTGGATAATTCCATCAAGCTCAAATAGCTGATCAACAACAAACTCGAACAAATAATGACAAATGCCGGGAGATAGGAAACGAGCAGTTTGCGGAACCAGTTGTTTTTCACAGCATTTCCTCCTGAACGAGCAACGCGTATTCCGGCCAAGTAAGCGCTTGTTGCCAGTAGCTCGATTACAGGCTATGATATTATTCGATTACGAGCCAAGTCAATAACCATTGTTACGGACGGCATCATGAGGAGGCTTCCACATGCAAAACAAATTCGTTCGGATCTTCGCGTTGCTAACTCTGCTGCTAGTGATCGCAGGGGTTGCATGGTATGTCGGTTCCTTGTCCAAGTCGCCCTCTCCTCAGCCCGAGCCGCCGAACGGCGAAGCGCTCGACATCTCGCTTCTGATCAGCGCGCCCGACAATGTGGAGCTCCCTGCCCCCGAGAACGATTTTGTGCTGCAGGCGATCCAGAACAAATTCAATATTGCTCTTAAGATCGAATACATAGCGACCAGCCAGGACTACAATAGCCGGTTGGCGGATTTGCTGAACAATAACAATCCTCCGGATATGTGGCTGGAGCTCAGCCAAGACGGCGGCTCCAAATCGGCTTTGAACGAAACGATTGCGGATATGACCCCCTATGTAAGCCCTGCAACGATGCCGAACTATTTCAAGTTTTGGGTTACAGAGCAGGTGTTAAAAGATTATCAACTGCATAACCGCTTCTATCGGGCTCCCCTGCCCTACGACAAAAACTCATACCGGAGCTATTACATTCGGGCCGATTGGCTAGAACAACTGCACATGGATATTCCATCTAGCTATGAGGAGTATTTGGAGGTGCTTCGCGCCTTCACCAACAAGGACCCGGATCGTGACGGGCTTGCCAACACTTACGGCTACACAACGTCCGGCAATAGCGCGACCTTGTCGACGGAATGGCCCGAGTTTATCAAGAACGGGCTGCTCTATCCCGCATACACGTTTAACGACAAGCTGATCGACTTCGGCACCGATCCCCGGATCGAGTTTGTCATTGACGACATTAGCCGAGTGATCAAGGAGGGGCTTGTCGACCCCGATTGGTTTCTCAATCAAAACAACGAACATATCGACAAAGCCATTCAGGGTTATGCCGGTGTCGTGCTTGGCGAAACGGTTGATTTTGCTTATGACTCCAATCCTCGCAGCCTTCAAGCCCAGAGCCGCAAAATCAATCCGCAGGCCAACTGGCTGCCCTTTAATCCATTCGGCAACGAGCCTGTACGAGCGGGAATCGATCCGGGCTATCCATTCGTATTTTCCAAAATGATTGCCGATCACGAACCGGCCAAAATCAGAAAAGTCGTCGAGTTGCTGGATTGGCTGGCAGGCCCGGAAGGTTATCTGTTAACCCATTACGGCGTTGAGGGCCGGCATTACACCAGAAGCGGCAATACCATTACCATGATCACACCCGCCGGCGCTGAAGATCAGATCGACATGGATTTTTTAGACATCTGGAGTTTTTTCACGCCCGAGGCGCCTTCGGTTTTGGGATTTCATGTGATTAATCCGGCCCTGACGGAAAGGGATAAAGGCATTAAGGAATATTTGGCCTCCCTTCCCTTGAAGGACAAGCTTGGCACAACGCTAACTCCTCCGCAGGAAATCGATGTCGATGCCTTCCGCAGCAAGCAGCATGAGCTGCACATTAAAATGCTGTTCTCGGATCGATCCGGACGAAATTGGCCTTCCTATCGAGAAATGCTGATGACGCAATATCACGGCGCAGAGATTTTCGAAAACTATGAGAAAAAAATAAAGCTTTCGCGAAAATCCTCCTCCCAGTAAAGTCTTTTTGACTTTTTGTCTATCATGTCACTATTAAGCTATATATCCTAATTTGCCGGCAATGCTATGCTTCTCTCGTTACTTCAGAAACAAACGCGAGGGAGCGATGAAATTGTCTACTGCAACATGGATTTGGTACCCGGGGGATTTCGAACTGTGGCTGAATGAAAAGGTTCATATGCGACGCAGAGTGCGGGGAGCCATTTACCCCGCTTTTTGGCGTATGGATCGTTACTATAGCAGCGTATCGTTTGTTTGTAATATTGACTTGGCATGCGCGGAAGAGATTCTCATTCAGGCCGACGGCGAGTTTGCTCTCTATTTGGACGGCAACGATTCTTGCCGCTATAACCAATCCCGATTGCTTATTCCGGCCGGCCCGCACGAAATTCGCGTCTCCGTCTACAACAATGCGGCTCCGCCCGCCTTATTTATCCAGGGTGACACGATCGCAACCAACCGCGACTGGCTCGTTAGCTGTCAGGACAAGCAGTGGCACTCGCCCGGCTTTTGGAACTTTAATCGACCAAGCTCCCCTCCCTCCGCTTACAAGCTGGAGACAACCGAGGTTTGGCCTCTGGCATGGGATGAAACCCCGGAGGGCTGGATCGCCGATTTCGGCAAGGAGCTTATTGGCTACTTAAAGCTTGATCTGGCGGCCGGCTACGGCAATCTCAACATCTATTACGGGGAGTCGCTGGAGGAAGCCTTGGATGACGATCATTGCCTGCAGACCGATACCTGCCAATTAAACGGAGACGCTCTGCAGAGCTATGTTTTCCCCGATTCCAAAGCATTCCGGTATGTGCGCATACATGCAAGACCGGATGACGATCAAGAGTTTTCCTTGACGTCCGCCTCCATCTCCGTCTCTGCCATGTATGAATATTTGCCCGTTCAGGAGCGAGGGCAGTTCAGATGCTCCGACGAAACCTTGAACAAAATATGGGAAGTATCGCAGTACACGCTGCGGCTGAACACCAGGGAATTTTTCCTTGACGGTATCAAGCGCGATCGTTGGGTCTGGTCGGGCGACGCCTATCAGACATTTTTGATGGACTACTACAGCTTTTTCGATGTGGATATTGTCAAGCGAACGCTAATCGCCCTTCGAGGCCGGGACCCTGTCGCCACCCACCTGAACACCATACTGGATTACAGCTTTTACTGGTTTATTGGGCTATACGATTATTGGATGTATACCGGAGACGAATCGTTCATCCGTACCCGCTACGCTTCCATGGTAAGCTTGATGGATTATTGTCTGACGCGTCTTAATCGAGATGGGCTGATCGAAGGACATGAGATCGATTGGGTTTTTGTCGATTGGGCCGACATAGACAATGAGGGGGCCGTCTGCTTCGAGCAGTTGCTGTTCTGCAAGAGTCTTGAAGCCATGTCTCTGTTCGCGGCGATGGCGGGCGATTCCGAGCGGGAAGCGCAGTACCAAGCATTGGCGTCCGTAACGAAAACAAAAATATTCGCTCTATACTGGAACGAAGAGAAAGGCGGGCTCGTCCATACGCTCAAAAACGGACAACAAGGCGAGCAAATCACCAAGCATGCCAGCATGTTTGCCTTGCTTCTCGGTTACCTGAATGAAGAGCAACAAGAAAGCATTAAGCAAAACATTCTGTTAAATGGCGATATTCCGGCGATTACGACGCCTTATATGCGCTTCTACGAGCTAGCTGCTCTATGTGAGATCGGAGAGCATGCTCATGTCACCGATCAGATCGTCAGCTACTGGGGCGGTATGCTCGATCTGGGAGCGACTACTTTCTGGGAAACCTATGATCCTACAGCCAGCGGCTCTCAGCATTACGAGATGTATGGCCTGCCTTTCGGCAAAAGCTTGTGTCATGCTTGGGGAGCAAGTCCTATATATCTGTTGGGAAAATATTACCTGGGCGTCAAACCTGCCTCGGCGGGTTATTCCAAATACGAAATTGAACCTCACCTTGGCGGTTTAAGTTGGATAAGCGGCACTGTCCCTCTACACGACGGAGAGGTTAGTCTTTATATGGATGCTGCGACAATCCGCATAACGGCTACCGCCGGGACCGGAACTTTGCGTTTGGCCAGTCTGGTTGCGCCGAACGCAAATGCAAGCGTCGTGTCGCTATACGGCAACTTTTATGAGATAGAGATTGCAGGCAACGGGCAAGAAATTGTCGTGCAGTACCAGAATTTAAATAGTAGATAAATCGTATCCAAATATATAGAGAGGCGAGGGCTTGAAACAGCCTCGCCTCTCTTATTCATGCTAGATAAATTCGAGCGTACGCATGGCCCGCAGGAGAATGACCGCCGCTTCGGCTCTTGTTGCCGACGCGTCCGGAGCAAAGGTGTCCGCGGCTACGCCATTCAGAATACCAAGACCTGCAAGCTCGGCAATCGGCACTGTCGCCCATGCCTTCATGCTGTTGGCATCCTTAAACTTCGCCAGAATGGTCGCATCCGCCTTGACGTCAGCTTTGCCTTGAACCATGCCAAGCGCTCTCGATACCATAACTGCCATCTCTGCGCGTGTAATCTCTTTGCCGGGAGCGAAACTGCCGTTGTCGTCACCGGTCACGATGCCGTATTTTGCTGCCGCTCCTACATAACCCGCATACCATGCGCTGCTGCGCACATCGGCGAATTTCGCTGCCGCTGCGGCATCTTGGGTCAATCCGAGCGCCCTGACCAGCAGCGCGGCAAATTCGGCTCTTGTTATCTGTTTCGCCGGGTTAAAGCTCGTATCCGTCATGCCCTTCACGATCAGCTTCGATGCCATCCGTTCGATGTCCGCTTTCGCCCAATGTCCATCCAAATCCGCGAATTTTTTGCTGAAGCTGAGCACGGTGTACACGCTGTTCCCCGGGCGTTTCAGTTCTAGCGCTTGCTTACCGTTAATTGTCACAGGCTTGGCAGGGACCGGGATAAATTCTCCGGAAGCCGGATCGAACATGACCGCTACCGTCTCGTTTGGATTAACCGAGTTGTTCAAATACAGCACACGATTCGTATAAGTCGTGCCGAAATTGTCGAACTCCTCTTCCTGGCCTTTTGCGGACAGCACGATGTTGAAGTTCACTGCATCGTTCAGGGCAAGGGTCGCTCCCATCTCATTCGCTTTCTTCTTCAGGATCGCGAGAAGCTCCGCGGTAACGGGCCCGATATTCACTTGCACATTAACCTCATCTGCCGACACGCCGCTGCGGGCGGCAAACTCTGCAAGAGGCAGAATGCTTATCGGCAATTCATAGACAGCCATATCCGACTCAACCCGGATAATTGTATCCTTGCCCTTGCCGACGGCTTCCGCAAGCGCCTTCCCCGGCAACGTCAATTGAATGCTTCCGCCGATTCCCGTCGCATCGATTGTCACTTTGACACCTTGTCCATCGAAGGATGCGGACTGGCTTGCCTCTGCCAAAGCCTTCGCCAATGAGTCGGAAGCGACAACCACTTTGTTCACGACAACACCGTTTGCTCCGGTCTCCTGCGTCACCTGCAAATTGTTTTTGCCGATGATCAGATTGCCCGCAGAATTGCTGTTTTCGTTATTGCCGGTGTTGTTATTGCTGTTATTGCTGTTATTGTTACTATTGCTGCTGTTGTTGTTTCCGTTGTTGCCATTGTTTCCGTTGTTGTCATCAGACTGCTGCTTCACGGTTACGGTAGCAATGGCTTTCAGGCTTGTTCCGGCAGCTTCGCCTTCCACCGTGAAACTGCCCGCTCGCGCGTAGCTGGCAGGATCGATTGCATCCCATGTTACGGTAATCCGCCCGCTTGTATTGTCGGCATACTTTACTGTGACCGTTGTCGGCAATATCGGAGCTGTGCCCACGACTGTCTCTATGAATACGTCATCAATGCTCACAATCTTCGGATCAGGCTCAGGATCAGGCCCTGCCGGTTTTACCAGATTAATCGTATGGAAAGTATCCGGACGCCACGGTTGGCTGCCGCCCCAGCCAATATAGACCGAATTGCCGTGATAGTTCCGGAAGAACAAGCCGATCAAGCTATCGGTATTCTTCGGGTCTACGCCAATCATTTCGAACGGAATCGCTTGTACGGCCTTCCAGCCCGTTTCATAGAGCTCGGCCTTCGTATCGATCTGCTTCGTCGGTTGATAGCTTTGACCTGCGCCAGCATTATAATAGAGCAAATTAATCGCAAGCGGATTGGTCATATAGCCGTAATACGGACTGTACATATCCTTCGCGATGAAGGTTTCGACAGAATCGTCCGCTCCGCTTGTCCACCAGCCTCCAGCCGTGATGGTACTGCTGATTTTAACGTCAGGCGAATGAATGCCGGAGTCGATATTATCATAACCGACGTACAGGTATTCATCGTCCCATAACAGATACACTTTGGTTTCTGCAGGAGGAGCGGTGCGTTGGCTCATAACCAAGAAATCTGACATAGGCTGCACGCCCGCCCAAGGACCGGACGAGAAATCCAATGTATTCAGAATGTCCTCTTTGTCCGCAGCCGTTTTTACTGCCGCTGCCGAATATTCTTGATACTCGATGCCCTCCAAGAAGTTATTCAACTCGGTTCTGAGCGCAGCATACTGAGGGTTTTTATCCAAATAGGAACTCAACGCTTCAATCATTTTCGTTTGAACGCCATCAATGTAGGCCGGATTCAGATAATCCGAAATTTCAAGAATCGGATCGCCCATGAATTCATTGCGCAATTGTACGCGTGTTTTGGCATAAGCAGGGCTGGCTTTAATAAAGGCAAGATATTGTTCGGCTTGCTCCAGATTCGCCGGTTCTGCAGCCGAGGTTCTTGGAAAAGATTTGGCCGAAGCTTCATAATATTCGAAGGATTTCATCATCTTGTCGGCACGAACCTTCTGTCTGCCAGCGCCGGCATGCGCAACGACTTGCTCCATTAGCTCTCGGGCATGCGTCAAATCTTCTTCCGTAACATCTTGAAGATAGCGCAAGTCGTTAAAGGGGAGCCAGTTTTCGCGAATTTCGCGATTGGCCCAGTCGTTGTACCATTCGGTATCGAAAATTTGATGTGTCCAGAAATTCTCCCAAATGGCGTAATACTGCTCAAGATACGGCGCCGCTCCCTCGCCTACCGCTCTCTCATACCATTCATACGTTAAATCGTTCACATCAAGATTGGCATCCCACTGCAGCTTTGCCAATGCCCACGGCTTTGCACCCTCGCCGCCGAAATTAGGGAACAGTTCTCCTACGTGTCCTATGACCTTGTGTTCCGCAGCATATTTGTACATATCGGATAAAGTCTCCATATACATACGCGGAACGTGATACTGCGAACCATAAATGTACTCGTAGAAACCAAGATTCGCTGCAACTGCAGCCCAGGCCTCTGTTAGCGCGTGTCCGTTTACCTTCTCATCAGGCTTGCCCCAAGTCATGCGGTCAACCGTGAGATAGGGAACTACGTTCTCATGCAAGGAGAAAGAAGGCGGCTCCAGAACGTTCCAATAAGCCAGCAATCCAAAATATTTGTCTGCGAACTCTCCATTGTTGTAAGTCGTTACACCCTCTGCCACATCGTTGACCCAGGCATAATAAACATCGGACAAATCGAGGGCTCCCATGGAGTTAACCCCGGAAGCGCGCGCGATGTCTGAAGCACAATAGTTTTTACTGTCATTGATCGCAAGCGAATACGAAATCTCATCCGGGTTGTTGCGGAAAAATTCAACGATTCTTGCCACAGCCGCGGCTGAAGTCTGATCGTTAAAGCATACCTGCCACTCGAAAGCATGAGTAGGAATTTTCCCTCCGGGATAGTATTCCGGATGATCGGAAAACACAGCAGGATCGAATAGCTTATTCATATTATGGTGGAAATTCAGGCTGTTGTGCATGAGGTTGCGAACTGCCCATTCCGCATTGGCATGCAGACCCCATTCCGCTTCCGTGCCGAAGAAATGACGGCCAATTGCGTCAGGCTCATCGCTAAACAAACCACCGGGAACAGAAATCGTATCAGATGGCCGCACATCCTCTCCATCCGGTCCCGGCATTAGCCACACCGCACCTGCATATTTCTCAAGGAAGCGATAGACGCCAAACTCCGTACTCCACTTGTCCGCACCGATAATGGTAATCGACTTGTCGCCGGCATCGATAATAAACCCGTCTTTTTTAAGCGCGCTTAACTGATCTGCATAATTCTTGTAAGGATTAAAGCCGACATAAATTCGATTAATGTTGCTCTGCAACGCCAATGCCCAATCGCGCGACATGACTTGCAGAGAAGCCCCCGTAGACTCCTGCACATAGCGTTGTAGCGTACGGGCTGAGTCGATCACTTTTTGATCGGCTTTTTCCGGATACACGATAACCGCACTGGCAACCCGATCGTCTACAATCGTGACCGTGTCAGCTGCTTCTTCTTCATATTTTACAGCGATAATCCGATCAATCAGCAGCTTGTCGATTTGGGTATCGGCTGTATTGAAAAATAATTGCGCATCGGTTTGCACAGCCGCGTCGTAAATCCAGGGAATCTCCACATAGCGATACTCTCCACTTGCCAGAGGAGCTTTGCTGATCGAAGTTCCTTCTGTCGTATTTGGCGATAAGCCGACTTTCAGCGCATTGGGATTGGACGCAAGCCCTGATTCTACACGAACGTTGGCATACAGCTTCCACTTGCCGGTGGAGGGCAAATTCGCCTGCTCGATTGTAACTGCATTTGCTGCCGTTTTGCCCGGAATTTGTACAGCTTGCTGATTCCAGGCTTTAGTATCTCCCACAATTGCAGCAGGAGCGGCAACTTGGAATTGATTCTCTTCAATGCTCATCCAATCATTCGTATTCAGATGGCTAACGAAGGCCGGAACTTCGGTTGGCAATTGTGCCACATACTTCGCCAAGTAGATTCGGTCGATTTTTAAGTTTTGGATCGAAGCGCCGTTCGTTGAAAACCAAATGTAAGGGTTAGCGGCAGCCGCATCATAAGTCCATGGCAATTGAATCGTTTGGTACTTATCGCTCGCTTGCTCCGGGACATAGAAGGAAGCGGATTGGGATGTCGCACCCTCGATACCCGCACTGAACGCCTGTGCGCCGCTAGGTGCTTGGCCTTGCTCCACATATACATCTGCGTAGATTTTCCATTCCCCCGCAGCAGGAAGAGCAGAGCCAGGAATTTGAATCGCCTGTGTGTTCACATTGCCAGCAAGCTGCGCTGCCTTGTAATTCATCGCCTTTTTATCATCGCGAATCGCCGCAGGCGATTGCAGATCAAATTGACTCTCTTCAATCGTCAACCAGTCTTCCGCCGGAAGCCAAACCGCAAAATCCGGGATGCTCGTTTTGGTTTCCGGAGTATAGCTCACCGCATAAAATTTATCTACATATAGATTAGCGCCCAGTGAGTTGTACATGGAGAAAAACAAATAACGCTGATCTGCTTGTTCCGAATCTATGATCCAGGGGAATTTCAAGTAATGATACTCCCCATCCGAATAATCGGCGTAATCCGCCATTTTACTGCCCTGTGTGACATTATAGAAGCCGTAATTGAAGGCAAATCCGGCATTGTCCGGAGCCACTGAGCCTGCATCAATTCTTACTCGGGCATAAACTTCCCAATACTTCTCTTGAGGAAGCTTGGTCTTGGGCAGTTGGATAGCCCAATCATCCGTGTTGCCGGGCAGCTTGGCCGCCATGCCGTTATCCGCCTTGCCATCCGATACGAGAGCTGCCGGATTATACAGATCGAATTCATTTTCTTCAAACTGCATCCACTGGTCTGTTGGCAGCCCTTCCAAGAATTCAGGCAAAATGATATTCTGTTTGACTAAATAAATATGATCCACATAGAGCGCTGCCGAGGACGCATTCTCCGTATTAAAGAAGTATTTCTGGCTGCCCTTGTTCGGCTCATAAGCAAAGGCCAGCTTCTGATAGTGGTACTGTTCATCTCCGAAAATATCATTAGAACCAAATCCGTAATTTTCGGCGCCATTGGCAGCCAGATAACGTCCATATTTAAACGCATGCGTTGGCGCAGCGCCAGGATCATTATCAATCCGCATTCGTACATAAACATCCCACGTTCCCTCTTGCGGCAAAATGTTGCTTTCCAATTGAATCGACCATTCGTAATCCTTGCTGCCCACCTTTGCGGCCGAACCATTTGCGGCAGCCGAATCCGCAGCAGTGGTTGCGCTTCCCCACAGCCCTAATTGATTATCTTCGACGAATACCCAATCGTCGGGAGACATCCCATCCAGGAAGCTTGGCGGAGCTTCAGGTGTACCGACGGTCTGTTTTACGACATAAACATGATCAATATAGAGCGCTGCCGAGGACGCATTCTCCGTATTAAAGAAGTATTTCTGGCTGCCCGTACTCGGATCGTAAGTAAAAGCCAGCTTCTGATAGTGATATTGTTCATCGGCGAAAGTATCGATAGAACCCCACTGGTAATTTTCGGCCCCCGTGGCCGCCAAATAATGTCCATACACAAACGCATGCGTTGGCGCAGCGACAGGATCATTATCAATCCGCATACGCACATAAACATCCCAAGTGCCTTCTTGCGGCAAAATATTGCTCTCCAGTTGAATAGACCACCCATTATCCTTGCTGCCCAGCTTTGCAGCCGAACCATTTGTGGCAGCCGGATCAGCAGCCGTGGTTGCGCTTCCATAAAGTCCTAACTGGTGATCTTCGATGAGCACCCAATCGTCGGCAGGCAATTGTGTAACTGTTTCAGGCGAAAACTCATACGGGGTTGTGGCATAAACGCTTTGAAAGGTAGTAAATAAAATAGCCAAACAACAAGCGACAGACATTATTTTTTTGAGCAAGATAACGATCCCTCCCATTGACATCCCTATAACCTGGTGTGAATCACGTATGCCGGGCTGCAGCCGCCATTGGCATAACCAACATAACACCGCGCTCTTTTTTTCGTACATAGCTTAAAGGTTTGCCGATAGACAAAAAGGAACTTTGTACGTTTTTTTTGCAGGAAATCAACCAGAAAAAGCACCTCTCAAAGGCGGACACAATCACGTGTTTCCCTAAGAGGTGCTTTTTGGATATGAAATTTGCCCGTACCTATCTATCGTTCCAGTTCATCAAGCGTAATTTCTTTCTCCATAATATAATCATCCATTACGTAGCCTCCGCCAATATCCGCCACTTGCTCGCAAACGGTTCGAAAGCCTTTTTTCTCGTAGACGGCAATGGTGGAGGCGTTGTGCCGATTCACGGTAAGCCAGATCGCGCCCAGCTTGCGCTGCCTGCATAGCTCCTCCAGGAAGCTCATCGCTTGGCTCGCGTACCCCTGGCCCCTGTGCGCCTTGAGAAGGTAAAACTTGCTCAGCAGCAGCTTTGTCTCCTCCGGCTTGATCCCTATGTACCCGACATTGCGTCCGTCCGCCTGCATGAAGTAATACTCATAGCCTTGGCGCTCGATTTGGTCCGTCATAGCCTTAGCGGATTGAAACTTGTCCAGCATATATTCGATCTGCTCGGTCGAAATAATGCTGACGAAATACTCGTGCCAAATTTCCGAGGCCAGCCCGGCCGCAGCTTCAATATCATCTCTTGTTTCTACTTTTCGAAATGAAAGCTTCATAGCGTTCCATCCTTCCTCTTGCTTTCTCTTTATCCTACCTCCTCTGTCGCTCTCTCGCAAACGCAAAGCTGAAGCACAACAGCAAACACTATGGCTATCGATTGACAGGCCCTGATGAATTCGGCATAATAAAGGAAATTAAGTCGAGGAAGCACCTCCCAAAGCCAGACACGTTCACGTGTTTCTTTGCGAGGTGCTTTTTGGGCTATGAACCGGAGGCGGTGAAAATGAAGAAGAAGACATACGAGGAATTGGGGAAGGAGTCGCCCGTGACCTACGAGATGTACGCGAATATGGAGGACGACGGCAACCGTTACGAGATTTCGGACGGAGTGTTGGAACTGATGAGTCCTTCTCCTCTATTTATTCATCAGCTATTGCTCGGAGAAATCCTGTTCAGGCTGAATGTAAGCTGCCGAAATGAGTTTATTATTGCGGTTGCCCCGGTAGACGTAATCCTCTCGGATACCGAGGTTCGACAGCCCGATCTCGTTATGGTCCACATGAGCCGAACGCACATTATCAGTAACCGTGGCATTAACGGCGCTCCCGACCTCGTCGTCGAGATTATGTCCAAGCACTCTCTTAAGCGTGACAAGCTGACAAAACGCAACGTATACGCCAAGTACGGTGTACGCGAATACTGGATCGTCGATCCGTCCAACTTTACTTTGGAGCAGTATGAACTTCAAGACGGCTATTATGAGCTGATCGATGTCTATTCAGGAGAGGAAACGATTCGTTCCCGTACCGCCCCATGCGTTTCTCTCAGCATGGACGAGCTCGTGCGCAGCCTTCCCGTTCCGCCGGATCAGTTGACATAGGTGACTGGCAGCGCCAACTCCGAGTTTCCCAAGAAAGGAAGGATTCGAATGGAAAAAAACAAAAAAGCCGCGGACAAAGTGAAGGAGCAGCCGGCAACTTACGAGACTTACGCGGCATTGCCCGACGATGGGAACCGTTTCGAGGTCATCGACGGGGTGCTGGAGCTGATGTCTCCAAGTCCTACAGCATCGCATCAGTCCATCTTATTGGAATTGGTCGATGCGTTGCGACAAAGCTGCAAAACGGATTATCTGATCTACTTCGCTCCCCTGGACGTCATCCTGAGCGATACGAACGTCGTACAGCCCGACGCGATCATGATCCACCGCAGCCGAAAGCATATTGTCACTTCCCGAGGAATAGAAGGCCGGCCGGATCTGGCCGCAGAGGTTCTCTCCCCAAGCTCGCGAAAACGAGACAGGCTGAAGAAGAGAGCGGTCTACGAGAAACATGGCGTTCCGGAATATTGGATCGTCGATCCCGAAGCTCGGACGCTGGAACAGCTTCACTTGGACGAACGCGGGAAGTATGAGCTAACCCAGCTGTACGAAAATGACGAGCAGGTCGTCTCGAGCAAGCTCCCTTGCGTCTCCTTCGCGGTCAGCCGGCTTTTTGAGGATGTGTTGCAATGAACTCGAGAAGCCTCCGCCCGTACAACAAAACCAAGCCGGTTCGTCGTGAACAGACCCGAACCGGCTTGCTTCAGTTTACAGCTTCGTTAAGATTAGAGGGTCCCCGATCAAGAAGGCGTCGTAGGCCGTCGTAGCCTCGTCGCCCAGCTCCTCTTGCCCCCAACCTACCTTAAAAGTTAACTCGACCGACTGCCCGGCGTATTGGGACAAATCGACGGCGACTCTGTCCTTCCACCCGGCATCTCCGGTTACCCAACGGGTATCCACCAACGTGCCGTTCACCAGCACCGACGAAGTCATTCCGTCGCTAAGGGTATTCACTTTGCCGGGATAATAGGTCAAGATCAGCTTCTTCGCTTTCGGAAGCTTCACTGCAACCTTCCCCAAGCTCCAGCCTTTCGAATCCAGCCATGCCGGGTGAGCCTTGAACCCTTTACGCGGAATGCGCTCCTTCGGATCGGCGATCTGGGCGAACATCGGATCAAGTCCCGATTTCTTAATGTCGAAAAATTCCGCCCCGTTGGATAGGCCTTGCACCGTGTTTCCGTTCTCCAATAACGTCTCGTAGCTCCAGCTTTTCCGGATTCCTTTGAAGTCGTCTACCCAAGTTTGAAAGACATCTACTGCGACGTTTTTATCGGGCTTCTTCGCCTCGTCCTTCAAAAACTTCCCTGTGAAATAAGCTTCGGGGACAACGATTACGGGTTTGCCGTGAGGAGCCGCGGATTGCTCGATCATCCTCCCATTCTCGTACTTATAGATTTGCTTGCCGTTCTCCGGCTTGTAATAGAAATCTTCCAGGAAGCCCTGTCTCAAGCTGGCGTAGCCTTTCGTTATTTGCTCGTACCAATCGGGCGTTGGCGTCCCGTAAGCGTCTACCCATGGCTTCACGTCCGTACTGCGGGGAGTAATCGCTTCGATGCCGATCTCTTCCGCATGGTCGTTAAAGGACGCGATCACGATCATTTCCGGATTGCGCTTAATTGCCTCCGTCCATAGATCGGTATAAAGCTTGCCGTCTTGGCGGTCGATCGGAGTCGTCGGCCTTCCTTGATGCGCCGTTCCCCAGCCCGGCATGACCCCGAACACTTCCTTGTTCGGAACGTATTCGTTGAACACCCAACCCCATAATCCCGTATCCGGAGCGACGCTGGCCGCATCCCCCGTCGATCCGGTCGCCCAGCGGACGGTAAATCGTTCGTCATCCCATTTGTAGAACCAGTCCGGGGTCGTGTAATCGACAAGCAGCGGCTTGCCTTTCCAGTAATAATAGGAAGGTCGGTTCGCGTACTGCTCGTAAATCAAATCGACTTCCTTCATGTGAGCTTCGACGCTATTGCCGGCGTATTGCCCTGCTCCAATCGCAAAAGCAAGCTTAGGCGCAGTCCCCTCCGGCATGCTCTCGACCACATCAAAAATAGCCTCGATGTTGTTCGCGATGTTCCCTCCGTCGGCAAAGTGGCTGTTCGTATCGTCCAGAATGACATAGTCGATGCCGGCTTGCTTGATCCACTGCATATGCGTGCGGATAATGTCCGGATCGTCGGACGCATAATCGCCCAGAACCGGACGATAACGCGTCCAATCCTGCCAATGATCCGAATAAGGCTTCTCGTCGTCCCACCAAACGGTATACCAGATTCCAATCTGCGGATGAAAACCGGCATTCGTCAACTTCTTTGGAAACTTATCCGTTTCCTTAATCGGCTTCGCATTGGCCGCACCTGCGCCAATAGATACAAGGATGCTTAGCAACAGCAATACGCCTCCAAATTTTCTTCTCATCCTGTTCGTCCCCTCCGCATCGGTTTATTCCGTTCTACTGGGCCAGCAAATCCTCAATCGCCTGCTTCGTCATATTCCAATACATATCCGGATCCTGCTGCCCTGCACCGTTCAGCCATTTCTCGCTCGGAGCTTCGAGCATGCTCGTGTCTGCCGGTTGAACGGCGGTTTCCTCGGCAAATTCATTAAACGAGTTGATGACGACCATTTTAGGATCTTGGACGAGTACCCGATTCCAGCCCAATTCGGTATAAAAGCCGCCTCGAACTCCATTGTAGGTTCGCGATATCCAATCGCCTACGTTATTGTTATGACCGGGCATGACCACCATTGTATCGGCATCGGCCTGTGCTCCCAGCGGATAGCTCCATCCGAAGTACAAGCCGTAATCAGAGACCGGCGGAGTTCCCCCGAAAACCGACCCGGGCTCCCACGGTACTTTGCCCTGTATCCAGCGGACAGTAAAGCGGTTGGATTCCGTTTTGTCTCCGGTCCACCCCTCCCACTGGAGTCGGTCGGCATACTCCGCATAGGATACGATCAACGGCTTTCCTTTTAAGTAATAGTAGTTGTCGGAACCGCCGTATACGGGGTGATTGGCGAACTCGTCCCATACGATCTCGCTCTCGTCCTCCATCGTCTGCGGGAGATGCGAGCTCTGCATCGCGCCTACCGCAATCGCATATTTGATCGGCCGATGGGACGGGTTCGCGTTCCAGATAGCGATTCTGCCTGCCAGCGCAGCCGCCCGCTGCTTAATATAGCCGTTATCTACGTTGATTCCGTTCGTCTCATCCAAGATCACGAAGTCGATTTTGGCGTCTGCGAGCATCGCCAAGTGCTCATCGATCACCGCAGGGTCTCCGCTGTCGTAAGTCGAGAAAACCCCATTCGTTCTCGGAAGGTACTTAATCGGTCGACTGTTCGGCAGAAGCCCTCCTTCCCACGTATTCCATAGGTTCGGTTTGAAATAATAGAGATCGGCAGGAAGCGCTTTCCATTGTCCCGATGCCGGAAAGAAGGCAACCGGAGCTTCCGTTCCGTCGCCGAATACGTCGGCCAGCCATTGCTTGCTCGATCCGTTGCCGTGACGAACCTTCCAATCCTGAGCGCTGCCAAACGAAGCTCCGCTCGATAATGCCCGGTACCAGTTGCCGTTCGGGCTGCTGTCGGATTTATAGACAACGGCATCCGCTTTCCCGTCGCCATCCGTGTCCCCGACGAACTGGGCGGATGAACCGCTTCCGAATCCGTTCTTCCAGCGGGTATAGCCCTGAAAGGCATTCGCGCCGTTCGATAACGCGGTCCACCAGCTTCCGTCCTGATCGAAAAAGACGATGGAATCGGCCTTGCCGTCTCCATTAACGTCCGCCAGCATTTGATTGCCGGAGCCGACGCCATGCCCGGAGATCCAGCGGCTTTCTGCGCCGAGAGCGACGCCCGTCGACGGAGCGACCCACCAGTCTCCCGCATTCCCGTAATAGGCGACGGCATCCGCTTTCCCGTCTCCATCAACATCGGACAGCATGCGTTTGTTAGCCCCGATTCCGAAGCTTTGTTTCCATTTAGAATAGCTTCCGAAGCTGGATCCGGTAGACAATGATACCCACCAGCTTCCGTCCTGCTCGAAATAGACGACCGCATCCGCTTTGCCATCCCCGTTGACATCTGCAAGAAATTGATGCGCCGAGCCATAGCCGTGCCCCGTTACCCACATAGTCGCGGCGGAAAACCCGTTGCCGTTCGAGAGCGCCACCGTCCACTTCCCGTTCGAGCCGTCATACAGGACGGCGTCCGCTTTGCCGTCTCCATTCGCGTCGCCGAGCAATTGGTTTGTAGATGCCGTTCCCAAATTTTCCGCCCATACGTATGCGCCTTCTTTGGCATACCAAGTGCTGTACCAGATCCCGATTTGAGGAGGAACGTCCGCGGCCGAAGCCCGAACGTCCCCCAGCATTCCCGCTGCGATCGCTGCCGCGACCGATATAGCCGCAAGACGCCTAAATCCTTTAAGCTTAATTTGCATGCCCATCCCCTATTCGCCATGAAGTTAAGCGTTCGAACGAATCTCTAAAGAATACTTGCCGTCGTAGCCTGACGACGAACCGGGAATCCCGCCAATCCAGCCGCCGTTCGTAAAATCGGGGAAGCTGACTGCGCTGCCTCCGAGCGCCACCGATTGCTCCGATAAACAGGTTACGGCCATCCATGCCGCCGTATCGTATACGTCAATCGGCGTCGGTCCGCGGCTAGCTACGCTTTCGATAAAGGCGCGCAGACAGAGATAGTCCATTCCCCCGTGACCGCCGCGTACGCCTTCCTCCCGATACCATTGCCACAGCGGATGCTCGTATTCCTCCATGTATTTCCCAAAGGGTTCCCATTCGTGAGGCCGGCTGCGTCCTTCGATATGAATCGATCCGTTATCCTCCATCCAGATTCCGCGAGTGCCCTGCACTCTGCCCGCTCTGGAATAAGGACGGGGCAGCGTCGTGTCATGAGTGAGCAGAATCGTCTCTCCGCGAGCGCAGCGGATCATCGTCGTCACGACGTCTCCTTGAGCGAAGTCGGACTTGGCCGCCGGATGATCCGGTCCGAGATGCTCTCGCGCCCACAAGTTGATTCCGCGAGCCTTGGAGGACATCGAAGATAGCGTCATAAAGCGGTTGCCCCGGTGGATATCCAAGTATTTCGCGATCGGGCCGATTCCGTGAGTCGGGTAGATCTCTCCGTTCCGGCGCAAATAATTGCCGAAACGATAATGCCGATTCTCTAAGCCGCAGGCGACCTCGTCCCTCAAATCGTGCTCGTAGCCGCCTTGACAGTGGATTAGCTCTCCGAACAGGCCTTGCTTGACCATATTTAGAAGCGCCATTTCCTCGCGGCCGTAGCAGCAATTTTCCAGCAGCATACAAGGCGTTCCGGTCTCCTC
>PJUD01000163.1_pt1 | contig 64618 bp, 57 predicted proteins | sample 1512341 | NCBI WGS metagenome assembly PJUD01 (sample SAMN08177675, study PRJNA422409) | Feces metagenome, whole genome shotgun sequencing project. | isolation source: Chicken feces (3) enriched on wood chips: beechwood xylan treatment | host: Gallus gallus | place: USA: Madison | collected 2015-01-15 | reverse complement strand
TATTTCCAAATGATAGCTTAGTGGAAAGAAATAACAAAAGATTTGTTTTTAAGAAAGTTAATACCGAAACTTTTTTATTTCAAAGAATTGAAGATCGTGAACGCGAGTATGGACTAAAGCTCAGAAACCTTGATCATTCTTCATGGGAGAATGCATTAGGAAAATACAAGCATTTCGGTTATCAGATGCTAATTGGAGATACAAAATTTAGAGAAGTTGAAATTTATATATCAAAAGACAAAGTTTTAATGATGAAGCTTACGACATTTGGCAGTGTCAGGTCTATACCTTTACGTGTAATATCACCTAAATACGCTGTTACATGTGGAATAAATGCAGGGTTTGGAGGATTTAACATCAGCTTCTCTGAAAAAGATAATCAACAAGTAGTTGAATTTGCCGGTCTGACATTTAGAAAGGACCAATGAAACATCCAACAGAAATTTGAAGCAATTAATACAGTCCATACGATTATTTGGGTCTTTTTTTAATGCGGTTGTTGAATATATGCTATATGCCGTACTAAACAATAGTATCGGCACATTGCTTTGGATTTGCATTACGCTTGTCTGTGTAGAAGGACTGGTTCTTCTTGCTTTCAGATGGACTTGTCCTCTGACAATACTGGCCCGAGGATCAATAACCTTCTATCTTAAAAGTTCAAGGTTCAACAAGTCAAAACTTAAACTTCTAATTATTTTCTTCTCCTTCTTGGTGATTTATCATCCGATTGATCAGAAAAATGATTTTCTTTCTCCTTTGAGGCACGTAATCCGCCAAACTGCCAGCTGAACGTCAATGTAGCGGCCCTATTATAAAATCTGTTGATCTGCGTACTTTGGAAAGTTGGAGCAAAAGCATACACCGTCTCCTTGAAATTGTTCTGGAATGGATTCGTGACCGCCAGGGTAAGACTTGCCTTATTATTCATAAAATCCTTCTTCATTGCAAAACGGTAAGAGTAATTCGCTGTAGTTTTACCCTGCAATGTGATAAAGCCATTGCCATAATCTCCTGAAGCACTGAACTGAAGCCCTTTCATTACATTAATGGTATTGCTGATGCTTGAATTAAAAAATGTCCCATCATTTTTCAGTCCTAATGAATTACTTTTGAATTTTAAATGGAAGAGCTCAACACCTGCGTTGACCGTCCAGATTTTAACAGGATTAAACACCGCATTAACATTCACGCCCATTCGCGTGCTTTCACCAATATTATCCGGCATGGTATAGGAGATTCCCTTTTCATCAACCCTAGCGATCTGTTCAACCGCATTCTTATTTGAGCTATAATAAATGCTGCTTGTCAATAGTGTATTTTTGCTTCCGGTATAGGTATGGGAGAGTTCCAGCTTTTTGGTAATCTCAGGATTCAGATACGGATTACCCTGCGTAATATTCAGTGGATCTGCTGCATTGGCATACGGATTCAGGTCCATGATCCATGGACGTCGGATTCTTTCGTTATAATCTAATTTCGCTTCATGGCGCTCGCTTAATTTCTTTACAACCAACAAATTTGGTACCCAGTTAGAAAACTTTCTTTTGTAAGGGGCATTATTCTGAAAGGTCGCATTGATGTCAGTATTTTCAAAGCGGATCCCGGGACGTAATGTCCAGTCGTTTCCGAGATCAAAATTTAGGGTAGCGTACGCAGAGAAAATCTGCTGTCTGTACTGCATACTTCCCGAACGGCTAGGATCTACCGGCAGTGCACTGTTAAGAACTTCATACACGCTTTTGGAATTATTTCCCAGAAATTTTACCCCTGTTTCCAGTGAGGTTTTTCCCTCCTGTCCAAAAGGATGTGAATAATCGGCCTGAAGACTCCACTCCTTTTCCTTGCCCTTATTGGGCCCCCGCTCTGTAAAAGCAAGCGCCCCATCCGTTTTGTACTGCTCAGTCAAGTAATTGGACACATCAGATGCCGTAGAAGCCAGCCCTATTAGCTGCAACTCCTGTCCTTCACGATGAAATTTTTTCTGATAATTCAATACCCATTCAGAGAAATTGAATTTACCACTTTGCTCAGTTTTTTGTCTGTATACCTGGTACTGACCGGCATTGGTATATCGGTTAAACAATCCGCCCTTTTGCGGCCACGAACCGTTCCAATATGAATAATTTGCCTCAAGGGTCTGCAGGGAATCTATTTTATATTGTGCTGAAAGACTTGCAGAACCACCTTTTGTGGTTTGTAGCATATCAGATTCCTGAAACAGCGATCCGATCTGTTTTCCATTATTCAGATTGGTTCTGTTAAGAGAGGATGTCATTTTTTCTCTTTCCCGGCTATAATTACCCATAGCTGAAAAATTAAATTTTCCGGTGCTCATATTTAGGGAAAGGTTTCCAGTTTGCTCCAAATTTCCACCGGTAATATCCAATGTACCACTAGTGCCTTTTAATTTCTTTTTTGTAATGATATTGACGACTCCTGCAGCACCTTCCGCCTCATATTTGGAGGAGGGATTGGTAATCACCTCCACGGAAACAATAGAACTTGCGGGAATCATCTTTAAGGCTTCCTTCAGGTTCTTTGCCATGATACGGGAAGGTATGCCATTGATAAGGATCTTAATATTGGAATTTCCCCGCAATTTAAGGTCACCGTTGGCACCAACAGTCAGCATGGGCGCTTTGCGCAATACATCTGCTGCGTTTCCTGATTTGTTACTGATATCTGATGCTGCATTGTAGATGAGCTTGTCTTTGGTACTTTGGACCAACGGCTTTTTGCGGCTTGCCACTACGGTAACTCCCTCAAGCATGGTACTTTTTGTATCCAGGTATATTCGTCCTAAATCGAGATCTTCTTGGTTCGGGGTTATAGTACCGGAATTATAGTCATTAAAACCGATATAATTGATGACAACCGTGATAGCGGTCGAGGACTTCACTTTTAAGCTAAATGTTCCATCCTTGCGTGTGTTGGTCGAACTTACTGTTCTACCGCCAGCATCTTTAACTAAAACTGTACTCCCGGCTAAAAGTGCATTTTCGGATGCACTAACGACGGTTCCTTTAACCTCAATTTCATTTCCTCCTGTCTGGGCCATTACCCATGTTGTACTTAACACTAGGGTAAAAACCAGTATTTGTCTGCATAAGTTTTTTAATAATTCTTTCATTTGCAAAAATTTAGTATTGCAAAACAAGATGATCTATAGCGGTATTAAAAATAAAACGGACGAACAGACCTTATTAAAGGTCAAAAAACGTTGGTCATTTTAATTTTCCGAATTACCTTTATTTTTAGAATTTTGAAAGATGAAAATAGTGCAATGAATTTTTGAATTAATCAAGAATGTGCTAAGATTTGAAAAGACTGTATTTATATGAATAATACATTAACCAACATGCGTAAAAGATGGATCCAGGAGACTATTATCTTCTGCGCCATGTTTGTTTTGACGATGCTTCACGAATGGATGTTTATCAACTCGCCAGAAAACTTTTTGAAAGGATTTGTCTTTTTTGTGATCCTCTACATCCAGGCGCAGATTCATCGTTTTTTTATCTTTAGGTATTATTTAGAAAAAAAATATATGATCTATGTCGCCTATTCATTATTTGTGATCTTCCTAGGAGCGACGATCCTTTATATCGCCGATATCAATTGGATACAACCTGATTTTTTCGAGCCGGATGAACTGGTAATTAGTTTTTTATATCATTTCGTAATCTGTATCATCAGTACAGCGACCATTATGGCCCTGTCATTAATGCAGAGTTACGCTTTGGAGGTGCAGCGCCGGAGCATGGACAAGATCCTGCTCAATGAAATGAATTTAAAATTCCTTCATGCACAGCTAAATCCACACTTTTTCTTCAATATGCTCAACAATCTTTATGGGGTGAGCCTAACCGAACCAGACCGCACTCCGGGACTTATTGTTAAACTGTCTGAGCTTATGCGCTATCAAATAGAAAATGGCAACGTGCCAAAAGTTCCCTTGGCTGATGAAGTCAATTTTATCCGGAATTATATTGATCTAGAAAGGGAAAGGGTCGGTAAAAGATGTGATATACGATTTATATGCAATCACTCACCGGAGGAATTGAATGTATGGCAGATATCGCCCCTGCTTCTTATTATTTTGGTTGAAAATAGCTTTAAACATAGTCAAAACCTATCCGAGTGGTTTGTACATATTCACATCGAGTTAAAACAGGATGAATTACTGATGACTATTAAGAATTCGCTTGCAGATGATAAATTAAAAAAAACCTCTACTCAGGTGGGTCTCAACAATCTTAAACAACGATTATCTTTTATTTATAATGGCAAGTTCAACCTTGATGAAAAGCAGTCTGAATCCAGCTATGGAACAACCCTTTTAATTCCCCTTCAAAAACAGCTTATATGAACCCACTAAATTGTATTATTATTGACGATGAAGAAGGTGCCCACCGCGTATTGGAACATTTTATCAGCCAACTGAAGCAACTTCAGCTAAATGGATCTTTTTACACCGCTGTAGAGGCAATGGAATATGTGTATAACAATCAGGTGGATGTGATGTTCCTCGATATCAATATGCCCGGTTTAACCGGAATGGAAATGCTGGAAGCAATGTCTAATAAACCTTTTGTAATCCTCACCACTGCCTACAAAGAGTATGCGTTGGAATCCTATAAATATGATGTGGTGGACTACCTGGTCAAGCCATTTGATTTTAAAACATTTCTTTCGGCAATCGATAAAGTAATTAACCGCCTGGGAACTTCTAAAAAAATTTTAGAGCAGAATAATCCCGATGCCCAACAACCTCTAACAAAAGCGGACCACCTTGTTTTAAAAGTCGATAATGAAATCGTAAAACTGGATTTTAATACGATATATTATACACAGAGTTATGGCAATTATGTCAAATTTTTCACACCGCAGAAAATGTATATGAGCCAGATCACGACACAGGAAGTTGAAAATAAACTGGACCCTGAACTTTTTGTCAGGATCCATAAATCTTATCTTGTTGCATTGAAGGAGATTTCCAAAATTGCCGGTGGTGAACTCTCTTTAAAAAACGGAACGATTCTTCCGATTGGAAAGTTCTACAAAAAGAATGTGATCGAGCGGATGAAAACCTAGAGCCATTCTTTTTTTAATAGTGCAAACTGCAGGGTATTCTCATATAGTGGTGATCCGTCATCATTTTTTGTAAAAGATATATATTCAAGAAATAATCCTTCTTGGCGCATACCTAAGCGCTTACACAATTGCTGTGAGCGTACATTGTAGTCCTCGACGTAACAATATATTCTTCTTGCATTTTTACGATGAAAGAGATAATCAAATAAGCCCTTTGCCGCCTCTGTTGCATAGCCCCTGCCTTCAATCTTGGTATTGAAATGCCAGCCAACATTGTAGGTATCCCCCTCTTCCATCGCAAACAGGTGTCCGATCAACATATCATCTTCTTTCCTGCAAACTGCGAACTGGGATCTATCTTTGCTTTTCTTTCTGACATCAGCCAAAGCCTCCTGCATACCGGAGAGCTTTTCTTCCAAAAAACAATTTACGCGAGGGTCGCTCATATAATCCAAGAATGCTGCCGCGTCACTCTCGCTGAATCGGCGAATGACCAGTCGTTTAGTACGGTATAATGCCATAAAACTAGTATTTAATTGTCTTTCTATTTTACAAAAATGCGTTCCTTTGCTGTTCTATAACCCTACAAATCACCAGATAAAGGGAAATGCATAGACTTACAAACGATAAATAAAATACGGGCAATTGCTGATCGATTATTTTCTGAAATAGAATACCGCAGCAAACCAATAATAGAACAATCAAAAATACATCATACTGTTTTTGAGATATCAATTTCCATAAGTTGTATTTTTGGCTGAAGATGATACCTGTTACGGCGGAAACATAGCCGATAATCCCTCCTATTGTGACGTCCAATATATAATGTGCCCCAACCCCAACCCGCGTTATAGAAATGCCTGTGGAGAAGATGATAAAAACCAATATCCATATCAGTTTCTTCAATTCTCTTTTCGGCATAAATGCGATTAAAACAATGGTCAGTGTCATAAATGCGGTAATTGCATGACCCGATGGAAGACTGTTACTTCCAACAAGTTTTTTCCCGATAATCACAAAGTTATCCGTATCTAATACTGCCGCAGGCCTCGGAACACGAAAAAGCCATTTTAAGGGGCAGCAAAACACAGCTGAAATTAGAGATCCCAATACCAGTGGCCCACAGATTCTTGGCGTAACAATCAGCAGAGACGAAAGAAAAGAAAGAATAACTAGCGCATCACCAAGCTGTGTGAGGTTTTCCATCCATTTGGGGTAGTGCGATAATATCAAATTAAGCTCCAAAAATGCCTCTTTTTGAACGGAAATATAGCTATCAACGGCCCAGATATGATGGCTACAAAGAAAAACTGCTAATATAAACAACAAGATAGACGGTACATAAAACAGCGACAGCTTTACCTTGCTGAAATTGGTATCAATTAAATTATTCATCATCTATTTTTTAACACGCATCACCTTATTGATGACCAGTGGTGCAGCCAAAAGATCGATATCGTGGCTGTATACGATATATTTTTGTATCCAGAGTGGATCGTATTTCTCTTTGAATTCCCTTAACCCACGTGTATTTCTGAAATATTTATGTTTGCTATAGAGAAAATGTATGCTTTTTCCGATAACGCCTTTTTTACTGTCAAAACCTGAAAGCGGCGCCAGTCCCATATTTAACATCTCATATCCCTCTTCCCGGCAGTATTCTATAAAACGGAGCAACAACACGTCCATATTCCCGCCCGGGGCCGTATGGATTTTACGGATCAGGTCATAGGTCGCTTCTTTAGGGGCATAATTGGGGATGATGTTTAAAAACGACAAGATTTTACCATTTTCGTCTTCCAATGTGATAACATCACTATTTCTTACTTTTGACTCATCAAACATCCCCTGAGAAAAAACGCGCTCGCTTCTTTTCATGTCAATGAGCCAGCTGTCAGAGACATGCCGAAGCTTTGCTACTAAACCTTCGGATAGAGGGGCACGGTAACATTGCGCACGATAGCCTTTGCGTTCAAGAGCATTTACAGCGTTGCGCAGGGACTTGCGCTTCTTTCCCTGCAAACTGAAATTGTTGACATCGACAATGGCTTCTTCGCCGATAAGGAAATGTTTTTTTTCTAACACCTGATACAGTGCAAGTTGTGCGGTATCTACCCTGTAATAAGTCACCTTCAGCCCCTGTGTCCGACAATACCGCTCAAAAGACTGGATTAAATCCATCATAATATTGCGATCATTTGCACACACCGGTCCCTCCAGTACCACCGCGAAACCCAGGGATATTTTATAAGCGATAAATCCAGTCTCATCGGCATTGAAATAAAAGCTTTTGTCACCGTAGGTCTTAAAATAATCTACTGGCGACCGGCCATACTTTTCAAGCAGCAGCTGTGCCAGGTCAATCTTTGGGTCTGTCGAACTATCCGGTTTTAATGCCGGCTTTAAAGCAGAATAAAACAGTACCGAAATACACCCCGCTCCGAGCAAATTAAGTGAATATATAAAGCTATGTCCTAAAAGCGTATGGGGATTACCTGCATGTGCATCAAGCAGAACAAAAGCCTGAAAAGTGGCCTTTATCATACCTATTACGGTTGCTTGTACTGTAAAATCCGTACGATGAAGCAGGAAAAATCCAATGAGTCCATAGATCAATGGACATATAATCACAGCTATTAAGGCTTTATTTTTTAATGATATAGACCGCCTCCTATTTGGGACAAAGTAATGTCTGTAAGAATACAATAAAACAGCAATGACAAAAAAAGCACCTATACCTTCGGCATATACCTTACCGTCCTTAAAACTGACTATACATAGAACAAGACAAAGGATCAGCGAAAGATACCAGGCTGCGCGCAGGCCGCGAAACAAAAAGATAGCACAGAGGATACACATTATCCCGACTAGTAGAAAACTGGACGTTGATCTGAAAAGTCCGCTTTCGCTGAAAATCATCATAATTGGCTCGCCTGCCGGGAGAAAGGAAGGTACAACGGCGGAAACAATATACAAGAGTCCCGATACAAATAGAAAAAGGGCCGGAAGCACACGCACCAGGATATTGTCCTTTCGTACAAAAAAGCTCATACCGCCGATCAGCAAAGGGACCCAAAATTCAAATAGCCTATAAAGCAGCGAAATTGAGATCGCCTGCTGTTCCGTATAACCAAAACGGCATAATAAAACAACCATAGAAATCTCGACAAGGCCTACGCCTTTCATAAAGGGCGAAAAACAATAAAAGAGGGTGGCAACTGTATAAACGATTAAACAGGCTTCCACGGAAGGTTCAAGATGTAAGGCAAGCATGGAAACATACAGATGAAATATCCCGATAAGCTCCACGACCAGCGCCCAAACCAGACTCAATATCAATGGTTTTATAGCTAACTTTCTGCTGGTGAAATCCTGATGAAAAGACTGAACCGAAGGGAAATACCTTGCAATTAGCCTATAGACAGCCTTTTTTCTGTAAAAAGATACACTACAACATGTTATCGCGATACAAAGGCTCAAAGATCCCGTTAAGAAGAGCAGGAAAGACTCACTGGCATTGTGCATCCCCCAAAAAAATAATACAAACAAGCTCAGTAATAATAAGGAAAGTAGATTAACCAGGGTATAGATGACTGAAGCGAAATCCGTTGTTGAACGGGATATTTCCTCTTTTGCCGTATCATTCCTAAAAAGAGCAATCGAGGTGAATCCGCCTGCGGGAAGAAACACCCCCACAAAATTTCGCTTTAAAAATAGCTTTATGGCTACCGGTAGAGAAAGTTTATAGGATAGCGCTTTAAAACTGGCGGTATAGACCAAGCCATGAACAACGATATAACCCAGCGATAGGGCGGCTCCAGTGGCTAGCCAAAGCGGAGCGGAATCCTGGATCAATTGACCGGCAGCGATGACTTCAGACCGCTGGTCAATAAAGAAAAACACGCCCCCCATCAATAAAATCAGACCGAGGAGGACTTTAAAGAACACTTTCCAATTTTCCATGATTGATACTTTCATAACTGAATGAGAATAGTTTAAAAATCAATTCCAATTTTTGCCCGGATGCCCCACTTAGAAACCATTGGATTGTCCAGGTAGGTAAAACGCCTGACGACATCGACACGGAGTATTTTAAAAATATTCCCCAGCCCCGCGCTTCCCTCCACATATGGTCCTCTGTTCAGACCATTCAGACCAGGCATCGTTCCTCCGGCTCCGGAATTAAAAGCTCCAAAGCCACCGTTTTTCAGCCTATTTTCAGCATCGACATGGCCATACAATACTTTTAAAGAAAACCATTCCCTTAAATCCAGCTTTTTCAACAAAGGCACCTTGTTGAGTATGAAACCGTTGAATCCATGCTGAAACTGCAATGAACTATAGCGGTCGCTCATAAACTCCATGGTATTCATCAGGTTGAAGGAGTTGGCCTGATAGGCGTAAGTCTGATTGGCCCTGTGGATCATCATCAAAGGATATGGTACCTTGCCGAATTGGATACCGCTCTCAAAAAGTACATCAGAAAATCCCAGCTGGGACATAAAAAATCTTTTGTTTGCAGTGAAGATAAAACGCTGATAATTATAATCACCCCCCAGTAGCCCTTTGATCCCAACTTCCCCGGACAGGGAGAATACTGGCATGCCCGTATTTATTATCCGGCGAAAACGCTTTCCCTGATAAATTTTTTCTCCCGGGGCCCAACGGAAAATTCCGGTCAGTGCCGTCGTGCTTATTTTATCCATGCGTACGCCATCATTATCTGATGAAAACAGCAACAGACCTCCGGGATTTAATGTTTCTTTTTTGAATCCGAGCTTAAACGATATGTGATTGTCAAATTCGTGATGCAGCTCAACCTGGGTTTTATGATAATAGATCATCCGGTCATTACGGCCTCGCTTGAAAGAGAGCAGAAAATTATCGTTGTCCAGAAAATTGAGCTCCTGCCCCGGCACCCGAATATCACGGGTGGTACGAAAAGAGATTGAACTGACCGGGTATTTGTAAACAGACTCACCATTGAGCGAGTAAATAGCGCCCAGATTATATTTGAATTTCTGATCTTTAGAGCCGTATGCCCCATAGCCTTCAAGGACCAGCCGCCTACTGAACTCGTCGGTCGTGTTGCCCCCGAATTTGAAACGGCTTCCCTCAACAGGATTAAAACTATAAAACGAAGGGATGGGTCCTATTTCAAACAGACCTTTTCCAATATAACCGGATGTGACAATAGCACCGACCGACATCAAATTCCGGAATGATCTCGAACTCTTTAAACTGTCAATGTTGCGGAAAGCATTGCTTTCAAGGGTACTCAACTTTTCAGGGCGCATAAGGTCCCAGTTCATTTTCGAATCATTTTTCCCCGCGGCCAGCTGGCCGTTGCCCAAATAAGATAAATCGACCTTTGCCTGTTCGCCCACCGTTCTGATCATCACTTTCTCTCCGAACAGGTTCATCCCTTTTTGGAATAAGCCGAGGTCAATCTTAGTCACGCTCCTATTCAGGAAATACTTGCTGTCCTTATTTTTACTGTAATCAAAGTCCATCTGTAGGCTTTTCACCCAGTTGATGTTGGTCGCGTCACTCAGGGTAAGCTCTGCTTTACGTAGTGCATAGCTGCCATCTAGATCGACATAGAGAAATCCTGAAAATAGTGCATCCTGAGGATTGCGTGGAACGAATCGGATTTTTAATTGCTTGGGCGATGTGTTGCTGATCGTATCCATTTTATAATACTTATAGAAAGAAGGCCCCAAAGTGGCAATCGGACTTAAAAACCGCCTGTTACCAATGGCTACATCATTCTCATATACATCGCTCAGTCCGTAGATCTTATTTAGATATTCATCTATGCCGTCCTCATCAATAAATTGATCCACACGGGACTGATTCTCTCCTGTTAACTTATACGAGGAACTCTGGGTTGCGGATATTGTCCTTGCTCCAAGCTTCTCATTCATATAAATCGGTATAAGGGACCGACCCGGTAACTTTACCGTATCAAGCCCAGCTTTAAGAAAAGTGAACTTTTTCAGCAGACGGGAGTCGGCAGTTTTCTCATTGAGGATACCCAATGACATTGAAAGTTTCTCATATTCTGAAAAAACCTGGTCCGTGTTTTTAAGCGCATTGTTTTCATCACGTCTTTCAATCACTTTGCGTATAAAATCAACAGTTGGATTGTTCTTATTCCTGTACTTCCTTTTTGGCGCGTTGATGACCACTTCCTCAAGATCTTTACTATCCTCTGATAGCCTTATCTCTATAGGTTTCCCCGGATTCATCTGAGCGGCAGATATTGTCTGGCTTTTGTAACCAACCGATGAGACAGATAGTATTCCTATCGTGGAGGGGATCTGCAGATTAAAATTACCAGCTTGATCGGTACTGCTTGCAACACCACTTTCAATATGCTTTATGGTAATTCCCCTTAATGCAAGGCCGCTGCTGGCACTGGTAATTTTTCCTGTGATCCGATGCTGTGCGGAAAGGGATGAAATAGCAAATAGAAAAAGGGAGATGAGGTAGTATCGCATAAAATTCATGAAAGTATTTTTATTTTTTAATCGTAGTTCAGCTCACAAGCATTATTTACGGAGCTTAATTGCCTGGTAAATTGCCTGAAAATTCCTGTTATAATTATGAGGACCTTCTAACCGTATAATTGGTAATCCAGCTTTTTCAAACAAGGATGCCAGGTCCAGTTCACCTTCTTTACAAAATACATAGGTGGAAGAGATAGATTTTAATTTGATAGCTTCAGGAAGAACCTCGTACTCATTTGCCTTCTGTTTGAAATTAAGCATGGTGGATAATGTCACTTCTAAACTTGCGTATCTATCCGGAGAAAGAAACGTGGCATGCCTTATCTTTTTGTGCAGCTCATCGGAGAAATGATGTATTATAAAGGGCAGTACCCCGGCAGAAAAAGAATGGCCGATGATATAGATATTATCACATTTGGATTTTTCTAGGTACAGATGAATATATTTTTCGAAATCCTTACTTGCTTCCTGCGGGGTCTTCTTTTTCCAAAAATATTTCTTGGAATCAAAGATCAACCTATCGAAACCGTCCTTGTCAAAGTATTGCAGTAAACTCTTGCTAAAATTGTTATATCCGCCATCGCCGGTGATAAAAACAATCAAAGTTTTCTCCGCTGCTTTTCCGGTGATTTCCGGAATAACATAATCCGGAATCTTAGTATTCACTTGTTGAGGATTTCCAAAGCTGAATAGTAAGATTGTTAAAAGGAATTTAATATTTAAAAGCATTGTTATTAATGTGCTAAATGTCTAAATCTTATTTTTAATTCTTTAAAAGGTAAGCTGCAATGAACACCTGCTTGTTTTTCTAAATAATAGTTGTGTTGGCAATCGCAAAATGATTTTAAACCACTATTGGATCTTGTAAGTATGCCTTTACGTTGAATTCGTACTCTTATGCTGTGGTGATTGCAGCAATCTTAGTACACAAACATGGCTTACTTGTCATGTACAAATCAATGACAAATTAAACGGGGAAAGAAAAGTAAATGACAAACGGATAATTGGAAATGATGAAGTGTTTTTGTCAAGACATTTTTAGGTTAATTCTAAAAACAAAAACTGTATAACGACATCTGGAATTTAACGGGATTTTTTTATTCCTCCATTTAATACATGGACATATTTTATAGGCATCGCATCATAGTTTTAAAAAATTCATCCCTGTAGACATTACCAATAGCGATTTCGTATTTTTGGATGTAAACATCATTATTGTCGAATGAATCAATTTTGTCTTTATTGACTATATATGAACGATTGATCCTGATGAAAACTTCCTTAGGAAGCCATTCATAAATATTCTTGATGGTCATTCGTGTGATGATACGACTATTTTGCATCTGTATGATAATGTAATCTTTGAGCCCTTCAATAAAAAGAATGTCTGCCAGATTTACTTTGTAAAATCTTCTGTCCGTTTTCACAAAAATATAATCATCAGCCACTTTTTCGACAATTCTATTTTCTTCATCGATGAGCAAAGCATGATAGGTGATCGCTTTCTCGACCGCTTTACGAAAACGAGTTATATCAATTGGTTTAACCAAATAATCGACAGCATCCAATTCATAACTGTCCACTGCATATTGAGAATAGGCGGTTGTGAAAATAACCAGAGTCGTTTTGGGAATGGTCCGGGCAAACTCTATTCCATTGATTCCTGGCATATTGATGTCTAGAAAAATCAAATCTACTTCCGTATTCTGTAAGTATACGGAGGCAGATTCTGCACTATTAAATCCATCCAGTAACTCCAATTGTGAGATTGCGCTCACCATTTTTGCGATCCCCTTACGTGCGATGGGTTCATCGTCGACTATAATACACTTCATATGCAACAATTATTTCAAGAGCTTGCAAGCTCGATTTTTTTTTAAAGGCTCTAAGGATTGTTCAGATTTGCATCACAGAGCACCATTGATTATTTTCATTTGTGTTCTTCCCTGTTAAGCATAGAAACTTCATATGACCAACGTTAATTTTACCATATATTTTTGCTCCGTTTCGACTTTTTGCAGATTATACTTATTTTCATAAAGTAAATCTAGTCGCCGAACTATATTGTTCAGACCAAGACCGCCAGTTTTCTTCGGCCGAGAAAAAATGGGCTTGGAGTTCTCACATGTAAAAATAAGACCATTCTTATCTTGCCTGAAAACCAAATTGACATACGATACAGCGTTGCTATCGATATTATGTTTTACGGCATTTTCCACAAATGGGATAAAGAGCAAAGGAGCCACTTCAGTGTTATCAATATTTCCCTGGATTTCTATATTGAAATAAAATTCGTCGCGCCGTATTTTCTCAAGATCAAGATAATCTCTCAACAGGCGAATATCGTCCCTTAGATAAATTTTTTCTCTACGGCTATCTTTCCATTGATACAAGAGTAAATCATCCAGTTTGGTCAAAATTTGAGTAGCCATTATAGGATCATCATCAATCAATATATTCGCATTATTAATGGTATTAAAGAGAAAATGAGGGTTGATCTGGCTTTTCAGAAATTGAAGTTTCGATTCAGTGGTCGATTTTTGCAGCTCTTTCTCTCGGAAATGACTTTGTGTGAGCGGCTTGAATAACAAAAGTGCGGACATCCCCAGCATAAATAACAGTATTGCAAAAAAAGATGAGAAGATACTCAAAAAGATGGCCATTGAAGTCGGTTCCCGCTTGCTAACGGCGATATCATAAAACAAATCTTGCAAGATGACCATTATTACCATCGAGAAAATGGTAAATAGCAGTACAGCTATCGTATATTGCAAGACCCTGCTATTGCTCATAAAATACGGAAAGAATACATACACATTGATATAAACCAGCATACACATAAACAAATAATAGGTAGCCCATCCACAAAAGCGGTTGAACGACAAGTTTAAGGTATCCGGCACATCAAACAAAACACCGATGCTGATTAAGAAGATCATAAGCTGTAAAGCAACATGACGATGCAAACGATACTTACGATCGGTCAAAAAAGAAATGCCTTTATTAGGATCACCTGTTAATTCCATCATCATAAAACTAATTTAAGCTGCAAATTACCAGCCTGTGATTTTAATTGATAACTATGAGGATGCAACGTATCAAATTTATTCCTTACATCACCTAAGTCCTTATTGTTTAAATTGTATTTTTCTGCGAAGGCACAATCGAAATTCAACGTTTGATCATTCGTTTCAATCTCTATTTGGACGTGAGAGATGGTTTGTTTTTCGACTAGTGCTTGCACCACCACTATCAGCAACAAAGGTGTAATCAAAAGCTGATTGTTTAGTCCCTTTACCACCAGGGAATAGTCGAAATGACGATCAGATATCAATCGATACAAATTCAAAAAATTAGCTATAAATTGTATTTCTGATTGAAGGAAGACCTTTTCTCTGTCGCAATCGTACAATTGATATCTTAGAAGCTGGCCAAGCTGCATCAAAATAGTTGAAGAGAGTTTGGGATCCGTAGAAACTAAAGCAGATGCTTTTTGCAAAGCTTTTGATAAAAATGTGGAAGAAACCTGTCCTTTGAGTTTGTTGACTTCAGACTCCAGGAATTGAGTTTCCAGTGATAAGATTTGTTCTTTTTTTTGATTCCAGGTGCGAAATAATTCTACTGCTGACATACTCCAAAAGCAAATGATCGTAATCGCAGATGAAGACAGGTTGTCTACAAAAACAAGGGAATTCAGGTAGGACTGTATCCGATGTGGCAATCCTAAAAACGTTCGTATTTTATATTCAAAAAAAACATTGGTAAATAGCAATATAAAGACAGAAGCGACCAGTAAGAGGATATAAGTGAGGTATTTTTCATTGATTAAAAATCGTGGGATTAAAACAAAATAATTCACATATGTTGCTAAAAGATAGGTCGAAAACGAAGCCAGGCAAATCCAGTAAATCTTATTTCTTAAATAAAAAGAATCATCTTGATAAATTAAAAACACCTGGTTAAAGGTGATGATGCCCAAAACGATAATGAAAAATAAATGTCGCCAAGGACGATAGTTAGATTCTATTAGAATTCTATAAAATTGACTAGACATAAAAAGTGCTGTTACTAGAATTGCTATAAAATTACACTAAAAATCAATTCTGTAAAGCACATTGAAAAGCGAAGTGGCCTGCTTTTTTGCTTCGATGTTATGTCCATGGAGATTGTAGGCATGACCATAATATTCTTTTGTACCGGTTGCATTTAGCCACTTAACAGCAAATTCGTGTGTCCGTTTCGATCTGTTCATTCGATAAGTGATCGTGTAATTGGCTACAAAAAGTGGATCAAACTGTTTTGAATACGCCTTGTTTTCATCGTATTGTATTTCTTGATCAATATGCAATAAAGAGGAAGCTTCATCGACTGGCGAATATCGCTGACCACCTTGTAATGTTAGTTTCAAATTGACACCCAGTACATTTCTTTTTTTACTTCCTATAGTCCATTCTTTACCTGTCAATCCATTGACAATAAATCGACGGTTGTATTTCGTATTATGCCAAATACCGTCCCCACCTCTATACTTTGAATCGAAAATAGATGCTGTTACTAAATAATAAAAACCGTTAGTCAGATATCTTTCTAAAGTCAAATCAACGCCGACATTGCGTCCACTTCCGTTATTCACTAAAGCATCTTCCACATAGAACAAACTGCGGTTGAGCACCGAGTAAGAACTATCTGCAATGACAGGAACATTGAACAAATATTGAAAATAAGGCTCTACTTTAAGGTTCATATTTTCGTTTATTTTATAGTTGTATGCCATTGAAAAATGATGTGTTTTTATAAAACCTAGATCTTTGTTTAGTAGCTGTCCCGACACTTTATCTTTCACAAAATATACATCAGGCTTTTCCATTCGGCTGTGTAATCCATAGGCCATGGCAACGGAACTTTTCAAGGAAGATTGCCATTTGAGAGATGCCCGCGGTTCAAGTGCCAAGCTATTATTTAAAGTCAGGAGTTGAGTGTTGATACCCAAAGTGCCGGTTAGGTTTGTACTCAATTTAAACAAAGAGCTGCTGTAAATAGCGATCAAATTGGTATTGCCCTTCCCTTGAGAGACTGTCTCTAACGGTTTACCGATACGTGGAGCCAATGCTAGATGCATATCGTAGCGCATATTAGTCATGGAAAACCCCGTTTTATTGCTGTGCCAATCGCTATACTTTTTGTCGAACGAAGAATTCAGAATCAGGTTATTAAAGCGATTGTCCAAATTTAGATGTTGACTAACTACAGGGGAATTATCATAATATTGTTCTTTGGCTTTATTTTTTGAAATAGTAGAAGCTAAACTAGTGCGTAATATTCCGCCGCCATGGAAATAAAAAAGATGATTGATTCCAGTTGCCGCAGAGGTCTGTCGCATTTCGGAGTGCTTTCCATCATCGATGTATTTCCAGGCAGATTCATCTTCTTTCTTTGTACTGAATTTGTCGATCAAACCCGTTCCCCAGATGGAAAACACCCCGCTTTTTGCCGTTGGAAAATTCAGTTTAAAATTCAAATCCTGATAATCCAACAATTGATTATTTTGATCACCGTCACCTAATTTGTGCATTAATCCTGTAGTCGAGTATCTATAATTAAACAAATATGAAGAATTGCTTTTTGAAGTAAAAGGACCTTCTGAAGCAACGTCCAAGCCAAGCAGGCCTAATTGAAAGGTATGCTCATAATTGCGGCTGTTTCCATTTCTCATTTTCATATCAAAGACTCCCGAAATAGCATTGTTATATTCAGCAGGAAATGCACTACTATAAAAATCAGAACGTCCTAAAACATTTGAACTCAAAGATGATAAAACACCTCCACCTAAAGTTGCAATGTCAGCGAAGTGATTGGGATTTGGAATTTCAACCCCTTCCATTCGCCATTGCAACAAGCTTGGAGCATTGCCATGCACGGAGATTCCATTATTGCCCATACTAGGTGAAACACCTGCAAAAGAACTTAACAAACGGGCTGGATCGTCCAACCCACCTGCATACCGACTGGCTTCTTCCATACGCAAAGAGCGAGCTCCGGTCAAAGCCATTTTATTCAACACTTGGTCTTTGTCGTTACGAGGCGTTATGACAACTTCGTCTAGTAGGATCGTGGACTTGTGCATTCCGATTTCAAGAAACACTTCTTTACCAGAATTTAATAGGACTTCTTTAATAAGTATAGGTTCATATCCAAATAGTTTAGCTTGAATAGTGTACCGCCCGACAGGTATATTTTGCAGTACGAATTGTCCTTTATCATCCGTTGTACCTCGAAAATTCGGATATTCGATAACAGAAAGTGAAACTGAATTTAATTCTTTGCCAGACAAATAATCAATGACCACACCTCTAATATTCTGAGTTGTCTGCTGGCTGTAAACAGAGGTAGAAATAAAAAGGCCTAAAAGCATAAGGATCATTTTATTCTTTATCAACGTCATCATTTTATAGACTAAAAGGAATAGGTTACGTATTCCCTTTCTCGCAGTAAATTCATCTTTCAGTACGCTTTCTAATGCGTCCAACACGTTTTCGCAATCATCGAAATTTACTTTTGATCTTTCAGACACCTTGGTTATAGTTTCTCTCTTGTTCATCTTCCATTATTCTAATTGATGGTGTAAAAATAGAATGCATCAGAAAAGACTATAGAAATAAGAGACAGAACCGTGGTTTTCTGCGACGGAAAGCACTATAAATAAGGTTAAAAAAGAGAAGTGCAAAAAATGTAGAGAAATTTATATTTCTACAGCGCTGCATTTCCTCCTACTGCGTCTACCTATGGAAGAATATATTTGATTACAAAAGGCCAACTGAAAGATATCGCAAGACAGGAGGCGAATACAAGTACCAGGTCCGTACAAACGCTTGGTTTTGCATTTGGCTTAGATCATCTATAGTCAAAAATCCGGTAACAGAAAACTTTTTGACAGCTAGTACTCCGTACTCAATAGCTAGAAATATTTTTTTTAAAAACCAAACATGATTCGTTAATGTATTAATAGGACTTTTCAAAAATAGGTAGTAATTAGGAAGCCTTGAGATCCTCCCAGATTCAAGTTTTTTTATTCCTCATAGCCCAGCTCATCAAGGATAATAGCAAGTTCGTCGGTTGTCAACCAGCTCGTATTGTTACATAGCATTACCCAATTGCCATTGCGAAAATCTACATCCATTATAAAAAACCGATCAATCATAATTTGCAAGGTTCCACTGGCATGCTAAACAGAAACCTCAACATCGGTCAATAAGCAATTGTCTTCGAGGTGGTAATTGAACTGCTTAGTGAAGGTGTCATACTGAATACTTCCTACATAAGCATTATTGAGATAAATATGCCAAAGGCTGTATTTCTTGGCCCGAACTTCCACTACCTGGCGTTTTCCATGATGATAAAACAACTCAGGCACATCCGTATCAAAGCGAAGTATAAGAGTGTCAATGCACGCTTCCTTGATGTCATCGGCAAGTACACCGAATGCCAATTGCCACTCTCCCTGAGATTTCCTGAAAACATAAAAAGCAAGACCATTTTTGTTGTGAAGATGATAATCTTTAAAACATAAGGTCGAATAGAATTCTCATCCCATCGCCGGTCACCCACCGCCAAGTACAAATTGCCGGAGATATTACTCAGTACATTCGGAAGACTGTACAAAAAAATACCTGAAACCAGTGATAAGGGTTATGGACCAATTCGTCTATTTTTGCAGAAAAGGAGAGTGAAAAATGAGAAAACTAATGGCATGTTATTTAATCATCTTGGTCATCGCACCATTTTGTTCAAAGGCACAGGAAAATTTAAAATTTGACGATAATTTCAACCTATGGAACATACAAAAGGGTCAATCGGCAACTGTTTTTGCCACAAAAGCTTATGTGCGTGCTCAACCTAGTCTTAAGGCAGCAATCTTAGATTCTTTATCGGCAGGAAATGTTGTTACGATCACCAGTGCGCCATTCAAAGGAAATACACTGAAAAATTTTTATGCTCCTTGGTATGAGATAAGTTATTCCGACGGTAACAGTAAAAAAAATGGTTTTATTTGGCTCGGACTATTAGCGCTCGGAAAACAAACCGCTTCGGACGGCTCGCAATATATTTACGGTATTGAACGTTTTACAACCGGCAACAATGAACAGGAAGAGGGTCATCTCTCAACAGTTGTTAAGCTTCTCGATGCAAACGGAAATTTCATGGCAGAACATACCTTCCCCTTCACCTATTCGGAACAATCGTTCTCCCAAAGTAAATTGCTACCAGCGATGGGCCTTCAAAATGTCAGACAAATCATCCGCATCGAATTCCTGGGTGAAGCCTGTGGTATACCTTCTGAGTACAACTATGTGGCATGGACAGGACAACGACTTGTCGATCTTCCTAGCCGGTATTCGGTGAGTGATGCTGGTGTGTTCTATTACGATGAAAAGATTCTTTTCCCTTCCGAACACGGAAAAAATAATCAGATTATCTATAAATACATTGAAGAGGGAGAAGCTATTGACGACAATGCAGAAAATCCCAATTTCAAAATCACAAAAAAAAGTGAAGAATTTCTATGGAACGGTAATAGCTTTGAAAAGCTTCCAACGGCTAAATAGTATTTTTCAAAGATTCTAACATACTGGATACATATAAAAATTAATAAATGGAAGAAAAGAATATATATGATTTGTTCTACAGCGGACAACTAGACTTATTTATCATTGAAGGAGAAAACCAACTGCGACAAAATGATCAAGATGTTACGCTTTGGACACACCTAGCCATCGCCTATCATGATCAGGTATTCTATGAAGGCCACGAAGCTATTTTCGATGTTATTCAGGAAAAAATGATCCCCTATTTTCAAAAAGCATTGGCCATCGAACCTGATAATGAAACGACCCTATATCATATACTGAATTATGTTTTGGACAATCAAGCGACATTAGCACAAATTGGTCGTCCAAAATTTCATATTACTGAAGCCAATAAAGGTCTATTCATCGAATACGCAAAAAAACTAATCGCTTCCCCCAATATGTCCGGATATGGGCACAACTATTTAATCAATATTTACGAAGGGCTCCAGGACGATACAGCGATGCTTCCAGTTTTGGAGGCGAGCATTGATTTCGTTAAAGAAACATTCAAGGATGAACGGGAAACCTTGGATCATAATTTTTCCATCTTTTGGATAAAAAAAATATACCTGCTTGACCGTACCAAACAAATCAATGAGTCTAATATTTTAGCTTTAATGGAAGCTGATTTTAAGCATTTCATCAGCAGCAATGAAATGAATTATGTGGATCTCGCTGAAATTGCTTACGAAAATAATGCAATCGACCTAGCACTGCAGATTTTACTTAAGCTTATCAAAGGGGAAAACTCAGCCGTGCATATCCATCAAGAGTTGGTCAAATGGCATACTCGATTTGACGAATTGATTGCGGAGGGGTATGAACACCCTGAGGTCTTTTACTATCAGCTTATCATTGAGCGCAATTACTCAGAAGAAATCGGAATCCCGCTTGACTATTATTATCTTCATGCACTCAAATTGGTCGATGCCTATCCTGATTCTTATGTCGGTTACCATTTTGCGGCAGCCTATCTCTATGACGAGGGACAGTATGCCGCGGCTATTCCGAACCTAACAATGGTAGGTGAGCGAAAATGGAATGCAACATCCTGGCGACGCCTGGTTGAATGCAACTTTAAAGCCAATGGAACAGTTTACGATCAGGTCCCTACTTTCCATGACCTTCCCCGTGAATGTTATAATGAAGCTGTCGCGCTATCTGATTTTATTCACTCTCAGGACAACTTAACCACAGTTGATCAATCTGCACTGCAATTGCTCGTCCTCGAACTTTATCGTCAAGCCTACGACGCTTTCAAGGAGTATTTTGAACAAAATAAGTACGAAAGTGATTACTTTGGCGGCTCCCACAACCGGGCCATGAATTGTAATAATCTAGCCTTAGCGTATAAAGAAGCCGGCGAACTAGAAACCTCCTATGCTATCGCCACCGAAGGGTTAAGCTATTCCGACTTCGAAGAACTTCATTTTACCCGAGCCGATACCTTGTCAGCATTGGAAGATTACGTACGTCTGGAGGAGGTGCTTCAACAGTACTTTGACACCTATCAGATTTCGTTGGAAGCCACCCTAGAGCAGCAAGAATTTACGTCCGAAGAAGATGAAGAAGCTGAAGATATGGAGTCTGTTGTATTTCCTCCTTGTTACCGCATGCTTATGCATCAAATCAATGTTGAATACCAACTAGGTCGATCAGCGAATATTCAATCCCGGGCCCAACAGCTCCTCGAGTTTATTTACAAATTCTATATTGATCATCCCAATTTAGACGACTACCAGTATCGTGATTTTGAGGCATCAAAGAATGGGATCGAACATATTATCTATCAGATGATCGAACAGGATAATTTGGCACAACGTATCTCCTATTACGAACAGATGGCTAAACAATACCCACACGAAGCGCAGCCTCAATATGTGCTGATGCAACTATATAATGAAAAGAGCAATTACAAGTCCATGAACCTCGCTGCACAGAAATACCTTAAAAATAAACCGGAATTTATCATCGATAATTTCGATAAAGCAAAGACGCTCTATCTCATCGTTAAAAGCCATTATTATCTTACGGAATTTAGCGCGGGTATAGAAACATTCCAAACGTATGACAACTGGGTGCAGTCAGTCATGGAGCCCAATGATTATGTTCTTTGGTTAAAATTTGGAATTGAACTTTTGGCCGAAAACGGAGTTATAGATGAAGTAAATAAATACGTCAGTGTTTTCAATAGTATTTATACCCAATGCGATTGGGGCTACGACGATGATGTCGAATCGGTTAAATTAGCTGAGGCATATGCAAACTATAAAACAGGGAATCTGAAAAAAGCACACAATTTGCTTGATGAAGTGCTCGCCTATTCGGATCATTCTCCTTTAGCTGATGAATATAAACGTACCTGGAAAAAGCCTGGCTTTTTTTCTGGTTTTAAGTTTTAAGTATTTCTTTGCTTTCCGATAAAAGAATTCCAAACGTCGCTCCATGTTATCTGGTCCTCCCAAACTCAAATAACATGGAGCGTATAAAAAAATTCCATAATGCCAAAAAAAGTTAAAAGTAGAAGCAGATTCTACCTAAAACAACTATATTTGAGCTGATATGGAACTTAAGCAACTTATACTACTATTTTTAACCTTCGGTTTCTTTTTAAGTGCACCCGACGCTTTTGCCTGCCATAAAATGAATGCACACAGTAGTCACACACAAGGTAATGCTACCACTGACAAAAAGGACCATTGTTGTTCAAAATCTAAATCTTCCAAAAAAAAGGCTTTCTGTAAACATCATAAACCATGTAAGAATTGCAATTGTCAATGCACGTATAGTGGTACATTTTTGGCAATTTCCACCCCCCTTGAACAAGGTCATGAACTTTGCGGTATAGCAATCAAAAAAAATTATAAACCCATAGCGCCAACATTTATTTCTGAGGGATATTTTTGTCCTTGGGTCCCGCCAAAAATAAGTTAATCCATACATTGCTCATTTATCAATCATTTTTGATTACTTATTTTTATTTTTTCTTTCATCCAATCATATGAAAATCAAACATTATATTATAACAGGGGCTTTAATACTATCCTCTTTGACAAACTATGCACAAAACAACACCGTGAACACCAATGTTAAAATTGCTGGAAACTGCGGTATGTGTAAAAAAACAATAGAAAATGCAGGAGCCTCCGCTCAGGCTAAAGTTGAATGGAACGAAGACAACCAAACAGCAACAATAGCCTATGACGCAAAGAAAACTTCCTTAGATGCTGTATTGAAAAGTATCGCCGGAGCAGGCTATGACAATGAAAAGTACCTTGCCGCGGAAGATACTTATGCTAAACTACATGCTTGCTGCCAATACGAAAGAAATTTAGCTCCTCCAGCTTCAGATAGCCCACAAGACGCAAGCATTGGGCCGGTAGCTTCAGTAAATAATATCAGCAACGCAAGCAATTTTCAAAAGATCTATGACCAATACTTTCTGCTTAAAGATGCACTTGTAGCTGCGGATAGTAAACAAGCAGCAGGCCTAGCAAACGATCTTGCCGATGCAATTGCTAAAATACAAACTGCTGATCTAACGAGAGCGGAACAGGAGGTCTGGAAAACCAAAACAACATCACTCAAAGCGACAGTGAAGAGCCTACAACAGGCAAAGGATATCAGTAAACAACGAGAAGCCTTCGCGCTATTGTCAGAAGATATCTATAGTTTGTCCAAAAACTCGAAACCGTCTTCTTCTGTTTATTACCAAAAGTGTCCAATGTTCAACAAAGGCAAAGGTGCGACTTGGTTAAGCCGTCATAAAGAAATCAAAAATCCATACTACGGCGCACAGATGCTAACATGTGGTAGCACAATTCAAACGCTTTAACAAATAACGTCGTTTAATCGACTCTTAAAAGGTTTATCTCCCCATGAGATAAACCTTTTTTTTAATTGCTGCCGCAATTGTGGATTTTTATAAACCAAAATAGTATATTTAGTATCAGCAGAAATTGGTTTGCGTAAATAACAACACGCGTATATTATAAAACAAGGTTCAATTCATGGAAAAAGTAATTATTACAGGTGGTGCTGGAGCTATAGGTCTTCATTTAACAAAGCTATTGGTTGCCAATTTCTATGAAGTTATTATTTTTACCAGAAATCCGAAGTCCCATCCCGTACAAAGCAATGTCCGATATGTACATTGGGATCCCAGTAAACAGGAGATAGATGCCAAATCAATTCAGGAGGCTGAATATATCATCAACCTCGCAGGTGCAAACCTCAATGCCAAACGCTGGACAAAATCATATCAACAAGAAATTATTGCCAGCAGGGTAGAAAGCGGGCAACTGCTCTATCAAAGTCTAAAACAACTACCAAATCGAGTAAAAGCAGTCATATCGGCCTCCGCTATAGGTTGGTATGGAGCAGACGATCCGTACCAAAAAAAACCTTTTGAAGAAGGAGATCCACAAGGTGGAAATTTTCTGTCCTGGGTATGTAACCTCTGGGAAGGAAGCGTCAAACCTATCGAAACATTGGGAAAAAGACTCATTGTCTTCCGTTTTGGAGTGGTTATCAGTAAGGATCAAGGAATGCTAAAAGAAATCGGCCGCTTCCTTCCCTTTCGCTCAATTCCGGTATTAGGCTCCGGTAAACAGATGCTCAGTTGGATCCATATGGATGATCTCTGTCGGATGCTGCTCTTTGGCATACAAAATGATACCATAGCCGGGGTTTATAATGCCTGTTCATCCGAACCACTTCCCATCGCGGAGTTTGCAAAAAGAATAGCCAAACGTAAATACGGTCCATTCTATATTCCCCTACCCGTCCCGTCATTTTTGATTAAATTTATGCTTGGAAAAAAAGGGCAGGAAATGGTGCTCAATGGCACTTGGGTAAGCAACAAAAAGATTGTACATGAGAAATTTCCTTTTAAATATCCCCTTTTGGACAATAATTGTATAGATAATTTACATATTGATTAATTGTTAATTCGCGTTAATTTCTGCCCTTTTTGGGACAAAATCTGTATATTTGCGGCTTATGAAGATTTTTAGATATGGCGCAAAGGGCTCCGAAAAAGCGGGAGTCATTTTAAACGAAAAGAAATATGATGTTTCAGAGGGAAATTTTCAATACAACCGCGATTTCTTTGCGGATATTGCAAATTTAGAAAGACTTCAAACATATATAAATGAAAAAGGCGATACGCTTAAAGAGATAGCCGACGACGAGCGTATCGGTACACCATTGGAAGCTCCTTCCAAAATACTTTGTGTAGGACTTAATTTCGATGATCACGTCAAAGAAACCAAATTGCAACAAGCTTCAGAGCCTATCGTCTTTATGAAATCTGTATCTACATTCAATGGCCCTTTTGATGGAATCACCCTTCCGAAGTTCTCTGTAAAATCTGATTGGGAAACCGAATTTGCCATTGTAATTGGAAAAAAAGCTTCTTATGTTACTGAAGAAGAAGCCTTGGACCATGTGTTCGGCTATGTGCTACACAATGACGTTACAGAGCGTGAATTTCAGATCGAGCGTGGCGGAACCTGGGATAAAGGTAAAGGATGCGACACTTTCGCTCCTATTGGCCCATTTATAGCTACCAAAGATGAATTTACAGATATTGATAATTTAAAAATCTGGCTTAAACTCAATGGTGAGCTTATGCAAGATGGCAATACAAGTGATTTTATCTATCGTGTGCCCAAATTGATTTCTTATTTAAGCCATTTTATGAGCTTACTTCCAGGCGACATCATTTCTACAGGATCACCTGCAGGATCTGGCATGGGCAAATCCCCACAAAGATTCCTGAAAGATGGTGATGTCATCGAATATGGCATCGATGGACTTGGATCTGCAAAACAAGTGATTTCAGCTTATCCAGCGTTGTAAAAAACATATATCTGGGTTCTTTCGTTCTTTTCCGGGCTGAAAGAATCCATTTTCTTTCACTTCATTTTATTTTATCCCTGGCATTTGTGTACATTTATATCAACATCATCCATTTGTCCAACTAAAATTGCTAAATTCCTACAGGGTCAATGATTCAACTAAACAACATATCCAAGTCTTTTGAGGTAAAAGCGACACGTATTGATGCCTTAAAAGACATCTCACTGTCTATTGAAAAAGGTGAAATTTTTGGTGTAATCGGTGCTTCCGGAGCCGGAAAAAGTACTTTGATCCGTTGCGTCAACCTTTTGGAAAGACCAGACAGTGGTCAAGTAATTATAGAAAATGAAGACTTGATGTCGCTATCTGCCACTGGTCTTATGTTGAAAAGAAGAAAAATTGGTATGATTTTCCAGCACTTCAACTTACTATCATCACGAACAGTGTATGGAAATATATCCTTCCCGCTCGAACTTGAAGGTAAATCGAAAGAATTTATCAGCCAAAAAGTGCTGGAACTATTGCGTTTGGTCGGCTTGGAAGACAAAGCCGATGTGTACCCTGCAAATCTCTCCGGAGGCCAAAAACAACGTGTTGCCATCGCGCGTGCATTAGCCAATGATCCTTACATTCTACTTTGCGATGAGGCCACAAGTGCCTTAGATCCTGCAACCACAAAATCCATCCTTAAACTGCTAAAAAAAATCAATAAACAGCTTGACCTTACAATATTATTGATTACTCACGAGATGGATGTTATAAAAAGTATTTGCGATCAAGTTGCCGTATTAGACCACGGAGAATTGATTGAAACTGGTCCGGTAGAATCAATATTCGCCAACCCTCGGGAAACAACAACTAAAAACTTTATTCAGTCTTCACTTGAAGTTGAAATTCCACTAAGTTTTCAGGAACGCTTGAAAAGCACTGGAAACCCACTCGTCGAGATTTATCTCACTTCAAATGAAGAATCAATCCCATTTATACAACATTTGGAACAACAATATCAAGTCAAGACAAATATCATTACCGCTCAAATAGATTATATTGGCGAAATGAAATTTGGTGTTATATTGGCCGAACTATCGGGTGAAAAAGAAAATGTAACGCGTAGTCTATCTTTCTTGAAAGAAAAGCATTCACAAACTAAACTATTAGGCTATGTCTGATCAGGTATTTAATCTTCTGCTATCGGGTACTTTAGAAACCCTAACCATGACTTTCTTATCAGGCTTCTTTGGTTTTATCCTAGGTCTCCCACTCGGGATATACCTGTTCTTGACCCGAAAACATCAACTGCTCGAAAACAAAGCCATGCACCAACTTGTTTCATTGCTAGTGAATGTATTTAGGTCTATCCCCTTTATCATACTTATCGTATGGATGATTCCGTTTACACGCAACGTGGTCGGAACATCAATCGGTATGGCCGCAGCATTGGTTCCCCTAAGTATAGGCGCTGCCCCATTTATAGCAAGACTTGTGGAAAATAGTCTTCTGGAAATTCCAAATGGCCTGATTGAAGCCTCAAGAGCAATGGGTGCAAATGCACAACAGGTAATTTTCAAAGTTTTGCTTCCGGAAGCTCTCCCCTCATTAGTAAACAATGCGACAATTACCTTGATCACACTTGTTGGTTACTCTGCAATGGGCGGTGCTGTAGGTGCCGGTGGACTTGGACAGATTGGCTATCAGTATGGTTATGTCGGATATGATACTTTTATCATGAATTCTGTTCTAATTTTATTAATTTTAATCGTATTCCTGCTACAGTATACAGGAGATTATATCTCAAAAAAAGTAAACCATCGTTAACATAAATTATATCATATGAAAAAATTGAACTATGCATTTGCAATCTTAGCCTTCAGTCTCGTATCGATTGTGGCATGCAATAACAGAGAAAAGAAAGAGAATATCCTCAAAGTCGGTGTTGTGTCCGGCCCAGAAAAGGAGCTTGCGGAGACGGCTAAGAAAGTTGCAAAAGAAAAGTTCAATCTTGATGTTGAGTTAGTGGCTTTCAACGACTATGTCGTACCTAACGAAGCCTTAAATCAGGGTGATATCGATGTAAATGTATTTCAACATCAGCCCTATCTCCAAGAGCAATCCAAACAACGCGGTTTCACGAAATTAACCATTGTTGGAAATACGTTTGTATTTCCCATTGTTGCCTATTCAAAGAAAATAAAAACAATTACAGAGTTACAACCCGGAGCCGTTATTGCCATTCCTAATGACCCTACCAATGGTGGACGCTCTCTTTTACTTCTCCAACGCGAGGGAATTATCGGTCTAAAAGAAAATGTTGGCATCCAACCTAAAGTAACAGATATCGTAAGCAATCCTAAACAGATTAAAATCATAGAGATGGAGGCTCCACAGTTACCTCGTGTTCTTGATGATCCACAAGTAACAATTGCCATCATCAACAATAGTTTCGCTTCTCAAGCTGGATTGGATCCCGAAAAACAAGGTTTATTCACAGAAGATAAAGAATCACCTTATGTCAATCTGATTGTCGCCCGCTCAGACAACAAAAACGATGAGAAGGTGCAACAATTCATTCAAGCCTATCAATCTCCGGAAGTAGAAGCAACCGCAAAAAAAGTCTTCAAAAATGGCGCTATTAAGGGCTGGTAAAATTTAGAACATAGAAGTGATAGAATCAGGTCAATTATGCCCTTGTGGCTCTGGCAATACCTATGGGGAATGCTGCCAGCAAATTCATCTTTTCCATGCCAAAGCAACCACCGCAGAAGCATTGATGCGCGCACGCTATAGCGCCTTTGTTCTTCAACAGATCGATTTCCTATACGATACGTTTCATCCCTCAACACGACGGTTCCAAAATAAAAAGGCAATCGGACAATGGGCGCGGGAGAATAAATGGATGCAACTCTCTATCCTTAAATCTACTCTCCACACTGTTGAGTTTGAAGCTCATTACCTGGATCCACAGATGGAAGTTCAAATTCACCATGAAAAGTCTACCTTCAAAAAACAAGATGATTTATGGTACTACGTGGACGGACGTTGATATAACATATTTCGCTTGCAAGCTATTGTAGAAGATCCCAGGTCCCCAACAACAGCTTGCAAGCACTTTTTTTTCAAGACCATCACCTCCCATCCTCTCATAAGACTTAAACAAGGCATCTGGTCCTCCATCATTTCCCGCCATGGATTTGCTTTTCAGTTCTATTGGTGTTTACTGTACTAAATATGATAAATAGGCATAGCAAAATCATCAACATGAGCTAAAGACAATAAAAAAGCAGTCTTAACGAGATGTCAAGACTGCTTTTCTTCAACGAATATTCGTCAGTTATTTCTTATTTCTATTAGATTGCCTCTTCAGTATCTTCGCGGTAAGGAGCTTCTTCATCAAACTCGCCCTCCCATTTAGCGACAACAACCGTTGCAAGACAGTTTCCGATCACATTGACTGAAGTACGTGCCATATCCATCAATTCATCAATACCTAAAATTGCGGCAATAACAAATGTCGGCAAGCCGAACTGATCCGCAGTAGCAATCAAAATAATTAATGAGGCTCTCGGAACAGCTGCAACCCCCTTAGACGTAATCATCAAAGTAAAAGCTATCATCAACTGGTGTCCAAAAGACAAATGTATTCCTGCAGCTTGCGCCACAAAAATTGCTGCCAAGGATAGATAAAGGGACGTGCCATCCAAATTAAAGCTATATCCTGTCGGAATTACAAACGAAACAATCTTACGAGGTACACCAAATTTCTCCATCGCGCTCATTGCTTTCGGCAATGCCGCATCTGAGCTTGTAGTGGCAAATGCAATCGAAACAGGTTCCTTAATCGCATTAATAAAACGTTTCACAGGTATTTTTAAATAAAGTGCTACCGGAAGTAGAACCAGACATAAAAAGCAGACTAAAGCAAAATACAGGGTCGCCAATAACATGAAAAGATTCTTTAGGATATCCACACCAAGATGCCCTACGGTATAGGCCATAGCAGCGCCGACCCCAATCGGGGCAAAGTACATAATGATGTTCGTAAACTTAAACATCGTCTCAGACATACTCTCGGTGAAATCTACCAAAGGTTTACGCTTTTTCTCATCCACCATAGCCAATCCAATTCCGAATAAAACTGAAAATACAACAATTTGTAAAACCTGGTTATCAGCTACTGATTTGACAATATTTTCAGGAAACAGGTCACGTATAAAAGAAGTGAACTTATATACAGGATGCACATGGTCCGGAAGTGTTTTGAGGATATGTTCATCCATGCTTTCTTTTGGCACAGGGAGCTCTTCATGTGGCATATGTGCAACATCAACTCCCACACCTGCTCGAGTCAGGTTGATAGCTCCTAAACCGATAAAAATAGCACAAGTCGTTGCGCAGAAGAAATAAAGCATAGATTTCCATGCCATACGTCCCACCTGTTTCAAATCAGAATGTCCTGCAATTCCATACACAAGTGTAGCAAAGAGAATAGGGCCGACAATCGTCTTGACCAACTTGATAAAACCTTTACTTAAGGGTTGTAAGGAAATCGCCAGATTTGGAAAATCCAACCCAACAAATATCCCCATAATCATACAGGTCAGAATCCAGGTGGTCAAATTTTTCTTAAAGAGCGCATTTACAACCAAAACGGTAGCAACTATCCAACGGACAGCCATTAGAAATTCATGCGAAAAGCCTACAACATCAAATTCGTATAATACAGCAATGATACAAGCTAATGTAACTGTGATCAGGGTAATCAACCCTATTTTGGTTTTTAACATTTAAAAGATTTTAATGGTCAAAAGAACAAAAATAAAAAAATACTACGCTTTTGCAAATATTATTATTCCAAACAGCCAAGTTTCACAACAAAATATCGATTTCGTCAAAATAGAACGAAACAAAAAAGGCAGGAAAATTTCTTATCCTGCCTTATATTTTAACGGAATACTAATTTTATTCCGCGTGTAACCAAGCTTTTTTCGCTAATAGCTCATCGTTTGACTCGCGTACATCTTCGTCATCCACACAACAATCTACAGGGCATACCGCCGCACATTGAGGTTCATCGTGGAAACCTACACATTCTGTACATTTATCTGAAACAATATAATAGACTTCATTAGAGATTGCTTCCTGAGATTCGTTGGCATCTAGTGTAACACCATCGCCAAAATCAATAATCCCATCCAAAGCCGTCCCATCTGAGAATTTCCAAGTTACACCAGCATCGTATATTGCATTATTTGGGCATTCCGGTTCGCAAGCACCACAGTTAATGCATTCGTCTGTAATTTTAATCGCCATTTATAACCTCACAATTATGATAAATAAACTATTTTTGCATTATCAACATGAAACAACGTCTGATTGAACAATAAGGCTAGTTGATTCTCGTTGATTAATGTTAACAGCACAAATATAATACAAATTTGTGTATTCATCTTTTAAAATTTTAATATTTTGACAAAGCAACAACGAATAAATGCATTTGTAAAATTAGGCGAGCAGCTGCAAAAGCGACCTGAAGATTTGATTCAAATCATTCAATTCGCCCAGCATAAAAATCCCTGGTACACCCCACAAAATGTTGAACGCGCACTTCAAGCTATTGCTGCCAATTTGACAATAGAAAAGCTGAATCAATGGTTGGCACCTTATCCAGATCTAAATTCAACGAAAACTGTCGGATTAATTCTTGCGGGTAATATCCCTTTGGTAGGGTTTCATGATATCCTATCTGTACTGATCAGCGGCTTTAGAGCCAAGATCAAAGTTTCATCGGACGATGCAGGTCTGACAAACTATGTGCTCCACCTGCTTACACAAATTGACCCATATTTTGATGATGCCTGTGAAATTGTCGATAAACTAAAGGATTTCGATTTGGTTATTGCAACGGGCTCCAACAATAGCGCCCGTTATTTTGATTACTATTTTGGCACCAAACCACATATTATTCGTCGCAATAGAAATAGTATTGCTGTAATCGGTGGCCAAGAATCTTCTAACCAGCTGGAATCGCTGGGACACGACATCTTTGATTATTTTGGTTTGGGCTGTCGCTCTGTATCAAAGCTATTTATTCCAAAAGATTACGCAATAACACATTTCTTCGAGGGTATTGCCGCATTTAACACCATCACCGAGCATTTTAAATACAATAACAATTACGACTACAACAAATCCATCTATCTGATCAATGGCGACAAGCATTTTGACAATGGATTTTTATTGCTCAAAGAAGATGAGCGAACCGCCTCTCCCCTTGCAGTGGTGTATTACGAAACATACGAAACGCTGGCTGAAGTTGAAAATAAACTCAAACTAGCCCAAGAAAATATCCAATGTATTGTGTCAGAAACAGCATTAAATGTGTCCTCGCCGGTATTTCATTTTGGAGAAAGCCAGTGCCCTTCATTAGATGATTATGCTGATGGAGTGAATACGTTGGACTTTTTATTTGCAAACCAATAAGCTTCCTTTAAATTCATAGTAAATAAATTGCATTAAAAATACTAACTTTGAAATCATGTATATCATTAAAGTAAAAGGTGTCGCCAAAATCCCTGATTATGTTCAATTAAGAGATGATGCCTTCACCTTGCTGGCATATTTTAGAGTCGACCGCCCAGATAAATCACTTGATAAGATTGGATTAGGAGAAAAGGCAGAATATATCATGCAACTGGTTAAAGAAATGCCTTTTGGGCAAATTAAAAAATTAGAATTTTAGCTTCCATGATTGAAAATAAAGTAATTACATTAAAAAACGTTGATATCTTCCAACAAAAACATCTGGTCTTGTCCAATGTCAATTTAAACATTGGTAAAGGAGAGTTTATTTACCTGATCGGCCAGTCCGGTAGTGGAAAAAGTAGTTTACTAAAAATCATTTACGGCGATTTATACATCGGTAATGGTGAAGGAATGATTGCAGGCTTTGACCTTAAAAAGTTGCACGAAAATGATGTCCCCTATTTGCGTAGAAAATTGGGTATTGTGTTCCAGGATTTTCATCTTTTATCCGATAGAAGCATCGAGAAAAATCTCGAATTTGCACTGAAAGCAACAGGTTGGAAAGATAAGAAAATGATCGACAACCGTATATTGGATGTACTGGAGAAAGTTGGGCTTCGTTCGAAACTTAAGAAAATGCCCCATGAACTTTCTGGTGGTGAACAACAGCGCATTGTAATTGCCCGCGCATTATTAAATAACCCCGAAATTATTCTGGCAGATGAGCCTACCGGTAACTTGGATCCTGCTACGTCAGAAGAAATCGTCTTATTATTACGTGACATTGCCAATTCCGGAACAGCTATTTTAATGGCAACACACGATTATACCATTATCCGTAATATGCCGTCACGCATCATCAAGACCGCCGATGGGGTATTACAGGACAATGTCAGTATCTAGACGGAAAACTGACATATAAAAAATGAGATTCCGACAAATTGTTAGGCTTTTTTAATAAAATCTGACAAGCTGTCGGAATTTTATTGTTTGGCAAAAACTTTGACAAACGAAGCATAGAGTAAATTTTTGAATCTAATTTTAGCATTGAAGATATGAATGAGCAAGATAATTATTACGATGAAGGTCAAGACCCAGTAGAAACAAATTCTTCTGAACAACAAGAACAGCCTGCTGATAATATAGCAGAAGAACTGTCTACTGAAGAGAAATTGGCTGCAGAATTGGCAGAGGCAAAGGATAAATACATTCGTCTTTCTGCTGAATTTGACAATTATAGAAAACGCACAAGCAAAGAACGTGTTGAATTGATTCAATCAGCTGGAAAAGATGTCATTAGCAAGCTATTACCTACACTAGATGATTTTGACAGAGCATTAACTGCCATGGAAACAGCAACAGATGTTGAATCTGTTAAAACAGGAATGGATATTGTTAACAACAAATTCAGACAAACGTTGTCGCAATTGGGGTTAAAGGAAATGGAAGCTACAGGCCAAGCCTTCGATCCTGAATTACAAGAAGCTATCACAGCAATTCCTGCACCTACAGCAGAATTAAAGAATAAAGTCGTAGACGTGATCGAAAAGGGGTACTACTTGGGTGACAAAGTGATCCGTCACGCAAAGGTAGTTATAGGTCAATAATATTAAGACGATGTCAAAAAGAGATTATTACGATATACTTGGTGTCTCGCGATCAGCGGACGAGAAGGAGATTAAATCAGCATATCGCAAATTGGCGATAAAATACCATCCGGATAAAAATCCGGGTGATCATGAAGCTGAAGAACAGTTTAAGGAAGCTGCTGAGGCATACGATATCTTGAGCAATCCACAAAAACGTCAACGTTATGACCAATTTGGCCATGCCGGTAATTCGGCAAGTGGTGGCTTTGGCGGTGGCGGCGGCATGAATATGGAAGACATATTCAGCCAATTTGGTGATATCTTTGGAGGAGGACATCCATTTGAAAGTTTCTTTGGCGGCGGTGGTGGCCAGCGTGGCGGCCGTCGGGTAGCTCGTGGAAGCAACTTACGCATAAAAGTTAAATTAACACTCGAAGAAATTGCCAAAGGCGTCGAGAAAAAGGTAAAGGTTAACAAACAAGTGGTCTGTCATTCTTGTGACGGATCTGGTGCTAAAGATAAATCTTCTTTCCATACTTGTAAAACCTGTGGGGGATCTGGATCAGTTAGAAGAGTAACAAATACCATCTTAGGACAAATGCAAACAACAAGCACTTGCCCTACTTGTAATGGCGAAGGTGTTGAAATTACGGCAAAATGTACAACTTGTAGAGGTGAAGGACTCGAACGCGGTGAGGAAACAATCGCAATCAATATTCCTGCAGGAGTAAGTGAAGGCATGCAACTTTCCATGAGTGGAAAAGGAAATGCTGCTCCGCGTGGTGGTGTTCCAGGAGATTTAATTATCCTGATCGAAGAAGTACCACACGAAAGTCTAAAACGTGACGGACTAAATGTAATCTATGATCTATACATTAATTTCGTAGATGCGACCTTAGGCACCAGCGTTGAAGTCCCTACAATAGATGGAAAAGCGAAGATCAAAATTGAGCCCGGTACACAAGGCGGTAAAATTTTACGGTTAAAAGGAAAAGGTATTCCTGAAGTCAACTCTTATCACAAAGGGGACCAACTTGTATACGTTAATATCTGGACACCAAAAGCCGTATCTAACGAAGAAAAAGAATTATTGAACAAACTGAAAGAATCGCCAAACTTTAAACCTCAACCAGGTAAAAGTGAAAAATCATTCTTCGAGCGAATCAAAGAATATTTCGATTAAAACCGGTCTTTCAAATACAAAAAAAAAGCCATTTGTCCGCTGCTGACAAATGGCTTTTTTTTGTCTTCTTACTTGAAATTGACAATTAAAAACAAAAAGTCAGACCAATATCATTATTGTTAAATAGAAACAATAAAAATAAAAATACATTAAATTTTAATCAATTGAACCACTATTATTTACAATAATGACAAAACATCTAGACAATCTAGTGACAAAAAATTAAAATAAGATTTCGATATTTGACTAACAAATTTAAAAAGTCAGGAAGTAATTACTGACACATTAAAACAAACTATTAAATAAAAAAGACATGAAAAAAGTTTTACTAACATTAACTGCCATTGCAGGTTTAACAATAGCAGCACAAGCTCAAACTGAACAAGGAAAAATTATGGTTGGTGGTCAAGTTGGCTTCCAGACTTCAAAAGTTAAAGACACAGACTTCAAAGACAACTCATTCTCTATCAATCCAACAGTTGGTTACTTTGTAAGCGACAACTTGGCAATTGGTACTGGAATTGGTTACAACTGGAGCAAAGATGAGAGTGTTATGGACTTAAGCACAAAAAGAGATGCCTTCCAAGTTTCTCCATTTGTAAGAAAATATTCTGCTAATGGTCCATTAAGATTTTTTGCACAACTATCTGTGCCAATGTCTTGGGGAAAAACTACCGTTGAAACAAATAACGTAAAAGCGGAATCAAAATTTGAGAACTATGGTGTTGAATTAGCTCCGGGTTTAGCATACTTCCCAACAAGCAAAGTTGGTATCGAGTTAAAAGTTAGAGGTTTATACTACAACTACAACAATAATAAAACAGCAGATAGATCAACAAACACATTTGGTTTAGACGCAAATTCATTAGCGCCAACTTTAGGTGTTCAGTTCCACTTCTAGTCAATAAGGCGTGTGACAATAGAAAAGGCTATAATTACTTATAGCCTTTTTTTATATATCCACCTTTATCAATTATACCGTTTAACAATCCGTAGTTTGTGTGTATAACGATTCTGTTCAGCATTAAAAATACCTTCCGTATCCATCCGATCAACACGGACTTTCGCTGAGGCATGAATAATCGTATCGCGATCCAGCATAATCCCTACATGGGTAATCCTTCCTTCGGCATTGTCAAAAAAAGCCAAATCCCCTACTTTTATTTCTGAAATAAAATCTACAGTCTGCCCCATCTCTGCCTGCTGATAAGCATCACGAGGTAAGGAAAGATCAAAACAGCTATAAATCAATTGGGAGAAACCGGAACAATCGATTCCCCATTGTGAACGCCCCCCCCATAGATAAGGAGTGTCCTTATAACTCAAAGCCAATCGCGACACTTCAGTTTCAAATTGATTTCTGGTAAACGGATTGATACTACCTTGATAGGTTAATCCCAATGGAGATAAACTGACAGTATTCTGTGCATTTAGGTAGAGCTTGGTTCCATGACAGAGCTGAAATTGTGCGGTATCCGTAACAAGGACCCCTCCCTCCCTTCCAACGATAATTGGTGTTCCGGTCAGATAATGTTGCATATCTAAGTCGTTTAGTTCCTGAAACTGCCCGTTTTGAATCCAGCCTAAATAGTCCGTTTCCAACAGACGTATTGATGTCCAATCGGCCTGTTCATCAAGGATCTCAAAAAGTTCCCCGAACAATACCTGAGAAACCATCTCACTACGGTGTGCCTGTTCTAAACGTAGCGGAACGAGCGCTAGTGTACAAATACCATATTTCATGTGCTAAACAAAACAAAATCGTCAAAAATGTGATTATATATTATATGACGAAGATAAATTAATTATAGTAGAAATGGAGAATACAAATTCAAAATTCAAAAGGATACTCGTCGCGGTTGACGACGAACCATGCTCAGAAAAGGCGATACTATATGCCAAAGAAATGGCCGCAGTATTTGAAGCCTCCATAGCACTTGTCACGGTTGTTCCCCCTACTTCTCCAGCTAGTTTTGGTGCAGATCCGCTATTAGGTCAGCAACCTATCATCGTTCCAGAAGTATCGGAAATGGAACAGGATAATGCACAAAAGTATCTTGAGAAAATAAGTCGCGAATTTACCGGCGCAGGAGAAGTATATCTTTTTAATCGAATCGGATCCATTAAAGAAGAAATTCTAGCCGCGTCCCATGAGTGGTCTGCAGATCTTATTATTATGGGCACCAATGGACGGACGGGCTTTGACCATTTCATTTCCGGCTCTGTCTCCGAGTCAGTCATTCGTAAATCTACCTGCCCTGTGCTCGTTGTTCCAAGTAAATGTGACTGATATTAAACGGTCCATATGTATAAAAAAAGGCTATTTTTTCAATGAAAAAATAGCCTTTTTGCTTTTAATATATATAAATTATTTTTTAATCAATCGCGCCACAAACATACTATCCGCTTTCTCTTCATAACCTTTCAAATAGTCCATACGTTCTATTTCAAAACCAAAATTATCTACAATGTAATTGACAACATCTTCGTTCTCTGCTTTAAAAATAGAGCAGGTTATATAAATTAAAGGCTTGCCCGCTTTAACATGCCCCACCACATTACTTGCAATATTCTTTTGTAGTGCATTGAATTCGGCAATCTTAGCGGCCCGAAATTGCCTAACCATCTCTGGTGTACGCCCCCAGGTTCCCGATCCAGTACAAGGCGCATCCAATAACACCCCATCAAATCGTTCGCTCCCAAGAATTGAAAAGGTATCCTTCGTAAGATCGAGTATTTTTTTTCGGTAATGTTTTATTCCAGCACGGTCAAAACGTTCATCGAGATTTCGGAGAATACTCATGCGAACATCAGAAACCAAAAGATTAACAGTTGGGCAAGCATCCATCAACAAGAGCGATTTACCACCCGAAGCCGCACATGCATCCCACCAGGATTCTCTTTCAACGGGTTCCATATAATCCAAAGTGCGCTGCGAAGACATATCCTGCACTTCTATAATCCCATCCAATGCATCAAATCGCTGCAAGGATGTTCCATTATTCAAGGCGATAGTCTGATCGCCAATCATAGAATACGGAATCTGATTGTTATCCAAAATAGCGCACACGACCTTTGTCTTCCCACGTTTCACCCGAACATATAAGTTGGGCTGGATCAATTGGCTCTCTAAAAATTGCACCAAGTCGACCTCCTTAGAAATATAATCCACGAAAGGAAAGAGGTCATTCCGATTAAAAACACCTTCAGCCGTCAGAAATGCAATTTTGTCTTTCAGCGGCAGATGAAGTTTATCGCTATAGGAAGGCTCAAAAAGGGCCACCAAAGGACTTTCCTGTTCACATAGAAATTCCGCAAGCACCAACCTGCGCTGTTGGGACAACTGCGAAGCCGCCATTCCCAGACGAAAATAATTATAACATAAACGGGAGGTAGACTTCCGGTCCGAAGATCCCATTTGCTTGTTCAACTTAAAAAAAGTAGTCAGATAACGCGAAAATGGTTGATCAGCTTCAAAACCATCCATTGCCCGCTCAAAATTACGTATTTGCTGATGAACACGTCTTTCACTGAATTCAGCCATTCAAAGATTATTTTCTTTCAAATTTTTTGTTGTGATAAACCATTATACCCAAAGCTCTATTAGCATAGCCCCATTTTGGATAAAACTCAAATTTGTAATCGCTATTCAATCCCGAAAACTTATCTTGCGTCATTCGGCTAACATAATCCACGCCATATTTATGAATCAATCGACCGAAATACAATGCCGCATCATAACCTTTATATGAAAACTCAGACGGGTCCACTTTATAAGCCGATTTATAATTTCCAATAAATTTGCGGGTATCACTATCACTCTCATTCACTAAGTTGGAAGAAGTAATAGTAAGTCCATAGAAATCCATATTTTCGAAATTCTCAAAAGAAAGCTTAGCCATATTTGGATGTCCATACAACTTAAACTGGTTACCTGGATTCAAAAAGCGTTCGTCCATAGCATCCAAAAGCCCCTTTACCAAATTCTTATTGGCCGTACCAGAAATGACATGATTAGTTCCCGTTAACACAAGGCTATTGTTGAGCTCGTTGACGCTCATAACAGTTTTTACTTTTGCCTGTGCATTAGCCTTTGAAATTTCGCTAACAAAATTGACTAGAAACTGTTTACTTTCATCGTCACCGGCATCGTATACCAGAATCTGATCACCCGTATAGTACTGATCAGCAACATATTTTGCCAGTGTTTCCGAGTGTGTACGAATAGATGGTGTGATGGAAACCAAATTAGGTAAGCTAAATTCAGAAGCCATAGTCGCCGCCAACGGCGAAACTTGTAACACATTCTTATTTGCAAATGTTTGCCCAAAGCTTTTTATCTCACGCGGATATACCGGACCGACCACAAGTACAGCATCTTTAACATTCACCGAAGTCCCTAAAGTCGCATTGTAGGCAACATTGTCTCGAGAATCAATTACTTGTAGATCAAATAAAGCACCCTCTTTGGCAATTTTGTCAAGGCCCAATTGAAATCCCTGATAAAAATCAAGTGCCAAGGAAGAACGTTCCACATCTTCTTTTGTAATCGTCCCCGCAATACCACTTAACTCGAATGGTAATAGCAAGGCGATGCGATTATTTTTCACAGCATGGCCATTGACATCCTGGATATCCCCCACTTTGGCAATGGTCTTATTGTTGTCAACTGCTGGTTTAGTCACAGCAGTTTGCTGTTCGCCTTGACCAGAGGAAGGCGAACGCAATACCGTGCTTTTTTTGGTTGTACAACTTGCAAGACATAATGCTACAAGTGCCGCAACCCATATTTTATTCCCACTCAATTGTAGCGGGCGGTTTTGAACTGATATCATATACAACTCTGTTTATTCCTTTCACATGGTTGATAATTTCATTTGAAATTTTTGCCAACAGGTCATATGGTAAATGTATCCAATCCGCAGTCATTCCATCAAGAGAACCAACTGCACGTAAGCTAACAACATGCTCGTAAGTACGCTCGTCACCCATTACGCCTACAGAACGCACTGGCAAGAAAATTGTACCAGCTTGCCATACTTTATCGTACCAGCCAGCTTCCTTCAGATTATTGATAAAGATCGCATCAGCTTCTTGTACAATACGTACACGATCAGGTGTAATATCACCTAAAATACGAATTGCCAAACCTGGTCCAGGGAAGGGATGTCTGCCTAAAATTGCCTGATCCACTTCTAAAGCTTTTCCTACTCTTCTTACTTCATCTTTAAACAACGTTTTAAGTGGCTCTACGACTTTCAATTTCATGAAATCAGGTAAGCCACCAACGTTATGGTGCGATTTGATTGTTGCTGAAGGTCCTTTCACTGAAACCGACTCGATAATATCTGGGTAAATTGTTCCTTGTCCCAACCATTTCGCTTCAATTCCTTCAGGTAATTCCTTTTGGATTTCTTTTGCAGCTTCATCAAAAACATCAATAAATGAATTACCAATGATTTTGCGTTTCTCTTCTGGTTCAGAAACCCCAGCTAATCTACCATAAAATAAATCCTTGGCATTTATTCCTTTAATATTTAACCCCATATTTTTGTAAGAATCCAATACTTGCTCGTACTCATCTTTACGGAGCAGACCATGATCCACGAAAATACAATGTAAATTTTTTCCGATTGCTTGGTGCAACAATACTGCTGCTACTGTTGAATCTACTCCGCCTGACAAAGCCATGATAACGTGATCGTCACCCAATTGCGCTTTCAAAGAAGATACTGTTGTTTCAACAAATGCGTCTGGTGTCCAATCCTGTGCACAACCACAAATGTTTACAACGAAGTTTTTCAACAAGATAGCCCCATCAGTACTATGTGTTACTTCCGGGTGGAATTGTATACCATAGGTGCGGGTGCCTTTTACTTGATAAGCAGCAACGCGAACTTTATCCGTACTTGCTATAATATCAAAATTTGCAGGAACTTCTTTGATAGTGTCTCCATGAGACATCCATACCTGCGATTGAGTTGGTACTCCTGCCAATAATTCATTCTCACTATTGACAAACTGCAGATTTGCACGACCATATTCGCGGATTTCAGAGGGTAACACTTCACCACCTGATTTTTGAGCAATGTATTGTGCTCCGTAACAAACTCCTAAAAGTGGGAAACGATCCTGAATAGCGACAAAATCAATTTGCGGTGCATCTTCTTGTCTAACAGAATATGGACTTCCTGAAAAGATAACACCTTTTACGGAGTCATCAAAATCTGGCAATTTATTGAACGGGTGTATCTCACAATACACATTTAGTTCTCTGACACGTCTAGCGATCAACTGTGTGTATTGAGACCCGAAGTCTAGAATTATAATTTTTTCTGGCATGCTGCAAAGGTAAGTATTACGAATGAATTATTAAATGTCAAATCAGGAAATAATGCCTGCTTTTAACAGTTCTACTTCCATTTCTTTCTGTAGAATTAGGGCTTCCTCCCGTGCTCTTTCAGCGAAATCACGTCCTTTTGAAGCATAGATAATTCCCCTTGTGCTATTTACTAAAAGTCCGCAATCTTTGTTCATACCAAATTTACAGACATCTTCAAGCGAACCTCCTTGCGCCCCCACTCCTGGAACCAATAAAAAATGATCGGGTGCATGTTCCCTAATTTTGATAAACCCCTCTCCGCGTGTTGCTCCGACCACATACATCAAATTGTCAGGTGTACCCCAGGTATTGACTTTATCGATCACCTGTTCGAACAATTGCAGCCCTTCTTTGTTTTCAAAATTTTGAAAGTCCAAGCTACCCTCATTCGATGTCAAAGCAAGTACGATTGCCCATTTATCGTTAAAATCCAAAAATGGAGTCACCGAGTCCTTTCCCATATAAGGTGCGATTGTAATACTATCAAAGCCTAGACCAGACGTCTTTTCATCAAAAAATGCCATCGCATAACGTCCCGACGTATTGCCAATATCCCCCCTTTTTGCGTCAGCAATACTAAAACAATCCTTTGGTAACGCAGCCCAGGTTTTTTGAAGCGATTGCCAGCCTTTAATTCCATAACATTCATAAAATGCAATATTGGGCTTATAGGCAACACATAAATCAGCTGTTGCATCTATGATAGCCTTATTGAAGCTATAGATCGGATCCTCATCATCTAAAAGATGTTCCGGGATTTTGGTGAGGTCTGTGTCTAATCCGACACATAAAAATGAACGTTTCGCTTTTATTTGATGAATAAGTTCTGCTCTTGTCATGCTATATTTAGAGATCTTAAAAATTATTTATTGATTAAATCTTGAATAAATTTACCTACATCAGGGCTTGAATAATTCGCCATACCTTCATGCCGTGTCGCTACCTTACCCGCTTTGTCCAATATCACCGTTGAAGGAATGAGTCCCGAGAGCCACTCTTTCGGAATATCGCTATTTGGGAAACTAACTGGCAAGGTCAGCTGCTGTTCCTTCATAAAAGCCTCGGCCTTTGCTTTGCTGCCTTCTATCTCCACAATCAAAAACACTATATTTGGATTATCTTTATAGCGATCATAGAGTACATTGATCGAAGGCATTTCTGCGCGACAAGGTGCGCACCACGTTGCCCAAAAATTAATAAAAACCACTTTTCCCTTCAGATCTGCCACCTTGACTGTTTCGCCCAGCGAATTGACAAAGGAGACATGATTGAATGCACCCTCTGGAGCCATCCAATCAGATTCTTTAGAAGCTGAATTAAGCTCTAGAATAGGTTTGAAAAAACCCATTTTCATTAAAAATTGCTGAAAATAACTTCTACTTGTTGGCCAGATCAATAAACCGATGAGCAGTACAAATACAACGTTTCCGATTATCTTTTTTGTCTTCGGACTCATAGGTAACCCCGCTATTAAGAATCAAACTTATCCAACAGTTTCAACAAGGTCGCAAAATCCTTTGGATAAGGTGCCTCAAAAGCCATCTTAACTCCGTTCAACTCAAATTCAACATATTTTGAATGGAGTGCAAAACGCTTCATAATGGGCTGTTCTTCTTCATCTTTGGACAATGTATATCCCCTTTTCTTAATTTGGGACAAATATACCGGTTTTCCACGATACATAGCATCCCCCACAATAGCGGCATGTTGTGTCGCTAGGTGAATACGGATTTGGTGCATACGTCCTGTAATGGGTTTACATTCCACTAAGGTATAATTCTTGTAGTATTTGATCGAATTGAAGATGGTCTCTGCTGGTTTGCCGTTTGCGCGATCAATAGATACATTTTTATTGCCTTGGTTCAAGATGGGCAAATCGACAAGCAAATCCTGAAAAGTATGTGTACCGCCTATGATTGCATGATAAATCTTATTGACTTTTCTTTTTTCAAATGCAATGGAAATTGTACGGTATGTTTCTGGATTTTTTGCAATTAATAAAATACCCGAGGTCTCTTTATCCAGGCGGTGGCACACCTGTGCATCAGGATGATATTTCTTCGCCAAGCGAAGAATATTGACCTCCCCACCCTCACGTTCGTCTAAAGAAGCGACAAACGGCGGTTTATTGATAACAATCAAATTTTCATCCTCATGGATGATTAATTCTGAAAATTTGGGAAATTTAAATAGACGAGTCTCATTTTGTATCATTCTGCAAAAATACAAAACACAAGGCAGAATATTGGTCAATGTATGATAAAAAGCTTACTTTTGAACACACAATATAAGTTAAGATGTCTGTAAACAAAGAAATGAAACGAGTAAGCACAGCAATGCTGCAAGCCATGAAAGAACGTCAGGAAAAGATTTCTATGCTTACAAGCTATGATTACTCCATGGCCAAAATGGTAGATCAAGCTGGTGTTGACGTTATTTTGATTGGAGATTCCGCAGCCAACGTATTTGCTGGCTACGAAACTACCTTGCCTATCACCCTAGATAATATGATCTACCATGCCGCTGCCGTTGCTAGGGGTACCGAGCGTGCCATGGTATTAGCAGATTTGCCATTTGGATCTTATCAAGGGTCGGCTAATGAGGCTTACAATGCAGCTGTACGCATGATGAAAGAATCGGGTGCGCACGCATTGAAACTGGAAGGTGGCCTTGAAATCATCGAAAACATCAAAAAAATCATCGCCGGAGGCATTCCTGTATGTGGACACCTGGGCTTGACTCCCCAATCCATCAATAAATTTGGAAATTTTGGTGTGCGGGCAAAAGAAGAACAGGAAGCCGCTAAATTAATAGAAGATGCACTCGCGCTGCAGGAGGCGGGCTGTTTTGCAATTGTTCTGGAAAAGATACCGGCAAAATTAGCTAAAATAGTAACCGAAAAATTGGTGATTCCAACTGTTGGGATCGGTGCGGGACCGGATTGTGACGGACAAGTACTTGTCATTAACGATATGCTTGGTATGAATGCCGATTTCAAACCAAAATTTATGCGTCATTTCGCTAATTTGCACGAACAAATCACAACAGCAGTAGCAAATTATGTGGCCGAAGTAAAAGCGGTACAATACCCGAACGAAGACGAACAATACTAGAAGAAAAATATGCGGTTTTTGATCATTGGGCTTATTGTTCTTATTGCTTATCTGATGATACGCAAAAAATTCAGTCTATTTGGGTTTACCGAGGATATGTCCAGAAATTTAAAATCAGGTTTTCAGTTGATTGAAGCTTCAACGCCAGTCATCCAGGCAAATCTAAAGAAGAGCGTTTCCAATGCCGTAATGGGTATTATCCTTATTTTGATCACCGTATTGTTGTTCATGAAGATAAAAATTGTCCTGTTCCTGCTTCCGATTGCCTTTTTCCTGCTGGGCTATCTCTTTCTGTTCAACAACCACTTTAGTAAGCTCAAAAGCCAACAAATATGGTACAATGCAAAAACCAATGCGGTTTTTATTGAACAGCTAAAAGGAGAAAATTATGCTTTTAACATTTTTAAGGACATAGAAGCCGTTCAGAAAATCGAATCAATTCAAACGACCAAAGGTTTATTATACGGCTACTACCGTATCAAGTTAAAGAACAAAATATTGGAAATCCCCTATTTAGTCGCTGAAAACAAGCCTGTCAACAATTTATTTTTCGACACGATTGATCAAAACTTCAACGTAACTATTCAAAAGCGTATTTTTCCAATCATTTAATAATGAAGAGGTTGGACATCCCAAAAGAAAGTGTTATATTTAGGTATTCAATATAATTTGTTAAAACCAAAATATTTTACGCTATGGGAAAAGGTGACATCAAGACCAGAAGAGGAAAAATATCAAATGGCTCTTTTGGAAAAAGAAGACCACATCTATCGAAATCAGACATTAAGCCAAAAGTAAAAAATGAGGCTTCAACAGAAGTGGCACAAAAAACAAAATCAAAAAAATAGTTAACAATAAAGCTAGAAAATTATTTCTGGCTTTTTTATTTCCAATCGTTCCAATTACCCCCATTTCGATGTCCATTTGCAGCTTTTGTCGTATTGTAAAATCCTTTTGACAACTGATATTGGCATAATATTAAACCTATATTTACCCGTTAAATGTAAAAAGTACATAAGAGACTATACCGTATGAATAAAAAATCGATCATTTACCTTCTTTTGGCTTGTGCTGTGTTTGGAGGTGGATACTTTCTGATAACTGCTAAAAAAGACAAAAATGAAGCTGATAAGCCCAATGGGAAGAAAGATATGCCAGTCCCCGCACAGGCTATCATTGCCAAATCTTCCGTCGCCGACCGATCCATTAATCTCTCGGGAAGCATTGACGCGGAAGAGCAGGTTGAAATCAGAAGTGAAGTAAGTGGTCGAATCACCAAAATCTATTTCTCCGAAGGGCAGCGCATCAAACAGGGCGAACCCTTGATCAAGATTGATGATATTGAACTTCAGGCACAATTAAGACAAGCACAAACAACAAACCAGCTGAATGCCGAAAATGAACGTCGGGCCAAACTGCTGCTGCAAAAAGGAGCAATCAGTCAGGAGGAGTTTGATATAGCCAGTGCAGCTTTAAAAACCTCCTTAGCACAGATCCAGTTGATTCAGGCACAAATATCCAAAACAACCATCCGCGCCCCTTTTAGTGGCATGATTGGACTTCGAAATATTTCTGTAGGTGCCATTGTCTCATCCAGTACCCTGATTACAAATTTAGTGAAGGACAATCTTGTCAAAATTACTTTTGCAGTTCCTGAAAAATACAGCAATATTGTTAAAATAAACATGCCCATTGAGTTCAGCGTTGCCAACGACCCAACCGTCATCAAAGCAAATATTTACGCCGTTGAACCGCAAGTATCACTTAACACCAGAACACTCAACGTCCGCGCGAGAGCAACGAACGATCAGGGCAAATTGAAAGTCGGATCCTTTGTCAATGTGATTGTGCCGATCGAAGTGGAAAACGATGCGATATCCATTCCAACAGAAGCCATTGTTCCCGTACAGGATGGAAAAAAGGTATTTGTATTACAGCATGGCCTTGCCAAGGAAGTGAAGGTTGAAACTGGTGCGCGTACCGACAAAGACATCGTCATTCTCTCTGGCATCAGTGCCGGTGACACCGTTTTAACCACGGGCGTTCTGTCTTTAAAAGATGGAGTAAAAGTTAAGGTATCATTAGCTAACTAGTTGTACATGAATTTATCTGCAGTTTTTATTAAACGCCCTGTTTTAACTATTGTCGTCAATATTACCATCATATTATTTGGCTATATTGGTTTTAGTTTTCTGGGTGTACGCGAATACCCCTCTATTGACCCAGCGATTGTTTCCGTCAGAACAAATTATGCCGGCGCCAATCCAGATATCATTGAATCTCAGATTACCGAGCCGCTAGAAAAGGCCATAAACTCGATCGATGGTATCCGCAACATCTCTTCTTCGAGCAATCAGGGATCCAGTAATATCACCATTGAGTTTGATTTAAAAAAGAACCTTGAGGAAGCCGCAAATGATGTCCGGGATAAAGTATCCCAAGCCGTGCGAAGCCTGCCACAGGATATTGATGCCCCGCCGGTGGTATCCAAAGCCGATGCGGACTCCGATCCCATTATTACATTAACACTGCAAAGTGAGACGCGCGATAAACTTTCGCTGAGCGACTACGCCGAAAATGTGATTTCCGAAAGGTTGCAAACCATCCCCGGTGTCAGCAGCACACAGATCTATGGTCAAAAACGCTATGCCATGCGTCTGTGGCTCAACCCCGACCGTATGGCCGCCTATGGTATCACCGCTTCGGATATTCGTACGGCATTGAATAATCAAAACGTTGAATTGCCTTCTGGAAAGATTGTCGGCAACACCACTGAGCTTACCGTAAAAACAGTAGGAAATCTTTCCACACCCGAGCAATTCAATGATATCATTCTAAAAGCCGACAGCAGCCGCATCGTTAAATTCATCGACATTGGCCGGGCAGAAATAGATGCTGAAAATCTCGAAACAAAAATGGTCAGTAATGGTAAACAGCTGGTCGGTATTGCCATTATTCCTCAACCGGGAACAAATTACCTCGATATTGCCAACAATTTCTATAAAATGCTCGATCAGATCAAAGAAGATTTGCCCCAGGATATTATACTCAACATCGCTTCTGATAATACGACATTCATTAAAAAATCTGTTGAGGAAGTTGCCGAGACGCTCCTGATTTCGATCATTCTGGTCACCTTGATTATCTATTTTTTCTTCCGCGACTGGGGCATAGCCCTACGACCTCTTCTGGATATTCCCGTGTCTTTGATCGCGACATTCTTTATTATGTATATTTTTGGATTTTCCATCAATGTACTGACGCTGCTCGCTATTGTACTCGCGACGGGGCTTGTCGTCGACGACGGTATTGTTGTTACCGAAAATATCTTCAAGAAAGTTGAAGAGGGAATGTCCCCTATTGAGGCTGCTCTAAAAGGATCTAAAGAAATATTCTTTGCCGTTATCTCCATTTCAATTACACTTGCAGCCGTATTCTTACCCGTTATATTTCTTCAGGGATTCGTTGGACGGCTATTCCGGGAGTTTGGTGTCGTCATCGCTTCGGCTGTATTGGTTTCCGCATTTGTTTCCCTTACCCTCACACCGATGCTCAATGCCTATCTAATCAAAGGCGGTGGACATAAGAAGACGAAATTTTACGATTGGACAGAACCCATGTTCGTCAAAATGAATAAAGGTTATGCCAATGCGCTAGAAAAATTCATGAAATTCAAATGGATAAGCTTTCCAATTCTGATCTTGTGTTTTGTGATTATTGGCATCCTTTTCTCCTCCATTAAAAAAGAAACGGCGCCCTATGACGACAGAAGCAGCATTTCTGTCAATGTGACGGGCCCTGAAGGTGCCACTTATGAATACATGGACCGATACATGCAGGAATTGGACAAATTGGTCTACGATTCCATTCCTGAGAACAAAATCAGTTTAAACATTACTTCTCCGGGTTTCGGCGCAAGCTCAGTCAACTCCGGACGTATACGGATGACACTGGTAGATCCCAGTGAACGTAAAAAGTCTCAGGATGATATTGCAAAAGAACTGACCAAATGGACAAAAAAATACGATGGTGTCCGCGTCAATGTTTCGCAAACGCCAACGATATCCATGAATCGCAGAGGTGGATTACCTGTTCAGTACATTATCCAGGCACAAAATTTTGAAAAACTTCAGGAAAAGATACCCGAATTTATGAATGAGGTCAATAGCGATCCGGCATTCTCCACAACGGACATCAACTTGAAGTTCAACAAACCCGAACTGCATGTCGAAATTGATCGTCTGAAAGCCCTCAGTCTGGGCGTCTCCGTACTTGACGTTTCGCAGTCCCTCCAATTATTACTAAGCGGCCAGCGCTTCGCTTATTTTATGCGTGATGGAAAACAATATCAGGTCATAGGCCAGGTTGAAAACGACCGTAGAGCCACACCTACGGACCTTGCGTCAATTTACGTGCGTAATAACCTCGGACAGCTTATCCAGTTAGACAACGTTGTAAGCGTCAAGGAAGAAAGCAGCCCTCCTCAACTCTACCACAATAACCGTTACATGTCGGCTACAGTTTCAGCCGGTTTGGCGCAAGGCATGAGTATGAGCGACGGAATCGCAGCAATGGATCGCATAAAAGAAAAGGTACTCGATCAGAGTTTCACCACCGACCTCAGTGGCGAATCACGTGACTTCGTTGAAAGTAGTTCCAATACACTATTTGCCTTTGGCCTTGCTTTGTTGCTTATCTACCTGATCTTAGCGGCCCAATTTGAAAGCTTCCTCGACCCATTTATCATCATCCTTACAGTACCCATGGCCGTTGCCGGAGCACTGATAAGTCTATGGTTATTTGATCAAACCTGGAATATATTCAGCCAAATTGGAACCATTATGCTTATCGGTCTCGTGACCAAAAACGGTATCTTGATTGTTGAGTTTGCCAACCAGATGCGCGAAGAGGGAATGGAAAAATTTGAGGCCATTATGCACTCTGCCGAATCGCGCCTTAGACCGATCTTAATGACAAGTCTAGCCATTGCCTTGGGTGCATTACCGATTGCCATGTCACTTGGAGCTGCTTCAACGAGTAGAATTGGTATGGGGGTTGTAATCGTTGGTGGTACAATATTCTCCCTTATCCTAACCTTGTTCATTATCCCGGCAATCTATTACATGTGGTCAAGACAAAAAAAGCATAGACCTGAATTTGATAACATTAAAAGCTACGAATAATAAAGACATGAAGAGAAATTTCATCCTACTAATATTCCTTTACTCCATCATGTTTCAAGCTCGTGCACAAGAGATACTGACCTTGGAAGATGCGCTAAAAACAACGTTGAGCAATAACTTCAATATTCTTTTGGCTAAAAATGACAACAATATTGATATAGAAAATACCAGTCTGGGAAGCGCTGGTATGCTTCCGGCAGTAACTGGAACGTTCAATAGAAGTAACTCCATCCAGAATTCAAGACAGGTCAGAGCAGATGGTCAAATACAACAGATTTCCAATGCAAAGAATGATAACATGTCGTATGGAGTCAACCTAAACTGGACGATATTCGATGGATTGGGCATGTTCGCCCGTCGCGATCGCTTCAAAGAAATACAACGTCAAGGGGAAGCGGAGATTAAATATCAAGTGATTGCCCAGCTCAGCGAAGTCATGGCAACCTACTACAATCTGGTGCAGCAAAAGCGTCTGTTAAATGCCCTGGATACAACCATCACCTTATCGAAATACCGTGTCACGCTTGCCGAAAATCGCCTGGAGATCGGAAAAGGCTCCAAGCTTGACCTTCTGAATGCAAAAGTCGATTTGAATACCGATCAGACAAACCTGCTCAGACAGCAGGAAAGCTTCAAAAATACCAAGACTTACCTCAATCAGCTGATGACGCGCGACTTGAGCCTGGATTTTCAAATTGAAGACGAAATGAAACTTGATACGGATCTTAAACTTGGTAATCTGATCGAAATTGCCGATCGACAAAATCCGCAGATTCAGCTTGCCATCATCAACAATCGGGTGGCCGAGCTCAACTTAAAAGCAGTTAAGGCCGAACGTTATCCCAAAATTGGCTTAAATAGTGGGTACAACTGGAATGAATCCCACTCCTCCCTCGGTTTCTCGACAGAAAACAAAAATAGAGGTCTTACCTACGGCGTATCGGCTTCCCTTAATATTTTCAATGGATTTCTGCAAAATAGAAACGAACGGATTGCCAAATTTCAGATTAAAGGCTCAGAGCTGCAGATACAGCAACAAAAACAAGATATCCAGGCTCAGGTCAGAACCCTATTCCAAACCTACATCACCAATATGGAGCTGGCGAATGTAGAACGGAAAAATGAGGAACTGGCAAAAGAAAATTTAAACATCACGATGGATAAATTCCGTATCGGTACCATCACAACCTTAGAAGTAAGAACAGCGCAGTTAAACTACATCAATGTAATGACACGTAGCTATACAGCACAATATGATGCGAAGGTATCTGAGATACGCTTAAAAGAGTTAACAGGCGAAACGTATTAGAAATTTCTTTTTGCAAGAGGTCCTCTTAGAAAGGAACACGATCTGATGCGCTTCTTAACAGCATCTATCATTAAAAGCGAAAGGCTCCTTAACTAAATGAGGAGCCTTTCTTTGTCTATTTAATAGTCAATCGCTATAATAGATTTTAGTGGTATTAAAACGCCACTTTTAATCTGAATATATCTATCGGTTAACGACCATACAGTGGTCTCGATACGCTTTGGTCCGGAATCTGTTTGAAAGGCAATTTCAGTCTTGGATTTAAACTCATTTCCCAACCGAAGTGCCCCTTTCAATTTATCCATAAAAGTCATCGTCTTATCTTCACTCGCCGGGATAAATTTAAATTGAGGAATTTCCTCTTTAGCTATTAGTTCTCCAACCATAATACTAGCATTTAATGTGTAAATAATTGTTTTGCGCTATACTACTCATAACGCTTTAAAGCCAATCTTATTTTATCTCTATCTGCCATTGGCTTATTTAAATCTACCTATTCCCATGATAAAAATCAATTAAATTATTGAAAACTATCATTTATTTTACAATAAAAAAACGATTGTACTGTAGACACACTGTCATGCCTGGAAGGCCGCCAGCAAGTCCGACAGGCATTTATAACGAGATATCTAAATATAGTATCATTTCATTTTGAATTTATAGCCCAAATCATTCATATTGCCTATTTTTGATCAAAACAATATGTAAATGGAAAAATCTGTTTTTGAAAAAGAGTGGGAAATTTATTTCACACAATGCTATTCTAACGGCCGTATTCGTTTCTCCGATTTATCCAATATCCTGCAGCTTACCGCGGGAGAACATGCCAATGCTGTTGGATTCGGTTTTAAAGAAATGGCCAAACATAACCAAACCTGGGTACTTAGCCGCATCCGCATAGAGATTGCACGGTTGCCCAAATGGATGGACCATGTCAAGGTAAAAACTTGGGTTCAGGAATTAGCGGGCGCACGCTCAACACGGAATTTCGAAATTACAGTGAATGGACAGATCTATGTTACTGCAACCAGTTATTGGGCTGTCATCAACACCGTGAAAAGGAGCTCTGAAGCGCTCGCAATTTCGACCGAAGATTTTACCACCTATCCTGATCGCCCGGCAACACAACAGCCATTTTCAAAATTGGATATTTCCCAGACCGTCAAAAATATTGATGAATATAGCGTCAGGCTTTCCGACCTGGATATTGTCAATCACGCCAACAATGTAAAATACCTGGACTGGTGTATGGACAGATTGCCCATTGAGCTTGTATTGACCAATCAGATCAGATCCTTAGAGATGAATTATCTGCGTGAGTTACGCTATAATGATACCGTTGAAATTAACGGTGATGCAACATATCAAGGTTACTTTATGACGGTTACTAAACAGCAACGAATCCACTTTGCTTTGGCAATAGAAACAAAATAAAAGGGAGGCTTTGGGCCTCCCTTTTATTTTGTATAGAACATCATGTTATGCAAATGCCTTATCACCTTTTTTGTAAGGAAGGTTACCATCAAATCTTCCTGGGATCTTCACAAAACGCAAAGCTTTGGTACAACCCAGCTCTGAGTTAAAGAAACCAGTCAATGTCAACTGTTTGAACATCGTGAACCAATGTGGTGGATCGTTCTCAACATAATTGTACAATTGATTTTGTTTCTCCTTGTTCTTCTCGATGATATCTTTCTGATCTTCAGCTTGCTTTTTATTAAACTCGTTTGCTTCTTTATCCAAAGCAGCGGCAACAGCTGTTCTGTCTTCAGCAGAAAGCTCCAGGAATGGTTTTCCTTTTACCTCTTTTGCTTTATCATCCAAGCTCCCCAGACCAGTTAAAAATGCTTTTTGTTGCTTCTCCGTATAACAATCGCGAACCATGACCGGAATAAAACTTCCTACCCCTGCTTCTTTCGCACCCGGAGTTGCGGTAGCTGGTAAAATTGCTTCAGCCAAGTCACCTAATAAATCGGTTGTCTTCGCTTCAAACAAGGCTTGTACATCTTTTGTTGCTGAGCGTGTACAACCTTCCAAAAATAAATTAGCGCCGATAACGGTACCTCCTAAAATTAAGGCAACTCGTTGTAATGCTTCTCTTCTATTCATACTACTAAATATCTTAATTTTAGAAATTATATTTCATTTCCCAACCTTGTCTGTAATTACGTTTTACATATTGATTGACGTTGTCGAAATTGGTGACACGCATGTTATCGTTATCCCACAACAATTTTAAGTTACGTCCAGGGTATTTACCATCAATACGTAAATCAGCACCTCTGATCGCCAGGTTAGCCATTAATAAAGCTTCTGTCAACGGACCTGCTATTTCAAAAGGTGAACTCACTTCTTTCTTTCCGTATCCAGCTTGACAAGCTTCAACCCATTGTGCATAGTGTCCACCTTCTTGTCCCGGTACACGGGCATATTTCTGTGCCACCTGCTCTTTTCTTGAAGTCGGCAACAAACGTGCATTCTGACCGTAGGTATCAGCAAGGATTTTCCCTTTTGTACCAACAAGTAAGATACCGTTACCACCATCACCAAAAATTTCGTTTGGACCTAATTCATCCGGACGAGCAGGCTGAATACCACCATCCATCCAATGTAAAGTCACGGGACCATTTGTACGTGGTGTTTTAGGGAAAGTTAATGTCGCATGGCTCGATGGAGGGCAGCTTTCAGGGAAATATCCACGTTTGAATTCATCCACATACACCGATCCTACAGTTGCCTGTACATCTTGTACATAAGTCAATCCTAAAGTACTGAAAGGAACTTCCAACAAGTGACAGCCCATATCGCCCAATGCACCTGTACCGTAATCCCACCAGCCACGCCAGTTGAAAGGCACCAATTTATCGACATATTCTTTATAAGGCGCTGTACCTAACCAAAGATCCCAATCCAATTCTTTTGGAACTTCAGCCTTGCCTGTAGGCCATGCAATACCTGAAGGCCATACCGGACGATCTGTCCAACAATATACCGTATGTACATCACCGATCAGACCTGCTTCGTACCATTCACGTACAAAACGTGGTCCATCATTTGATGCACCTTGATTTCCCATTTGGGTAACAACCTTATATTTCTTAGCTGCATGCGTCAATGCTCTCGCTTCCCATACATCGTGAGTCAACGGTTTTTGAACGTACACGTGTTTACCCAATTGCATAGCTGCAAGCGCTTGAATCGCATGTTGATGATCTGGAGTTGATACAGAAACGGCTTCTATACGTTTGTGCTCCTTATCCAACATCTCACGGTAGTCTTTGTAATATTTTGCTTTCGGGTAACGTTTCAGCGCACCGGCAGCGCGACGATCGTCCACATCACACAAGAAAGCTAAATCTGCTTTTCCTGAATCATGAAATGCGTTGATGTCACTAAAACCTTTACCCCCTACACCAATACCTGCTACTTGTAGTTTGTCACTTGGAGCTGTAAAGCCATTTCCGCCCAATACATGGCGAGGGACGATCATAAAAGCCGCGGCAGCTGTTGCCGCGCTCTTTATAAAACCTCTTCTACTCGTCTTATTTGAGTTATTTTCCATTGTTATCAATCTTTAGCTATTAGATGTTACCTTTTTTCAATTCGCTCACTGCGAAATCAACCGCACGAGCAGTAAGCGCCATATACGTTAATGAAGGGTTGACACAACCTGCAGAAGTCATACAAGCGCCGTCCGTTACGAAAACATTCAATGCATCCCAAACCTGATTGTTACCATTTAAGACAGAAGTTTTTGGATCACGTCCCATACGCGCAGTTCCCATTTCGTGGATACCTTGACCCAGACCATATACGTTATCGTATGTATAGGTATCCTTTACGCCAATGCTTTCCAACATTTCCTTCATTTCATTTTGCATGTCACCACGCATCTTCAATTCATTATCCTTAATCTCAGCGTCAAAAGACAATACAGGTAAGCCCCATTTATCTTTTTTGCTCTTGTCAAGTGTTATTTTATTTTCGTGATATGGCAAGGTTTCCCCAAATGCAGTGAAGCCAACCGTCCAGTCGCCTGGCTCACAGATTGCATCTTTCCAAGCGCCACCTACTTCCATCTCGGCTACTGCACCAGACCAACGTCCACGACCCGCAGCACCTTGGTAGCCAAATCCGCGTACATAGTCGCGTTTTTTGGTATCACCTTCGACGTTCACAAAACGTGGTACATATAAACCTGTTGGTCTACGGCCATATACATAACTATCCAAATAGCCATCTATTTTACCACCAGCACCACAACGGAAATGGTGATCCATCAAATTGTGGCCCAATTCACCGCTGCTACTACCAAGTCCGCCTTCCCAAACATCTGTAGCCGAGTTCATCAACACCCAAGTCGAGTTCAATGCAGATGCACAAACAAAAATCACTTTAGCGAAAAACTCATAAGTTTGGTTTGTTTCAGCATCAACAATCTCAACGCCTTTTGCCTTTTTCGTGTTTTTATCGTAGATAATTTTTGTTACGATGGAAAAAGGACGCAAAGTCAAGTTATTTGTCTTTTTTGCTGCAGGAAGAGTCGCCGATTGCGTACTGAAATAAGCACCAAAATTACAGCCCAACCAACATTGATTTTGATATTGACAATTTACACGGTCATGATGCGGAACAGTAATGTTTGCTGTTCTACCCATGATGAAATGACGTTGACCACCATATTGTTTTTTCAAACGCTCAGCCAGGTCTTTTTCAACAATATTCATCGCCATTGCAGGCATGTAATCTCCATCGGGCAAAGATGGCACACCATCTCTATTTCCAGAGATACCCGCAAATTTTTCAGCATAACTATACCAAGGGGCAATATCCTTATAACGAATCGGCCAATCCACACCGTGGCCATCTTTTAAGTTAGCTTCAAAATCCAAATCGCCCAAACGATAAGATTGTCTTCCCCACATTAAAGAACGTCCACCAACATGATACCCACGGTACCAGTCAAAACGTTTTACTTCGGTATATGGACTCTCTTTTTCATTTACCCAAAAATCCAGGTTCTTCTCATTCAAAGGATAATCTCTACGCAAAACCGGATAATCTTCGATCATTTGTTGCGTACGACCGCCAGCATGAGGCCATTCCCATGGATTTTTATTTGGCGCAGTATAATCCTTGATGTGTTCAATGTTACGACCACGCTCCAGCATAATTGTTTTCAGCCCTTTCTCTGTCAATTCTTTCGCAGCCCATCCACCACTTATCCCCGAACCGATTACAATTGCGTCATAAGTATTTGTTGCCATCTCTCTTCTAATTATTTGTTTTTAAATAGTTATTTTTTCTGTTTAGTGTGCAGCATTTGTACTGTCGATCTTTTCGTCTTTGAAAAAAGCTAAAAAGATAAAAAATACAACAGCTGCGATAATAGCAGGTACAACCCAAGTATGATTCCAGAATGCCGCCATATCAGTTGCTTTCAATTCTTTGTACTTGTCTCCAACATAACTTGCTACCCAGAAACCGATCAATTGTCCAACACCATAGGTTGCTAGAGTGATCAAGCCCTGTGCTGCTGATTTGTATTTAACACCAGCTTTGCTATCCGTATAAATCTGTCCCGAAACAAAGAAAAAGTCATAACAGATACCGTGCAATGCAATACCGATCAACAACATGAACGATAATTCGCCCGCGTTGCCATAAGCAAATAATAGGTAACGGATTACCCAAGCCAACATACCGACTAAAATTGTTTTCTTGAAGCCAAATTTTGTAAAGAAAATTGGGAGTGCCAATAAGAACAAGACCTCTGAAAACTGACCAATTGTCATCTTACCTGTTGGATTTTCCAATCCTATTTCGGTAAGGAACAAGTTGGCATTTGAATAATAAAATGCCAAAGGAATACAGATCAATACCGAAGAAATGAAAAAGATCAAGAAGTTTTTGTCTTTCAACAATTTGATCGCATCCAGACCAATGATTGATGCAAAGGATGGTTTTTCGGTTTCATCCAATTTAACAGGCGGTGTTTTAGGTAATGCGAAGGAAAATACGCCTAGTACCAATGAGGCTACGCCTGACATCAAGAAGGTATTTTTCAAAGCTCCTTCTGATGCGCCTGCGTCCCATCTGAAGATATAGCTAATTGCCAATCCTGCCGCAATCCAACCAATTGTTCCCCAGATACGTATTCCTGAGAATTGTTTTTCCGGATTAGTCAATTGTCTGAATGAAACTGAACTAGCCAAAGCTAATGTTGGCATGTAAAGTATCATATAGGCCAAAACATACGGATAAAATGTCGACATGTCTGCAGCACCATACATCTGATACATCAATACCGCACCGACCAAGTGTAAAACACCCAAAATACGCTCCGCATTGAAATAACGGTCCGCAATCATTCCGACAATAAAGGGAGCAATAATAGCACCCAATGATTGTGTTGAAAATACATTGGCCATTTCAAAATCCGTTGCATGTAGATTTTTGCTCAAGAAAGTACCTAATGTGACAAACCATCCCCCCCAAATAAAAAATTCGAGGAACATCATGAAGGATAGTTTAAATTTTATTGTTGATGAAATCATAAAAAAAATGGTGTTTTACAATACTACTAATTGGTTTTACCTGCTCAATTTAAGAAATTAAATCTAATTGTCAATAGTACACTATTAAAATATTACAAAAAGCTATCGACCTCGCGATAGGCTGCCACCAAGCGATCCTCACCCTCTTTACCAGGTTTGGAAATACCATGTTCCATCCCCATGATACCCTTATATCCTTTACTATGAATGTGTTTAAATACGTTTTTATAATTGATCTCCCCTGTAGTCGGTTCTTTACGACCTGGATTATCGCCGATTTGAATATAAGCAATTTCATCCCAGCAGCGATTCATATTTGCAATTAAATCTCCCTCGGTACGTTGCATATGATAAATATCATATAAGATTTTACAGGATGGACTGTTCACAGCCTTACATAAAGCATAGGTCTCATGTGTTTGCTGCAAAAATAGATCTGGTGTATCACTTAAGGTTTCCAACACCATCACCAAACCATGTGGTTCAAAGATCTCCGCCCCCTTACGCATCGCAGTAAGTATATTGCTGAACTGATTACCCCAAGGTAGTTTTCTTTCATAAAAGCCAGGTACCACAGTCAGCCATTTTGCATTGCAACGCTTGGCAGCTTCTACAGATTTCTTGCATGTTTCTACAAACTTATCTAAATACTCCTGTTTACCTGTCGCTAAAGAAGGCATCCAGTTTTGTCCACCGTCTACCACAAATACACCCATAGTCATGCCTAACTTCGCCAATAAATCACCGATCTTCTTCTGCTCATCCAATGTTCTGCCCAAATAGCCATTATCTTCTATTCCACGAAATCCCAAATCATACATATACCGAATTTCATCGAGAAAATTATCACCTGCATGATTTTTGAACATCCCCTGATGCGGGGCATAATTTAAGTTAAATGTCTTTCCTTTATCCATCGTATTTGCTGTATTTTGAGTAGTTGACGCAAAAGTCTGTCCAGCTAGTCCTGCCCCGGCGGCCAAAAGACTACCTTTAATAAAATCCGATCTCTTCATTTTATTTATAATTGATTAATTTTTAAATAATTTACCAAATCCATCCGAATAAATCGCTTCAATGGACTGATTTTTATTTTTAAAAATGACAAAAACCTCCACACCCTTCAATTTTTTGGCCTTTGTCTTAATTTGTTCGGGTTCCATGCCCATAAAATAATTATCCAGTGCATCCGCTTCCATAGCAGTCTTCGCATAGACGCTGACACTCAAGATATCGGTCATGTATGGAAACCCCGAGACAGGGTCGATATGATGACCCATTTTTTTCCCTTTGTACTTAATAAACTTTTCGAAACTGCCTGCCGTTGTCAGCGCCCCTTCTCTGAGCTGCGCAACAGCGGTCATCAATTCCTCCACACCCGCATCATCGGGCTGAACAATACCAATGGAAAAGCCCTGCCCACCTGGCGGAGTCCCCAAAGCCCTGATTTCGCCACCGACCTCTACCATATAATTGGCAATCCCCTTTCGGCCAAGATAGTCGGCCAAAACATCCACCGTATAGCCTTGGGCAATACCATTGACATCTATTTTAATCCCCTTTTTCTTTTTGATCAGCCGATTGCCGCTAACCTTCAGATAGTGCATTCCCACCAGTTCCTTCGCTTTTAGCACCGTCGCCGAATCTGGGGCGACCGGACTCTTATTCGCACCAAAACCCCATAGATTGACTAGCGGGGCAATAGTAATATCGAATTGACCTTTCGATAATTTATGATATTTAAAAGAAGCTTTTATCACCTTGGCCATATGACTATCCATCACGATAGACATTATCGTGTCTGTATTGAACTTGGATATTCTCGAGTCCTTCCGGTAAATTGACATCGACAAATCGATCGCCGTTAAAATACTGTCAACTTCCGACCGTCTAACAAGACTGTCGGAAGCGAAGTAAGTGATATGGAATTGAGTCCCCTGCGCGGGTCCTTCCAGCCGAATTTTTTGGAGTTTCGTTGATGGTATTTGTGCCTGTACATCAATGCAACAAATCGTGACAAAAAATAGAAGACACAAATTCCACCTTAATCCCATCGGCCCAAAAACTTAAATATATAGGTTTGTGTTTTGACCAGGCATCGCTACAGGGTAAAAACCTTCTGCATCCGGAAGTAACTTTGGTTTAGCATCCCAAGCAAGTACGTCTGGCCCCAGTTTGATGGTAGATTTCAAGGCTTCATCCCATTTGATCACCTTACCTGTATAACAAGCGATACGCCCGATAATACCGGTCAACGTACTATAAGCACCATATTCTGCATTATCAAATTTATATTCGCCTTTCGAAATTGCTGTAAAAAGTTCTTTATGTTCTTGTTGATAAGGATTTGGATTGCCCTTAGCATCATGGCGATAGATTTCTTTTCCTTTCCAGTCGTACAATACAGCCTGTCCACCTGCAGAAAGATAAGCACGTCCTTTTGTTGCCTGGAATTGCTCGTCTACACGGTTATGTATACCTTCAAAGTGTCTACACTGACTATAAACAACGCTGTTGTCAGCATAGGTTAGTTCCAATGCGAAATTATCATAGATTTCACCATACTCTTTGCCGGTACGGTGTGCTCTGCTCCCTGTACCTTGGATCGATACGGGATAAGCACCTTTCACCCAATTGGCGATATCAATATTGTGCACGTGCTGTTCTACGATATGATCGCCACACAACCAGTTAAAATAATACCAGTTACGCATTTGGTACTCCATTTCAGTTTGCTCTGGCTTGCGCGGACGCACCCATACACCACCTGAGTTCCAATAAACTTGTCCAGAGGTAACATCACCGATCGCACCTTCGTGAATACGTTTGATAGCCTCACGGTAATTGGTTTGATAACGACGTTGTAATCCTACGACAACATTCAGTTTTTTACGTTTAGCTTCCGCAGCTGCACGCAATACCTGTTGTACACCCGGAATATCAACTGCGACAGGTTTCTCCATGAATACATGTTTACCCTGACGGACTGCTTCCTCGAAGTGTGTAGGTCTAAATCCTGGCGGCGTTGCCAAAATAACAACGTCTGCCAATTGGATTGCATCTTTATAAGCGTCAAATCCAACAAATTTATGATTATCGCTTACATCAATCTTATCTTGCCATTTCTCTTTAAGCGTATTATATGTACTATCTAAATTATCTTTAAAGGCATCAGCCAAAGCGACAACCTTAATGTTCATTCCTGAACTCAACGCATCAAAAGTAGCGCCAGTTCCGCGGCCCCCACAGCCCACTAAAGCAACTTTGATAACATCCGAACCAGCAGCATAGGCACCCGATAAAGGTAACGAGCTCAACATTGCACCACCGGCCACTACAGCAGAAGTTTTAATAAAATCTCTTCTTTCTAGATTTTCCATAACAGTTTTATATTGATTATTTTATTTTTAAAAATCTTTAATTGGTTTTTTATCATAATAAGCCATAATTTCTTCATGACTAGGCGGATTAACAGGTCTTACCAACCTCATTCCTACGAACGGTGCTTCCGGAAACCACCAGTTGCTTTTGGGCACTTGCGGATCCAATTGTTTCCATACCGGATCTGAAGCTCCACGAGCCGCCGAACGAAGATCCTCCGAGGAACTATCAAATGCACCACCCCGAACAACATGTGGATACAGGGTCGTTGGAACAACTACAGGGTTGTTCAATACTTTGCCTTTACCTTCATTGTAACTATCGGCCTTATATTGGTCATAAGTCCACTCAGCAACATTGCCATAAATATCATAAAGACCCCAAGGGTTCGGTTTCTTCTGTCCTACAATATGTGTTTTCTGTTCACCATTATCTTTAAACCAGGCATAATCTGCCAGTTGCGTTGCTTGATCGCCGAAAAAATAAGTTGTCTTTGAACCAGCTCGAGCTGCATATTCCCACTCAGCCTCTGTTGGTAAACGATAAAACACACCGGTACGGACATACAACCACTTACAGAATTGGATGGCGTTGTAATGGGTCATCGCCAAGGCCGGGTGTCCTTCTTTTCCAAAACCAAAAGTCATATCCAAATAGGGTTTGGTAGGTCGAGTAACGGCATCAATCTCTTTGGATACTTTACCATCCTTACTCTTTGCGATCTCATAATCTTTATACAGAAACGGCTCAAAGAGATCCCAGGTTACTTCATACTGCCCTATCCAAAATGGGTCCAACTTCACCTCATGTGCAGGTTTTTCATCTTCTTTCCCGCCGCTTGTAGTTCCCATTTTAAAACTACCACCAGGGATTGCTAACATTTTGAACGTCAGATTGGTTCCTTCAATGGGTTGCTCATACGGTTCGAACGTCTTCTGAGCCATAGCGTGCAGGCCAGCAAATAACAAAACAGGAATAAAGATTCTTTTTAACATATTTAGGTTTGTAATTAGAGACTAAAATATAAAATAAGGTGTATACTTTACACTTTGACACTATAACTTTTTTATTACAGTTTAATTCTTAACATAATAGTCCATTCGTAATAACGATTTAGCACGATACTGATTAGGATCCTCGGGGAGCTTAATTCGCCTGAAAATCAAGATCAATAAAAAAGGTTTTCCATTTCCATGGAAAACCCCGATATCTTATCACAGCATGCCTGTGTCTAAAGCAGAATCTTACGACTTACCGCCTTATCGATGGTAATATACCCCGGATAGAACACCGACTGCCCTGCGATATTGATAGAAGGTTTAACTTTTAACGTAAATATTCCCTTTTTATTCTCATCGCTTGACATTAAAAAATCCTGCAGGTCCGAATTCTTCAACAAATCATAGATATTGGTCGCTATACGCACATTGGCCACTGTAGATTCTCCGGGCTCTATTTGTAATGATTGATTCACAATCCCTTCCACAAGCTGCTGCCCGCCGTAAAGAATGATATACTGGAACTTATTAATAGAGGCTTTTTTGAGCGTTGGGTTATCAATTTTAAGTCGGATAACTGCATCCAATGGAATATCTTTCCGCAAATAGGCCAATGCCAAGCTTGGCGCTGCGCCTAGGTCAATTTGATTATTCCTGATCAGTCGTTGCAATGATGTTCCGGCCAACCGAATACTATCTACCGATTCCACATCGAATTTACATTTCGCCAAATTTTCGATCTGTGCCTTTTGTCGATTCACACCACAGCCGGAAATAAACAAACCCAGCAGAACCAAACATCCAAATAAAATTTTCTTGCTCATAGCCACTATTTTCCTCCAAATTTATATAAAACTCCCAGTGTAAACAACGGGTACCCTGCTTTTAAATAGGTATTACTTTTAAAACCGAATACCATACCGTTCGTATATTGCAGCTTCCACCCTTTCCCTAGCCCCATTCTTGTATAAAATACAGGTTCAATAAGCATATTATCTTCTTTCTCTGCCGGAAGACCATCAATAGCAAAATTTTTCATACGCATATTGCTCAGCCGGACGATGGTACCGTAATCGATATCATGCCGATTGCCAAACAATTTCAGGGCATCTTTTTTTTCCGATGAAAAGTTTACCTGCACAAACACCTTGTCAAAATCCATGTCTTTCGTTTCTACAATGGCCTGTCCCATCGTCGACGAGCGCTTATCAACCACACTGGTATTACCCAACCCGTAGCCCCCGTAAACCTCAAATACACGATTATTCTTTCTGCCAAAACGTGTAAAATAACCTATCCCCGCCTCGCCCATCTTTTGCCCATAGTCTTTGATATTGGATCTATTATCGACATATGAACCATTGGCAATGACAGCCACATGATCAGTTACGGCTACCCCCAGATTGGCCGATACATTGGCCTTTGTATTGATATTGCCGGAAACATAGACCTCGCCAGCTTCCGTAAACATCGGCGCTGAAGGCACATTGGGCATGTAAATGGAACTACAGGAATAAAATGAACAGGCAAATAACCCGGCACACAAACCGTATCCAAACTTGTTGTATTTCATATGTAAGTATTTATTCAATCGTGCTTGCATCCGGCGATATTTACGAATGTTTCGCCTGTTGTCTTAAAAACACCTATCCTTTATAAAAATTGTACCAAAGCGGTTACATTTAACAGAAAATAACAATTTAAACAGCCCAAAAAGCTTAAAAGGCTCAGTACCAAGTCCGATAAATTCAGTAATACCAGGTAGCAATTCCGCAGAGCGGCCCGCTATCCCGCTCCAGCATCCCCCGATAGCAGGCACATCGGAACAGTAGCTAAAAGTATAAACAAAAAAAGGCATCAATTTCTTGATGCCTTTCCAATATTGTTGCAAAACCTTATGCTTGTTCTGTAGGAACTACAGATACATAAGATTTATTGTTAGCTTTTTTACGGAAAACTACTTTACCGTCTACTAAAGCGAACAATGTGTGGTCTTTACCAATACCAACGTTTGTGTCAGGATTGTGTTGTGTACCGCGTTGGCGTACGATGATGTTACCAGCGATTGCTTGTTGACCACCGAAGATTTTGATACCTAAACGCTTGCTATGTGACTCACGGCCGTTCTTAGAACTACCCGCACCTTTTTTGTGTGCCATTTCTTTATCTTAATTTAAGACTATTTGTCTGATTAAAAATTCAATTATAACGTAATACCAGTGATCTGGATTTTAGAAAATTGTTGACGGTGACCGTTTTTCTTTTTGTAGCCTTTACGACGTTTTTTCTTGAAAACGATAACTTTA
>PJUD01000156.1_pt1 | contig 67679 bp, 49 predicted proteins | sample 1512341 | NCBI WGS metagenome assembly PJUD01 (sample SAMN08177675, study PRJNA422409) | Feces metagenome, whole genome shotgun sequencing project. | isolation source: Chicken feces (3) enriched on wood chips: beechwood xylan treatment | host: Gallus gallus | place: USA: Madison | collected 2015-01-15 | reverse complement strand
TTGCACACACATGAGCTTACGCAGGAAAGTTAGTTGGAAAATCGTACAAAGCAGCTCGAACCAGGCTCAAACGACGAGCGTTTGTAGGGAAAATCGCACAAAGTAACTCGACTCAGGCAACCGCACAAAGTAACCAAAATCAAGGATCGTATGTCACTAAAGCATCTTTTCTATTTTTTACTTATGAAACAGCCCCCCTCTCTCTCAAAGCTCAAAGTGGATTGAACCGTTATTTTGATGATATAATATCGTCAGAATAATGTCATAGAGGCAGGTGGTGGATGGAATGAATATTAAGCCTTCAACGACAATTCGGCAGGACTACAATGGATTTTCGAAATATTGTCATGAGCTTGATGAGCCTGTAATCTTGACCCGCAACGGAGAAGCCGACCTTGTTGTGATGAGTCACGAAACGTACCGGCGAATGGAAGCTCGTATTAAATTGCAAGCGAAGCTGTTGGTGGCAGAGAAGCAGGTCGCCGAGGGAGCGGAGCTAGTTGCTCACGACGAAGTGATGGCTCGTATGCGGAGGAAGTTGAATGCGGTCAAAGAGCAGCATTAAGTACACCCCTGCCGCAGTTGACGATATGGATGAAATTTTCTCCTACATTTCTCAGGACAATGTAGCGGCTGCAGAAGAGCTTTTGGAAAGAATCAATCGTCAAATTTCCTCGTTGGCAGACTTCCCTAATAGGGGATCAATGTTGTCAGACGATGAGTATGCGATCATACAGCGCGGCTATCGATTTATAGTCGTATCCCCGTATTTAGTCTTTTACAGGCTTGTCGAAAATATAGTGATCATCTACCGCATTCTTCACGGACGTAGAGATTATATACGAGAACTATTCGGACCGCCAGTATAGAGAGTATTGCCAAATCCTTGCTGATGGGGTAAGTTATAGACAATTGAATCGCAAAGAAACGGGTGCTTGATAAAGTCAGGCTGAGATTGCGGCCGTATGCCGCTGACCGTCGATCTGATCTGGGTAATGCCAGCGTAGAGACAACTTTGGTCGCGTATCTTCGGATGCCGTGCGCTAGCCTGCCCTGCTCGTTAAGGGCGGGCTTTTTTGGTTGCGTGCCGAGTGCTTTGATGTTCGCTGGGACCCGGAAGACTTTGTTGCTTGATTGCCTTTCTGAGCGTTCAAGAAGCAATTTATACCATTCGGGAGAAGGAGTGTTGGAGCTATGGCGCAAGCCGGGCAAGGGCGAGGAAGAGGGCAAGGAGACAGGCAAGGGACGAGAGCCCGGGGATTAAAACTGGCCGATATTCTGGTCGCGCTTGTCATCGCGGTCGTATTCGGCATCATCTACAAAATATGGGGACCGATGTACGACGTCTTCAAGCCGCTTGGCCTGCATGCGGAGCAGTTGTCGTACGGAATGTGGTTTCTCGCAGGAACGTTTGCGTTTCTCGTCCTGCGCAAGCCGGGCGTTGCTGTACTGGCGGAGGTCGCCGCGGCCAGCATAAGCGCGCTGTTAGGCAGCGAGTGGGGAGTGGCAACGCTGTGGTACGGATTGCTGCAAGGACTTGGAGCGGAGCTTGTGTTCGCCGCCTTCCTGTATCGCAATTCCTCGGTATGGGTCGCTTCGCTGGCGGCGATCGGAGCGGCTGCCGGGTCGCTGGTGCTGGATTTCGGCTACGGTTACATCGACCGGTTGACGGCATGGAACTATACGCTGTTTATCGGTCTGCGTCTGGTTGGCAGCATCGCGATCGCCGGCATTTTCGCTTATTCCTTGGCTAAAACGCTGGAATTGACGGGAGCTACGAAGCCGCTCCGTCCCGCTTCCAAGCAGGACTACGATGCGCTCCATAGGTCATGATTGCAGCAGCCGTATCGAACCTGAAGCTGAAATTCGCCGGAGAGGACGCCTTGCTGTTTCGGGGCGTTTCTCTTTCGTTTCGCAAGGGAGAGCATACGCTGCTGCTCGGCCCGAGCGGCTGCGGCAAATCGACGCTGCTGCAAGTGCTAAGCGGGCTCATCCCCGGCTCGATCGAGGTGCCGATGATTGCGGACGAGACGGTAGTGCCTGAACGGTGGGGATACGTTTTTCAGGATCCGGATGCGCAGTTTTGCATGCCCTACGTAGACGAAGAGCTTGCGTTCGTGCTGGAAAACTTGCTAGTGCCGCGAGAGGAGATGCCGGACCGCATCTCCCGGCATCTTCAGCAGGTCGGGCTCGACCTGCCCGACCCCCACGTGCCGATTCAGACGCTCTCGCAGGGAATGAAGCAGCGGCTGGCAATCGCAACCGCGCTCGCGACGGAGCCGGAGGTGCTGTTCCTGGACGAACCGACGGCGCTGCTCGACGAAGAGGGCACGGAGCAGGTATGGCGGACGATTCGCTCGGTCGCGGAAGGCATGACGCTGATCGCCGTCGAGCATAAAGTCGAAGGAGTCGCCGATCTGTTCGACCGGATCGTCGTGGTCGGTCCAAGCGGCGAGATCGTTGCGGACGGCGCGCCGGTCGATATTTTCGCGCAATATAAGCTTGAGCTTATTCGCTACGGCATCTGGTATCCGGGAATCTGGGAGGAGCGCGACCGAAAGCTTGGCACGCGGTGGGACGTTACAGAACGGACTGAAGGGAGCGCCCGGCCCAACGGGGAACATCTGCAGTCGCCAATGCTAGAGCTTCAGGAGTACTGCGGTCTAAGAGGGGCGAAGACGGTTATCAAGGTTGAGAAAGCGGAAGTCAAGCCGGGGGATTGGATCGCGATTATGGGCGACAACGGAGCGGGCAAAAGCTCGCTCCTGCTCGCAATCATGCGTCTGATCCAGACGGAAGGGCTGTGCAGGATGGCGGGAAAGGAGCTGCGCAAGACGGAGCGGTTGGCCGAGCATGTGGCGTTTGTTTTCCAGAACCCCGAGTTTCAATTCGTGACGAACACGGTTCGCGACGAGATCGAATATTCGCTGCTGGTCGACGGGATGGAAGCGGGGGAGCGGCGGGAGAGAAGCGAGCGGCTGATGGAGGAATTGCAGCTGACCGAATACGCCGACCGCCATCCGTATCAGCTGTCGATGGGGCAGAAGAGGCGGCTCAGCGTCGCTTCCGCCATCATTCGCGGCCAGCGGCTGCTGCTGCTCGACGAGCCGACGTTTGGGCTTGACGCGCGCAATACGTTCGCCTTGTTGGAATTACTGGAGCGCCTCCGTTCGGAAGGCGCGGCGATTCTCATGGCGACGCACGATCCCCGAATCGCGGAACGCTATTGCACGGCCGTCTGGCGCATCCGGGAAGGGGGGCTGGCGAATGCAATTGACCTTTCCCCATCGGCGGACGTGGCTGCATCGCGTTAATCCCGTCGTGAAGCTGGCGCTATTTTCTCTCTGGTTCCTCGCGGTCATTCTCATTCACGACTTCAGCATCATGGCGAACGTGGCGGCCGGCTCCGTACTCCTGCTGCTCTGGTCGGGCCACCCGTGGCGCAGATTGCTGCTGTACTCCTCCCCCTTCCTGCTCGTCTTTATTTCCTCGGCTACGGGCATGATGTTTTTCGGCAAAGGGGAGACGCCGTGGTTTTCCTGGGGCATCGTCCACATTACCGAGGAAAGCTATTATCGCGGGCTTCATCTCGGCTTCAGGGCGCTGAGCATGGCGGCGGTCGGCCTGCTGTTCGGATTGACGACGCGCCCTGTCGATCTGTTCTATGCGCTAATGCAGAAGGCGAAGCTGCCGCCGAAATACGCCTATAGCTTTCTCGCCGCGATGCGGATGATCCCGATTCTCGCCGAGGAGTTCCAGACGCTGCGCCACGCGCTGAAAATCAGAGGAATGAGCAAACAAGGCAGGCTGAAGACGCTCTATCGGACGTGGCACCGCTATGCGATACCGCTGCTGGCGCAGAGCATTCGGCGGGCGCACCGGATCGCGGTCGCGATGGAGGCGAAGCGGTTTGCCGGGCAAGCGAGAAGAACCTATTATTATGTTATCGGGTTCAGCTACCGGGACATCGTCTTCGGAGCCGTAACGGCTGCCTTGTTCGGCCTGTCGTTTGCGCTGGGAACCCAGTGGCCGTACGTCGGCATTGCCGATGTGCGATGAGAAAAGAGGATGAAGACCATGTTGATCATGAATGAGAAAATAAAAGCTTCCGAGGTGAGACTGACGGGGGTGGACGGAGAGGAACTGGGCATCGTATCCAGAGAGGAAGCTCTGGCTATGGCTCGCGAACTGAAGGCGGATCTGGTGTGCACTTCGCTGCTGAGCAGCCCGCCTCCGTGCAAGCTTGTACCGCGCGGAACGGCCAAGCAGGCGGCGGACAAGGAGAAGCAGCAGGAGCGCAAAGCCGCGCAGCCGCCGAAGGTAAAGGAAATTCGCCTGACGCCCCAGATCGAGGATCACGATTACGAGACCAAGCGGCGTCAGGCGGAGAAGCTGCTTTCCTCCGGCGATGCGGTGCAGTTCGTCGTGAAAATTCAAGGCAAGGAGGGGCCGCAGGCGAAAGGCTTGCTGGAGCAGCTTCTGAAGGACCTCGCGGAGGTTGGACGCAAGGAGACGGGCATTCAACTTAGCGGCAAACAAGCGGCCGTCAAGGTCAACCCCGTTCGGAGCTAATAATGTTGGGGAAAAAAGTCGGTCGGTACACTCCAAGGCGAAAGTGTGATTGTTGAGCTTGGTTATTTTGTTGTTTAGTAGAACCGGCCGGCGACGATAGCGCTAAAGTGGAAAACCTGCCTGAAATGAGGGGAACCAACTACTTAGGCTACTTTTTGGGGAGAGCGGCTTATCCGTCTTAAATTCTGAAAATCGGCCTTGCTGAGAAAATAAAGCGGAAAAACCGTCTTAATCGCCTCGAATCGATCCGGTAGGCTCCAAGCCGATCCAGTCGGCTTGGAGGTTTTCCAATGTTGGTTAAGGAGCACTCCCCTGGACGATCAGGCTTTCAGAGCGACGGCGATTTGCGCGGCCACTTTGGCGTTATGGTAGACGAGCGCAATGTTCGTCTCCAGGCTGCGGCCGGAGGTCAGTTCCTTGATGCGGGCGAGCAGGAACGGAGTGACCTTCTTGCCGGTAATGTTCTGCTCTTTCGCTTCGTTCAGCGCCTGCTGAATGACGCCCTCGATCTCGCCGTGCTGCAGAGCGGATTCGGCCGGCACCGGGTTGGCGATAATGGCGCCGCCCTGCAAGCCGAGCTGCCACTTCTTCTTCAGCACGTCGGCGACTTGGGCAGGCTCGTCCAGACGGAAGTCGACGCCGTAGCCGCTCTCCCGCGCGTAGAACGACGGGAACTCGTCGGTATTGTAGCCGATGACGGGTACGCCGTGAGTCTCCAAATATTCAAGCGTGCGGCCGATGTCGAGAATCGACTTGGCTCCTGCGCACACGACGGCGACGTTCGTCTGCGCCAGCTCGGTCAAGTCGGCGGAGACGTCCATCGTCGTCTCGCCTTCGCGGTGCACGCCGCCGATGCCGCCGGTCGCGAACACTTCTATGCCGGCCAGCGCCGCGCCGATCATCGTGGCCGCTACCGTCGTGGCGCCGATTTTGCCGGAAGACAGCAAGTAGGCAAAGTCGCGTCGGCTTACTTTTTCAACGGGATTGGAGGTGGCGAAGGCTTCCAGCTCCTGCTCGTTCAACCCGATTTTAACGCGGCCGTCCATGATGCCGATCGTAGCGGGAACAGCTCCCTGCTCGCGGATAATCCGCTCGACGGTGCGGGCCATTTCGATGTTTTGCGGGTAGGGCATACCGTGGGAAATGATCGTCGTCTCCAGGGCGACGATCGGCTTGCCGGAATCGAGCGCTTCGCGAACCTCGTCCGTAAAGGTTAAATATTGGCTGATTGCGTGAGTCATTGGAATCTCTCCTCTATCGTTTGTTGGAGCGTCTGCTCGTTAAGCTGGGCCGAGACCGATTCGGCGGTTTGCAAGGTCAGGTGGGAGGCGGCCAGGCCGATGCGACAAGCTTCCTGGTAGGATCGGTCGTGCAGGATGCCGTATGCGACTCCGGCGACGAAGGCGTCTCCCGCCCCCGTCACTTCGACGACGTTCGTCGGAATCGGAGCGAGCAGCGCCGACTCTCCGTCCGCCGAAGAGTGGAAAACGCCTTGATCTCCGACGGTAATGAACACATGAACGACTCCGCGCCCGTGAATGGCGCGCGCCAGCTCCGCGTGGTCGGGCTTGTCCGAAGGGATCGCTCCGGCCAGTTCGACCGCTTCCTCCAGATTGGGGAAAATGGCGGACACGCCGTTCAGGTCGGCGGGCAGCTTCTTCGCTTTCCCGGAGGAAACCGGATCGATCAGCAGCGGCAGCGAGCCGTCGCGGCACAGTTGGATCAGCTCGGCGAGCGTCTCGGCCGGCAGATTGGCGTCGGCGACGATGAGCTTCGAAGCGGAGATGTGCGGCCGTTTCTCCTGCAAGATCCGCGGGGAAAAGCGGTCGTAAATATCCATGTCGGCGTAGGCGACGAACATTTCTCCGTCCGGGTCGAGCAAAGCGGTGTACGTTCCGGTCTTCTCGCCGGGCAGCGTCTGGGCGAGCGCGGTGTTGACTCCGGCGGCTGCCGTTTCCTTCAGCACCCATTGTCCGGCCTGGTCGTCCCCGACTACGGTCAGCAGGGAGACGGAGCAGCTTAAGCGAGCCAGGTTTTCCGCAATATTGCGGGCGACGCCTCCGCAGGACGTCGCGACGCTGGCCGGGTTGGACGAGCCTGCGCGAATACGCTGCCTGGCGGTCGCCTTGCTGTCCAGGTTGGCTCCTCCGATGCACAGCACGGAGTTGTCCTCGGCGGTCACGTAGGCGCGGCCGCGAATGACGCCCCGCTTGGTCAGCGAGGCGATGTAGCCGGCGACCGCGGATCTGGAGATGCCGATGCTGGCGGCGATATCGTTCTGCGATATAAAAGGATTGTGGCGGATCAGGTCCATAATTTGGCGCTCGCGGTCCATAGTCCGATCCTCCTTTACTTATAATTAAAACGTAAGCAAATTCATCATACACCCGTATTAAACAATTGTCTATAAAACAAACTTTTGTCCTAAGGTAGACGAGGACGAGAAATGAGGAGCATACTGTGACGAGATCGGCAACAGGAACCACAACGGGAACAATTCCAACAGCGCTTGCTCATGCGGCGAAGAAATACGCAAGCTTACCCGAAGGAACGTCGCTTCCTTCCGAAGTGCTGGCGGACATTTACGAGGCCAAGCTGTTCAAGCTGTTCGTGCCGGTGGAGCTGAACGGCTTGATGCTGCCGCTGCCGGAGGCGCTGCGGGTCTTCGCCGAGGCTTCCGAGATGGACGGAAGCTTCGGATGGCTGGTGACGATCGGGTCGGGCGGCGGATTTTTCTCGGCGACGCTGCCTCCGGAGGAGGCGCGGAAGCTGTTCGCCCCGGCCAACGCGGTTGTGGCCGGCAGCGGGCTTCCGAGCGGTGTCGCCCATCCGGTCGAGGGCGGCTACCGGGTGAGAGGCCAGTGGAAGTATTGCAGCGGCTCGACGTTTGCCAGCCTGTATACGGCGAACTGCCGCATCGATAGGGGCTCGGAGACGGAGATACGCTCGTTCGCGTTTCTGCCCGATCAGGTTCGCATCGTTCGCGATTGGAACTCGTTCGGCTTGAAGGGCACGGACAGTCATTCGATGGCGGTGGACGATGCGTTCGTGCCCGAGGAGCGCACTTTCAGTATTATGAGCCAGCCGAATTACGACGATCCCATTTTCCGCTACCCGTTTCAGCCGTTCGCTCAGACGTCTTTTGCTGCCGTGTGTTTGGGCATTTGCCGTCACTTTCTTACAGAGGCCGGTTTGTTCGTCGCATCCAAGCGGGGCGAATGGGAGGGGGCCAAGCCGGGACGCGCCGAAGAGACGGATCACGCGATCGCTAGGCAGGAGGCGAAGTTGGAGGCGGAAGCAGCCAAGTTTTATGAGACGGTGGAACGGACATGGGCTGCGTTCATTGCCGCGGGAGAAATGAAGGAGTCGGATCAGGCCGAGGTCGGAGCGGTGTGCCGACAGCTGTCCGGGAGCGTATTAGCGTATGCGCATGCGATTTTCCCGCTGCTCGGCATGGCGGTGCTGATGGAGGATCACCCGATCAACCGGATTTGGCGCGATCTCCATACGGTCACGCAGCATGCCGCGATTGCGCCTAAGCCGGAGTTGGTCTGACCGGAACGGGGAGAACCAAGCAAGTGAACAGAGGCTAAAAGGAAATGCCAAACAACAATCTCGGGAGGGATGAATATGGAGGCCTTCAAAGCTCTGGTCGTGGATTGTAAAGAAGACGGCAATTGCCGATGCGAGGTGAGCGAGCTGGAGATGGGGCAGCTTCCGCCTGGGGAGCTGCTCGTGCGCGTGGCTTATTCCAGCTTGAACTACAAGGATGCGCTGGCCGCTTCCCCGAACGGCGGCATCGTGAAAGCCTATCCGTTCGTTCCCGGCATCGATCTGGCCGGAACCGTCGTCTCCAGCGAAGACAGCCGTTTCCGGGAAGGGGATGCGATCGTGGCGACTGGCTACGAGCTGGGCGTCAGCCATTTTGGCGGATACGCCGAGTATGCGCGCATTCCGGCCGACTGGGCGATCCCGCTTCCGCGCGGTTTAACGCTCAAGGAGGCGATGACCTACGGAACGGCGGGCTTTACGGCGGCGTTGTCGGTGCAGGCCTTGCGGGACAACGGAGTCGTTCCCGAAGACGGACCGGTGCTGGTGACCGGAGCGACCGGCGGCGTAGGCAGCGTCGCAGTGGCGATTCTGGCCAAGCTCGGATACGAGGTGACGGCCGGCACGGGCAAGCCGGAGGCGAAGGAGGAGCTTCTCGAACTCGGAGCGCGCAGCGTGATCGACAGGAACGAGCTTATGCCGGCGACTCCCCGCCCCTTGGACAAGCAGCGCTGGGCCGGCGCTGTCGATTGCGTCGGCGGCAAGCCGCTCGCCGCCGTGCTGGCCGGCGTCAAATACGGGGGGACGGTCGCCGCCAGCGGGCTGACGGGGGGAACCGACCTGCCGACGACGGTTTTTCCATTTATTCTTCGCGGCGTCCGGCTGATCGGCATCGACTCCGTCTTCGTCCCGATGCCGGCCAGGCGAAAGGTATGGGAGCTGCTGACGACCGAATACCGGCCGGACAAGCTGCAGGAGCTGTCGTCGGAAATTTCGCTGGATGACGTTCCGACGGCGATGTCGGCTATGCTGGCCGGCCGCTCCAAAGGTCGGATCGTGGTGAAGCTATAGCTTCTCGATCTCGACTCGCGTGGAGAAGAAAGTCGCCCCGCCGCCCATGTCGGCCAGCCGCTGCGAAGTCAGGGCGTTGACGGCCTGAACGCCTTCGTTGCCGTGCTCCCACCATAAGCCCTGCGTGACGAGCACGCCCTGCAGTACATTGCCCGCGACTTTGGCCTTCAACCGAACCTCGCCGCGCCCGTTCCACATCCGCACGGCGTCTCCGTGCGAGATGCCGCGGGCGGCGGCGTCATCGGCGTGCATATCGACGACAGGCTCCTTCTCCAGCTTCTTTAGCCGGCTCTGATTGCCGAACGTGGAGTTGATGAAGCTATGATTCGGTCCGGTAACGAGCAGCAGCGGATAATCCTCCGGCTCCCGCAGCGGGGCGTATTCCGGCGCGGGCGGCAACCCGGCTCGCTGCATCCGCTCGGAGCTCAGCTCGATTTTGCCGGAAGGCGTAGGAAGCTTGCCGGGCGCGAGCGACGGCCGATCGAGCTTCATTTTCACGGATCCTTCCTTCTGCAGCTCCTCGTACGTCAAATTGTCCAAGAACGGGCTGTCGTAAGCCAAAGCCTCGCGTATCATCTGCTCCTCGGTAATATCAAACGTCTCCGGCTCGAATCCCATCCGCAATCCCAACTCCTTGAACAGCGTGAAATTGGATTTGCATTCGCCCATCGGCTCCATAATCGGCTCGTGAAGCTGCAAATACAAATGCCAATAGGACGAGTACAGATCCAGGTTCTCAAAATGGCTCGTCGCGGGCAGCACGATATCGGCGTATTTGCACGTATCGGTCAGGAACAGGTCGTGCGTCACGGTAAACAGATCCTCGCGCAGCAGCCCTTGCCGAACCCGATTCTGATCGGGCGCGACGACTGCGGGATTGCTATTGTAGACGAACAGGACGTCGACGGACGGCTTCGCCTCCAGCAGCGCCTCTCCCAACCGGTTCATATTGATCGTACGAACGCTGCGGTCGGGCAGCAGGTCCGGCCGTTCCAGCGCATGGTCGTTCACCGCCGAATAGTGACTGTTGCCCTTGATCGCTCCGCCTCCGGGAATGCCCCATTGGCCGACAAGCGCGGGCAGGCAGGCGATCGTGCGGATCGCCATGCCGCCGTTGTCGTGGTGCTGGAGGCCGTTGCCGATGCGAATGAACGACGGCGTCGTCCCCGCATATTCGAGGGCGAGTCTGACGATCGTATCCGCCGGCACGCCGGTAATGTCGGCTACCCGCTCCGGCGGATACTTTGCCGCCTGAGCCGCAAGCTCCTCGAAGCCTGTCGTATGCTTCGCAATAAACCGTTCATCCGTCAGTTTCTCCTTGATCAGCACATGCATCAGGCCGAGAGCGAGCGCCGTATCGGTCCCCGGGAGAATGCCCACGAATTCGTCGGCCCAAGCCGAGGTGCGATTGCGGTGCACGTCGATATGGACGATTTTCGCTCCGCGCTTGCGGGCTTCGGTCAAATACATCACCTGGTGCATATTGGTGGACACAAGATTGCAGCCCCAGATCAAGGCATACTTCGTATGAACCGTCGTCTCGGGATCGGTGCCCGCCGACGCGCCCATCGTGTAGCCGTAGCCAGCGGAGCCGGCCGCGTTGCAGATCGTCCGCTTCAGCCGGCTTGCTCCAAGCCGGTGGAAGAAGCGGCGATCCATCCCTTCCGCGTTCAGAATGCCCATATTGCCGTAAAAGCTGTAGGGCAAAATCGTTTCCGCTCCTTTGCGGGCGATGGCGGTCTTCAGCTTGGAGACGATCTCGTCGTAGGCTTCGTCCCAACCGATGCGCTCGAATTCGAGCGTCCCCTTGGGGCCTGTTCGGCGAAGGGGGTAGAGGATGCGGTCGGGATGGTATACGCGCTCGCGCAGATGCCGGACTTTGTTGCAGATCGCGCCTTGCGTGACGGGGTGGTCCGGATTCCCGTCTATAGATACGATAACGTTGTTTTCCATGGTGACGTGCAGACTGCACGTATCGGGACAGTCGAATGGACAAACCGAGCGAACGACTTTGCGCTCCGAGCTCTCTGTTGCGGACATCTGGTCTCAACTCCGTTTCCTAATTGCAGTATAGCTTAAGGTGCGTTTTGCGGGAATGGGGCAAGAGGGTGGCGGCGTTTTTCGGCGGGGAATGCGGGGTAAATCAGGTTAGGGCTGGCAACAATACGAACGAAAGGAGGCAGGAAGAGAATGGAGGAGCTTGAGGGAAAGGTCGCAATCGTGACGGGCGGAGGCTCGGGCATCGGAAAAGGAGCGGCGCTGAAGCTGGCGGAGCACGGAGCCAAAATTGCCGTCGTCGACCGGGATTGGCAACGGGCGGAGGGGGCGAGGGACGAGATTGAAAGGAGGGGAGGAGAGGCGTTGGCGATGGAAGCGGACGTCGCTTCGGAAGCGGCCGTCCGGTCGGCGATCGAGCAGACGGTATCGCGCTGGGGGCGATTGGACATCGTTTTCGCCAATGCGGGCATTAACGGAACGTGGACGCCGATTGAGCATTTGACCGAAGCGGATTGGGACAGGACGATGAATATCAACCTGAAGGGAACCTTTTTGACGCTGAAGCACGCCATTCCGCATTTGAAACGGCAAGGGGGCGGAAGCGTTATTTTTACAAGCTCGGTCAACGGCAACCGGATTTTCTCCAACATCGGGGCGAGCGCCTACAGCACGAGCAAAGCGGGACAGACCGCGCTGATGCAGATGGCCGCGCTGGAGCTGGCGGAGCATCGCATTCGGGTGAACGCGATCTGTCCGGGAGCCATTCGCACGAATATCGGAGAAAATACGAACCGGACGCCCGAGGCCGAAGCGGCGCAAATCCCGGTGGAGTTTCCGGAGGGGTCGAACCCGCTGGCGCATGGTCCGGGCACTCCGGAGCAGGTGGCCGAGCTGGTGCTGTTTCTCGCTTCCCCCCGTTCTTCGCTGATTACGGGCACGAAAGTTTATATCGACGGGGCCGAATCTTTGCTTATAGGATGATTGAAGTTTGGACATACTAAGCTCTGACAGAAGAATAAAGTTGCTTTTTGAATGGGAACCTGTTATAGTGAGGACTATCGAAATCGTGACCTGAATTCACAGAATGGAAGGGTTATCATTTTGAAGTTAACCCTGCCGTTTTGTGAATTTTTTATTCGTATGAATAAAAAAGTTCATGAGGCAATCGTATGGTTTGGAGGTGAAATACATGCAAGAGGGTACAGTTAAATGGTTTAACGCAGACAAAGGCTTCGGATTTATCGAGGTTGAAGGCGGCAACGACGTATTCGTTCACTTCAGCGCGATCACGGGCGAAGGCTTCAAGACTTTGGACGAAGGCCAACGCGTTCAGTTCAACGTTGTTCAAGGCAACCGTGGACCGCAAGCGGAAAACGTAGTTAAACTGTAAGTTTAACGCGCCGAAGAGGCTCCCGACTTATGTCGGGGGTCTCTTTTTTTTGTGCCGGGAGGCGGCGCATCGCTTGCAGCTTATGCCGCGCGTCCGGGAGCGGGTAGGGCGGATAAGCCCGCATGGCGAGCTTATGCCGCGCGTCCGGGAGCGGGGAGGGCAGATAAGCCCGCAAGGCGAGCTTATGCCGCGCTTCCGGGAGCGGAGAGGGCAGATAAGCCCGCAGGGCGAGCTTATGCGGCGCCTCCGGGAGCGTGGAGGGCGGATAAGCCCGCATGGCGAGCTTATGCCGCGCACCCGGGAGCGGAGAGGGCAGATAAGCCCGCAAGGCGAGCTTATGCCGCGCACCCGGGAGCGGAGAGGGCAGATAAGCCCGCAAGGCGAGCTTATGCCGCGCCCCCGGGAGCGGGGAGGGCGGATAAGCCCGCAGGGCGAGCTTATGCCGGGCCTCCGGGAGCGTGGAGGGCGGATAATCCCGCATGGCGAGCTTATGCCGCGCGTCCGGGAGCGGGGAGGGCGGATAAGCCCGCAGGGCGAGCTTATGCCGCGCCTTCGGGGGCGGGGTGAGCTAATAAGCCCGCAGGGCGAGCTTATGCGGCGCCTTCGGGGGCGCGGGGTGCAGATAAGCCCGCAGGGCGAGCTTATGCCGCGCGTCCAGGAGCGGGAAGGGCGGATAAGCCCGCAAGGCGAGCTTGTGCCCCGCTCCAGGGAGCGGGGAGGGCGGATAATCCCGCAGGGTGAGCTTATGCCGCGCGTCCAGGAGCGGGGAGGGCAGATAAGCCCGCAGGGCGAGCTTATGCCGCGCGTCCGGGGGGCGGGGAGGGCGGATAAGCCCGCATGGCGAGCTTATGTCGCGCGTCCGGGAGCGGGGAGGGCGGATAAGCCCGCAGGGCGAGCTTATGCCGCGCGTCCAGGAGCGGGTAGGGCGGATAAGCCCGCAGGGCGAGCTTATGCCGCGTCCCCGGGAGCGGGGAGGGCGGATAAGCCCGCAAGGCGAGCTTATGCCGCGCGTCCGGGGGCGCGGGGTGCAGATAAGCCCGCAAGGCGAGCTTATGCCGCGCCCCCAAGCCCGCAGGGCGCCCCTATCTCAAGGCGGGCTTCCCGCCTTGCATAAAAAAGCATGTATCTTCCGAAGGCAAGCGCCTATCGGAAAATACATGCTTTTCTTTTCAATAAGGGATGTCAATCGCCTTGCAGTTGTCCAGCCCCCTTGGTCTCCTTGCTCTTGAAGCACTCGGCTAGCTCTTCTTAGTAATGGAGAAAATGACCGTTTTGCCCGCCAGATCGACGAGAACGTCCACCTTGTCGTCTCCGATCACGAGCTGCTGCGAGGCCACCTTGCCGCCGGAGGCGATTTTGTCGCAGATGTCGTTGAAGCGGTCGCGGAACGTCGCCGAATTGTAGCCGAACAAGTAGTTGGCGAACGCTTCGATCGCCTCCTGGTTGCGCGCCAAGGCGCCTTCGCGGAGCCGGATCGTGATGCCGTACGTATTGTATTGCGGGTCCAGCCACAGCGCCGTCTCTTCCAGCATTTTGTCTGCGTTACCGGAGGCCAGAACCGCGTCTTTCTCCTTCTGGTCCTTAAACAGTCTGAGCCGCGTATCCAGCAAGTCGTGGTTGGAGCCGCGCAGCTCTCCCGCGAGCTTAAGCACGTCGTAAGCGTCGCGCATTCTCCGATCCGGGAACACGATGACGCGCGTGCCGCCGCCGACGGTCGGGACGGACAGCTGAAGATCGCTGTTCTCGGAAGATTGGACGGCGATGCGGTTTTTCTTGTCCGTCAGCCGGTTCAGCAGCACGAGAGACTGCGCCCTGGTCACTGTATCCCCGACGCCGAAATACCCGTTCGGGTATCCCTGCATAATGCCTTTTACCAGCGCCTCCGCTATAAATTTCTGCTCGCGCTCCGATGCGCTCATCAGATCCCCGTAAGCCCCGGCAAGCTGCCGGCTGAACTGAGAGTCCTCCAGAAATTCGGTTTCCTGAAGCGTGTAATAGATCACTTCGGCTACGTTCTCGCGGGCCATGTCGTTCTGGAAGTCGCTGTAGCGGCTCCGGTTCAGGAAATGCAAATCGCTGGCGACATCGATAAAGGGCTTCGCCCAGTATCCGGTCGTCGCCGGCTTGAAGTCGAAGTAGCGATAGTCCTGCTTGACGATCGTCTGGTTTTCCGCGCTGAGGCTTTGCAGAAACGATGCATTCCAGCTCCGCTCGCCGTTCTGATGCAGGTCGGTATAGGAGAGGACGAGCATTTTGATGAATTGGTCGACCTTTACGGGGGCGTCGGGCCGGAACGTTCCGTCCGGGTATCCGTCCAATATGCCTCTGGACACCATTTCGACAATCGTTTCCTCGGCCCAATGTCCCTTAATGTCGGTGAAGGGACTTTTGGAAGCGCTTTGCGCATAGGCCGAACTCCCCGTGCTGATTAGTGCGATTAGAATAGCGAAAAATGTAAAGCGACGCATGAAGATCCTCCTGTTTCTCATTTGCCGTCAGGCATCCTAAATAAGCTAACCATAATCGGGAAGGGCTTGAAAACAGCCGCGGAGCCTAAAGTGCATAAGAGGGCTGCGGTCTTTAGTTGCGTTTTTACATAGGTCTTGAGAGGTGCAGGCGCCGTCGCGGCAAGGTCGAATTGTGACGAAGGGAGCGGATTTGGGTACTAAGTAGTTGGAAGGCTGTCGACCGCTCGGACTGTAAGCCTTGCTGCGCATCCGGCCAAACTTTAGAATACGCTTTCGCGAATGTAACTTTTTGGGTCGTTTTTCCGTCTATACTCGATACAGCAGTTCCGGGCGGACGGACAGAAACGGGGGCGTGCGGCCTCCGACGACATCTTAATGTTGTCAACCGAGGGGGAAGGAGTATAATAAGGGGGCTGATAAGAAAGGATGGAAAGATTTGTTTGCTCTCTTTAAAAAAATAAAACCGCTTAACGCGGTCGTATGGACTCAATTTCTAAGCGCATTCGCGGACAATTTGAATTTCTTCCTGATCGTAGGTATGGTAAAGCGCGAAGGCGCGGCCGATCCGGACGGCATGGTCACTTACATTCAAATGGCGTTTCTCGTCGCCTACGTCGTGCTTGCGCCCATCGTCGGGGCGTTCGCGGACAAGAAGGCGAAATCGCACGTGCTTCTGCTCGGCAACCTATTGAAGGCGACCGGAATTACCCTGCTGTTGATGGGGCTGCCTCCGGCGCTTTGTTACTTCTTCGTAGGCGTGGGCGCAGTCGTGTATTCGCCGGGCAAATACGGAATATTGTCGGAGCTGACCAAGTCGGAAAGGGAGCTGCTGAGGGCCAACGCCCAAGTGGAAGGCTCGACCATTCTCGCCATTCTGCTCGGCACCGTTGCGGGAGGCTTCCTGGCCGCCCGGTCCGACCTGCCGGCGATTCTCGTCTGCTTATCCATCTATTTGCTTTCGCTGGCCATGACTTTCCTGGTGCCGCCCAAGGCGGGCAACCCAGACATTCGCTACCGGGAGGCCTCCGGACAATTTTTCCGCGATACGATCAAGCTGTTCCGCAGCAGCCGAAGCCGGTTCTCGCTGATCGGCACGGGAGCGTTCTGGCTGACGGCGTCCGTGCTGAGAATCGCACTGATCGCATGGCTGCCGCTGAATCTCGGCATCGCGGATACCGACCAACAATCGATGATCATCGGCGTTACGGCGCTCGGGGTCGTGGTCAGCGCGTGGCTGACGCCGCGGCTCGTTCCCGAGGGCAGACTGTATCGCGGATATTTCTACGGCATTGCGATGGTCGGCGCCGTCATGGCCGCGAATTTCACTAACGAGCTCTGGCTGACGGTGACGCTCCTGTTCATCACCGGCGTTATGGGCGGCATTTTCCTGATTCCGCTGAACACGATGCTGCAGGAAGAGGGCAAAGCCCTCGTCGGCCCGGGCAGAACGATCGCCGTTCAGAACTTCGTGGAGAACGCGCTCACGGTCGTGGGGCTGTTCCTGTACTTAACGCTCAGGCAGCTGGAGGTGCCCGTCAATCATTCGGTCGTCGGCATCGGCGCGGTGCTGACGCTGTTCTTCATCTACCTGGCTTTCCAATTCGGGCGAATTCGGGAGAGCTATGCGCTTATTCGCGCAAAGCGATGACGTGAACGAGCGAGGAATCGGCCGTAATCTTGATGATCGCATGGCCCGAATCGTACTCCGCCGTGCCCGATCCGACTTCCGCGGACGGCTCCGAGCCGAGCAGATAGAACAGATCGTCGGCAAGCGTGCGAACGCATACTTCCCGCTCGCCCTCCGTCAATTCGCGCCAGTCGGCCTCCTCCATTTCGAACGCTTCGTAAAATTGCGGAACGGTTGCGAGCGCACGGGACAAATCGTCCAGAATATGATCATAGGATCTTGTATAGGAAATCGCCATAGGGAGCGCCCCTTTCGAAGTTTATGCTTGCATTATACGCGAAGCGAATTTCTTTAGCCAACCTTTAGGTAATCTTCCTTCATGTAAGACTTTAACGCCCAGTTAACAATATTGTATAATGAGTAGGGTTCGGGGGTGAACGGAAATGGAAGCTTCCAAATGGAGAGGCTGGCTGTCCAAGCCATTCGTCTTTTTCTCTCTCATTATGGTGCTCAAAATTCTTCTGGCTCGGCTCGTCGTATTCGACGGAGCTTCGATCTGGCTGCAGCTCGCGACGGGAATCCCTTCCGTATGGGTGCTGTTTTGCTTGATCGAGTGGTTTGCGCCGAAGCGGAAGCTGGGCGTCTACTTGACGGTGAACATTTTCGTCACGTCGATCTACTTCGCCGTTATTATGTATTACAAATACTTCGGCGTTATCGTGACCTATCACGCTCTTCAGCAAGTCAATCAGGTAACGGAAGTGAAGGGAAGCGTCTTTTCCTTGATGCACCCTTACTTCCTGTTCATTTATACCGATATTGTCGTGTTTCTGCTGCTGTACGCGAACCGCAGGTTCAGAGGCTGGGCCAAATCCTTGGCGGTCAGGGAGAGCGGCGCGCTGGTCTCCGCGGTATTCGCCGTCTCGCTGATCGGCAGCGTCTCGACGGTATGGACGCACAGCGACAGCATCAACGAGTTGAAGCAGGCCGAGAACATGGGCATTCTGAATTACGAGGCTTATGCGGTCATCGCCAGCGCCACGCAGGAGATCGAGGCTCCCGACAAGGTGACGGAGGAGACGATCGCCGCGTTGAAAGGCATCGGCGAGCCTGCAACGCCGCTCTACTGGGGAGCGGCAAAAGGGAAAAACGTAATCGTGCTTCAGCTGGAGGCGTTCCAAAATTTCCTGATCGACCGCACCATCGACGGCAAAGAAATTACGCCGGTCATGAACAAGCTGGCCAAGGACAATTTCTATTTTCCGCACTTCTACCAGCAGGTCGGTCAAGGCAATACGTCGGATGCGGAATTCGTCGTCAACACCTCCTTCTATATCCCCCAATACGGGGCGGCTGCCCAGGAGTACGGCAGCCTGGATTTGCCCAGCATGCCTAAGAAGCTTGCGGAGCACGGCTATCAGACGGCCACGTTCCATACGAACGACGTGCAATTCTGGAATCGCAAGGAGCTGTACAAGGGGCTCGGATTCCAGCGCTATTACGACGCCGAGTTTTTCGGCGACGACGACATCGTGTTTTTCGGTCCTTCGGACGAAGTGCTGTACGAGAAGACGACCGACGAGCTGCTCGAGATGAGCCGGACGGGCAAGCCTTTTTATGCGCAGGTCATCTCCATGTCTTCTCACCACCCGTTCAACATTCCGGAGCGCAAAGTCCGCTTCGAGCTTCCGGAGCGATATCGCGACACGCTTGTCGGCCATTACATTCAAGCTCAGAATTATACGGATTACGCCCTGGGTCAATTCATCGACGGACTGAAGCGAAACGGGCTCTGGGATAATACGGTGCTGGTCGTTTACGGAGACCATCTCGGGCTGCCGATCTACTCGCTTACCGATCATGAGAAAAAACTAATGAAGGAAATTTACGGGCGCGAATATCAATTTTCCGAGATGCTGAATATTCCGCTGATTATCGCGTCCCCTGAAACGACGGAGCCGAAGACGTTCCCGCAGACGGGCGGACAAGTGGACGTCTTTCCGACGCTGGCGAACCTTCTCGGCGTTTCGCTTAAAGGACATATTCATTTCGGTCAAGATTTGCTGAACAACACCGATAACGTGCTGCCGCAAAGATATTATTTACCTTCGGGATCGTTCGTAAACGGCAAGGGCATTTTCGTTCCGGGAATCGGCTACGAGGACGGAGTCAGCTATCCGTTCGACGGCGCCGAACCGACCGGAACCGATTCTACGCAAGAGGAATACGCTCGAGCGTTGGAGCTTTTGCGGCTTTCCAACAGCTATGTCAGTCACTTGCCAAAGCATGAATAAACGGTTGGCGCGATAGAGATAAAATGGGGGGTTAGTGCGTGAACCTTAAAAAGATTAATTGGAAAAAGTACTCGCCGTTGCTGCTGATGCTGATGTTTCCCGTTCTGGGCTGGATGTACGCGTTAACGAACAACATCGAAAACCAGGAAGTATACAGTTTGGCGATGGCAGTGGACGAGGCGATTCCGTTCGTCAAATGGTTCGCGCTGCCATATTCGGTTTGGATTTTCTACATCTATGTTTGCCTAGTCTATTTCTTCATGAAGGACATTAACGTATACTACCGCAATCTGATGACTTACGCGATCTGCGCGCTGCTGTGCTATTTGATCTATTCGGTATTTCAAACGACGGTTGCTCGTCCTCCCGTTATCGGAGACGACCCGTTCTCTTGGCTGATGCGCTACATTTACAACCGGGACCAGCCCTATAACTGCTTCCCGAGCATTCACTGCTTCTCCAGCTACATGGTCATGAGGGCGATCTGGACGAGCTCGTTCCGCAACAAATGGAATATGACGCTTATTACCGGGATGTCCAGTCTTATCATTATGTCCACCTTATTCGTGAAACAACACGTCGTAATGGACGTGCTGGGCGCGATCTTCCTGGTTGAAGTGGTGACGGCGGCCATTATCCTGGTCGAGCGGAGAGCGAAGCTGGCGCGCGAGCGTCAGAAGGGAACCTTCGGGGCGTAAACTAAAAAGGGGCTGTCCCCTAAGCAAAGTTGTTTGAAACGATCGATAGACAAAAAAAGGGGTATGTATCTCCCGTAGACATACGCTCCTGAAACGACCTCGTAACGGGTTTGCCCATTCAGGTTCAGGAGCGTATAGCAGCGGAGGGAGATACATACCCTTTAACTATTAGTGTAGATCATCTTTAAGAACAACATGAAGCGCTTATGGGGCAGCCCCTTGTGCATGGAACGAACGCTAAGCCTGTCTCCGGACGGACGACGATTGCGCCGCAAGATGGCATAGCTTGCGATAATGCTCTTTAATCTGCTCGCGGGTGTAGCCCCGCTCCTTCTTGATCTGAAAGTAGCCTACCGGGGACATCGAGCAAATGACCGCATGCGCCGCAAGGTCGGCATCGAACTCCGTCATCGCTTCATCGGCGGCAATCTCGGATAGAAGCTCCGCAATCTTCTCCCGCGAGAACCGATACATCGGCGAGTGAAAGAAATTGCCCCGGTCGTCGGCGCAATTCATCTTCGCTTCGGTCTCGAGGAGCAGCTCCGCTTTGTCTTCAATCGCGTCGATCCAGTAGCCCACAATGCCCCACAGCCGTTCCCAGGCCGGGGCCTCGCGGTTATTTTCCAAATAGCGTTCGATCTCGTTCATCAGCCTGTTGCCGTATTCATGCAGCATATCGAGACACAGATCGCCCTTATGGGCATATTTCCGATAGAGGGTCGCTTGTCCGATCCCGGCCGTCTTGGCGATCTGATGCATGCTGACGGGCTGTACGCCATATTCGCTGAACAGGTCATGAGCGGTCTGAAGAATAAGCTGACGATTCTCGACCGCGTCTCTGCGTTCTCTGCGTTCCTGTCGAACGGACACGATACGTCACCTCGCAATTATCCGTCAAATAAAGTTCGCTTGCCACATGTTGACATCCGGACAATTGTCCGGTAACATCGAGTTGAAGCGGACAATTGTCCGCTTAAAACGCGGGTTTTCATTGCAGCGTCCGCATGACTCTATTGTACCGTTGCGTTCCGCGACGGTCAATGGACAGAGAGATCGCGCAAGGAAAGCCTCTCCATTCGGATAGGAGGTTTTATATGTCATCCCCTAAAGGGCAGGCAACAGAGGATAACGCCATCTCGATGCGCAGTATTCTCGGACCGCTTGTTGCCATTATTATCGGAATTTTCATGGTTATTTTGGACGGAACGGCCGTTAACGTCGCGCTGCCCAAGCTTCAAGCCGAGTTTAACTTGCCGAACCTTACGCTAGTGCAGTGGACGGTCATCGGTTACGCGCTTGCGCAGGCGGCCGTCATTCCGCTCGCGGGCTGGCTGTCGGATCGCTTCGGCGCGAAGCGGGTGTTCCTGATCTCGATCGGACTGTTCACGATCGGCTCGCTGCTGTGCGCGCTGGCGACAAGCGTGGAGCTGCTGATTGCGTTCCGGATCATGCAGGGAATCGGCGGAGGCGTAGTCGTGCCGATCTCGATGGCGTTCGTGTACCGCCTCGCTCCTCCAAGCAAAGTCGGGGCGGTAATGGGCATGATGGGCGTTCCGATCCTGCTCGCTCCCGCGCTCGGTCCCGTACTTGCGGGCTGGTTCGTGGAGTACTATAGCTGGGATTGGATCTTCCTGATCAACCTGCCGATCGGCGTGCTCGGAATTTTGCTCGGCATTCGTACGCTGCCGAATATCGGACGCCAATCGGTCGCATCGCTCGACCGGCTCGGCATGATCCTCGGCCCGCTCGCCTTCGCGGCGCTCGTCTATGGGGTATCCGAAGGCGGCATCGATCCGGCTACCGGGCAATCCACCTGGACGGAGCTTCCGACCGTAATCGGAATCGGCGTCGGCGCAGTCGCGCTCGTTCTGTTTATCGTTGCCGAGCTGCGCAAGCAGAACCCGTTGCTGGAGCTTCGCGTTTTCCGCTCCGGCAGCTTCACGAAAGGCATCATTGTGCAATGGGTGTCGCAGATCGCGCTGTTCGGAACGCTGTTCCTGGTGCCGCTGTTCCTGCAGCAGGCCAAAGGATATTCCCCGATGGAAGCCGGTCTGATGATGCTGCCGCAGGCGCTCGCTTCCGGGCTGTTCATGCCGATCGGCGGCAAGCTGTTCGACCGTTTCGGCGCCCGCCCGCTTGTGATTATCGGCATGGCGCTTACGACATTCGCGGCTTTCCTGCTGTCCAACATCTCGGCGGACGACGGCAAGCTGGCGATTATGCTTCCGCTTGGCTTGCTAGGCGCGGGAATGGGGATGTTCATGATGCCGCTTAATACGCATCTGATCCAATCCGCTCCGCTGAACCTTGTCGGCCGCGTAACGTCTTTGACGAATGCGGCGCAGCAGGTCATGATGTCGTTCGCGGTCGCCGTACTCACGACAATCTCGACGACGAGAATGCAGGACCTGATGGTAGAGCAGCAGAAGCCGGCTCCGGATCTGCCGATCTTCGCCGACGCCTTCGGGCACACGTTCTTCATTCTTATTTTCGTTGCCGTATCCGGCGCGGCTCTGGGCCTGCTGCTGCGCAAGCCGAAACGGCAGGAAGGCCAATCCGCAGAGAACGCGGAAGCCCCGATTATCGTCGGACACTAATACAATAGATCAGAATGGAAAAAGACGGCGAATTCGCCGTCTTTTATAATATTGAAGCGCAACCGCGCGACATTCTGATTCACATTCACGAAAACAACGATAGCCCTACCTCTCTATCATTCTTGCGGTTCCTTGACCGCGCCAGTGAGAATCCGTGTTTCCTTCCAGCAGCCGTCTTAACATAAAGATGAAATAAAGGAATGTGTGTGTGGGTAAACGGAGGAATATTCCCAGTACGCAGAAAATCAGAGGGTTACAACTTCTATAAATATGTATTATATTATAATAGTTAGCATATGTCAAATTAAGCTGGCGAGCAGCTTAGGGGCGATCCCGTAAGGAGAATGCGATCGATGATCAACTACGCGCACGTGAAATGGTTTACCGACATCGCTCCGGTCAAGGAAACGTTAGACCATGTCCTGTCTCCCGTGTTTGCGGGGACGGCGCTGGCGGTGGCTCTGCTGCTGGCTGCGCTAACGCAGCTGCTGCCTTCGATTATGAAAATTTCCGTGCTTGGCAAGCTGGATCGAGGGGCCGAGAAGCTGAGGCCCTGGTCCTTCGCGATTCTGCAGTACGGTACGGCGGCAGCGCTGCTGTGGGCGCTTCTGGAGGGAGGCTTGTTCGCTCCCGAATTCGCATCTCCGGAAGGGATTGTGGAGGCAGCGGCCTGGGCGACGATAGCGCTTCTGCTGATTCCGCACCATCTTCCCGGTAAGCTTGCTTCGGCCATTCTGATCGGGCTGTACGTCTATTACGTGGCCGAGTATGGCTTGTTCCATATGCTCGATTACGGTTTCTATCTGGCGATCGCGGCCGCAATCGGGTTTTATCGCACGCCGCTGCAGAAGTGGTCTTTTCCGCTGCTCTATTTGGGAACGGGGTTGTCCTTGTGCTGGGTAGCGGTCGAGAAGTGGATATACCCGACGATGAGCTTGGACATTATCGCCAATCACCATGTGCCGACCTTCGGCTTCGCACCCGCGGTATTCGTCGTGCTGGCCGCCTTCGTCGAGTTTGTCGTCGGCTACTTGCTTGTCGTCGGCATTTTGAACCGGCTGCTGTCCATCGTGCTGACGCTGATCTTCATTATGACGACGATGCTGTTCGGCTATGTTGAAATCGTCGGCCACTTTATGATTCACATCGTGCTGGTGCTGTTTATTATTGAGGGGGTCAGCTTTTATAAGCCTCCCGTAGAGATGCATAAGACCAAGCTCGAAAGAATCGTGTTCGTGGCCCTGAATTTTTTGCTCGTGCTGGCGACGTTCGTGCTGTTGTATTACAGATTCGCTTAATCGCGGCTAGAAAGTAGAGAAGAGGTACCCTCGAGGATAGGATTTAACCCCTCGAGGGTACCTCTATTTCTGTTATGCTATAGAATAGCAGGCAATCTTAGGGGGAAAATCCTTCCCCATACATATACCTCTATCGGAGGGGAAAATGTGATGCGGAAGTTCATTTTTGGGAAGACCGGGGTGTTGCTGCTTATGCTTTCTTTGGCGGCTTGCGATACGCAGCTCGTATCCGAGCCGCCGAATTCAACCGAACCCCCGGAGCTGTCAGTCGTTCCGCCGTCGGTCGAGGGGAACCGAAGCGACGTGTACGAACTGGGGAAAGAGCCGCTTAACGTCTCCTTTTATGCCCATTACAGCTACTACAATATGCCGAAGTGGGGGGAAGATCCTTCCTCGAAATGGATTCTTGAGAACAAGAAAATCCATATCCAGCCGATCAGCACGGAAGGGAACAGTCCGCAGAAGCTGCAGAAGATGGTTGCCAGCAGGAAGCTGCCGGATTTGATTTGGGGTCAGCGAGACGTCGATCTGGATCGGCTTCGTCAAGCCGGTCTGCTCGTTCCATTGGACGATTACATCGAAAAATACCCGAATTTGCGGACATGGGCAAGCTCGAAAGTTTTGAATCTGCTGCGCTCCCCGGACGGAAAAATTTACTATTTTCCCAACTACTATACGGATCGGGCGTATGGCAATGCGGGGTATGTGGTCAATAAAAAAATTTACATGGAGCTCGGCTCGCCGAAGCTGGAAACGACGGACGACCTTTATCTGTATTTGCAGCGGGTGAAGGAGCGGTACCCGGACGTTGTGCCGTTCGAGACGGGGCTAGCCCTGGAGGGGCATGGCCTCGATCAGTTGTTCTCGGCTTTTAAGGAGGACAATTTCAGCTTTACCCGGTATTATGCGGTTGTGGACGTGGACAGCGACCGAATGACTTCGATCTACAAGGACGAAGGCTTCCGCGAATCCGTCAAGTTTGCCGCCAAGCTGATGAGAGAAGGTTTGATGACGCAGGACGCATTCACCCAGACAGAGGATCAGGTTGCCGAGAAGCTGATGAGCGGCCGCGCGGCGGTGTATGCCAGCGCCGATCCGGTGAAGTTTGCTATGCCGGCGCATACGGAGCTGTCCGCGAACGATCCCGACAACGGCTACTTCTTCATCGAACCGATCTACAATGCTGGACTGGATAAGAACAGAATCTATCCGGGAACGTACAATGTGCTCGGCTGGAACGTGGCTGCGATTACGACAAGCGCGGCGGATCCCGAGGCGATCTTCGCGATGCTGGACTGGATGACGGGCCCCGAGGGGTCGTCCGTTCAAATGTGGGGGCCTCCGGGGCCGGACGGATATTGGGACGGCTTTAAGGAGGACGGCGTTACGCCCAACTTTACGACCAAATACAGCGAAGACCCGGAAGGGCTCGCCAAAATTCAATCCGTATCCGGAGACATGATCTGGGTCGGCAACACGAAATTTCTCGACAAGACGAAGATCGAATTCGAGGAAGCGCTTCCGGAGGAAAAGCAGAATTGGGCCACCTACTGGCAGAAGAAGATTACATGGGATTCGCAGGGGGACGCCACGCCGTTTATCAACCTCCATCCGATGCCCGATACGAAGGAGGGGGACATTCATCGGAGGGTCAGGGAAATATGGCTGAAAGCCCGGGCCGATTCCGTATTCGCCATGTCGGACGGCGAAGTGGACAAAGTTCTCGACCATGCCCATGAGCAATCGATGGAAAGCGGATTTCAAATTTATCTCGACTATATTACGGACAAATGGCATGACAATTTGCGCAAGCTTGAAGGGGAGTAAGCGATATAGGTTGAACCAAAGAGGCAACGAAGAGATGGCCCGATGCAATGAAGAAAGGGAATGTGTATAGCTTGGCCGGATGACGAAAGATGAAAGGAGCCCGCTTATGTATCAAGTTCTGCTGGTGGACGATGAGGAGCTGGATCTCGAAGGCATGCAGAGGTTTATTCCTTGGGGCGAACTGGGAATGGAGGTGGCCGGAGCCGCCAACAACGCTTTGTCCGCCAAAGAGATCATCGACACCCGTCCGATCGATATTCTCGTAAGCGATGTCAATATGCCTTATATGTCGGGGCTGGAGCTGGCCAGATCGGCTCTGGAGACGTCGCCGGATCTTCGCGTTATTTTCGTCAGCGGCTACCAGGAATTTAGCTACGTGCAGCAAGCTTTGTCGTTAAAGGCGTACAATTACGTGCTGAAGCCGATGGAGGACGCCGAGCTGGTCGCAACCTTGAAGAAGGTGAAGCTGGATCTGGAGGAGGCGGGCAAACAGCGGGAGGTCGAGGAATCCTATCATCGAATGATTCCGATCGCCAAGAGCAACCTGCTCGTAAGCCTGCTCGAAGGGGATGTCGGGGGAGACGGCGGGGACTGGACGAAGCAACTGGCCGCATACGGGCTCGACAAGCTGGTCTGGCCTGCGCGCGTGGCCGTTATGGAGATGGATAAGCTGGCGTGGGAGTATGCGGGGTCTTCGAACCCCCAATTGGAAATGTCGCGGATTTTTCTGGAGCAGGTCAATTCCGCGCTCAAAGCTATGGGAAGCGCTCCCTATTGCAAGCTGAGCACGACCAGAATCGCGCTCGTACTGGAGGAGGACGGCTTCGACGAGACGATTCGCTCGGTGTATGAATCGATCGGAAGGCAGCTGCCGATATCCGTGACGACCGGCGCCGGCGAACCGGTCAACTCGCTGGCGGAGCTTCAAGCGTCGTATCGGCAGGCAGTTCAAGCCGTGGAAGGCAAAATGTTCCTGGGCAAAGGGACGGTCATCAAATACGAAGAAGTTCGGCGCGAGCCTGAGATGCTGGATGCCCGAACGTTGGATGCGCGTATGGAAGCGCTGTTCAAGGCGATGCAGGAGTACAACCTCGTTCGCATCTACGACGAATTCGAGAACCTGTTCCATTCGCTGTCCAGCCTGGGTTCCAGGTTCACGGTGCTCAACCTGTCCAACTATATCGTCTGGAATCTGGAGCAACGGCTCAGTCAAGCGAACGAGAATCTGTTCGAGCTGCTCGATATCGAGCTGCATAATTTGGACGTGCTGATGCATTTCGAAACCGTGAACGACATTCGCTCCTGGCTGATCCACCGCGTTTATGAAATATCGGAGAAGCTGCATCAGAAGAACAACTCCGCGAACGGCAAATTCATGCGCAGCGTCATCCAAATGATCAAGGAACGGATGAGCGAGAACATTACGTTGAAGGATTTCGCGAAGCATTTTCCGTTCTCGCCGAGTTATTTCGGCTTTCTGATCAAGGAGAAGTCCGGACAAACCTTTAACGAGCTGCTTGTGCAATTAAGAATGGAGCGGGCGTGCGAGCTGCTTAAGGAGCCGGGCATCAAGATCTACGAGGTGGCAGACCAGGTGGGCTATCGCTATCTGCCGTATTTCAGCAGACAATTCAAGGACAGATTCGGGATGACGCCTCTCGAATACCGCAAGCGGGAGCAATGATGGAGGTCGCCGCCGATGCGCAGTTCGAAGCCAAGAAGGAGACTCGGCTATATTCCGATCGGATACAAGCTGATGATCTCGTATATGATCTTTATTGTGATTCTCGTGTCGGTGAACGGGTACGTCTCCAATTCCATGTACGATTCGTCGATGCGCAAGCAGACCCGGATGAATCTTCAAGGGACGCTGCTGCAGATCAGGGACAACGTCGCCTACAAGACCGACGATCTGACCCGTATTTCTTCCCTCCTGTACGATGATTACAATCTCGTGGAATATTTGCGTCGTCCTGAGAGCGGCAAGGAGAACGATTACCGGATGCGGCAAATCATTATCCCGAAGCTGGAGAACGCAACCAAATCGATCGGTTTCAACCAACGCTTAAACATTTATCTGCATAATGAAACGGTAAACGAGGTTTACCCGAAACAGACGTATAACATTTATCATATGAAGCGGATTAAGGACAAGGCTTGGTATACCGATTTTCCGGATGAGAAGTACGGTTTGACGATGGTATGGATGCAAGTGGAGGAGGATGCGGAAGAAGAGGGAATCTCCCTGATTCGACGGCTCGTCGATACGTTGAATCCGTTGAAGGTGGAAGAGCTCGGGATGATGCGGTTTAGCGTACCCTTGAAGGAACTGTTCGAGAGCGTCGACTTCGAGAAGCTCGGGGAAGGCAGCGTGCTGACCGTCATAGACTCTTCGGGCAAGGTGATGTACGCCTCCGGCGAGTCTGAGGCGGGATCCGAAGTCGAGATGGAGGACAGTCGCTACATTGAGATTAAGGAGAAAATGCGGCAAGGCTGGACGATTGTCGCGCGCGTTCCGGTAACGATTATTGCTCAGGAAGCGAAGAAGGTCACCACGTTCATCATCGGCATTTGCGTGCTTTGCTTCTTCTTGTTCACGTTCGCCGGCGTGTTTATTTCTCGTTACTTCTCCAAGCGAATCACGAAGTTCGTATCGGTGCTGAATGCGTTCCGGGAAGGGGATTTGCACAAGCGAATCGCTTACCGGGGCAAGGACGAGTTTTCCCAGATCGCCACAGCCTTGAACGGCATGGGCGAAGACGTTGGGGCGCTGATCAACAAAGTATATTTGGCCCAGCTGCAGAAGAAGGAGGCGGAGCTGGAAATGCTGCAGATGCAGATCAATCCGCACTTCCTGTACAATACGCTGTCCTCGATCAACCGTCTGGCCAAGTTCGGAGAGAACGAGAAGCTGCAGAAGATGGTCGTCCAGCTCGGGAAATTTTATCGGCTGACGCTGAATTCCGGACGAACGCTGATCCCGATCTCTTCCGAGATCGAGCAGGCCAACGCCTATTTGGACATTCAGAAGGTCAAATACGGCGGGCGTCTGGAGGTGCTGTTCGACGTCGATGCGGCCGTGTGGCCTTACGAGACGATAAAAATTATTTTGCAGCCGTTCATCGAAAACGCGCTTAAGCACGCCTGGTCGGGAGATCGCATCCATATCCGCATCGCCGCGCGCAAGGAAGAGGATGAAATCCACTACCGGATCATCGACGACGGAATGGGGATGCCGGCTCGGAAGGTCGAGGAAATTCTCAATCCCGTCAGCGAGAGCGAGAGCGAAACCGGCTACGGAATCCGCAATATCGACCAGCGCATCAAGCTGCAATACGGCCCGGAATACGGCGTCTCTATCTTCAGCAGACGCGGCGTCGGCACGACGGTTCTGCTGCGCATTCCGGCCAAGCTACGCAAAATCCAGTCGAGAGGAACGGGCGGACTGAACGCCTCCTAGCCGAGTTGGCCGAATCCTCGATGGTGTCGAAAGGGCATGTTCCTTCTTTAGAGAGGGAGGGCATGCTCTTTCGCATTTTTACGGGGAACGGTGCCCTCGTCATCCCCACCTGAAAAAATGCAACCTTCAACGAAATTTGAAGCCTTATGCTTCCGGCCGGAACTGTTTATACTCGGGAAAGAAAGTGTTTACAAGTGCGAGCTCATAAAGGATGTGGCCTTATGGAAGCTAACGCGGAAGTTCAAGTCCCCCTGCGGAAGCCTGACAACAGAAGAAGGACGAGTCTGCTGCGGAAGTTTTACGGCCAGCGGTATTTGCAGGTTATGGCGCTGCTCGGCGTCGCCTGGATGCTCCTGTTCCATTACGCGCCGATGTACGGCATCGTGATTGCGTTCAAGGAGTATATCGGAATCGGTGAAATCAAGAATGCGCCCTGGGTCGGATGGGAGCATTTCAAGGCGATTTTCGAGGACGAGCTGATGATCAACGTTATCCGGAATACGCTTGGCATCAGCTTGCTGAAGCTGATCGTCGGCTTTCCCATTCCGATTGTGTTCGCGCTGTTTCTGAATGAGCTGCGGTCTTTGCGATTCAACCGGATCGTGCAGACGATTACGTATTTGCCGCACTTCCTGTCTTGGGTCATTCTCGGAGGCATTCTGATCTCGTGGCTGGCGGATGTCGGAGTCGTGAACGACGTGCTGATGGGGCTCGGCTTGGTCAAGGAGCCGATCTTCTATCTGAGCGAGCCGAAATATTTCTGGGGAATCGTCATCGCGTCGGATATATGGAAGGAGTTCGGCTGGTCGGCCATTATCTATATCGCGGCCATCGCAAGCATCTCGCCGGAGCTGTACGAGGCGGCCACGATCGACGGGGCCGGCAGGTTCCAGAGAATGCGGTACGTGACGCTTCCGAGCATTAAAGGCACGATTTCAATTCTGTTCATTTTGTCGGTCGGCAGCATACTGAACTCGAACTTCGATCAAATTCTCGTGTTGAAAAACCAGGTGAACGAAAGCATGAGCAGCGTTATCGACATCTACGTCTATGAGATCGGCATCAAGCAAGGGCGGTTCTCGTATTCTGCCGCGGTAGGGTTGGTCAAAGGCGTCATCGCTCTCTTCCTGCTGCTTCTTGCGAATTCCTTCTCGAAGAGAATGAACCAATCCTCCCTATTCTAGCCAAGGCGGTGAGACACCATGTTTACGAGCGACCGTAGAACCCGCGGAGAATTGTGGTTCGACCGTCTGAACGTCGTCGGGATGCTGATCGTCTGCTTCGTGACGCTGTACCCGATCTGGTACGTGCTCGTCAATTCGTTCAACGACGGCAAGGATGCGATGACGGGCGGGTTGATCTACTGGATTCCGCGCAAGTTCAGTCTGGAAAATTACGAGATCGTCTTCTCCAACGCGGGCATTATGACCGCAATGGGCATTACGGTAGCCAAGACGCTGATCGGAACGGTCATTCACGTCTTCTTTACCGCGATGGTCGCCTACGCTCTTTCCCGCAGAGAGCTGATGTTCCGCAAGCTGTACATGGTGATGGGAACGGTTACGCTGTTCTTCAGTGCCCCGCTTATTCCCAACTACTTATGGCTGCGGGATCTCGGGCTTCTCGATACGTTCGGGGTGTATATCTACCCGGCGATGTTCAGCTTTTTCGACCTGATTATCTTCCTGACGTTCTTCCGGGAAATTCCGGACGGGCTGGAGGAGGCGGCCAAGATTGACGGGGCCAACGATTTCTCCATCTTCGTTCGCATCGTACTGCCGGTGTCGCTTCCGGTAGTTGCCACGATCGCTTTGTTCCACGGCGTCTGGCAATGGAACGACTACTTCGTCGGGGTTCTCTATACGAATACCGATTACTTGCAGCCGATTCAGACGTTCCTGTACCGGGTCATCGCCCAGTCCAGCTCCAACCAGATTGTCGGGGCGACCGGAGGGGCAATCAACCGGACCGTCACCTCGCAGTCGATCAAGCTGGCGACGATGGTCATTACGACCGTTCCGATCATCGTCGCGTATCCGTTCCTGCAGCGCTATTTCGTCAAGGGGCTTATGATCGGCTCTTTGAAGGGGTGACTGAACATTTTGAACGTCCGATCAAAGGTTTTACTTTCCTGAAAAGGAATGTTCATAAAAATATCGATCAAAGGGGTATGACGATGAAAAAGTGGCTAAGCTTATCGATCGTTGCAGCACTCGTGATGACGCTCGTCGCTTGCTCGGGCGGCAACAACAAACCGGAGGCGAGCGGCAGTCCAAGCCCATCCGCCAGCCAGCCTTCCGCTTCGGGCTCGGAGAGCCCGAGCGCCAGTGCGGAGCAGCCGGCCGCAGACGAGGCGGGCTGGAAATCCGACACGTCGCCGATTACATTCGACTGGTATTTGAACTTCGCCTGGTTCCCGAACAAGTGGGGCGTTGACCCTACGTCGCAGTACATTACCAAGAAAACGGGCGTCAGCTTGAACCTGATCGTACCGGCCGGCAACGAGAACGAGAAGCTGAACGCGATGATCGCGGCGAACCAGCTGCCCGACTTCATTACGCTCGGCTGGTGGGAGGAAGGCGTGAAGAAGATGGTCGAGGGCGGACTCGTCGAATCGCTCACCGATCTCGCCGATCAATACGATCCGTACTTCTTCAAAGTCGCCGACGGAGCCAAGCTCAGCTGGTATGCACAGCCGGACGGCAAGACGTACGTCTATCCGAATGCGTCCTCTTCTCCGGCGGACTTCAAAAATTTCGGCACGCAGTTTACGTCGAACCAAACGTTCGTCGTTCGCAAGGATATGTACGAAGCGATCGGCAGCCCGGACATGCGGACGCCGGAAGGGTTCATTAACGCTCTGAAGCTGGCCAAGGAGAAATTCCCGGAAGTGAACGGCCAACCGCTCATTCCGATCGGCTTCCACGAGTTCGGCGAAGACGGCAACTACTCGTTCTTCGACGTCGGGCAGGACTCCTCGTACTTGTCCCACTTCCTGGCTCTTCCGCGGGAGAAGGAGGGCAAGCTGTACGACCGTCTGACCGATCCGGAATTCGTTCGCTGGTTGAAGACGTTCCGCCAGGCCAACGAAGAGGGCCTGATCTCCAAAGACGTATTCGTCGACAAGCGCGCCCAGATGGAGGAGAAGATCGCGCAAGGACGTTACTTCGCAATGCTGTATCAGCGTACGGACTTCGCCGCGCAGCAGAACGTGCTGTACGCCAAAGACCCGAACTCCGTCTACATCGCGGTTGACGGCCCGGCCAACACCAATTTGGACGCGCCGACGCTGGCCGGCCCGGCGATCTCCGGCTGGACGGTAACGCTGATTTCCAAGAACGTTAAGGACAAGGAGCGCGCCATCAAGTTCCTGAGCTATCTGATCAGCGAGGAAGGCCAGAAGGATATGTATCTGGGAGAGAAAGGCGTATCCTACGACACGATCGACGGCAAAGACCAGTTCAAGCCGGAAGCTCTGAACCTGATGAATACGGACCGTTCCGCATTCGATAAGCAATATGGCGCATCGCATACGTTCTGGATGCTGATGGACACAAATATGCAGCTGCAATGGCAGCCGCCTTCGGTCGAGCCGTTTAAGCAACTGGAAGACTGGACGAAGGGCAAGACTGCAAGCTATTCCCAGTATGACCTGATCAACCCGCCGGCGACGTCCAAGGAAGGCATTAACGCCAAGAAAATCGCCAATGAGTGGGGCAAGGTGCTTCCGAAGCTGCTGCTGGCCAAATCGGAAGCGGACTTCGACCAGACGTTTAACGATTTTATAGCCAAGCGCGACAAAACCGGCTTCGCCGATCTGATGGCCTATCGTCAGACGAAATACGAGGAAAACGTGAAGAAGCTCGCAGAATTTCTGAAATAACCGATAGCGGCTCCGAAAAACCCAGTTGCGCTGGGTTTTTCGGACATTTCCGGATGCAAAAACGACCGCCCGTGATAGAATTAATGCACGACGCCTTGAAAGAGATGTGACACAGATGCTGCGCTATTGGAAGCGAAAATGGGAAAGAATCGCCTTTCGTCTGGAACAGCTCACTTTACAGAAGAGGCTTCTAGTTGCGTACATCCTGATCATGCTGCTGCCAAGTCTGCTGATTTCTATGTACATTTTCAAAGGGCAGACGGGCAATGCGGTGGAGGAGCTTAAGAAAAACCACGAATACTCTTTGGAGATCGAGCAGATCAACCTGAAGAATAATATGGAGACGATGAAGCGGGCGGCGGAGCGGGCTTTGGTGGACCGACAGCTCATTCAATATCTCATGGAACCGAACTTATTAAGTGTGCTGGATCTAATCGATCTGGATCGGATCAGTCTGCAAAATATCGTTTGGATTCAGTACAACAATCCGAGTATTGAACGCATCCAACTTTTCGCGAGCAACCCTATGACGAATGAAATGATGCCGGTACTCTTGCACGAGAGTCGAGTTCGGAATGATCCGTGGTACGAGGAAGTGATGAACTCCGACAAAGAAGATGTATGGATATTCAGCCATTCTACTAGAGAACTAATTCAGAATCGTCCTGGATTGGAGGAAGATTTTAAGCCCAAACTGTCGCTTTATAGGGATCTTCAGTATCCGCAAGGTACGCATGTCGGCATTCTACAAGTCGATATGCTTCTGACGAACTCTTTTCCGAATACGTTCAGTCCGCTGCAAGACGAACAATCTCAGATGATCATGGTTGATCGGAATTGGGACATTATTCGGAATCCGGCGAACCCGTTTCTGGAACTGAACGGGGTAGACGACGAGGCGCTGAGAAAGCAGTTTACGCTGCTGAAGCCGGGCGAGGAGGGAAAGGGAAGCTTTAAGTTCACAGTACGCGGCATACCGTACTTGGGCGTATATTCTTATATTCAGCCCCTGGAGGCTTACATGCTGAAGGTGGCGTCGCTCAAGCCAGTCTACGCGGGTATTAACGATGCCCGCAACCGAATTATTTGGGCCAACGTCGTGCTGCTCGCCATTCTGGCCATTGCAACGTACTACTTAAACGCAATTATTCTTAAAAAGCTGCATGTTCTTACCGACTCCATGAAAAGGGTGCGTCAAGGCGATTTCGGCATCGATTTGGATATCCGGGGCGGTGGCGAGGTTGGCGATTTGGCCCATCACTTCCGCAAAATGCTGCGCAAAATCAACGAACTGATCGCCGATGCGGTCAACAAGCAGGCCGCCGCCAAGGAAGCGGAGCTGGCTACGCTCAAGAATCAGATCGACTCGCATTTTCTATACAACACACTGGAAAACATCAAGATGATGGCAGAAATCAACGATCAGAGGGAGATTTCCAATGCGCTCACTTCCTTGGGCGGCATGATGCGCTACAATATGCGCTGGACCAGCGAATACGTCCGCCTTAGAGACGAACTCACTCATATCGGCAATTACGTGAATATCGCGAACATTCGCTTCGACGACCGGATTCGTCTAGTGACGGATATACCCGATTCGTACTTGAACCTGGAGCTGCTTAAGATGTCGCTGCAGCCCGTTGTCGAGAATGCGATTAAGCACGGACTGGGAGACTCCGAATTGACAATTATAATTCATGCGGTTCGAGATGACGATGCAATGCTGATCTCGATTGTCGACGACGGAGTCGGCATCGCTCCGGAACGAGTGCGGGAGCTGAACTCGCGAATCGAGCTGGGAGCAATCGAGGGAGAAGCAAAGGATTATGCGAGCAAGGGCAACGGGATCGGGCTGGCGAACGTGCATAACCGGCTTCAAATGCATTTCGGCAAGGAATACGGGCTGCGGATCGACGGTGAGCTCGGTGTCTGCACAAGTGTTACGCTTCGCATTCCATGCTTGATTTTGAACGGAGGATTGACGGCCGATGCGGAAGCTGCTGATCGTGGATGACGAAAAAAATATCCGCCTTGGACTTAAGGCGATGATCGAACGGGAGTATCCCGGTGCATACTCGATTAGTTTGGCGGCCGATGGCCGGCAAGCGCTGGGGGAGCACGGGCGGGAGCCGGCGGATATTTTGCTGACCGACATTCGTATGCCGCATATGGACGGAATCGAGTTGATCCGAAGGCTGGCGGAGCTGGGAAATCCGCCGGTGTTGTTGATTCTGAGCGGATACGACGATTTTCAATATGCCAAAGAAGCGATTAAGCATAAGGTCAAGGAATATTTGTTGAAGCCAATCGTTCGCGACGATCTGTTCGCGGCGCTGGGCAAAGCCGATTCCGAGCTGCGGGAGCGGGATGAGCTTCGCGGGCGGCTGGGCGAGACGGACAAATACCGCAGCGGGATGCAGATCAATTCGCTGCGGCATATCTGGTCGGCGCCGGAGCTAAGCTCGAAGGAGGTAGCAGCGCTGGCAAGCGAGGCCGGTCTTCAGGATTTTGAATCGGGTTACCTGGTGGGCATACTGGATATGTCGGGACATCAACGCAATGTGATCAAAGGGATAGAGTATTTGACTGCATTCGGCAAAGACGAGCCGTATCTTTGCTTGGAGGACAAAGGGGAGCGACTCGTTGTTTTGGCTGTGCGGGAGGAGCTGCTTACCGGCATGGTTCGGGAGCTTTCATCGGCTTCAAGCATCTCCGGAACCTTCTTCGCGGGGCTCAGCGGTAAAGGAGAAGGGCTGGGTGATCTTAAACTCAAATACGACGAAGCGCGACATGCACTAAAATATCGGCTGTTGTTGGGCCGTTCCGGCGACGCTCTGATCCGACACGAGCAATTGGCGCTCAGGGAAAGCGGCTATCCGGTTCCGGGCGGCTTAATCGAACGAATGGCGAATATGATGGGGACCGATCGCGACAATGAGCTGAAGGCACATCTTCAGGAATTGTTCGCGGCGGATGCGCTCGCCCGCGCGGATATCGGCTACTTCGAAGAGGTTGGGCGCCTGCTGAACGAAACGATATTCGATCAGGTGTTTCATACTTACGGGGAAGCTTCGGTCGAAATTATCAAGATGTATAAGATGGCCGGCAGTCTTTATAATTTCGCGCATATTCAGGATTACATCCATTGCGTGCAAAACTTGCTGCTCGGCTTAAACGACTTTGTCCGCCATCTCAGATCGATTCACGTAGACCGGAAGGACATGGATCGGGCGCTAGAATACATCCACGCCAATTATGCCAAGGATCTCAACATGACGATGGTGTCCAACTACGTATCGTTGAACTATACGTACTTTAGCCAGGCGTTTAAGGAGTTTGTCGGGGTCAGCTTTGTCCAATATCTGAAAAATGTTCGCATCGAGAAGGCGAAGGAGCTGCTGGCAACGACCGAGCTGAAGGTGATGGACATCGGCGAGCAGGCCGGGTTCGACAACACGAAGCACTTCAATCGCGTTTTCCGGGAAACCGTCGGCATCACTCCGCTGGAATACCGTCAGCGTATCTTATCTTCAGTCGGAAGGGATGCATAACCCGCTTAGTACGGGCTTATGCGTCCCTTCTGCTAGTTTTCGGCGATGGGCGGCGGAATCCGTCCCACGAACCTAATCCCCGCGAGCTTTTCGCTCCTGATGCAATAAGACCGTCCCACGAACTTAATCCCCGCTACCTTCCCGCTCCTGATGCAATAAGACCGTCCCACGAACTTAATCCCCGCTACCTTCCCGCCTCCTGGTGCAATAAGACCGTCCCACGAACTTAATCCCCGCTACCTTCCCGCTCCTGATGCAATAAGACCGTCCCACGAACTTAATCCCCGCGAGCTTCCCGCTTCTGCTGTAATAGAACCGCCTCACGAACTTAATCCCCGCTACCTTCCCGCCTCCTGGTGCAATAGGACCGCCGTCATACTCGATATGTTAGCAAACGGGGAATACTAGCGGGTGAGCGAGAGTTTCCTCCATTTTTGAATGCGTGTTCAACAGTGATTGACCGATCGTTTTGTGAATAAAACATTGATATGTACGGAATATTGCCACAATATCCATTTGACTTTCGACCGGTCGTTCGATAAGATTTTGAACAGAGAGATTGGAGGAGGAAGAGGACATATGAAGAGTGTTATCGGATTTTCTCTAAAGAACAAATTTGCGTTATGGATGATCACGATCATCGTCGTTGTAGCGGGTTTGTATTCCGGTATGACCATGAAGCAGGAAAGCTTGCCTAACTTGAGCTTTCCGTACCTCAGCGTGACGACGATAGCTCCGGGGGCAGCTCCGGATACGGTCGTACAAGATGTTACGGAACCGCTTGAGAAAAGGTTTCAAAATACGGAAGGCGTCAAAAACATAACCTCAACTTCGATGGAAAATGTATCGTCGATCTTTATCGAATACGATTTCGGTCAGGATATGGATCAAGCGGTCGCCCAGTTGAGGGAAGCGGCGTCGGACGTTAAGCTGCCGGAAGGCGTGCAGACGCCAAACATTTCCAAGTTCTCGTTCAACTCGTTCCCGGTCATTTCCTTGAGCGCATCGGGTCAAGGCGATCTGGAGGAGCTAACGAGAATCGTATCGGAGGAAGTGGAGCCCGCGCTGGAAGGCGTTCCTGGCGTAGCCTCCGTGCAAATCGCCGGTCAGTTCGTGAAGGAAGTTACGCTGAAATTCAATCAGGCGAAGCTCGCCGAGCTGGGCTTGACCGAAGATACGGTCAAAGGCATCGTTCAAGGCTCGGCATTGAAGGCTCCACTGGGATTGTTCCAATTCGATCAAACGCAAAAAACGGTTGTCGTGGACGGCAGAATTACGACGATCGACGATCTGAAGAAGGTTGCGATTCCGGTTATTCCTTCCGCGGCAGGAGCGCCGGGCAGCGCTGGACAAGCCATGCCTGGAGGAAGCGGCGAAGCGGTTCCGGGTTCGGAAGGCGCAGGCGGCATGGCTCCGGGAACGGACTATGCGGGCGGAGCGGCTTCGATGCCGAACGCGGGATTGCCGACCGTGCTGCTCGGAGATATTGCCGACATCGAGATTACAGGCAAGGCAGAGTCCATCTCGCGCACGAACGGCGCAGAGTCGATCGGTATCCAAGTTGTAAAGGCGAATGACGCCAATACGGTCGAAGTGGTAAATGGAGTCAAAGCGGAAGCGGATAAGCTGAAAGAGAAATTCACGGATCTTAAGATCGACATCATGCTGGATCAAGGCAAGCCGATCGAGGAATCCGTCGAAACGATGCTTAGCAAAGCCTTGTTCGGAGCGCTGTTCGCGGTCATCGTGATTTTGCTGTTCCTGAGGAACATTCGCACGACGCTGATATCGATTGTTTCGATTCCGCTGTCGCTCATAATCGCGGTGTTGTTCCTGAAGCAGTTCGATATTACGCTAAACATTATGACCCTCGGAGCGATGACCGTCGCCATCGGTCGCGTCGTCGACGACTCCATTGTCGTTATCGAGAATATTTACCGCCGGATGTCGCTCAAGGGAGAGAAACTGAAGGGCAGCGAGCTGGTCAAAGCGGCGACGATGGAGATGTTCCTTCCGATCATGTCCTCGACGATCGTCACGATCGCCGTATTCCTGCCGCTCGGATTGGTCAGCGGCATGGTCGGCCAAATTTTCCTTCCGTTCGCATTAACGATCGTGTTTGCGCTTCTGGCTTCGCTGCTTGTGGCGATCACAGTCGTGCCGATGCTGGCTCACCAAATGTTCAAGAACGGCGTTAAGGAAGGCAAAGGACACGACCACGAAGAAAATAACGGTAAACTGGCTCAAGGCTATCGCCGCTTGCTGTCCTCCGCCTTGAACCATAAAATCATTACGCTCGTCATTTCTTTTGCGCTGCTGGTCGGAAGCTTGTTCCTTATCCCGCTAATCGGCGCGAGCTTCCTGCCGGATCAGGAAGACAAGTACGCGATGGTCACGTACAGTCCGGACCCGGGGGATCGGATTGAGGATGTAGAGCAGAAGGCGTTGATCGCCGAGAAAATCATAATGGACCAGCCGGACGTCACCAGCGTGCAATACTCGGTCGGCGGAGAAAATCCGCTGCAGCCGGGACCGTCCAAGTCCGGATTGTTTTTCCTCCAATACGACAGCGATACGAAAGACTTTACGGACAAGAAATCGGCGCTCGTCGAAGAGCTGCGCAAAGCGGTTCCGACGGGAGAATGGGCCGAGATGGATCAAACCGGCGGATTCGGAGGCAGTCAGTTCAGCTTGAGCGTGTTCGGCGATTCTCTGGACCGGATCGCTCCGGTGGCCAATCAGATCGCCGATCTGATGAAGGCCGACGATTCTTTCGAGAAAGTAAAGACAAGCTTGTCCAAGACGTATGAGCAGTATACGTTTGTCGCCGATCAGGAGAAGCTGAGCCGCTACGGGCTCGTCCCCGGCCAGATCGCGATGGAGCTGAGCCCACAGCGCGTTCGTCCGGTGCTGACTCAGATCGAAGAGGACGGCAAACGCTACAACGTGTATGTCGCCGTCGAGCAAGCCGAGTACAAGAGCGTAGAAGACATTCTGGCCAAGAAGCTGCGTTCGCCGCTCGGAATGGAAGTGACGATCGGGGAAGTGGCTACGGTCGAAGAGGGCACATCGCCCAACTCGATCGCCAGACAGAACGGGAAAATGGTCGTCAACGTGACCGGCAACATTACGAAGTCGGACGTGGCCAAAGTATCGAGCGATTTGCAGGCTAAAGTCGACAAGCTGGAGCTTCCGTCCGGCATTGAAGTGCAATTCGGCGGCGTCACCGAGCAGATCAATGAAACCTTCACACAGCTAGGCTTGGCCATGCTTGCGGCTATCGCCATCGTGTACCTGGCGCTTGTGCTTACGTTCGGAGGCGGTCTTGCTCCGTTCGCGATCATGTTCTCTCTTCCGTTCGCGATTATCGGAGGCCTGGTCGCGTTGTACCTGACCGGAGAAACGTTAAGCGTATCGGCGCTGATGGGCGCCCTTATGCTGATCGGTATCGTCGTCACGAACGCGATTGTTCTGATCGACCGCGTCATTCACAAGGAGCGCGAGGGGATGTCTACCCGGGAAGCTCTAATCGAAGCGGGCGGAACCCGTCTGCGTCCGATTCTGATGACTGCGCTGGCGACGATCGGGGCGCTGCTGCCACTGGCGTTCGGCTTCGAGAGCGCAGGAATCATTTCCAAAGGGCTCGGCGTAACGGTTATCGGCGGTCTGATCAGCTCTACGCTGCTGACTCTGCTGATCGTTCCGATTATCTACGAGATACTGATGAAAATGAGACGGAAATCGAAAAACGCGAATGCTTAACGGTTGGCCGTCGTCGGAAGAAAGGGTAGACAGTCGTGCAGGATAAAAAGAAGCTGATTCTCGAGGCGGCGATCCATTGCTTTGCCCGCAAAGGATACAACGCGACCTCGATCCAGGAGATCGTCGACGAGCTCGGTATGGCTAAAGGCTCCATCTATTTCTACTTCAAGTCCAAGGACGATCTTCTCATCTCGGTTATCGAGTATTACGGAGAAATGCTGTTCGCGGAAATGAGAGAGCAGCCCGGGGAGACGCTTCTCCCTCCCCGGGAGAAGTTCGCCACCCAGCTTGAACGCCAGTACCGTTTCGTCCTCGGGCAGCTGGATTTTATGAAAATGCTGATCAAGGAGCCGTTTACCGGCCTTCATCCGCAAATTCAGGGGATGATCGTCCGACTTCGCGCGAGATCGCAGCTTTGGCACGTTTCTCACATGATGGCGATCTACGGCGAACAGGGTACTCCCTATTTGGCGGATGCGTCCGCTCTGGTGTCGGGAATGTGGTCTCAGTATTTCGAGCAGTTGCTCTTCCAGGAGCAGGTGTTCGACGGACGGCAGTTAAGCCGGTACATTCTAAGGCGGCTGGACGATATGATGAACGGGCTGTTTCGTTCCGGGGAAGTGCCGATGATGCCCCCGATGGATCTTGCCAAGCTGCGAAGCTTGGCCGGATTAACGGAGGAGGTCGTCACCGAGGAGCTGTTTCTGCTGACCAAGATAGAAGGGCGGATTGTCGCGACGGCATCCGAACGCGGAGAGGATACGCAACGAGACCTGCTGGAGGCGTTGGCTCTGCTGAAGGAGATCGTCGAGGTACCGTCGGCAGGTCATCGTTTACTCGTCAGAGGGATGTTGGCCTTGCTTAAGGAGCACGGGCCGCGCGATGTGGAGGACACGCTTGGTCGGCTGGACAGCTTGATCGGCGGTACGAATACGTAGGTAAGCGGCTGTCCCTTCAACCTAAATGAAAGGACCTCATTTTCCACCGATATATGGCGGAGACTGAGGTCCTTTTTCATGTGAGGGAATCAAGCTTCTAACGCAAAATTCAAAGAGAGCTCCAAGGTGTCTCCCGGAGCGACCATAAGCAGCTCCTTCTTATGGTTGAGCGCTTCGTTCAGCGCTGTCCAAGGCTCCACGCAGACGAACGGCTTGCCTTCTACAGACCATAGCACGACGTAACGGAACTGCTCGCTGTAGCTTAAGCGGACGCTGCGTCCCTGAGCGAGCGGGAAGGTGATTTGAGGTTTGCCGGCATCGAGAAGCGCCGCCGATTCGACCATTCCTTCCAGCTTCAAATATCCGTCGAACGGCTTCTCCTGCTTGTCGTTGTAATCCAGCATGCGGGTTGCGTCCGTGCCGTAGGTGAGATTTTTGCTCTCAGTGGCGAAATACGGGTGGAAGCCGGCAACCATCGGCATCGGCTCCGCGGACAGATTGCGATATTGCTGTTCAAGCGTGAGGATGCCGTCTTTAAGGCGATAAGTGAAGATCAGCTCGAACTGGAAAGGATATGCGGCCAAAGTTTCCGCATTGCTGCGCAAGGACAACGTAATGAACGCTGAACCCGAAGTGCCGGTCTCCACGACTTCCCACGCGGCAGTCCGTGCCACTCCGTGGTTTTTCATCGGATAGACTTGCCTGTTCCATTCGTATTCGCCGTTCACAAGCTGGCCCGCGATCGGGAACAGCACAGGGTTGCCGCCCCGGATGTTCGCTTGCGGATTCAGAAAGGTGTCGCGATCTAAATAAAGCAGCTCTTGTCCATGAAGCCGACAGCTTGTTAGAATGCCTCCGCGTTCCGGACAGACGACAAAGGACGAATCGGTGTCGCGCTCCTTCAGTTCGTACAATGGAAAGCCGTCGGTATAGGTGCTGATCGTGTAATTTTCGTTGGCGCTCAAAGTCTATTCCTCCTGGATCTTTGCGGTTGTCCCTTTTATTATACCTTATCAAATGGGGGATCGTGTGTTTTAATAAGGGGGATTCCATGGTTTCAATCCTACAAATCCGGCGGTGAATCAGTCTCGATGAAAATTAAATTCAAGCTGCTGGCGTTGCTGCTGTTTTGCACGATTCTTCCGCTTGCCGTGAACGTGTTCGTCTCTTATGACTCGATTAATCAACGTCTGAAGAGCGAACTGATCGCCCAATACAAATCGCAGGCCGACCGACTTAACCAGTCATTCGAGCTGTCGATTCGCGGTATGGACAATAACATACTAAGCATCTATCAGACGGCCGAGTTGTACAATTTTGTTACGGAAAACCAGCATGCCGGCGAGGAAGCGATCGCGAAGCAGCGCCGCGTGGAAAATTTGCTGAAAATATTGACCCATTCACTGAATGACTTCAGTAACGTGTACTTGTACAGGGATGCGGATCATCGGATGTTCAAAGTGAATGCGAAATTTCTGGATGTTCGCAACGAGCAGGTTCCCGAGACGGACAATCCGGCATGGATCGAGGAGACGAAACGCCACGACGGCAATCTGGTCGTCGTTCGTAACGCGAGCGCCGAGTCCGACCAGCCGTTGCTGTTCGTGGGACGATCGATCCCTGACGTCATTGAGAAGATGCAGGCAGGGGTGATCGGCATCGACCTAGGCAGCACGTATTTTCAAAATATGCTGGGCAAAGATTTTATCGTAGAAAATACGGAAATCCGCGATGCGGACGGCACCGTCATCTATTCGACCCTGAAGGAACCGCCGGATGCCAAGGATCAGCTTGAGATCGTAAGCGAGACCAACGTCTATGGATGGACAGTCGCGACCTTTCTGTCCAAGGCTACGCTGCAGGAGATAGCGTGGGACGCCGTCAAGCCGACCCTGCTCTGGGGAGCCGCATTTTTGCTGGTCGGAATCGTGCTGTGGCTCATGCTGTCCCGGCAAATCTCCGTTCCGATCTATGGCCTGGTCAAACGGATGCGAGAAGTCGGCAAGGGCGACTTCAGTCTGGCGGGATGGAACCCGAAGAGGGAACGTAGGGACGAGATCGGGTTTCTCGAGCTGCAATTCCGATCCATGGTCGAACGAATCGAGGCGTTGATCAAGCGAGAGTACGAGCTTAAGATGAGCGAATCGGTGGCGCAGATGCGGGCGCTTCAGTCGCAGATCAATCCGCATTTTCTATACAATACGCTGACTTCGATCTACTCCGAAGCTCTGGAGGCCGGGGCCGACAACGTTTGTAAAATGGTCAAGTCGCTCTCGGCTATGTTCCGCTATACGACGGATCATCAAGATGACATTGTAACGCTCTCTGCCGAGATCGAGCACATCCGCAATTATCTGGCGATTCAGAAGTACCGATTCGAGGATCGCCTGGAATTCCACATCGACATTCCGAATCGTCTGGAGACGGCGCCGATGCTGAAGCTCTGCCTTCAGCCCATCGTTGAGAATGCCTTCGTTCACGGTATTTCCCGCTCCGGTCATGGCAAGATTGCGATCGAGGCGCATGAGACGGACGGGAGTGTAGTGTTGACGGTGAGCGATTCGGCCGGTACGCTCGATGAACGGGAAGCGGATCAGTTAACTCGGCAGGTGCGGGAGAGCGGGTCGCTCGGGACAAGCGTGGGGCTCGCCAACGTGCATAAGCGCGTTCAATATTTGTTTCCCGGCTCCGATGGCATTGCTATTAAAGCGATCCAAGGAAAGACAAACGTATCGATCAGTTGGAGGACGGAGGCGGCATCATGAAAGTACTGATCATCGAAGACGAGCCGAAAGTCAGAAGGGCGCTAAAAAGATTGCTGTTAGAGATTGATCCGGCAATCGAATCGATCCGGGAGGCCGAGACGGGCATCGGAGGGCTGGATGCCGTGCGGGACGAAGAGCCTGATCTGATCGTGCTCGATATGATCATGCCCGTGATGAACGGGAACGAATTACTGGAGCGCCTGCGCGAACGCAAGCTCGACATTCCGGTTATCGTTGTCAGCGGACATAACGATTTCGGTTACGTGAAGCAGGCTCTCGCGAACGAGGCCGTCGATTACGTGCTTAAGCCGTTCGATCGAGAAGACGTGGAGACGGCTTTAGCCAAAGCGAAGGAGCGAATCGGCAAAAATCGGTTCCGGGAGCAAACTGAACGGCTGTGGGAGGAGATGAAGCGGGAGAAGTCGCAGCTTCGCTTGGCCTCCGTGTTGGACAATGTGTACGAAGGGCGCAAGCTGTCGCGGGAGGAGACGGAACGGCTTCCCGCGTTCGTCCGAGAGGACTTGTGCCAAGTCCATGTCATCGCAATTGCGGATTATGAATATGCGCTGCGGGAGCGATTTAATAAGGATAAACAATTGCTGAACTATGCGATTGGTAAGCTTATTGCCGAACATGCGGAGAGCGTAGATTTGCACTTGTTGTTCGGTCCGTCCGGACGGTACGACTGGAGCTATTGGTTAACCGTTCCCGCTTCCGTCTCCTCGGGAGAGTGGGTGAAAGAGCTATTGGACGCGCTCGGTCAAGTGCTCAAATTGAAAGTTTTCGCCGTATCCGACGACTTGAGCCGGCGTATAGCCGACTTCTCTTCGGCAATCGCAGCGTTGGAGGACTGGGCATTCTATGCCGATCTTCGTTCGCTTGAGCTAGGAACAGCAATCTTTCCGAACGGACAGGCGAATCGTCAGGTTTCCAGCCCCGAGCTGCTCGCGGCGGTTGACGCGTTCGTACCGAAGGCTTGCCATTTAATCAAGCACGGGCTGCCGTTTCGGATTCGCGGCGAATTAGAGCGGCTATTCGGGGCGGCGACCGCGTCCGGGCGTCTGTCGGCGATGTTCCTGTTCCAGGCCTGGACGCTGCTGCTTGCGCGAGTGGAGGCGGAATTCGGCTTGCGCTGCGCTGTCGATTTGCTGGACGGAGTGGAGCCGTTTGCGACGAGGATCGGCTTCGATGGGGCGAGAGCGTTGGAGCTGTTCGAGGAGACGCTGCAATCCTTCGTAACCGACGCCGCCAATCTGGCGGAAAGCACGGCGCGAGGAAACCGGGCGCTCGCGGTGAAAGAGTATATCGACATCGGCTTCCGGGAGGAAATGTCGCTTGCGGACTTGGCCGAGCGATTCTATATGAGCAAAGAGTATTTAGCTTCCCAGTTTAAGCGGCAATTCGGTGTCACGGTTGTTCGTTACATTCATACTCAGCGTCTAGACGAAGCGAGACGGATGCTGGAGGAGGACGACCGCTCCGTCTCCGCGATCGCCTCAGCCGTCGGCTACGATCATTTCAGTTACTTCGACAAGCTCTTCAAGAGGGAATACGGGCGCACGCCTTCCGAATACCGCGTTAACTCGACGGTCAGGCGCGAACGATCTTAATATCGTGCTAATCGATTGCTTAATATCATGGTAGGTGGCCCTTCTTGGAATCCTTATAATGAGGATATTCAATCCGAGAGGGGTCTTTATTTTGCGCAAACAGAACTTGCTAACCCTGACATCCACGCTGTTGATCGGCTCTGCCCTCGTGCTTGGCGGTTGCGGCAATAACGGCGGCAACGCATCTCCGTCGCCGGTTAGCCCCGCTTCCTCGCCGGCTGGCGAGAACGCTTCGCCAAGCGCGAGCGCCGGGGGCGAGCCCGTAACGCTTACTGCCTTCCTTTTCAATATGGACAAACGGCAGGCATTGGAGGAGACTTTCAAGAAATTTACGGAGCAGAACCCAAGCATCACGGTTGACCTGCTCGTGAACGACCAGGATTATTACACGGTGCTGAAGACGAAGATCGCCTCCAACGACATGCCGGATATCGTTATGGGCGAATACGGAGATCTGTTGGAGCTCGGACAAGCCGGACATATCCTCGATCTGGCCAGCGATGCTTATATCGGCAATTATTCGGAGCAGATTCGTTCCCAGATGACGACGCCGGACGGTAAAATCTACGGGATTCCGCTCGACATATCCGGAATGGGCATCTATTACAATAAGGATTTGTTCAAGGAAGCGGGCATCGAAGCTTTCCCTAAGACGCAGGCAGAGCTGCAAGAGACGATCGACAAGCTTAAAGCGAAGAATATTACGCCGTTCGGCTTGGCGGTAGCGGACGGATGGACGCTCGCTCATACCCTGTTCACGACGATCGCGGGTACGGCCGACGACGTCAAAGCGCTGGCGGAGAACGCCAAGGCCGGTCAGCCTATCCAATCGGATCGGCTGAAGCAAGGGTTCGCAACGTTGGACCTGATCTATGGGAATGCCGATCCACAAGCCTCTTCCAATAACTATAACGCGAGCCTATCGTTGTTGGCTCAAGGCAAAGTCGCCATGCTTCAGCAAGGCTACTGGGCGTATTCCAGCATTATCGACATCAACAAAGACGCGAAACTCGGTTTCGGCGCCATCCCTTACAGCGACAACGCCGACGATGCGAAGCTGGGAGTTAACGTGAACGTCTCCTACGCGATTACGACCAAGTCCGCCCATCAGGAAGCGGCTAAGAAGCTGTTCGAATGGCTCACGACCAAGGAAGGCAACGGCATTGCCAACGAGAATATGAAGCAGATCCCGGCCATCGAAGGCGTAACCGTCTCCAGCAATCCGATCGCCGACGATATTCTGTCCTACGTCAACGCACAGAAGGTTGTTCCCTGGTCGCAAGTGCTGATGAACGGCTCGACTCGGGTGGAGGCGGAAGCGATTATGCAGGGCTACTTCTTCAAGAAGAAAACGGCAGAAGACGTCATGACGGAAATCGCGGCTTCGTGGGCGAAAAAATAAAGAGTTAGAGGCGGAAGGGCACCTTGAGAAGTGTCCTTCTCCTCTTCTGGGAGTGGTTTGAAATGTCATCCGGGGCTTCGTCGAAGCTAAGAGGGATCGGGATTACATTATCCTTTATCGGTCCGATCTTGATACTGTACGCGATCTTTTTCATCGTTCCGCTCGGAGGCTCGTTGCTGTATTCGTTCACCGATTGGGACGGCTTGCAAAATTCGTTTAATTGGGTCGGCTTTCGCAACTATGCGGCTCTGTTCCTGCACAGCGGAGAATTCCGCGATTCTTTCTTGTTTACGCTGCAATTTTCCGCGCTGAACATCGTGCTTGTCAACGTCTTCGGCGTACTTCTGGCGCTGCTCGTCGATTCCAAGCTGAAATCGAAATACGCGCTTCGCGTCGTCTTCTTCTCGCCGAACGTCATTTCCTTGATCGTGGTCGGCTTCCTATGGAAATTCGTGTTCTCCTCCGTCTTCTACGAATTGGGAACGAAGCTGGGGTGGAACTTTCTTACTTATAGCTTTCTAGGCAACCCGGACCACATCCTGTATCCGATTGCCGGGGTTTCCCTATGGTCAAGCGTCGGGCTGGCCATGGTGATCTATTTGGCAGGACTTCAAGGCATCCCCGGAGAGTTGAAGGAAGCGATGCATGTGGACGGAGCGGGGAGCTGGACGAGGTTCTGGAAAATGACCCTTCCGCTGCTGATGCCCGCGATCGTCTCCAATGTTTTTCTGACGACGACGAATTCCTTCAAAGTGTTCGACCTGATTTTGGCTTTGACCGGCGGAGGCCCGGCTAATTCCAGCCAAAGCTTGGCGATCAACATTTACCGCGAAGCGTTCACGGCGAATTCGTATGGCTCGGGAACAGCCCGCTCGATCGTGTTCTGCTTGTTTATCGTCATCGTTATGCTGATACAATTCCGCGTATTGCGCAATAAGGAGGTGAGCGCATGATTCGCAGAGGCTTCGGAGAAATCGCGGCTGTGCTGCTCGCGCTTCTATTCTTGCTGCCGATTGTGTTCGCCCTGTTGAACTCTTTCAAGACGAACGGGGAAATGCTCCGCTCCTTCGTGTCTTGGCCGGAAACTTGGGAGCTCGGCAACTACAAGCGGGTGTGGAAGGATATGCATTACCCGCGGGCGCTATGGAATACGGTGCTCGTAACGGCTTTAGGAGTCGGATTCACGCTGCTGCTAAGCGCAATGGCGGCCTATCGGATCTCGCGAATGAACGGTTCTCGCGGCTTCTGGCTGCTCATGTTCTTCACGCTGTCGATGATGGTGCCATTCCAGACGATTATGATCCCCCTGGTTAAGCTGGCATCCGAGCTGAATCTGATGAACTCCCGCTTAGGACTTGTGCTGATGATCGTCGCGTTGTTCTCTCCGTTTACGATTTTTCTCTACAGGGGCTTTATGACTCAGCTTCCGGCGGAGCTGGAAGAGGCAGCTCGAATCGACGGGGCGAACGTCTACCAGACGTTCTTCCGCATTATCGTTCCGCTGCTGCTGCCCGTCACGGCCACAGCCGCGGTATTAAACGTGCTGTGGGTTTGGAACGACTTTATTCTCTCTTTCCTCATGCTTCAGCGCGAGGAAGTGATGACGCTGCAATTGACCGTCTACCGATATTTCGGAACGTACAGCCAGCAGTGGAACCTGGCGCTGGTGTCGCTCATTCTGGCGGCGATTCCCGTGCTGGCGCTGTATTTGGCGCTGCAGAAATACATTATTAAAGGCGTCGCGGCAGGCGCGGTGAAGGGATGAAGATAAGATGAGAGTGGAACAGGAAGAGTGGCTCGCCAGGTGGAGCACGCCCAGCAAGATGGAAATGCCGGCGCTGTCCGGATCCGGAATCGCGGGACGCTACGATTCTCACGGCGTGGACTGCCCGTTCGTCTTCCGGCATAACGGACGGTTCTACATGATGCACGTCGGCTTTGACGGCATCGGCTATCAGACGGGGCTCGCCGTTAGCGACGATCTGCTGGAATGGCGGCACGAAGCCGTCATTCTCCCCCGATTGGAGGACTCGGACCGCTGGGACCGGGTCGGTGCGGCGGGTTCGTGGATGCTGCTGAATTCGAACGAGATCCGTGAGATGCCGACGCTTCGCAAGCGGGACGGTAAGTACTGGATGATCTATCATGCTTATCCGGACGAGGGATACGAAGCCGGGGGAGCCGTTATGGGGCTGGCTTGGACGACGGACGAGTCGCTGCGGGAATGGCATCGGCTTGAGCGCCCGATCTATACGTACGAGAACGGCGGCGATTGGGAAAAAGAAGGCTTGTACAAGTGCTGTCTGCTAGAGCATGGCGGGAAGTACTGGATGTTCTACAACGCCAAGGGCGATGGTGTATGGCCATGGAAGGAAGAGACGGGCGTCGCGACATCGGACGACCTGATGCATTGGGAGCGTTATGGCGGCAATCCGGTCATGCCGTGCGAAGAAGGAACGTTCTACAGTCAATTCTATAGCGATCCTTGCATCCGCTACGACGGGGAGACAGGGCGCTGGTTGAACTTCGGATTCGGCTTGGACGGGAAGCATGCGCAGGGGCTGTTGGCGGTATCCGAGGATTTGCTTCGGTGGACGACGCTCGACAAGCCGCTGCTCCCGCACGGCTCCCCGGGAGAGCTGGACGAGATTCACGCTCACAAATCGTCGGTCGTCGTGTGGAACGGTACACTCTATCATTACTACTGTGCTTGTCGACCGTGGTTCGAAGGCGATGCGACACGGGTTGAGGTGTTCGAGGGGCAGGACGAATTCCGGTGTATTGCGTTGGCGACCAATCGGACTGTAGCGGAATAAATAACATTCGAATCGGAAGGAGAATCCCGATGTTCAGAAAATCGTTATCTTACTTGCTCAGCGGTACGCTGCTGTTATCGACCTTTTGGATCGCGAGGCCCGACGAAGCAAGCGCGTCGCCTGCAAACGAACATCCTTCTATCACCCAAGACATTGGCAATAAGAAGGTTACGGTTACTACGGATCAATTAAATCTCGTATTCGATTACGATAACAAGCTAGTGCTATCGTCGATGAAGCTTGGAGGCGACGTGGAGGTATTAGAGTCCGGCGAAATGTCGGGCTCCGGCGTATTGACCGCAGCCTATCAGATCTCCGTGAGCGCGTCCTATACGAATCCCTCCGATAATCTCAACCATCTGAAGGACGGAATCATTTCTTACACGGACAATCCGAGAAACCGCTGGACCGCCTACAGGAGCGCCAAGAATCCGGTGGCCTCGGATTGGGTCGAATACGATTTCGGCCGAAATATCGACGTAGATTCGCTAAAAATTTATTACTTCGAAGATACGGGCTACACGGCTGCGCCCCAGAGCCATTCCGTTCAGTATTGGAACGGGGCTAATTATGTAAGCGTAACCAATGCGATGAGCAGCCCGTCTGCTCCTCTCGGCAACGCGACGAACACCGTGACGTTTGATAAGGTCAATACGTCGAAAATCCGCTTGAATATGGTCAACAAAAGCCCCGGAGGAGGCAAAAGCGCTTATTACGCGGCCATTACGGAACTCGAAGCGTATAACGGGTCCGGCAGCCTGACGCAGTCCGGTTGGGCCGGCACCCATCGGTTAACTTCATCCCCGCAGGTGCGAATCGACGGACAGACGATTACGTTCAGCGATATCCGTTACGAAAGCGGAGGCGTGCAGATCGACGAGACGTGGAGGGTCGAAGCGAGACCTTCGGATATTGTCTTGAATGTCGAAAGAACTTACGGAGGAGCGTTGGAGCTCAAAGATCAGCGGACGCTGTCATTTGCTTTCCAGAGCAAGGCGTTCGACGTCGTGCAGAGGACGGAAGACGGAGGCAGCCTGATTCTGCTGGACCCGGGCGTGAACGGAGCGGGGGAGAGAAGGTCGCTGAACCGATTTTTGTCCCGCACACCGTATACGACCAATCCAAGCGTCAACCCGGAGAAATCCAACGTGATTCGCACCGGCAGTTGGTACGACAACGATAGGTTCAGCTTTTATACGGCAAACCTGGATTTGATCGACAAGCTTCACCATCGGATGCTGAGCATCGATCTGGCCTCGAATCGCAACCGGGCGACCAAGATTTGGCGCAAACCTTTGAATGAGACGGGAGCTTTGATCGTCGAGCATAAACTAAATGATCGGGACTTTTCCCTCGGCGGCACGTCGAACGCCCAGACCGGGAACACGGACCGATATATGCCGCTCGGCATTTTTCAGAAAAACGATTTCAACCCCGTACAGGTTCAAGCCGGTCAGACGGATACGTTCACGTACACGTTCGGCTGTGAAGACAATCTGGATGCGTATTACGATATTGGCGATCTTCCCGCAAATTCGGGCATCGACGAGTTCACCTTGGCGGAAGCGCTTCAGGATTACGCAAGATCGTCCGTCATCGATCTGAACGTGGGCATGGGAGACACGGACGTCAGCGGCATGGGGCCTTATGAGACTTGGTGGTATTCCCGGAACGCACTGGCCTTGCAAGGCGCCGGCAACGGAGCGTATCTGGACACGCTGAAAAATTTTGTCCGCTTTATTAAAAATTACGATCTGCCGATCCATAACAACGGACGGCTTTATGTCAGAACCTCGCGGGATTCGCTGTGGAGCCATGACGACTTTTTCGATACTTACGGCCAATTTATCGCGGGAATCGCGGCGATTTACGACTTGTCGGCGGACGACGCTTGGCTGGCGGAAGTAAAGGACATGGCGCGGAAAGTATTGGATTGGGCGGCTTTTACCCGAGATATCAATAACGACGGCCTCATGGAATCCTTCGCCTATCAGGTGTCCCAGTGGGACGACCAGAGCAAGATCGGTCAGAACAGCGCGTACGCCAATGCTTTCCTGTACAAAGCGTTGCTGGATTGGGCCGCATTGGAGCAGGACGTGCTCGGCGATCAACAACGGGCAGACAAATACAGGGCCAAGGCGGCGCAGCTCAAGACGACGTACAACAAGGATCAGTCGGAGGGAGGCTTCTGGTCGGAGGCTACGAAGTCGTTTATCCACTCCCGCGGCTTAAACGGCGAAATCTACGGCGATGTCGGACATACGTTTGAGAACGCCTACACCATTATCTTCGGTTTAGCCGACGAGGCGCGCGCCCGGACAATTCTCGAGCAATATACGGATTTCCGGAACGGTAACAACATCTTGAATCAATCGCTGGCTTTGTTTCCTGCGCAAAGAACGGCTTATGCGAGAATGGAGAATAACAATCCTTTTCCAAGCTATTTACACGGAAACAGCTTCCCGCAGTTGAGCTACGATATGATGGCCGCTTACGCCGCAATCGGCAATAACGAGGTTCCGGCGGAATTGCTTAGAACGCTTGTCGAGCAATACGGCAAAGACGGACTGATCTGGAACACGTATACGTGGGATTTGAAGCCGGACACCTTGCGGGAGCCTTGGATGAGTGCGAACGCCCGTCCGATCGCCGGATTTTACGACATCATCATGGGGATCAAACCCAAATACGATCGGCTCGTCATCGATCCGTCGATCGACGCTTCGTTATTCGGAACGAGCGTCAACTACGTGCTTAGAAATCATGCGTTCACCATTCGGCATATCGATGACAAGACCCGAATCGTGGACACGGACGGAGCCATTCCGGTCGAATCGGTATGGAGAATGTTGGACAACGATAAATCCTATCTCGTAGAGGACGAAAATCTAACGGACGGTACCGTTGCATCGGTCTTGCTGTTCCCGGCGAACGGACAGGCGGCCTATACTTTTAACGCTCGGGGTCAGCACAGGCTGACGATAACGGAAAAATCGACGGCCGTTTCTTTCGAAGACATCCGCGGCTCTAATGTGTCCGAAGACCGGATCACAGCGGATCTCGTTCTTCCCGCGGTCGGTCGCAACGGGGAGACGATTACGTGGCAGTCGGATAATCCGGGCGCGATTGCCCCCTCCGGCACCGTAACGAGACCGTCTTTCGCCATGGGCGATCTTCCGGTGAGGCTGACCGCGACTATTCAAGGGGGAGCCGACGCTTATCAACTGATTTTCTTGTTAACGGTTGTGCGGGAACAAAACTCGGAGGCGAGCGTCCGATCCGAAGCGTATGAGATCGACGAGACAATGCGCACGATCTCGAACGTGCCTAGCGGAACCCGGGCTCAGGATTTGTTTGCCGGATTGACTTGCGCGGAGAACGCGACTTGCGCTCTCTATCTCAGCGACGGCACGACCCTCGTTGCGGATCAAACGTTGACCTCTGGAATGAAGCTAAAGGTCGTCTCGCAGGACGGACGAAATACGAGGGTGTACACGCTCATTGTCGGGAAGAAGAACTTGGCACTCAATCCGTCCAAGCAGGGTTACCCGAACGCGACCCAATCATACGCCTATACGGCATTTCAACCTGACGCCTGGAAGACAGTGGACGGCATCATCTCATATACGGACAACCCGCATAGCCGCTGGCACAATTATAAAACGACCAATGCGTCAGTCGGCGAAGAATGGCTGAAATACGATTTCGGCGAGGTCAAGGCGGTTAATCGGGTAGATCTTTACGTCTACGCGGGGGGAGGGAGCGAGACTCCGCCGACGTTCATTCGAACGGATTACTGGGATGGAAACGGGTGGACGAATGTGCCGAATCAGACGAGCGATCCGAGCATGCCGGCCGTCGCTCTGAACCGAGTTGCGTTCGACACGATACAGACTTCGCAAATCCGCGTCGTTCTAGGTTTCGATCCCGGCAAAATCATTGCCGTGACGGAAACGGAAATCTACGGTCCAAGCGAAGATACGGCGCTGGCCTCCGGAGCTTACGAGATCGATAGCGCGGCGGGAACTATTCGCGGAATTTCTTTGGATACCGACGTGCAGCAATTCGTGAATGGAATCGTAGCCGCCGAGGGCGCGGTATTCGGGGTATATGAAAGCGATGGGTTGACGCCTGTCGTCCAAGGGGAGATCCAGCCGGGGATGACCGTCGTTGTGACGGCGGAAGGCGGGGCTTCGCAAACGTATTCTCTTGACGTTCAAGCTCGTCCGTCGTGGGTGAACGGGACACTGGCGACTGCAAACGTCACCTCCCGTTCCGCGCTGCTCCAATGGTCGGGAGCGATCGATCCCTCCGGCGAAATTGCACAGTATAAGATCTACCGTAACGGGATGGAAGCGGGAACCGTGACGGGGGCTGTTTACTCGTACTTGGCCGATGGGTTAAGCCCGGCAACTGTGTATTCGTTCACAGTGGAAGCGGGCAATTCTACCGGTGTCTGGAGCACGGGCGGACCGGCGGTTAACGTTACGACTCTTGCAGAGGAAAACGGCAACAACGGCAACAACGGCAATGGCGGCAATAATGGCAACAACGGCAATGGCGGAAACAACGGCAACAACGGCAATGGCGGCAATAATGGCAGCAATGGCAATGGCAGCAATAATAGTAGCAACAATGGCGTCGATGGTAATGGTGGGAATGGTGATATGACAGGCACTCCGCTTGCGACGGTTAAGGTGGTCGAGACTGATGGGCGAGCCGTCGTCTTGGTTCCTCAGGGTCAAACCTTTGTCGATATCCCGTTCCGTCAGGCGAGCGTGCTTCCGCTTCGCGTCGGATTTGGTAAAGCTTTGCTGGATGTGGAGCGTGGCGTTATGGATGATCTGTCATCCGGACTCAATTGGGGAACGGATGCCCAGCTGCGCGTCAGCGTCGGTCCGGTTAGCGGCGGAGCCAACGAAAAAGCGCCGTTAGCCTCAGGAATGGCCAAAATCCGTCAGGCAGATCGGGTCTATGATGTTCGGTTGTCTTTCACGGACAAAGATCGTTCCGTCGAGTGGCAGGGTTCCGGCGGCGTTCGTATCGCCCTCCCTTATTCGGCATCTGTCGATGAGGAGCTCGTCGGAGTGTATTATTTCAACGAAGTGTCGGGCAAATGGGAGTATGTCGGGGGAACCGTGGACCGTAACTCCAACCTCGTATGGGCCGAAGCAAACAGGCCCGGAAATTACGCCGTTCTAGAGGTGGAGAGGACGTTCGTCGACATCCCGGCGGGACATTGGGCCGCGCGAGCGATAGCGGTGCTAGCGGCGAAAGGGATTGTGAGCGGCGTGAACGATTCGGAGTTCAAACCGCGCCAACCGACGACAAGAGCGGAGTTTGCCGTCCTGTTGGTTCGAGCATTAGGACTTAAAGCAAAAGGTGCAGCGAAGTTCGGAGATGTGCCTGGGAACGCTTGGTACGCGGCGGATATAGCTGCGGCCTACGAATCCGGACTGATTAAAGGAGTCGGGGAGGATGCATTCACTCCCGATGCGCTTATTACGCGGGAGCAATTGGCTGTATTGGCGACAAGGGCATACGAGTATGTGACCGGCGATAATGAAACGAGGTCAGTTGTCTCTACGGATTTTAAAGATGCGGGTCGAATAGCCGTCTGGGCGGCAAGCTCCGTGCGCAAGGCTACGACGATCGGATTGATGAAGGGGCGGTCGGACGGCAGCTTCTCTGCCCAAACGGAAGCAACCCGTGCGGAAGCAGCACACATCGTATTGAATCTGCTGGAAATAATACGAAGCAATATCGAATAAAGAAGGCATCAGGCGTCAGAGAGGGGTTATCCGCTCTCTGGCGTTTTTTCTTCCGACAGCAACAACCTAGCGCTTACTCTCGTATATATGAAGTACGATATTCGTAGAGCAAAGGAGCGTGCGGACCTTGCAGTCATTGCCGCCAAGATCCACCAGAACGTCTTCGCACGCAGCAAGCGGCGGGACGCCGAAGACGGCCGCGCCGCAGCGAAGCGGAAAGACGGTCAGAAGAAAGAAATCTTTTCTGTGGAGATTATATAAATTCGTTTTCGTTACGGGATGCTTGTCCATTCTTTTATTTGCGATCTGGTTTTATCTCACCCCGTGGGGCAACACTTATCGTTATATGCTGGCCGATTCGCTGATCACGACACAGCATAGGGAATGGGCGAAATATATTATCGGGGAAAAGGCGCTTAGGGAACGGGTGGCAGGGTATGTGAAGCAGTTCGAAGAGATGGGGGAGGAGCGCGATACGCATACGATTCCCGAAGAAGAGGAAGGATCGGGGATCGGGGAACAAGCGCCGGAGGAGCTGACCTCCGTCAAAGAGGTTGATGGGGAGGGTTTTCACGGTTACCTGCTGACGGTGCGGGATCCGAAGAAAGTCAGGCTGGTCGTACCCAACAAAACCGGACGGGGCGAGAGGGTGTCCAGCATGGTGAAGCGGACGGGCGCGATTGCAGGCGTGAATGCGGGCGGCTTCGCCGATCCGAATTGGCGCGGCAACGGCTTTAAGCCGATTGGGCTCGTTATTAGTCAAGGCAAGGTTTATTACAACGGCTTGGGCAGTACAAAAAGCGTGCAGATTGTCGGCATCGACAAAGACGGCAAGATGCTCGCCGGCAAATACTCGCTTAAAGAGCTGATGGAGCTGGGCATTTCCGAAGCGGTTAGCTTCTCGCCGCGAATTATTGTGAATGGCAAAGGGCTGATCCCCAATCGTTCGCAAGGGTGGGGAGTCGCTCCTCGCACTGTTATGGGACAGCGCGAGGACGGGGCGATTCTGTTCCTGCTGATCGACGGGCGGCAGCCGGGCTACAGCATTGGCGCTACGCTATACGACGCTCAGGAAATATTGTTGGAGAACGGCGCGGTCATCGCAGCCAATCTGGACGGCGGCTCCTCGACGGTACTGGTCCAAGAAGGCGGCGAGATCGTCAATAAGCCGTCCTCTTCGTCGGGCGAGAGATATTTGCCAACTGCATTCCTCGTTTTCGAGCAACCTGAAACGGTAGATGTACCGAATATATGGGAGGGACTGAAGCCTTCCGACATTGATGCGGGTAAATGGTAGGATAGACAAAAAAAGTGGTATGTACCTTCTGGTGACCTAATCATAACCCACAATAATTCCAATTGATTGGAAATTGAACTTTTGCGGCGGATCTATTGGCACACAAGAGTTTACGCGGGGAAGTTTGTGCGGAAATTCGTACAACGCAGCTCGAACCAGGCTTAAACGGCGGGCGTTTGTGGGAAAAACCGTACAAATCAACTCGCTCCAGGCTCAAACGACGAACGTTTGTAGGGAAAATCGTACAAAGAAACCAAAATCAAGGGTTGTATGTCGCTAAAACGTCTTCAATGATAATAAAGGACAACTCCTGGGGATTATCTGGAAGTATTTTAGCGCGTGATTAGCCTGGAGATTGCCTCTTACGCTCCTGAAACGACCTCGTAACGGGGTTACTCATTCCCGTTTCAGGAGCGTATAGCATCGCAAGGAGGGGCATACCCCTCCTTGGCTTATATGGGACAGCCCCTAGACTCCATATTGGACTTATCAATACATCATCGTGCCCAGAGGTCCATCCTCGTCGATGATGTCCTGAATTTCGAACACCGAGATCGGAAAGTAGGGGAAGCCCCAGGCGTAAGGAACAAGGTCGTACAGCGGAAAATAGATGACTAAGGATTTGTCGGCGATATAAAACTCCTGGTCGTCGCTAATCCCCGGATAGGGACCGAGCAAGGGGAGGTCTCGCGACTTGATCTGCGCTTCAATGATTTTGTTCAAGCGCGACTTGTAGTCGACTCCCGGCTTGAACAATTCTCCGAGCTTGTAGCTGCGGCCGGTGTCGGCGTCGAAAGTAAGCGACCGCTGCAGCGTGTTGCCGTGCGCGCCGCCTGTAAACACGTAGTTAAGGAGGGAAAGGCTGAGCACGCCTCTCTCGTTTGTCTTGATCTCGAACGTGCCGTCCATCTGCTGAATGTCGCTGCTGGGAAAACCTTGATCCTTCATCAGCCGCTGCGTCGCTTCGCCGATCGCATCGTTCATTTTCTCTTGCGCCGCGAGCGATGTTCCGCCGCTCACATACGGTACGTTGACTTTGACGTTCTTCGCGGTAAAAGTTCGAGTTCGGATCGGGAGCATTAACGTCTGTCCGTTCATCTGCATTCCCCCTCGCCTGCATGGGCTGTTGTCATCCCAGTCTATGCAGCTCGCCGGAATCGTGTGAAACGAGAGGCAAGATCAGCTTAAGCGTGAAGCCTGACTTGTCCTCCTCGACGATCAAATTTCCGCCGATTCGCTCTGCACGTTCCGCAATCGTTTGAAGTCCGAATTCCAGGTCGGCGGCAGAAGGGAGGGAAGCGTTCAGAAGGGTAAACCGCAGACCGATCTCCTCCGCATCCGCCTGTACGGAGAGACGGAAGTCGCAAGGGCGTCCCAGGTTCATTTTCGCTCCGAGTTCGATCCCTTGTTGGAGGGTCTGGAATACGACGCGTTTCTGCAACGTGTCCAAGGCGGTCGGGAGAGTGCTTGGATCGTATTCCACGGTGCAACCGCGGGAATGCTCCGCATCGCGGAATAGAGCGCCGATAGAGCCAACCAGATCGTAGTAGGAACCGTCCTCTCGCAGAATGCGGACGAAGCGGCGTATATCCTCCAAGCCGGTGCGGATAAGACTTTGAGCCGAACTGAGCTTCTCCTCGGTCAGAGGGCGGTCGTGGTCGATCAGACGTTTGGCCGCTTCAAGCTGCACGATGGTGGCGCTAAGCGTGTGGCCGACCGTATCATGGATGCTGCCGGTAATCCGATGTCTTTCCTCCAATCTCATTGCCTCCGCCAAAGCTTCTGCATTTTCCCTCATCGATGTCTCCAAATTTTCGTGAGCCGCTTCTAATTGTTCCTTACGCTCTCTTAGCTGCGCCGTTCGGGTTTGGACGGCTTGCTCCAGCGTGCGGTTGAATTCGGTCAGCTGCCGATTCATGGCCGTGTAGCGATGGACGATAACGCGAATCAGGCACACGACGAACGCAAACAGTCCCCAGAACAGCAGATCGACGGGAAGCTCGAACACCCAACTTAGCAGGAATTTGATCTTTTGCGGGACAAACGTATGCAGAGCGGCGCGATACATATGAATGGCGACCATAGTAATCAGGGAGAGAAAACCGGCCAGCATCCATACGGATTCGATGTCCTGTTTTAAGCGATAGGCGGTTCTCATTGTCCAATAGACGAGCACGACGATCGCAAGAGACAGCGGAGCGAACGCGACGATAGCTTGAACGTAGGCGGTAAAGCTGAATAGCGCGCTGGCAAGCGTCAATGCGGCATAGACAAGCAGCAGTCTTCGGGAGAGACGAAGCGTACGCGTATAAAGATTGGGGTACAGCTTTGAAATCGCGCCGACAAGCGCGTAAGCGCCAAGCGGCATGCAGGCGTCCTGAAAATGACCGGGAACTGGAGTATCCCATATCACCATGAACAAATGATTGCAGACGAGCGCTCCGTAGCCGCCGGTAAAGGACAGCAATGCGAAGTAGAGGTACAGCGATTCTCGCTGGCTCGCATATAAGCCCAATCCGATCAGGCTGCAGAACAGGAGCAGGAAGCCCAGTATGAGGTTATCGATATCATAACGGAACATCGCATCGAGCAGATCGGCTTTGTTGCCGAGCTCAATGCGGCCGTCGATCGGAAAATGCTTCGAATATCGGACAAGCATATAGAGCTCGTCGGGCAAAGGCGCGGACAGCGGAACAAGCTTCCAGCTGAATCCGTTCTTAATCCGTTTGTCAAAGGCGGTATGTACGTATTCGTACTGCACGCTCCCGCGCTCATACACCTTCATGCTGGCGAAATTGCGAATCTGGAGATAAGGGTCGGTCAGCTTGGCGGACGGGAGCGGAATTCGCAGCCAATAGCTCTGCTCCGTCTCTAACTTTTGCGTGCTATAGCGCTGCCAGCCGGATTGGGGCGGCTGCGCCTCGTCGAAAGAGGAGGCGGGAGCCATCTGCCAGTCCTTGCCTCGCAGTGCGAACATAAGCTCGTTGTGCCGCTGAAACGCGGACAGCAGCAATCCTAAGCCGATCAGCAGAACGACCAAAATCAATAATGCGCGATAGAGGGAGAAGCGGGCGGTAAAATTGCTCATGCTTGCCGCGCTCCTTTCTCAAGCTCCTCCGCAGGCGAACAAGGCAGCGACAACGTCAGCACGCAGCCCGGGTTGCCCGGAGCAATGATCATTTTCCCGCCGAGATCGGCGATTCTTTCAGACATGGCTTTAAGGCCGAATCCGAATTCGGAAGGGGAGTAGGTTCTTCCGTCGCTGGTCAACCGGAACTCCAGACGGCCGGCAAGAGAAGTCAGTTCAAAGTCGAACCTGCGGCTGTCTCCATGTCTTAAGCCGTTGGTCAAGCCTTCCTGCAACGCCTGGTAGATCACTCTCTTCTGCAGGGTCGAGAGACTGTCCGGCAGCGGGGATAGCCGGTAGTCGATGACGGCGCCTGTCGTTCTGGCCGTCTCCCCGATCAGCCGGTGTATCGCTTCGGCCAGATCGTAATGGCTGGAGTCGTCCCGGAGCAACCGCACGGAATTGCGGATTTCCTCGAAGCCCCTTCTGACTAACTGCTGCGAGGCTCCCAGCTTAGAGAGAGCCAGTTCGGGATCGCGGGGGAGGAGCCGCTTGGCCGCTTCCAATTGCACCAACGTCGCCGTCAGGGAATGGCCAAGTGTGTCGTGGATAGCCCCGGTCAGTCGATGCCGCTCCTCCAAAACGATAGAGGAGGCGATCGATTCGGCCGTGTCTCTCATTGTGCCGGCTAGTTGGACGTTCGCTTCGCGAAGCTGCTCTTCTCTTTTCCGGAGCTCCGATGTACGGGTTTCGACGTTTGACTCCAAAGCTTGATTAAACTGTTTTAGCCGGTCATTCATCTGCCCGAATCGATACAGGATGACTCGCACGAGACAGATCAAGAACAGCAGCAAGGCGACGGAGAGAAAATCGTACTGCAGCACGTTCAAGATAGGGAAGGTGTAACGCATCTTCGCGAAAAATACCGTCAAATAAGTGCGGACCACATATAAAAGCGCGGTCGAAGTCACGATAAAGAAGCCCGCCAGCATCCAGATCGACTCCGGTCCCTGTCTATGCTTGTAGGCCTTCCACAGAGCATGGAGCAGGAAAGCCGCCGTAATCAGAAACATCGCCACAAGCGGATAACTGAGCATCCAACCGAACCATTTGACGTCCAGAAGAACGGCACTCGCCAACGAGAAAAGAGAGAGAGCCAGAATGATCCGGCTAATGCCGCGGAGCGTTGCGGTAAGCTTCTTGTCGAATACTTCGATGATAACGCCGAGAAACCCGTACACGCCTAGAGGGAAAACGGCGAGCTCCAAGTAGCTCATCCACGGCTGGTCCCAGAACAGCTGAAGCAGAAAAGTACGGGCGATCGCCGCGTAGCTGCCGCACAGCGCCATCAATACGAAATAGAGATGGAGCTTCTCCCGACGATTGAAATAAAGCCCTAGGGCTAGACAGGCGCTGAACAGTAAAAGCGCGGACAAAACGAAAGCATAGGTTTCTTTCCGAATCAGGGAGGAGACGAATTCGCCATAAGAAGTCTGGCGGATAAACAGCTGAGGCCGATGGAGCTCCCGGTCGTCGAGCAACATATAAATCTCGGATGGAACCGGCGTCGAGAGCGGGACGAGATTCCAATGATACAGAAGATTTAATCTATGATTGTATTCTATTGGATCATAGGCGTATAAGAGCTTGCCGCCGTCGTATACGGAAAGCGCGATGGCATTCAGAATAAACAATCGGGGATCGCGAGAATCGCTAGGCTCAAGGGAAATGCGCATCCAATATAAGGAGGAGTTCGACGGGTGGCCGGGCTTGTCCGAATAGGGAAGCCAGCCGTCCGCGGGAGGCTCTGAAGCTTGCGCCGATTCGGCCGGAGTCCAGCTCCAGCTGTCCGGTGACAACCCGGCGGAATTAAAATCGCGGCTCATAGCGACCAAGCCCCATGCCAGAAGGACATGAAGGCAGATCAGTACCCCAAGAAAACGCAACAACGGCAGATGACTGCGCACGCCGCTCCCGACCAACTTCATTCCTCCACCCGGCGCCTTGCTTGCGGCGCTGTTATCATTCTACCCGCGCGGCGAGAAGTGGCCTAGTGACGGGAGTCATATGATCGTCATATCTTTTAACCAGATGACGGCTTGCGTTCTGTCGTTCGTGCCGATTTTATCGTAAATGGAGCTGATGTAGTTTTTGACCGTGCCTTCGCTCATGAAGAGCAGCTGGGCGATCTCCTTGTTCGTGCGGCCCTCCACCATCAAGGCGATAATGCTCATCTCCCGGTTAGTGAACTTCAAGTCCATCGTCCGTTCGCGAGAACGGGAGGATGGGAACTTGCCGGCTGCGGGAGAGGGCGATGCAAGCTTGGCCGCCAGCTTAACGGCGATGGACGAGGGAAGCATGAGCTCTCCCTGCGAGGCGTCCCGAATCGCTTGCAGCAGCTTCTCGGTCGGAATGTCCTTCAGCAGAAAACCGACCGCTCCGCTGGCCAGAGCCTCGATAATATATTCGTCTTCGTCAAATGTTGTAAGGACGAGCACTTTCGTATGCGGAGATTCGTCGCGCAGCTTCTTGACCGCCTCGATCCCGTTCATGACCGGCATGCGGATATCCATCAGGACCAGGTCCGGGTCATGAATCGCGACAAGTCGGCAGGCTTCTTCTCCGTTCTCGGCGGTAGCGATAACCTCGATATCGTGCTCCAGTTGAAGAATCGTCTGCAGTCCGTCTCTCATTAACGCTTGATCGTCGGCAATCAATATTCTAAGCATGCGTGCGATCTCCCCTTTCTTTTCCATTATAGTGGATCGGGCGGATTTGAACAGACGCAACTATCGGATTTGTGGCCGGCGTGCATGACGGAATCGGTGACAGGGGTCACTGGTCATATGACGAGCGGTTCCGCTACGATTAAGCCATGGGTACGGGGCCAGGCTACGCCCCGCATATCGACTAAGGGAGCGGAAAACAATGATCATTATTCATACAAGCCAATGCCGTCCAGGGATGAAGCTTGGCAGATCTATCTATACGGAGCAGGGTCATGTGCTGGCCGGCAGAGGTTTCGTGCTGACCGAGCACGCGATCAGAAGATTGCAACAGCTGGGAATGCCGTATCTTCATATCGAGGAGGAGGGCACGGAGGATATTGCTCCCGATCAGGCGATTCGCGACGAAACGACGATTGTTCTGCACGGAGCGCTGACCCATGTCATGGACGAACTGCTCGGCGGAGACAAGGAGACGCTGTCTCCGAACGTAGTTCGTTTCGTGTGCGACGCGACGAAAATACTGGTGGACGATTTGAAGTCGCGCCGCAACGCTCCCAGCCTGCCGGTTCATTTGACGACGACGCTGACGGACGGGGATAAGCAGCATTTTCTTGAGCATGCGATGAACGTGGGCGTCTGTGCGACTCGGCTTGGTTTGGAGGAGGGGTTGGCGACAGAGGATCTGCATGCGCTGGCGATCGGAGCGATGCTGCACGACGTTGGCAGGCTGCTGCTTCCTAGCGGGTTGAAGGCGCGCGTGACTCTGAACGACCAAGCCTATATGAAGCATGCCGAGCTTGGCTACAAGCTGCTTCGGGACAGCGGTTTTCCGCTTATGGCCGCTCACTGTGCGTTGTTCCATCATGAAAGGCTGGACGGGAGCGGGTATCCGTTCGGGCTGGAGGGCAAGAAGATTCATCCTCATCATCAGTGGATCAGCATTTTCGACATGTTCGATACGATGGTGAACGGGCGGGGCAACGGCGCTCCGATGCTGCCGCACGAGGCTCTGGAAGTGCTGTACGGAGGCGCCGGATCGCTGTACGACATGGATAAGGTGCGCAGATTGCGCGACAATATGGCGCTTTTCCCGAGAGGAACGACGGTGCGTCTTAGCACCGGCGAGCTGGGCGTCGTCTCCGCGCTTCATGAAGACAGCAAGCAGCGACCGATCGTCCGCGTCATCCGCTCGTCCGAAGGGGAGCTGCTGAGCAAGCCGTACGAAGTCGATTTGAAGCGCCAGCTGCATCTGATGATCAGCGGATTCGGCAACGAACAGCCGGAGGCGAAGGAGACTCCGGAGCGTCTGGAGCCGCGTTCGAGCAAGGTATTTCATGTCGTCTGACGGGAAAATAAGATGAACAGCGAAAAATCGCTTGACTTTTGCTTCTGAAATGACTAAGATAATAAAGGATTTGCTGATGTAGCTCAGCTGGTAGAGCAACGCATTCGTAATGCGTAGGTCGGGGGTTCGAATCCCTTCATCAGCACCACTCTGTATAACACTTCGCTAGTCAGCGTTGAATGTTATGGTTGGATATCCGAAAGGGCTACGCATTCTTGTAAGAAATGCGATAATGCCTTAAAACTCATAAACGAAACCTCCACGTTGATTAACGGGAGGTTTTTTTTATGTTTAAAAAGGCAACTTCGGGGAGTGACATTTACACGCGGTGGTGAAGTGAAGACGAAGCGGATACTTCGTTATAGGAAATAGATACTTAATAATTGTGACAGCTTCAGGCTTCAATGCTTGGGCTGTTTTGCTTTGTCGTACGATTGCCACCAATAGATGGAAGGACTTACTTCAATTTAGACGGTGATAAGGAGTTGAAGCGAATGCCTGAAATGACGCCACATATCAGTCTGAAGAAACCGCTGGAGAGCGAAACCGCGGACATATCCGTCATTAATGACAATATGGATAGGATTGATTCGGCATTTGGCGATCTAGCGTCGGTTCCAACCGAGGCAAAGTACGTAGCTGGAGCAATTATCGAATTACATGAAGCAATTCAAGAATTCGACGTCGACATCCCTAATGGGTCAATTACGCCCGCTAAACTTTCGTTTGATCCGGCGACGCAAACGGAACTTGATGACCACGCAAACTCGAACAACGTACACAGCGCGACATCCGCTGCAATGGCAAGTAGGCTAATTATTCGCGATGCTGTTGGCCGTGCGAAGGTTGCCCCTCCAGATGCTAGTGACGATATTGCGCGACTGGACTCGATTACGAAGGCGCAAGCAGGGCTTGGTAATGTCGATAATTATGGCACGGCAACACAGACCGAAGCGGAAGCAGGGACGGCTACCAATAAGTTCATGACACCACAGCGGACGAAGCAGGCAATTGATAAGTTAACGGGAAGTGTGCCGTTGAGGGTGAATACAGGGAAACTCGAATATTACGATGGAACGGGGTGGTTAGAAGTGGGTGGAGATCCAACGTTGACGACTTATTTTGGCCACCTTGGCTCCTTCCCGTTTGCTGGTACAGCAGATGTGGTAATTGCAGCTAATACGTCATGGTCAGATTCTAAAGGCTATAGGAAGGTTAAAAAGCTCACGATTAATGCTGGTTTGACGCTGAAAATTGAAAAATCCCCCTTCGTAATTTTCGCCGAAGAGATCGTTTTCGGGTCGACAACAAGCACAATTGACATTAGCGGAGCAAACGGCTCTGTATCAGGCCCGAGTCATTCTGATGCCACTGCTAGAGGCGGGGAAGCAGTTTATAACTCTGTAAGATATGCGCATGGCGGATGCGGCGGTGGGATGCTAATTATTGTAGCAAGAAAGATTTCTGGTGCAGCTGGAAGGATACTTGCAAATGGCGGAGATGGATGGGCGAATACAACAGTGAGAATAAGTAATGGTGTTTCAAGTGCAGGAGAGAACGCCATAGCAGGTTTAGTTGGGATTCCTGATGTTATTGTTGGTGCTACTAGTAATAGAGCAGGATCCTATGGGCTAATACCTATTTCCCTAAACAAGAGAATATACAACATGATTGGAAGAATTTCGGCGTCCAATGAGGACGGTTCTAACAATTACAATGCAGGATGGGGTATCGGCTCTGGTGGCGGCGTTGCTACGAGCGGATCTGCTTCAACCTATAGCGGAGTAGCGTCTTCTGCCGTTCCTCAACCTACAGATTTAATATGTCTGGCACAAATGTTTGATATGAAAGGTGGGGGTGGCGGAGCAGCATACCTGCACACCACAAACGGTGGAGATGGCGCAGGTGCAGCTGGAGGCGGTGGTGGAGCAATTGTTGTTTTTGCAAACTCAATTTCAGGCACGCCTACTTTGCAGGCAAATGGGGGCATAGGTATGTACGGTGGACCAGGCGGTGGAAGTTCACGGCCTGTGGCTGGCAATGGCGGTGCAGGGAGAACTCATATTGTATTGGTATAAGGCGGTGATAACATATGAAAATCATATCTATTTATTTAACTGTACCAACTGTTGTTTCTGGCAGAATGTCTGATGGATCAGACCGGGAAGAGCACCAGGAAAAAAGATGGGTTGTTATTGCTTCTGTTGAAAAATTCACCTATAAAGGCGAGTTTATTCAAGAAGACGAGCCATCTGCAGTTGAGATTCAATCTGCATTTGAAGAGGGGCGATTTATTAACATTACTACTGATCGCGACAAAATCAATCAGCTTGAAGCTGAGAATCTCGAATTAAAACTTGCTCTGGCTGAACTGGCTGAAGTAAAACATCAAGATAATAAGGACGTACAGATCGCACTTGCGAAGTTGGCTGGACTCATAGCAGGGAGGGATGCATAATGGCTAAAATCTACTACGACTTGATCAAGGCTGGACTTCGGACGATTGATGAAGTTCCAATCCGTTGGCGCTCCGCTGTACAGGTTATGGTAGAAGAAATGAAATAAGGGGAATAATGGTTCATAAAAGATAATAAGAATCATCAGCACTACTAAATAAACCCTTTAACGGCGCGCTTTCCCGAGTATCGGACAGCGCGCTTTTTTTGCGTTCCCGGCAGGTTCGTTGTCTAACGGTGCGAAAATGCGAATACGTCAGACAACCAATCGTCAAACTCTTGCATTTTGTGTCGAAACGTGGTACCATCTTATCTTGTGAGCAATCAAAATGAATATGCCGACTTAGCTCAATTGGTAGAGCAACTGACTTGTAATCAGTAGGTTGGGGGTTCAAGTCCTCTAGTCGGCACCAGTTTTTTACAGAATGCATTTTATCTTCCGCGTGGGAGATGAAGTGCTTTTTTTGTTGTGGTACGATAAGAAAGCTTTATGTGGACACCTTCAGCCGGCAGCAGGACGAGTACGAGTACAGCGAGAGAGGGGAGTCGGCGCATTTGTTAACCAGAATGTTCAACAACATGAAGATCCAGAACAAGCTCTTCGTCACGATTGCCCCTTTGTTTCTGATCGGCGTCATCGCCCTGACGTCCGTTGCCTACGAGGCGGCGAAGCAAAGTATCGTGCGCCAGGTGAGGGATTCCAAGCAGCTGCTCCTGCAGCAAGTATCGGAGAAGCTGGAATCGATCAATCAGAGCATGCTCTCGGTTTCCAACATCTACTACTTGAACCCGAAGGTCAGAGACTGGCTCCGCAGCAGCCCCCGCTCAACGGAGTATGAGAAGTATAGAGCGCTCAAGCAAGTCATCGAGACGGTAGGCGATACGGGGAACTATTTTGAGCATCTTAAATATTCGACCGCCTTCATCGGATTTAACGGGGCGGTTTATTCGAGTTCATCGGACGAGCAGGGGAACTACGATTTTAGCGAAGAGCTGAGCATGCAGGAGCGGATCAAGGATAAAAATAAAATGTACTGGAGCGACACTTACCTGCATCATGGTAAAAACGTGTTTTCCGCCGTTCGCTATTTACGCGATATCTATACTGGGGAGGATCTGGGGCTGCTCGTGCTCGACTTCGAAGAGCGGCTGCTGTTCGATGCATATAAAAATCTGACCGGCGTGCAGTTGATGATCGTCAACGACAAAGGGCAAATTTTGTCCGCGCGCGACGAGTCGTTAGTGGGGCAGTCGATCGGGGAAGAATCGTACTTTCTCAAGCTGAGCCCCTATACAGATGGAAGCTTCATGGCGGATGCCGAGGGGGAAAATTCTCTTGTCACGTTCCGCACAGTTCCGCAGATGAACTGGTTTCTGATCGAGAGGACGCCGGTTTCTGTGCTGCTGCAGGATATGAATCAGATTCGCAATCTCATAA
>PJUD01000155.1_pt1 | contig 68513 bp, 60 predicted proteins | sample 1512341 | NCBI WGS metagenome assembly PJUD01 (sample SAMN08177675, study PRJNA422409) | Feces metagenome, whole genome shotgun sequencing project. | isolation source: Chicken feces (3) enriched on wood chips: beechwood xylan treatment | host: Gallus gallus | place: USA: Madison | collected 2015-01-15 | reverse complement strand
CCCGCCATATGCTCGGCACCGCCTATCACCCCCACGCTGCCATGGCTGCCTTTGTGACTGTTAAGACGGCGCTGGGGAGGCAAAATCGGTGGCTCATCCAGCAGCCAGCCTTGCTGGGGTTCGGGTATCTGCGCTGTGATTTGCTGCGGCTTAGCGCCTACAGATGCCGGTTGACCCTGGCTTTCATGCTGCAAGGGAGTGTTTTCATGCGGCAGAGGCTGATGCTCACAGGCACAAGCTGTCACACCCAAAGCCTGAGCCTGCGCATCCGCATGAGCCCCCAGGTGGCTGAGCTGCAAAGCCTCAAGATGAATTTCCCCGGCATGGTCCGGGCCATCCAGCGTGTACAAGCCGGGCTTGAGCGCAAGAAAAGTCAGCGTGTGCCGCGCGCGTATCGCCGCACCCAGCACCCGCCCGCTGTGCATGCATAGCCCACTGGGGATATCGAGGGCCAGCACGGTCAAGGCCAGTTGATTCACCTGCTGGATCAAGTCCTGATGCCGTTGATCCAGTGGTCGTGACAGCCCTATGCCAAACAAACCGTCTACCACCAATTGCCAGTTGCCGCGCTCGGGCAAGGCACTCTGCACCTCGCCCCCTGCATCCACCCAGGCGTCATATGCCGCAGCGGCATCTGGCGGCAGCTTGGCCCGCTCTCCGGTAAACACCAGCGTCACCTGATGCCAGCTGGCCTTGAGATGCCGCGCAGCGACAAAGGCATCGCCACCATTATTGCCCGGCCCGGCCAGCACCAGCACCGCGTATTCATGCCCGCGCAATAGCTTGCGCACAAACTGCGCCGCCGCCTGCCCGGCCTTTTCCATCAGCCCGGCGGTGGCATATTGCTGCTCCAGCTCGCGCAATTGCGTCAGGCTATATAAAGGCTTCATGAGTGGCGGCTCCATGGTGTGTTATGCATAGCAGAGATATTCATAGCTGTGATTTGAATGTTTACAAACTTATTCATCTTGATCAAACCTTGAGAGGCTGTATGACCACTTTAAGTTGCCCAGGAGTAAAGTTACCTGAAAGCCAAACTCAGCAGAATGTAAGTTGATCATGGCAAAAGCAGCTGCTGGCTAAAACAACCAGACCCAAGTCCGCCATTATTCCGCCGCTGCATCCAGATGCAGCTTGGCAACCAGCCCGGCAAGTTCTTGCGGACGATAGCAGCCGTGCTCGGTAATGATGCCTGTGACCAGTCGCGCGGGTGTGACATCAAACGCCGGGTTAGCCACTGGCGTATTGATAGGCGTCAGGCGCACGCTTTGCCTGCTGCCATCGGCAGCCAGCCCGCTGATAAAGCTCACCTCATCGCCATCACGCTCTTCTATGGGAATTTCACGCAGACCATCGGCAATGCGGCCATCTATGGTGGGGCTGGGCACGGCCACATAAAACGGCAGTTGATTGTCCACAGCCGCCAGCGCCTTGAGATAAGTGCCTATCTTGTTGCAGACATCGCCGCTGCGCGTCACGCGGTCAGCGCCAACAATCACACAATCCACCAGCCCATGCTGCATCAAATGACCACCCGCATTATCCGAGATCACGGTATGTGGCACCCCATGCTGGGCCAATTCCCAGGCGGTGAGGCTGGCACCCTGGTTGCGCGGCCGGGTTTCATCCACCCACACATGCAGCGGCAACCCAGCCTCATGCGCCAGGTAAATCGGCGCCAGCGCAGTGCCCCAGTCCACCGTGGCCAGCCAGCCTGCATTGCAGTGGGTCAATATATTCAGCCTGTGGCTGGTCTGGGCTTGGTCTTTACTGGCTGTTGCATCAGGCAAAATCGCTGCCGTCTGCTTTTCAGCCCATAAGCCCTGCAACAGCGCCAGCCCATGCTGGCCTATGGCACGGTTGATAGCCACATCTTCATCCGCCATCTTCGCGGCCTCATGCCAGGCGGCAAGGGCACGTTCAGGCTCAGGTAATGCCAGCACATGTTTAAGCATGCGCTCCACTGCCCAGCGCAGGTTAACCGCTGTCGGGCGGCTGGCAAGCAATTGCGCTGCGGCCTGCTGCAAGGCAGCTGTGCTTACAGCGTTGAGTGTAGCGAGCGCCATGCCATAAGCCGCAGCCACGCCTATCAAGGGCGCACCACGCACCTGCATCTGCTTAATTGCATGAATCATCTGCGTCAGATTGCCCAGCTCTGCAATCTGCAAGTCGTGCGGCAGCAAAGTCTGGTCTATCACCGCCACTTTGTGAGGCAAAGCCTGGCCTGCGGCAAAAACTGGCCAGATAGTACGAAATTGTTGTTGACCTATATTCATATTTCAGGATGAAAACAAGAGGAATTCCTATCCACAAAATCTGTGGATAATTTTGTGGATAGCTGTGACTTGAAAATGTAACTATTGTAATTCAAAGGGATTTTTCCATTTGCCCAAATTTTATACCATAAAATATGTCATTGATTTTAAACAATAAATTCATATGTCCTTGGATTACTTGAATTTCCCGTGAAAAGCTCATGTACTACATTAGATGGTGTGCACAATATGGGTTTGTCAACATAAAAATATTGCCTAGTTTAAAGTTGGTGGTTGTAAACAACCAGCTGGTTGTTTACAACCACCAACATGGTTCAGCTAGCGTCGGGATTTCTTCCCGTCACCCTCCCGCAAAAGTTGAATAAATCGCAAAATCGTCCTCCCTGACAAGTGTCTGACAATATGGCCTGCTTATTGCTACTCATTCCCGTGACAACACTTATGATGGTAGAACAGCATGAGCCTCTCCCCCACCTGGCACGGCGTAGACCTGAAATGGGCCTATGCAGATTTACTTTCCAGCATCTATCGCCACACTGGCTATAGCCGCACGGCTTACGATGTGCTGCATGATGCCTTGATACGCTTTGCGATTTCGAGCAACCCTAATCGCTTGCTGCAACCACAGGCTTATCTGCACACCATAGTGCGCAACCTGTTGATTGATGGACATAAAGAGCAAGCGCGCTTTGTGCCCTTGATCAGCGAAGATGCTGAGTCCGAGCTGATGGCAGATTACGACCAGCCGCTGGTACCCTCGGCTGAGCATTTGGTGGATATCCAGCAGCGTCTGGCGATATTGCAGAACATCATTGACTTGCTGCCACCTCGCTGCAAAGAAACCTTCTGGCTGTTCCGCATTGAAGGCTTGTCGCAACAGGAAATCGCCGATAAGCTCGGCATCTCCCTCAATATGGTACAAAAACACATCATGCGCGCGATGCTGGATCTGCTAGAAGCCAAGGACCTGCTGGCTTAAACTGCTGAGGCCAGCGCCTGCGATACTTCATCACCCATGAGCAACCTCACCCTCAAACGTACTGCCAGACAAGCCGCCATCCGCTGGTTTGTCCTGATGCAGGATGCCGATATCGAGCATCCGCAACGCAGCACGTTTGAACACTGGCTACTGTCAGACCCGGCCCACCAGCAAGCCTATAACGAAGTTTGCTCACTCTGGGAGGATCTCGACTCCCCTGCCCAGCTGGCGCATCTTGAAAGCGCCATGCAGCAAAAAACCTTTATCGAGAAAACCGAACGCAGCCAGAAAATCCGCAGCACCATCAACCGCACCATCAGCGTCATCTTTGTGGCCGCCATCGGCACCCTGGGCTATCTAGGTTATGAGCACGTGCAAGCCGAACCTACCATGCACCTGGTAGCCAGTGCCGAGATAGGCCAAATCCGCTCGCAGATACTGGAAGATGGCAGCAAAATCATGGTCAACGCCAATAGCGATGTGGAAGTGACCTATTACCGCAAGCAACGCATCGTCAAACTCAACCGTGGTGAAGTCAGCTTTGATGTCACCAAAAACCCGGATCGGCCCTTTATTGTGGATAGCGGCCTGGCCAAGGTCACGGTGCTGGGTACACGCTTTGCGGTCAACCGCTTCAAGAGCAAGGTCAGAGTGAGCGTGGATCACGGCACCGTGCGGGTAGAGCCGCAGCAGCCTGGCACCACCATCACCGATACTGCCAACCCCACACCCACCGCCGCCAACAAACATGCCGATCAGGTATTAACCCTGCGCAATAACGAAGTGGCAGAAATCAACCAGCACGGCCAGGCCAGCCGCGTCAAACGCGCCGCGGCCGATGCCTTCAGCTTTGAATATGGCACCATCACCTTTGATGGCGCCGGGCTGGAAGAAATTGCCGAAACCCTCTCGCGCTATCGCCAGCCCCCAATCAGCGCCCAGGTAGTCACGGCGCAAGATGCCAGCGTCACCGCCGTGATTCAGGCCAAAAATGTAGAACGCTTTATCAAAGAACTGCCCATCATTGCCCCGGTGCAAGTCAAACGCAGCGGGCAAGATATTGTTTTGCTCAGCCAGGCCACTGGCAAAAAGAAGTAAATCCCCTCGCACTGCTCTCTCAAGCTGTTCTGGTGCCTGCACCTCCCTGGTGCCCTGCCAAGCAAAAAATCTCACTCCTGATAAATCAACAACCCATTGATTTACTGAACATTTCTTCACCAATGAAAAATAATTGTAACTTTTTGTAAAAAAATCTGCGTTTCGACGTCAGGGTTTTGGTTTGCCAAAAGTTATATGGGTATAAGAAAGCAAGATTTACCCAGGGAGAAGTAAGTTGGATTTATTCAAGACCATGTACAGCATGACGATTGCGTCGGTTGCCCTGCTGTTAATAGCGGTACTCGGCCTAGCGTCTTATTCGCTGGAAGCTGCCGAACTCAACACCCAGTTACCTGCGGCCAACACCAGCAGCGGCACGCTGACACCAGTGAATATAGACCTGCCCAGCCAGCCCCTGGATGCCTCACTCAAGCAACTGGCCCGCACCACAGGCATCAGCGTGGCCTTTGACAGCAAACTCGCCACTGGCAAAACCGCGCCTGCGGTTAAAGGCCGCATGAAGGCGGATGAAGCGCTGAAAATGCTACTGGCTGGCAGCGGGCTGGAATCGAGTATTGATAAAGACAGCGCAGTGATCAAGCCTGCAGTGGAAAAGCAGGCGATTGATTTCAAGGTGGATGCGATTGAAGTAAGGGCCAAGCGCTTTTATGAGATTGGGCCTTTGCCAGGGCTGGGCCTGACCAAGGAACAGATACCCGGTAACGTACAAAGCCTGAGCGCCAAGGACATCAAGGAGGCGCACTCCTTGAGCATTACCGACCTCATGAACTCCAAGCTGCAATCGGTCAACGTCAACGATTACCAGGGCAATCCTTTCCAGATGGATGTGCAGTATCGCGGATTTACCGCAGGCCCACAGATAGGCACACCGCAAGGCTTGTCGGTGTTCTTTGACGGCATACGCGTCAATGAACCGTTTGGTGATGTGGTGAACTGGGACATGTTGCCACTTAATGCGCTGGCCAGTTTTGATGTGTTCCCAGGCTCCAATCCTATCTTTGGCCTGGGTACGCTGGGTGGCGCACTATCCATGAAAACCAAGGATGGTTTCAGCAATACAGGGGCCAATGCGGAAGTGCTTACTGGCTCATTTGGCCGCAGGCAACTGCAGGCCGAAGGTGGCTGGAACAATGGCACGGTCGCGGGTTTTGCTGCCGCCAATATCTTTCTTGAGGATGGCTGGCGTGATAACTCACCAAGCAGGGTAAATCAAGTCTTTGGTAAAGGTAGTTACCGTGGCGACAAGCTGGACCTCAACCTGAGTACGCTCATAGTGTGGAACGACTTGGTAGGCAATGGCATGCTGCCCAGCGAAATGTACAAGCAGGATAGAAACGGTGTGTATACCTCTCCCGATACCACCGATAACCGCTTATGGCAGCTCCAGCTTTCCGGCAGTTATTTCGTCAATGATCATTTCACAATAACAAGCCAGGTATACACGCGTAACAGTAAGCGTAATACCAGAGGCGCAGACGTCTACACTGAGCACGACGGTTATGTAAGAAGGGCTCTGAATACCGGGGAACAATATACCTGCCTGTTTAACAGTACCAATGGCCTGGGCTTACCTGATTACTACGTGTTTGACGTCCCCAACAATGATTGGTCGCAAAGTGCCTTTTTCAATGAGTACTTTACAAACGGCATGGATGCTCAGGCAGCCCTCAATACGATAGGTGCAGCCTTGAATCCATCGCTAACTGGTAGTCCTGAAGGTCAAGCCTATCTGGCGCATGCCAAGAGCGTATTCGATACATGGAAAAATTATAGGCAGGCACTGAATTATCAAGCTCAAGGTAATTATATGCCCCCTGAAATCGAACCAGGCCCTGCGAACCCGATAACTGGTGAATCCAACTGGCTTGCCAATGTATATAATTCAATGGACGCCGGTAGCATATTTGGTCTCACGGGTGTCAGTGATCCATTCAATGCTGTCATTTCCAACTACTACTATACCGATGATGGCACCAAGCACGTCATTTTGCTGGCACCGCCGACCAATCTGGCTAACTGTGTGGCTACTCAAGCCACAAACGTGGGTAATGATCCAGGTGCTTTAGGTGTTTTAGATCCTGTTACGAATGGCCCACTGGCCGTAGATGGCGCCAACACATTCACTGGGCAACGACCTGGTGTGGTTGATGGAACTCCCACCGCCATATTTACCGACACCCAGATAGATCAGGAAACCGATGGCGCTTCCATCCAGTTCAACTGGAACTTTGACAAGCACAAGTTCATGGTGGGCGCCTCGGTGGATATGCCATCTGCCAGCTACACCAGTGGCCAAATGTTGGGCATGCTGGATGCACAGCGCAGAGGCTATCTGGCACCTGATCAAATCCGCGAGCAATATGCGGCCGCCAGCCTGGAAGTCAATAACAACGATTTCAAGGGCCATCAAATCACCAAGAGCATCTATGCCAGTGAAACCTGGAGCCCAATAGAAACACTGAATTTCACCGGTGCCTTGCGCTACAACGAAACTCGCGGCAAAAACAAAATCGCTTCACGCACTTGGGGCAGCCGTGTGTTTGATCTATCCGATTTTGAGGCAGTGCCCGATGAGTATGACCTCTGCGTCAACGGCGTTTGTCCCACCACCGGCTATCAAATCCCTGATCTCAGCAGATTGAAGAACCCTGCAGAGACGGAAAAATTCAGCTATTACTCGCTGAATCCCTCCTTGGGTGCTACCTGGCAGGCTACGCCCAAACTCAACGTTTATGGCAATTGGGCGCAGGGCACCCGCACCCCTTCAGTAATTGAGCTGGGCTGCGCCTTTGATTCAACACCCGTCACCATCGGTGGCGGTTTAGGCACCATGCCACGCAGCCTGGCGCAAAACCGTTCATGCTCATTGCCTACCACATTGTCTGGCGATCCCTACCTGCCCCAGATCAAGGCACAGACCTGGGACTTCGGTATGCGCGGGCGCTTCAATGACAATATCGAGTGGAACCTGGGGGTATATCGCACCGACCTAAAGGACGATATCTACATGATTGGGTATCCGGGCAACCGCAACTTCTTTGACACCATAGGTGAGACACGTCGCCAGGGTCTGGAAGCTGGCATCAATGCTGCCTTTGACAAATGGAGATTGCGCCTGAACTATGCGCTGACCGAAGCCACCTTCCAGGACAGTTTCTGGATGCCTGCCAATGACAACAGCAGCGCGGTAGAAGAGTTTATCGGCAACCTCAACTACAGCCGACGCATACAGGTGAATCCCGGCAATCGCATGCCTGGTGTGCCTTTGCACAACCTCAATGCCACACTCAGCTATCAGGTCACTCCCAAATGGCAAATAGGCATGACCGCAGTAGCACATTCATTTGCTTATGTGCGCGGCAATGAAAACAACCAGCATCAGGAAGGCGTGACCATCTATGAAACCTTCGCACCCACTGGAGCAAAACTTGCGCGCCGCCCAACCAGCAACCCCGGCACTGTGGATGGCTATATGGTGCTCAATCTGCAGACCAGCTACAAGCTCAACTCTGAGTGGACGCTGGGGCTGCGCGTGAACAACATCTTGGACAAGGAATATTTCAACGCGGGCAGACTGGGGCGTAATCCATTCTCCCCCTCCGTCTATGGCGCAATTGGCCCTGATGGCTACAACCATAACTCCAACGATTGGCTGACCACCAACTTCCTGGCACCTGGTGCGCCAAGAGCCGCCTGGGTCAGCCTGAGCTATGAATTTGACCCGGCAAAATAAGTCGTGTTGTGGAGTCAGGAAAGTAATAACTGTTGCTTAACTTCATGGAGAAGTTAAGCAACAAGCTAGGAAATAAACGGGCAATCGCAAGTGGAAATAAAGCATTTGTGATCTGCCTTCCAGTATTCAACCGGAATCTGCTTACAGACTCGCGAAAGGCTTAAACCGATTCAGGTGAATTGGTGTTACAGGCAGCCACAAATGCCTGTTTATTTTAATGCATTGGAGCAATAAGATGAAAAGAACAGCATTGAAACTAGCCGTGCTTAGTACATTAGGACTAACCTCCGCATCGGTGTTTGCCGCCTTTGTGACCCTGCCACCTGCAGGTTCACCTGTGGCAGCAGGATTCAACTACCCTGGCTCCCCCGCCGGCACCACTGCTTATGTCCTTTGCAATACCACTGGTAACTTTGGTATCTTACCCACTACCTACCCTACAAGCTCTGCAGACGCATGCGCAGTAGTCCCAGCTAGCGAAACCACGTCACCAGAGGCTGGTTTTAGTTTAATTACCGCTGCAAATCGTCCAATTGTCGTCAACAATACCTATACCGGTAACGTCGCCAAGACAGTAGGTAACGTTCAGGAATATGTATGGCGCAATACAGCGGCTACTGAGTGCATCTATGGTGCAAAAGCTGTCATGCTTTCCACAGCGGGGGCCGATTATCTTCCTGCCGCTGGTGCCCAGAATTTTGAAATCAATGATATTGCCCGTGGCGGTTTCAGTGGTCGCCCCGTAGCAGTGGCATATGCTGTATTTGGCACCACAGCAGAAGTGCTATTCCGCGCTGGCCTCACCTATACTTCTGCACAGCATAGAGGCGGTGTAGCTCAATACGCCGAACTCCCACTGACCACTCCATCCCCCGGCACACCCATCCCCTCCATCGTCGGTGTTGATGCACTGCCATTAACTAGCATTCCTACAGCCGCCCAACAAGCAGCACCACTCAATGACAACTGGGTCAATTTCACCACTGATGTCAACGTCAATGACGATGATGGTTCTTCCAAAGCTCACTCCAGCTTGGTGTACGTCAAGACAACCTGCAACTCCAGTGCCCCTACTGCAGTGGCAGGTGCCATCAGAGTACGTCAATCCTTCCAGGAGCTTAGCGGTGACGGTGTAAGTGCCAATCGCTTCATTGAAGTTTCGGTGACTGGTTTTGTCCCTCCAGGTGGCACTGTTACACCAGCACACACTGACCCATTCTGATCTAAACCACTTTTCCTGAAAATAAGGATGCATGGCGTAATCCGCCATGCATCCATTTCAACTGGATTTAAGTGCAGTCAGACCATCTAGAAACTCTCATGATTAGGAGTAAGAAATGGCGACAAAAATTTTCAATGCAACAGAAATTTCCTATACCGGCACTACTGGTGATGATTACATCATAGGCAATGCTCTCGACAATGTGATTGATGGCAATAGCGGCAATGATTACATTGAAGGCGGCGCAGGTGACGATGTGATTACGGGTGGATTGGGTAATGACACCTTGATCGGAGGTGATGGCAATGATTTCATCACCACTGGAAATGGCATTACCGATACCGGCAACAACTTCATTTCCGGCGGCAATGGCGATGACATTATTCTTGCTGGATCAGGTAACGACATCATTCTGGGTGGTAGCGGAAATGACCTCATCAACGCTGGCGATGGCAACAACATTGTCTATGGTGGCAGCGGCAACGACAATATCATTGGCGGTTCTGGCAATGACATCCTGTTGGGTGGCGATGGCGATGACGTTATCTTTGGTGGCGACGGTGATGACATTTTGCACGGTGGTGAGGGTGGTGATTATATCGAGGGCGGTAGCAGCACCCTGGGTAATCAGAATGTACAGGGCAATTTGTTCCTGGTGACCACCGATGACGTGCTGATTGGGAATCGCGGCAACGATACCTTCAAGATTTCCAGCCTGCTGGAATCTGACGGTAATGTGTTTATTGAAGCTGGGGTTTCTGGCCTGGACAACGAAGGCGAAGCTGCACGTTATATCAATGTCAGCGAGCTGGAAGAAGAAGGCGAAGAAGAAGGCGGTGAAGAAGAGGAAGAACTGATCGTCCTTGATACCACCACAGGCGAATATGTCGAGATCGAAGATCAGGAAATGTCTGAGGAAATCGAGACCGATGTACGTCTGAACCTGGTCACCCGCCCTGGCTCTAGCGCCTTGAGCACATACGCATCGTCTATAGCTGGCTATAACGCCGTAGACACGATTGAGTTTGACGTGTCTGGCGATTTCTCTGAGAACCTGCATTTCCGAGGTATAGAACGCATAGAACTCGCCAGCGGCGTCAACATCACCCTGTCTGCCGAGCAACTGGAAGCCAATGGCGAATCCCTCAGCCTGGGCTTCCTTAACCCTGGTACCCATATCTATGGCGTAGCTGGCGGCCCTACTGAGTCTGTCACCATCAAGCTTGAATTTGAAGAAACCGAATTCGAGCCTGCAGTAGCAGGTGCTGATGAAGTTGAGTATGAGTCCGCCGTGTTTGAGGTTGACGACTACTCCGTCGCTGAGCTGTTCCACAACGTCGATATCATCTACGACGCCACCGAAGGCGAGGCAGGTAGCTATGTCCGCATTGATGGTGCCAATGAAACTGCTGGCGCGCGCGAAATTGTGCACGGTAGCGAAGGTGTGGATTACGTCACAGCCCGCCTGGGTGATGACGTGGTTTACGGTAACGGCGGCAATGACCTCTTGGTTGGTCATGGCGGTGCTGATTACCTGGACGGTGGTGAAGGCAACGACATCTTCCTGATCGGTGGTTTCGGCAGCGGTGTGCAGGGTACAACTTCCAAGGCTGATGATGGCCAGAAGGAGTGGATTGCCACAGGTGCCAAGCATGACGTAATCGTGGGTGGCGATGGTATTGATACCCTGCGCATTACCACAGGCATAGGCGCCAACACCAAGGCCAACGGCACTATCGTGCTCAATAACGATAACTTCAAGAGCATGGAAGTTGTGCAAGTGGGTGGCACTGTAGGCCGCCTCAACGTTGAAAACACTGCCCTGCAGTTGCTCAACGACCACTACTACTTCAACGCCAATGGCACGGTTGCTAACCTGTCCAACACCCTGGGCAATAACGGCGGCACCATCAACAACGTAGTAGTGGATGCTTCCGGCCTCACCACCAACGGCCTGACCTTTGAAGGTAACGCTAATAACCAAACCTTCATCGGCACCAGCCAGGCTGACCGCTTTATCGGTAACGGTGGCAACGACACCCTCACTGGTGGCGGCGGTGCTGATACCTTTGTCTTCGGCAAGGTGTGGACGCAAGTGGTGACTGGCGCGGCTGACACAGAGCAAGTCTATGTCAACACTGCCTTCAACCTCACAGGCAAAGACACCATCACTGACTTCCTGCGCGGTACTGACAAGCTGGAGCTGCACACAGACCAGTTTGCCTCCCTGACTGGCGGCATTACCAATGCCAACATCAAGGTGGGTGCAGGTGCTGTGGCGGGTGACAGCAATGACTACCTGATCTTCGACACCACCACCAAGACGCTGAAGTATGACGCGGATGGTAACGGTGCCGGTGCTGCGGTGGATATTGCGGTACTGACAGGTGTGACCACACTGACAGCTTCTGATTTCGTGATTGTTTAACTGAGTTTGCCGGGCTGGCACCGCCTGCCCGGCAACACCCATAAATCAACCGGAATCCTGCTTAACGTGGCAAACAAAAATAATACAGTAGTACTGAAGCAAGCCTTGCTGGCGGCATTGCCGCATTACCGCAAGGTGGTGTGCTTCGGCTTGTTCACCAACCTCATGGTGTTGGCGCCATCGTGGTACATGCTTGAAGTCTATGATCGCGTGATTTTCAGCCGCAATCTTGGCACTTTGCTCATGCTCACCACGATGGTGGTTTTTATTTATTTCATCATGGAAAGCCTGGAACGCGTGCGCAGGCAGCTGATGCTGCAAGCCGCCACAGAGCTAGACCATGCGCTGGAACCTGCCCTATTTCATGCTGCTGCCAGCGCCAAGCTGGGGGCGGAGAATTTCCCCGCTGAACGCGCGTTCAGCGATTACCGCAATCTGCGCGAACTGCTGGTGTCACCCGCCCTGCTCGGGCTGATTGATATTCCCTTTGTTGCCATCTTCCTCACAGCGATTTTCATGATACACAGCAGTCTGGGTTATCTGGCGCTGCTGGGTCTGGTGATACAAACCGTGATTACCGTGCTCAACCAGTGGCGCGTGCAGCCCTTGCTGCAAGAGGCCAATCAGTTTGCGCTGGCAGCGCAACAAGCCTACGGCAATATCCAGCAACATGCCGAAGTGGTCACCGCCATGGGCATGCAAACCCGGCTGGAGCAACGCTGGCAACAGCAGCAACAGGCGTTTCTCGCGCAGCAGGCACAAGCCTCAGATATCGCGGGCAAATACGCTGCCTATGCCAAGATGCTGCAGGTTTCTCAGGCTTCGCTGGTACTGGGGCTGGCTTGCTATCTCTTGATCAACCAATCACTCGCCAATGGCGCAGCCATGATGATAGTGGCCTCGATATTGGCTGCCCGTGTGCTGGCACCATTCAGCCAGGTGCTGGGTCAGTGGCGCACACTGGCGCTGGCCTGGCAGGCTTATGGCAGGCTGGATGAACTTCTGGCACAGCACCCGCTGCCCGCCGCCGCCATGGCCCTGCCGCGCCCCACTGGTGCCATCACGGTAGAAAACCTCAGCTATGCGCTGACAGACAACCCGCGCGAACCCCTGCTACGCAATCTGAATTTCCAGCTGACACCGGGCGAGGTGCTGCTGGTCACTGGGCCTTCGGCATCAGGCAAAACCACACTCACCCGTTTGCTGGTTGGCCTGCTGCCCACCAGCACGGGCAAGGTAAGGTTTGATGGCGTGGATGCCTACCGCTGGGACAAGGCCGAGCTTGGCCCCTCGCTGGGTTATCTGCCGCAAGAGATAGAACTGCTGGATGGCAGCATAGCCGACAATATCTGCCGCTTTGGCGACCTGGATGCCAGCAAGCTGGCCAACGTCATACACCTGCTGCAAATGCAGCCCTGGCTGGACAGCCTGCCCGATGGGCTCAACACGCGCATAGGCAGCGCAGGCTTGCGCCTGCCTGGTGGCCGTCGTCAACTCATAGGCCTGGCACGGGCGTTTTATGGCGAGCCCGCCATTGTGGTGCTGGATGAACCCAATGCCAATCTCGATGAAGCCAGCGAGCAGGTGCTGCTGCAAGCCGTGCTCACCCTGAAATCACGCAAGACCACAGTGATCATCGTCAGCCATCTGCAAAACGTCATGCAGGTGGCCGATAGCATGCTGCTGCTGGTGCGCGGGCAAATGCTGCGCTATGGCAAGCCACAAGAGGTGCTGGCCTCCTTGCAACAAACCTCCGCACAAGCCCCAGGGAGAGCCGCATGAAACCGCATGGCCTGAGTTATGTGCCCCCTGCTGCCAGCGCTGTGGAGCCTAGCCGCGCTGCTGCCCACGCCCAAAATGCATCGATAAACTTGGGCAGCACAGCGCAGGCAGCCGCCGCATCCGCTCCGCTTGCTGCTGCCTCTCCCCCTGCCCGCCTGCGCGCTTATCTGGCGCAATTCAAGTCTGAGCTGGGGGCGATTGCCATCTACAGCATGCTGACCAATCTGCTGATGCTGGCCCCCACTTTGTACCTGCTGCAACTGTACGACCGCATCATACAAAGCCGCAGTGAGATGACCTTGCTGGCCGTGACCCTGATTACGCTGATGCTGTTTGGCGTGATGGCGCTGGCAGACTGGCTGCGCTCGCGCGTGGCCATCAAGGCAGGCACGCGCCTGGATACCCTGCTCACCACCAGACTCTTTGCTCTGGGGTTATCGTCACAGGGGGCATCCGCTGCCAGCCAGCAGGCACTGCAGGATTTAACCCTGCTACGCCAGTTTGTCACTGGCAGTGGCATGTTTGCTTTTTTTGACCTGCCATGGACCCTGCTTTATATCGCCGTGCTGTTTATCCTGAGTCCAGTATTGGGCTGGCTGGCCATAGGCCTGTGCCTGCTGCAATTTGCGCTGGCAGTGTGGAACCAGCGCAGCAGCGAGCAGCCGCTGGCCGACATCAGCGCTGCACGCCTGCAAGTGGCGCAGTTTCTGGAGAGCAAATTACGCAACCTCTCCACCCTGCATGTGCTGGGCATGCTGCCCAGCCTGAAACAGCGCTGGCAGCAACTGCAAAGCGGCTGGAACCAGCACGATGCCACAGCACAGCAGATACAGCAGCGCAATCAGTTGCTCAACAAATTTGCGCGTTACAGCATGCAGTCGGGCATGCTGGGCATCGCCGCCTGGCTGGCGGTGCGCGGCGATATTTCCATAGGCGCCATGATTGCCTCCAATGTGCTGATTGCCCGCGCGCTGCAACCTTTTGACGTCATCGTCAGCACCTGGAAGCCCTTTATGCAGGCCCGGGCCTGCGCTGCCAATCTGGATGTGCTGCTGGCTGACGCCCCCGCAGCCGTGCAAGCGCCAACCGTTGCTCAAAAGGACAACATCAATGCCTTTAGTCAGAGCACTAGCTTAAGCCTGACTGGTCATTTAAGCCTGCGCGGCCTTGAGGTCACCACCCCTGCTGGCCAGGCCTTGCTGCGTGACATCACGCTGGAAATCCGCCCCGGCGAAATTCTGGGCATACTTGGCGCATCCGGCTCAGGCAAAACCACGCTGCTGCGCTGCCTGGTCAACACCTGCCCCTGGCAGCAGGGAGATATCCTGGTGGATGGCATTTCCCGTGCGCAATTACCCGCTGGGCTTTATGCCCAAGCCATAGGCTATCTACCGCAAGAGGTTGCGCTGCTGGATGGCAGCATTGCCGGCAATATCGCGCGCTTCCAGACCCCAGACCCAGAGGCTATTTTGCAGGCGGCGCAGGCCGCAGGCATACATGAGGCCATACTGCGCTTGCCGCAGGGTTATGACACACCGCTGAATGCCGAGAGCAAGGTGCTTTCCGGCGGCCAGCGCCAATTGCTGGGCCTGGCACGCGCCCTCTATCAACAGCCCGCCATCATTGTGCTGGATGAACCCAATGCCCATCTCGACGAGCATGGCGAAGCCAGCCTGCTGGCCGCCCTGCTGCTGCTGAAGAATCAGGGCAAGACCATAGTCATGGTCTCGCACCGCCAGCACAGCCTGCGTATCACCGACCAGTTACTGGTGCTGGAGCAAGGCGCCATGCGCCTGTATGGCCCCAGAGACCAAGTGCTGGCCACCCTGGATCAAGCCCGGCAACAAGCCGTCAGCAAAGTTGCCTGAGGAGTCACTGCATGTCTGTATCTGAAAACACTTTGCCACACGTCCCCCCCCAAACTTCGGCCGCAGCCGCTGCTGACGTAAAAGTAGTACCGTTGCACCCCGGAGAAAGCGCCCGCAATGACAAACGCGCAGCGCGCAATGGCCTGCTGCTGTTGCTGCTGGGCCTGGGCGGCTTTTTGCTATGGGCGGGGCTGGCACCACTGGATGAAGGCGTGCCTACCGATGGCCTGGTGACGGTAGAAGGCAATCACAAAACCGTGCAACACCTCACTGGCGGCATTATCAAGGAGCTCAAGGTGCATGAAGGCCAGAGCGTACAGGCTGGCGATGTGCTGTTTACCCTGGACGATACTGCCAGCAAAGCCAGGTTTGACGAAGTGCGCCAGCGCTACCTCGGCCTGCGCGCGCAGGAAAGCCGCTTGGTGGCAGAGAACCAGGGCTTGAGCCAGGTGAGCTACCACGCAGACCTGCTGCAGCAGTCCAGCGACCCCTATGTGGCGCAGCTGATGCTCAATCAATCGCAATTACTGCGCGCGCGCTTGCAGGCCTTGACCGCCGATATCGCAGCCTTGCAGGAATCGATACAAGGTCAGGTGGTGCAGATTGAAGGCTATGAAGGTGTAAGGCAGAGCTATCAATCGCAGATTGCGCTCTTGCAGCAACAGCTAGGCGGCATACGCCAACTGGTGAGCGAGGGCTATGCGCCACGCAACCAGCAAAATGAGCTGGAGCAAAAACTGGCCCAGGCTTACGGCCAGCTCGCCAGTAACGATTCCAGCCTGCTGCGCAGCCAGAAAGCCATACTCGAACTCAAGCAGCGCATCACCGCGCGGCAGCAGGCCGAGCATAAAGAGGTAGAAACCGAACTGGCCCAGGTCAGGCTGGCAGTGCAGGCCGATGCCGAGAAATACAAGCCGCTCAAGGATGAGTGGCAGCGTGTCACCGTCACAGCCCCGGTCAGCGGCCAGGTAGTGGGCTTGCAGGTGCATACCCTGGGCGCGGTGATTCAGCCTGGGCAAAAAATCATGGACATCGTGCCTGCTGATGAACCGCTGATTCTCGATGCCAAGATTCCACCGCACCTGATAGACAAGATCCATGTCGGTCAGGATGCCGATGTGCGCTTCTCCAGCTTCTCAAACACACCGCAATTGCTGCTGGAAGGCAAGGTCAAAACCGTCTCCACCGACCTGCTGCTGGAACCCGGCAGCGGTAATCAATCGCCCTATAGCTATTATCTGGCGCGCATCAACATCACTGAGCAAGGCATGCAGACCCTGGGTCAACGCCGCCTGCAACCCGGCATGCCAGTGCAGATTGTGATCCGCACCGGGGAGCGTACCTTGCTGACCTATCTGCTGCATCCGCTGGTCAAGCGTATCGCTGCATCCATGAAGGAGGAATAAGCTTGTTGCGCTTGGCCCCCCTCCCCGCATTCATGCTGAGCCTGACTTTGGGCTGCATCAGCCCGGCCCAGGCTGCCGAAAGCCTGCTCAGCCTGTACCAAAAAGCCGTGCAATATGACGCGCAGTACCGCGCTGCCGAAGCCACTACCGAGGCCGAGCGCGAAGAAATCAACAAAAGCCGTGCGCTGTTTCTGCCACGCGTGCAGCTGGGTGCCAGCCGTGGTCATGGTGTCACCGACAGAACCACGCAAACCTCATTAGGCGCGCTGGAATCGCGGCTTAATTACGATATCCAGAACTACTCACTCAGCCTGCGCCAAACCCTGTTCAATCAGGAAAGCCTGGCCACCTGGCGCGGCGCAGAAGCGGGCGTCAAGAGCAAGGAAGCCTTGCTGCTGAAGGAAAACTCCACCCTGATCACGCGCTTATCCTCGGCTTACTTCGAGGCCTTGTACGCGCAGGAAAAAGTGCAGATGCTGCAGGGCAAAATCAGCGCCACGCGCCAGCAGCGTGAGCAGGCGCAAAGACGCTACGACCATGGCGAGGGCACCATCACCGAGGTGAATGAAGCCGATGCCGCATTGGGGCTGGCCGAGGCCGAATTGATTGCCAGCGACAATATGCTGGCCGTGCACAAGCAAAACCTCAGCACCATCAGCGGCATAGAAGTGCAAGCCCTGGCACCGCTGGATATTGAACATATACAACTGGATTTGCCAGACGCAGAGCGCACCCAGTTTTGGCTGGATGAAGCCCTGGGCCACAACCCCGAGATTGAAGCCGCCCGCATGACGCTGGAAGTAGCGCGGCAGGAAGTGGAAAAGAAACGGGCCGGGCATTACCCGACGCTGGATCTGGTAGGTGTGCGCTCCTATAGCGAGAACGACAGCAATAACACCCTGGGCTCACGCTTTGACACCACCACTGTGGCGCTGCAACTCAATATGCCCTTGTTTACTGGTGGCTACACCAGCGCCAGCGTGCGCCAGGCCGCCAGCCGCCTGGAAGCCGCGCAGGAAGTGCTTAACCTGCGCACGCGGGATGTAGAAGCCAACACCCGCAAGACCCTCAACAGCATACGCAGTGGCTGGCTGGCGCTGGCCGCTTACCGTCAGGCGGTCAAGGCTAGCGAGATTGCGCTGGAAGGCACGCAAAAAGGCTTTCAGGCTGGCACGCGCACCAATATTGAAGTGCTTAACGCCCAGCAAAAGCTCTACAACAGCAAGCTGGAGCTAAGCCGTGTGCACTACATACTGGTGAACGACATCATCAACCTGCGCCAGCTTTCTGGTGCGCTTAACGAAGCCATGCTGGTGAAGATTAACCAGTATTTTGCGGTGAATTAGCATGATGCCGCTCACCCGCCAGGCTCATGGCACCCAAGGTCGCAACACCTGCAAGCAGGTCTCTGCGCTGGCTCTCGTTTATACGCTGGCACTGACAACTATATGGCTGCCCACTGCCGCCGCCACCGGGTTTGTGGCTTTGCCGCTGCAAGGCTTTAGCCTGGAAGATGGCAGCCGCAGCGCCTATACCCTGTGCAATGACACTGGAAAATATAGTGCAAAGTACAGCGCCAAATATAGTGAAAAATCCAGCGCAAAACTCAGTACAACAGCCATCCCCGTGCCTGCCAGTGCGGATGCCGCCAACACCTGCGCCATTTTCGTAGACAGCGAATTGCAGGCCCCGCTGCCCGGCTATGAACTGCTGGCCCATGCCATGCGCCAGGCCATCATGAACAACGCCCACACTGGCTTTCAGGATAAAAAAATCGCCACCGTGAGTGAACTGGTCTGGCGCAATGATGAGCAAGGGCAATGCCTGTTTGGCAGCCGTGTGATTACGCTTTCCAGCGCCGATGCCGATTACGACAGCCAGACCCCGGGCAAGCAGTATTTCCGCATCAGCGATGTGGCCCATGGCGGTTTTGGCCATGACGCTGCTGACGGCAAGCTGCTGGAAGTGGCGTACGCCCAGCATGCCAGCAAGGCCAGGCCAGTCTATCGCGTGGGACGTAGTTTCAGCGCAGTGAGTTATCAGGCGGGCAATAGCTTGAGACTGCCGCCGCTGGCCGCACAGGCCACACCTGCCATCAATACAGAACAGCTTGCCGCACTGGATAGCGACTGGGTCAACTTCACTACCGAGATCGGCCTGCCCAAGCACCCGGTCTCACCCATGCTGTATATCAAGACCGCTTGCGCGGCGGGTAAGCCACAAACCCTGCCTGACCTGATCCGCTTGCGTCAGGCTGATAGAGCACCCTTGATTGAACTCAGCCTGCCCGGCTTTGCGCCGCCTGAGGCCAGTGGACTTAAAGAAATCAGCGCGGCTAAAGAAGTCAGTGCGCCTAAAACCAAGATTGCCGCACAACCATGAGTCACGCACTACAGATTATGTTTTTTCCAACCATGTTAGACGGAGGCCATATGCCCTATTTTACTCACCGCCATCATGGCTCAAGCTCCAAGCAGGCTACTGAGCAAGCAAGTGACCAAACTAGTTATCAAGCTCTGCGCCAGACTGGCTTCACCCTGTTGGAGTTATTGGTGGTCATGGTCATTATCGGCCTGCTCGCGGGTTATGTAGGCCCCAAGTATTTTGCCCAGATAGGCAAATCCGAAAGCAAGACTGCCAAGGCGCAGGTAGAGGCGCTGGGCAAGGCGCTGGATCAATACCGTCTGGATACCGGACGTTACCCCAGCAGCGAGCAGGGCCTGACCTCGCTCAATGTGGCCCCGGCTGACGAATCACGCTGGCACGGCCCTTATCTGCAAAAAGCACTGCCCGTAGACCCCTGGGGCAAGCCTTACCAATACCGCTCGCCGGGCGAGCATGGCGATTACGACCTCTGGTCGTTTGGCAAGGACGGTCAGGCTGGCGGTCAGGACGATGCCGCCGATATTGTCAGCTGGCAATAGCGTTGTTGCAGTGGTCGCCAGGCAAAACTGGTAGAGCAAGGATGGACAGGGGTAGCGCATGAAATTTGAGTTAAAAGTAGCCAGGGGTAACGAGGTCGGCTCATTGACGCTGGAGGCGGGCGATGGCTTGCAGGCCCAGCTACAGGCCGAAGCCCAGGGTTACAGCGTACTTGCCACGCGCAGCCTGGGCGGGGTGTCGGCCATGGCGGGCGGCTTGCGCAAATCACGCTTCAACCTGATGTTGTTCAGCCAGGAACTGGTGGCGCTGCTGGATTCAGGCTTGAGCCTGGTTGAGGCCATAGAAGCGCTGGCCGAGAAAGAAGCCCATGCCGAATCCCGCACGCTGTTGAACCAGATCATGGCCCTGCTTTATGAAGGCTTGCCATTATCCAGCGCGCTGGAACGCTTTCCTGCGGCTTTCCCCGCCTTATATGTCGCGCTGATTCGCAGCAGCGAGCGTACTGGTGACATGGTGCAGGCACTGGGGCGGCATGTGACTTATCAGGGACAACTGGATGCAGTGAAGAAAAAGATCGTCACTGCCTCTATCTACCCCGTGCTGCTGATTGCCGTAGGCGGGCTGGTGATGCTGTTTCTGCTGGGTTATGTGGTGCCGCGCTTCAGTGTGATTTACGAGAGTGCGGGCGATGACCTGCCCTGGATGTCGCAAATGCTGCTGGCCTGGGGCCGCTTGCTGCATGACCATGGCCAGGCAGCGCTGATGGTATCGCTGGCAGTGGCAGTGACCCTGGGTGTGGTGCTCAGCCGCCCCGCTGTGCGGCGTTTACTGCTGCGCCAATTGTGGAAAATTCCAGCCCTGGGCGAGACCATGCGTATTTATCAGCTGGCGCGTTTTTACCGCACGCTGGGCATGCTGTTGCAGGGTGGCATACCGCTGGTGACTGGCATGCAGATGGTCAGCTCGCTGTTGCAGCCTGCGCTGCGTCACAGCCTGGGGCTGGCCGAGCATGACATCCGTGAGGGCAAGCCTTTGTCCAGCGCCATGGAAACGCATGGCATGACCACCTCCATCGCCCTGCGCATGCTGCGCGTGGGCGAGCGCACCGGGCGCATGGGCGAAATGATGGAACGCATAGGCAGTTTTTATGACGAGGAAATTGCCAGGGCCGTGGACTGGTTCACGCGCCTGCTGGAACCGCTATTGATGGTGGTGATAGGCCTGATCATAGGCATTGTGGTGGTGCTGATGTATATGCCCATCTTTGACCTGGCCGGGAGCCTGCAATGAATCAGGCGGTGGATCAAGTGGTAGGGCAATTGGTGGGGCAATCGGTAGATCCCATGCTTGATCAAGCACCCGGCCTTGGACAGGCGCAGGTGCCAACGCTTACCCCTACCCTTTCTCTAGCGCAGGTCCAGCAGGCACGCCAATTGGCGCAGCAAGGTCAGCAACACCTGCTGGATGTGCTGGAAAACCTTTCCGGCCTGGAGGCAGAAAGCTTTAGCACGGCGCTGGGTGCACTGCTGCGTTACCCGGTGTTCAATATTCTGACGCTGTATGAGATGCAGCCGGATTTCAAGCTGTTACCGTTTGCCGAGGCCAGCAAGCAGGAGTGCATCATTTTGCTCAATGACCAGGGGCAGACTTATGTGGTGCTGGCCAACCCGTTTGATACTGCGCTGGTGAGCCGCATGCAACAGCGTTTGCAACAAGCTGGCTTGCAGGCTCCATCTGCATTACCCATTTGGGGGCTGGCGCATCGCAAGGATATTGCCGCCTTTCTCACCCGCTTTGAGCAGGGCATGCGTGCCATGGATGGTCTGGAAGCCGGGGATGGCAGCGAGCAAGGTGCCAGCAGCGGCATAGAGGATATCTCGCTGCGCTCAATTGCCGAAGACACTTCGCCTGTGGTGCGGCTGGTGCGCTCCACGCTGTATGACGCGCTCAAGGCCGGGGCCAGTGATATCCATATGGAATCCGATGCCCAGGGCCTCAATATCAAATACCGCATAGATGGCGTGCTCAGCCATGTTGGCGGCATCAGTGGCGTGGCGCAGGCAGAACAAGCCATCTCTCGTATAAAAGTCATGTCTGAGCTGGATATTGCCGAGCGCCGCATTCCGCAGGATGGGCGCTTCAAGGTGATGGCGCTGGGGCGCGAAATTGATCTGCGCGTTTCCATCATGCCCAGCGTTTATGGCGAGGATGCCGTGCTGCGTATCCTAGACCGCAAGGCGCTATCCGACCAGGCACAGGGCCTGAGCCTGGATGTAATGGGTTTTGAGCCAGAGATAATGGAACGCTTCCGCCTGCTGGCCGAGGAGCCTTATGGCATGTTGCTGGTGACCGGGCCGACAGGCTCAGGCAAGACCACCACGCTCTACGGCATTATTTCCGAGATCAATAACGGCCAGGACAAGATTGTCACCATAGAAGACCCGGTGGAATACCAGCTGCCTGGTGTGTTGCAGATTCCGGTCAACGAGAAAAAAGGCCTGACCTTTGCGCGCGGCCTGCGCTCCATTTTGCGCCATGACCCGGACAAGATCATGGTGGGCGAAATCCGCGATGCTGAAACCGCACAGATTGCCGTGCAATCGGCGCTGACTGGGCATTTGGTGCTGACGACTGTGCATGCCAACAATGTGTTCGACGTCATAGGTCGCTTCACCAATATGAATGTAGACCCTTACAGCTTTGTTTCGGCCATCAACGGCATCATGGCGCAGCGTCTGGTGCGCACTCTATGCCCGCACTGCGCGATTGACGATCAGCCCGAGCCTGCCCTGCTGCACAAATCCGGCATCAGCGCGGAAAGCGCCCATGAATATCGCTTCCGCCGCGGCCAGGGTTGCGGGCAGTGCCATGGCACAGGCTATAAAGGCCGCAAGGCAATTGCCGAGTTATTGGTGTTCAACGATCTGATTCGTGAACTGATTATTACCCGGGAGCCAGTGCGCAAAGTCAAGGAAGCCGCCCGCGCCAATGGCACCCGCACCATGCGCGAGGCTGCGCTGGCCATGGTGAAACGCGGCGAAACCACTCTACAGGAGATCAATCGTGTTACCTCGCTTGTTTGAACGGTTCAGTCCCGGCTTGCCCTGGTTACCAGTGGGCCGCGATGAACTACGCATTTTTTTGCAACCACACAAGCTCAGCCTGCTCAAGTTCAAGCGCGGCATACGCACTAGCCCGCTACTGATGGAGGAATATCCGCTATTGCCGCAGCCCGGTCAGGCTGCCGCCTATGGCGAGTTCTGGCAGCCCGCTGTCGCCAGCCTCAGCCAGTTGCTGCAACAGCCGCAGTGGCAAGGCTGCCGCCCTGAGGTGGTGATCTCCAACCATTTTGCGCATTACGCCATCATCCCCTGGAATGAGGGCATCAGCAGCCGGGATGAGCAAGGCGGCTTTGTGCGCCACTGCTTTACCCAGGCCTATGGTGATTTTGCGCGCCACTGGGACCTGCGCTTTGATACCCCGCGCCACGGCAAGCCCACCCTCGCCAGCGCCATCGATGAACGCCTGCTGCAATCACTGCGGCTGACCTTTGAGCAGGCCAATATGCCAGTGCGCCATATTCACCCGCACCTGATGCTGGCGGTAAATTCCATGCGGCGTCAGCTCAAGCGCATACCCGGGCTGAAAGCACTGGCGCTGGAGTCATTGATTATGGTGATGCTGGAAGATGGCAAGCTGATTATTGCGCTGATTGAACAGGGCGAATGGCTAAGCCTGCAAAGCTACGCCGCCGAAGCTGATATCGACAACCAGTTGCTGGCCTTGCTGGAGCGTGAATCCGTGCTGGCCGGGCTGGACACCAGCGCCTGGCCAGTGGTGTTTTATGCGGCCGAAACCCGCCCGGCACTGCAACTGGCCGGACGTGAGACTTACAACATCCAGCACAACCCTCTCAACAATACGCCCCCCCTGGCTGAACCTTTGGCAGCAACCCCCACCATCCACAACCCGGCTATGCATAAAAAGGAGTGGCATTGATGCTACGCGCCCTAACCCTGAACCACGCCCCCTCCAGCCCCGCTACCCCTGTGCTCAGCTATAGCCTGCTGGTGCTGGGCATCTGCGCCGCACTTGGCCTGGGCTTGACCCTGCAAAAGCTGGCACAGCAACGTCAGCGCCTGGAGACTGACCTCAGCCAGATGCGCGCGCCCGCAGGCCAGGCCCGCAGCACTGAGTTTGCTGGCAAATCTGCCAATAAATCCAGTAGCAAGGACAGCCAGGCCAAGCACGCAGAAATCAGCGCAGTGCAAAGCGCCATGCACGAGCTGGCCCTGCCGTGGCCACAGCTGTTCCAGGCGCTGGAAAGCCTGCGCGTGCCGGATGTACGCCTGGCCTCAATCGAACCCAACCCGCGCCAGCGCAAGCTGCGCATCAGCGCCGATACTGGCGAGGTGGTCAATATGTTTACCTATGTGCACCAATTGGCAGAACAGCCTATTTTCAATGACGTGCTGCTGGTATCGCATGAACTGCATACCGGGCAGGAAACCCCGGTACGTTTCATCGTGGAGGCTGTATGGGTACAACGCTGAATCCGGATGAGGCTCCTATGCGCGATAACGTCAAACCTCAAGTAGGACAACAGGCAAAACCACAGGCCAAACACCATGTCAGCCGTCTGGCCTGGGTATTGCGCTGGCATCTGGGTTGGGCGGGCAATGCCGGGTTGGCGCTGCTGCTGCTGAGCCTGCTACTGGCGCTGGGCCTGGCCTGGCCGCGCTCCATGGCATTGCAGCAGTTGCAACGTGATGTGGCCACCATGCACAAGGCCATGCCCCAGCACCAGGGCCAGTGGATAGACCGCTCACCGCAGGCCTCGCTTAATACCTTTTACCAATTTCTACCCGCAGAGCAGGAGGCCAACGCCTTGCTGAGCCAGCTACTGCAACTGGCCGAACACCATGGGCTGGCACCGGAAAAAGTCGATTACAGCCTGCAACGTGAGACGGCTGCGCATTTCTCGCGCTACCAGCTCAATATTCCCTTGCGTGGCAGTTACCGCGACATACGCCGTTTTATGGCGGCCGCCCTCAACAACACCCCAGCGCTGGCGCTCAATGAGATCAATTTCAAGCGCCTGGAAGATGACCTCAATGCAGGCCCAGGCCAGGCCCAGGCAGAAGTTGAAGCCAAGCTCAGGCTGACGCTGTACCTGGACTCTGGCCAGAAAGCAGGCTTGAACAATAACTTGCAAACAGGTGCGCAACCAACCTCGCAAACTAGCGCCAAGGCCGAGAGGCCATGAAATCTGGCTTTAATTCGCGCCAGCTTGTGCTCTGGTCGGTGCTGGCGCTGAGCGTGCTGGCCACGATCTGGACTGCGCTGACTGAGGATGAAGATCAGGACATCGCCGTGGCGGCGGTAGGCAATGATGCGGCTGTTGCGCGTCCGGCTGCCAGTACCCCAGATAGCAACCTAGCCAATGCCCCCGCACAGCAGCGCATCCAGCTGGCTGCACTGAACCTGCCCGACCACCATAGCGCCGCAGACAACCCGCTGGATACCCGCCAGTTGCAGCGGCCGCGCTGGGAGGGTGTTGAGGCGAATGACGCAAGCAATCAACTGCATGATCCCTTTCAGGGCAACAAGCCACTGGCTGCGGCAGCAGCCGCGCCCTTGCAGGCGGCCCAGCAGGTAATGGAAATCCCGCCCCTGCCCTTTAGCTATGCCGGCAAGCTCATGGATAACGGCCAGTACACCGTGTTTATTTCTGCTGGCGAACAGAACTACAGCGTCAAGCGTGGCGATGTAGTGCAGGGCTGGCAGGTGAAAAGCATATCCCCCACCACCATGGTCATGCGCTACCAAGCCATGCAGATGGATGTGCCCTTGATGATAGGAGAACAGAATTGAAGATGAATCCCATGCGACAGGCCAGCCTGCCATTGCTGCTGACGCTGCTGATGACCGCCTGCGCCGCGCAACAGGCACGCGAGGCTGAAACCAGCCAGCAGTTTCAACAAGCGCGGCAGTTGCTTGCCGATGGTCAATATGCGCAAGGCATGGCTGCGTTAGAGTCACTGGTGCAAGCCTACCCGGCCAACCCGGAATACCGCGCCTTGCTCAAGCAGCAGCAGGATGTGCACCTGGCAAGCGCACTGCGGGAAGCTGATCAGCTCAAGCAACTCAAGCGCTGGGGCGAGGCTGACGCGGCCTATAGGCGAGTGCTGGAGCTGGATGGGCAAAATCAGCGCGCACTCAATGGCATACAGCAGATGCGCGTGGAAAGCAGCCACCAGGCCAGTATGCAGCGCGCACAGGAGTTGTATGAGCACAACGACAGCGAAGGTGCGCAAAACCTGGCGCGTGCGGTGCTGGCAGAAGATGCCAGCAACAGCAGTGCGCGCGCGCTGTTTGAGCAGATTGAGCGTCAGCGTCTGGACAAGGTCAGCAATCCGCCGCAGTTACGCGCGGCCTTCAAGCGGCCGATTTCAATTGAGTTCAAAGATGTGGCGCTGAAATCGGTATTTGAGTTTATTGCCCAGGCCGCGGGCATCAATTTCACTTATGACCAGGAGTTGCGCAACGAGCAGCGCACCAGTGTTTTTCTGCGCAATACGCCTATCAATGAAGCCATCGATGTGATTCTGGCTAGTAACCAGTTGGGCAAGAAAATACTCAATGACAATACTTTGCTGATTTACCCCCTGAGCCGCAGCCAGGAATATCAAGAGACCTTTGTGCGCAGCTTTTATCTGGCCAATGGCGATGCCAAGAAGCTGATGGCCATGATCAAAACCGTGGTCAAGACCAAGGACATTTATATAGACGAGAAGCTCAACACCCTGGTGATGCGCGATAGCGCCGAGGCCATACGCACCGCCGAAAAGCTGATTGTTTCGCAGGACATGGCAGAACCCGAGGTGGTGCTACAGGTGGAGGTGCTGGAGATCAACCGCCGCAGCCTGGAGAACATAGGCATACGCTACCCCACCTCGGTAAGCCTGGGCGTGCAAGGGCGTGATACGGTCAATGGCACGACTACGCTGTCGCCGGGCAAGCTGACGGTGAATGAGCTGAAGAACTTCAATTCCAACCTGGGTGTGTTCAGCATCAGCGACCCAGTGCTGGCGCTGAATTTGTTGCAGCAGGATACCGATACCAATCTGCTGGCCAACCCGCATATCCGCGTCAAAAACCGCGAGAAGGCCAAGATTCATGTGGGTGACCGCATTCCGGTGCTGACCAGCGTGGCCAACTCCACGGGTTTTGTCTCACAGACGGTTAACTATATTGAAGTCGGCATCAAGCTGGATGTAGAACCTACCATACTGCTCAGGGATGAAGTCTCGATCAAGGTCGGTCTGGAAGTCAGCAACCAGACCGATAGATTGACCTCCAGCTCGGGCACAGTGACTTACACCATAGGTACGCGCAACGCCAACACCATACTGCGGCTGAAGAACGGCGAGACGCAGATACTTGCCGGGCTGCTGCGCGAGGATGAGCAGAAGGTCAGCAATGGCGTACCTGGGCTTTCCAAGCTGCCGCTGGTTGGCAAGCTGTTCAAGGACCGCAACAATGATAAAAGCAAGAAGGAAATCGCCCTCCTTATCACGCCGCATATCATCAACAACCTCACGCCTGCCGATGCCATCTACACCACATTTTCTGCGGGCATAGACCGTAGCAGCAATACTCGCAGCGGCCGCAGCAGTGAGCCTGCGAGCAGCGTGGCGCAAGTTGCGCCACCAGCCAGAAGCCCGCAGGAGATTCAGGCTGAGCGTGCTGATGCTGACCGAGCGTTTGCTGGTTCTGTGATGCGCCCGGTGGATGAAATTGCCAGCCCGGATAACCCACGATGAAAGCTCTGCGCCTGAGCCATGGCTTTACCTTGATTGAGTTGATGGTCACGCTGGTGCTGCTGGCCTTGATTTTGAGCTCGGCCGCGCCCGTGATGCAAATCCAGGCCAAGCGCAACAAGGAGCAGGAGCTGAAGCGCGATCTCTGGCAATTGCGCGATGCGATTGATGCCTACAAGAAAGCGGTGGATGACGGCCTGATCAAGAAAAGCCCGGGGCAATCGGGTTATCCGCCCAATCTGCAGATTCTGGTCAAGGGTGTGGAAAACCCGCGCTCGCAGACCAAGGCCAAAATCTATTTTTTACGCAGTATTCCGCGCGACCCTTTTGCCGATGACCCCGAGCTTTCCAACGAGGCCAGCTGGGGCAAGCGCAGCTATGCCAGCTCGTTTGAAGAACCCGCCGAGGGCGACGATGTGTATGACGTTTACTCACGCTCTGGCGAGAGCGGGCTTAACCAGCAGCCTTATCGTGAATGGTGAAGACGATGAAAACTAGTCTAGACCACAAGCTAACAGCCAAGGGCTTTACGCTGATTGAGGTATTGGTGGTGCTGGCGATTATTGCCACGCTGCTGAGCCTGGTGACGCCGCGCTATTTCTCCAGCATAGACCGCGCGCGCGAACAATCGCTCAAGCATGACCTGATTGTGATGCGCGATGCCATAGACAAGTTTTATAGCGACAGAGGCCGCTATCCGGATGCGCTGGAAGACCTGGTGCAAGCGCGTTATCTGCGTCAGGTGCCGGAAGACCCTATCACCGAGCGTCAGGACACCTGGCTGCTATTGCCGCCGCCCGACCCCAATGCCAAAGGCACGGTGTACGACATACGCAGCGGCTCGGAAGACATGGCGGCTGACGGCAGCTTTTTCTCCGAATGGTAAGGTCATGATGATGGCGGCAAGCATATGCAATCAGGCTTGATCAATCTATCTGCCAGAGGCAGCCAGCAAGGTGGCATGAGCCTGATAGGCGCGCTGCTGGTCATCATGCTGGTGGGCTTTGGCCTGGCCGAGGCGGGCAATCGCTGGAGTGATGCGCGCCAGCGTGAGCGCGAGCAGGAGTTGCTCAAGGTCGGCGACACCATACGCCGCGCCATAGGCAATTACTACAATCGATCTCCAGGCATGGTGAAACAGTTTCCGCCCACGCTCCAGGCCTTGCTCAAGGATGAGCGCTTTCCGGTGCCACAGCGCTATCTGCGCAAGCTATATATAGACCCGGTCACCGGGCGTGAGGGCTGGGGCATACTGGAAGCGCCCAGTGGCGGCATCATGGGGGTTTACAGCCTCTCGGACCAGGCGCCGTTCAAGACCAGCAACTTTGCCCCGCCCTATGAAGATTTTGCCAAGAAGAAATATTACGGTGAATGGATGTTTGCCTATCTGCCAGAAACCGATAACAGCGCAGCCGTCAATCAATAAATCGCCACATGACAGCTTGACAAGCGCAGGAGTTCCCGGGTGGCTGTAGAGCTATCCACAAAATCTGTGGATAAAAGTGTGGATAGCTGTGACTTAAAAATGTAACTTCCCATTTTGTAAGGTTTTTTTACAAACGCCCAATATTTAACCTGTTTTTTACTTATTTAAAATCAATAACTTACCATATGTCATTGGATTGTTGACGTTTTTTAACACAACTTAATGTGACACATTAGCTGGTGTGTATAACTCGGATAAAAAAGGCAGGATGTCAAGGGCATTCTTGCTAGTGGCACAGGCGATTTCAGCGGTTTCTACGCCACGCAACTCAGCCAGAACCTCAGCAATTTTAGGCAGTTGATCTGGGCTGTTGCGCCCATGATGTCCCAGCCATTGAGGTGGGATATCCGGCGCATCGGTCTCTAGCACAATGGCCTCCAGCGGCAGCTCACGCGCCAGGCTGCGTAGCTTGAGGGCACGTTCCCAGGTCATGGCACCACCAAAGCCCAGCTTGAAACCCAGCTTAATCAAGGCCTCTGCCTGCTGCATGCTGCCATTGTAGGCATGGGCAATGCCTTTGACGCCAAAGCGCCTGACCTGCTTGATTACCTGATCCACCGAGCGTCGCACATGCAATAACACGGGCAGGTCAAACTCCCGCGCCAGCTTGAGTTGTTCTATGAAATAAAACTCCTGCTTGGCCTGATCATAGCCTTCAACAAAAAAATCCAGGCCGATCTCACCTACGGCAACAATGCGCGGTGTTTTACCCATAGCACTTTCATCCTGGATGCCAGGGGGAAGTTTCCCCTCGGCATTGGCGCGCAGCCATTGCGCCAGATGCTGGATATCCTCAGGCTGCGATTGATCCACAAATAAGGGATGTATGCCCAAAGCCATGGCACAGTGCGCATGCTGCTGGCTCAGCGCCAGCACATCGGTGAAATTGGCGCGCATGACGCCAGGCACGACAATGGCGCGTACGCCTGCATCCCAGGCCGATTGCGCCACATCAGCACGATCAGCGTCAAATTCAGAGGCATCCAGATGGCAATGGGTATCGATCAGCATAGAGGTATCGATGAGTATAGAGCTAGCAGGCTATCAATCAGCAATGGTGGCTAATAAGGGCCGCGCACGCAGAAACTGATCCACCCCGACTTGGCGCCTGTCGAGTATTTCCAGTTGCAGCTTGTCTTGCATGCTGGTGAGCGCGGGCATGGCAAACATCTCCCTGGCCTGCCCTCCCAACAATAGCGGTGCTTGGTACAGCAATAGTTCGTCTATCAGCCCTGCAGCCAACAGGCTGCCATTAAGTATAGCCCCTGCCTCTACCATGATTTCATTGTGCTGGCGCTGCGCCAGGGCTTGCATCAAGCCTGGCAGATCTACGCTGTAATGATGGGGACTGCCCTGGGCGGCTGGTAAATAAATCAATTCTGCACCTGCCTGCTGCAAGCGCTGTTGCCGCTGGTGATCTTGACTGGCATGGGCTATCAGCACCCTTCCTCCTTGCAGGATTTGGGCGTCTGGCGGTGTACGCAGCGCACTATCCACAATCACACGCCAGGGTTGCACACCATGGCGCGCTTGCAGCAGGGCTGCATCACGCACGGTGAGTTGAGGGTTATCGGCCAGCACTGTGCCTACGCCAGTGAGCATGACGCAGGATTGCGCGCGCCACTGCTGTATGTGTTGCCTGGCCTCCGGGCCAGTGATCCATTGACTCTGGCCGTTCAATAGCCCGGTCTTGCCATCTAGGCTACAAGCCACCTTGCTGCGCAGCCAGGGCCTGCCCAGTGTCATGCGTGCGATAAACCCAGGGTTGAGCGCTTCAGCCTGGGCTTGCAACAAGCCATGCGCCACCGCTATGCCATGCTCAGCCAGGCGTTTGAGGCCATTGCCTGCCACCAGGGGGTTAGGGTCTTGCATGGCAGCCACCACGCGTTTGACGCCAGCCTGCACCAGGGCATCGGCACAAGGCGGTGTACGGCCAAAATGGCTGCAAGGTTCCAAAGTAACGTAGGCGGTTGCGCCTTGCGCCGCGCTGCCTGCCATGCGCAGTGCATGCACCTCGGCATGGGGTTCACCCGCCTTGAGATGGGCACCATGGCCTATGACGCGGCCTTGTTTGACAATGACGCAGCCTACCCTGGGGTTGGGCGTGGTGCCATACAGCCCACGCGCAGCCTCGCGCAGGGCCAGGGTCATATAGCGATGGTCATCGCCGCTGAAGTCGGGAGTTTGATTCATGATGGCTGCATGATAAGGCGGGGATAGCCCGGACACAAGCCAGGCGCGGCTTGCAGCGCTGGCGCGCAGAACTTGTGAGCAGCCAGAAGGCTGCTAAGGGGAATGTCAAAATCTAGAGAGTGATAAAACCGTAACGCCGTACAGGCTGGCCTGTTTTAATCCAGATCGCGGATAACGTCGCTGAAATCGGTGACATCCTGGAAGCTACGATAAACCGAGGCAAAGCGTATATAAGCCACCTTGTCTATGGCCTTGAGTTCCTGCATCACTATCTCACCGAGATCGCGCGCAATGATTTCGCGCTCGCCCTTGGCCAGCAGCTTTTGCACGATGTGCTCCAGGGCACGGTCTACATATTCGGTAGGCACCGGGCGCTTGTGCAGCGCACGGGTAAAGGAAAGCAGCAGTTTGTCGCGATTGAATTCCTCGCGATTGCCGTTTTGCTTGACCACTTGCGGCAAATGCAATTCTGCGGTTTCGTAGGTGGTAAAACGCTTGTCGCAGGCCGAGCAGCGGCGTCTACGGCGTATGGAATTGCCTTCCTCGTTAACGCGAGAATCAATTACCTGCGTATCGTCTGCACCACAGAATGGACACTTCATGGTCTGGTTCTGACTTTGGCCTGCTGATTAACTGGGGATTAAGTTGAGCAGGCGCACATGGTGACAAGTGCGCCTGCTGGCAGCCATTAAGCGCCGTAGACCGGGAAGCGCGAGGTCAGGGCATGCACCTTGGCCTTGGTCGCCGCAATCACGGACTCATCAGTCGGATTGTCGAGGATATCGGCAATCAGGTTGGCTACTTCCACCGCTTCGGCTTCCTTGAAACCACGCGTGGTGATTGCAGGTGAGCCTATGCGGATACCGGAAGTGACAAATGGGCTTTCCGGGTCGTTAGGGATGGCGTTCTTGTTGACGGTAATGTGCGCCTGGCCCAGGTAGGCATCTGCGGCCTTGCCAGTCAGGCCCTTGGGACGCAGATCGACCAGGAACACGTGTGACTGGGTGCCACCGGAAATAATGCGCAGACCACGTGCGGCCAGGGTTTTGGCCATGGTGTCAGCGTTCTTCAGCACTTGCTCTTGATACGCCTTGAACTCAGGCTGGGCTGCTTCGAGGAAGGCTACGGCCTTACCTGCGATCACGTGCATAAGCGGGCCGCCTTGCAAGCTGGGGAAGACGCTGGAGTTGAGGGATTTCTCAAACTCGGCCTTGGCCATGATCAAACCACCACGTGGGCCACGCAGGGTCTTGTGAGTGGTAGAGGTCACAAAGTCAGCATGTGGCACGGGGTTGGGGTATACACCTGCGGCAATCAGGCCAGCGTAGTGCGCCATGTCTACCATGAAATACGCGCCTACCTTTTTGGCGATCTCGGCCATACGTGCCCAGTCAAAGCGCAGCGCATAGGCAGAAGCACCACCAATCAGCAGTTTGGGCTTGGTTTCGACGGCAATACGTTCCATTTCGTCGTAATCAATTTCTTCTTTGTCATTGAGGCCGTAAGCCACAATATTGAACAGCTTGCCCGATAGGTTGGCAGGCGAGCCATGGGTCAAGTGACCGCCATGACCGAGGTTCATGCCCATGACGGTATCACCAGGCTTGAGGATGGAGAAGTACACGGCCTGATTGGCCTGGGAGCCGGAGTGCGGCTGCACGTTGGCATACTCGGCACCAAACAGTTTTTTGAGGCGATCTATCGCCAGTTGCTCGATTTCGTCGACAAACTCACAGCCACCGTAGAAGCGCTTGCCAGGATAACCCTCGGCATATTTGTTGGTCAGTTGCGAACCTTGCGCCTGCATGACCGCAGGGCTGGTGTAGTTTTCAGAGGCGATCAGCTCGATGTGCTCATCCTGGCGATTGCGCTCTTCTTCTACGTACTTCCACAAATCTGGATCAACAACACTGAGGTTTTTGGCCGTGCTAAACATGTTCGATATCTCGGAATGATGATGAATGGGCAGGATTTTAACATGTTCAGCCCGCCTCAGCTTTGAAACAGTTTCAACGCCCATGAAAATGATTCATGCCACAACCAGCAGCCAAAGGTACAACCACCAAAGTGGTCACTTGCAGCCAGGCCGCAATACACACCTAAAAATAAGCCATTGAATTTAAAACAAGTAACCAATTGGCATGACACTTGCTCAGGGTTTATATTGAGATGGTTACCATCTCTTGTAGCAGACTCTCTCCCGCCTGCCACCGCCGCTGGAATGATGGTGGCTGGCGGTCTTTTCCGCTTTTGCGCTGTTTTCCTCTGTCATCCCTACCGTCAGGCCTGGCGGCGCGGGGTATAATTCTCCCTTAATCAATTACCGCACTGCTCAGCATGGCCCGCATCCGCCAGGAAGATTTCATCTCCAGTATTCACCAGGCATTGCAATACATTGCCTGCTATCACTCGCCCGATTTTCTTGCGGCCATGCATCAGGCCTGGCAGCGCGAACCCTCCCCTGCTGCGCGTGATGCCATAGGCCAGATTCTGATTAATTCTTTCCTGTGCGCTCAGGGCCAACGCCCTTTGTGCCAGGACACTGGCATAGTGGTGGCCTTTATCTCCGTAGGCATGGACGTGCAGTGGCAGGCGGATTTGAGCCTGCAAGCCATGGTGGATGAAGGCGTGCGCCGCGCTTACACCGACAGCAGCAACCGCCTGCGTGCTTCTATAGTGAGTGACCCCGCAGGCAAGCGCCTGAATACGCGCGACAACACGCCTTCTGTAGTGCATGTGGAAATTGTGCCCGGCAATACGGTGGAAATTCATATCGCCGCCAAGGGGGGTGGCTCAGAAAACAAATCCAAATTGGCCATGCTGGAGCCATCAGACAGCATAGTGGATTGGGTGCTGCAAACCGTGCCGGAAATGGGCGCGGGCTGGTGCCCGCCCGGCGTGTTGGGCATAGGCATAGGCGGCACAGCAGAAAAAGCCATGCTGCTAGCCAAGCAGTCCTTGTTTGCGCCTATTGATATTCAGCTACTCAAGGCCAGGGGTGCGCAAAGCCGCGCCGAAGAACTGCGGCTGGAAATCTATGAAAAAGTGAACCGCCTGGGCATAGGCGCGCAAGGCTTGGGTGGCCTGACCACGGTGCTGGATGTGAAAATTCTGGAAGCACCCACCCATGCCACCTCGCTGCCAGTCGCCATCATCCCCAATTGCGCTGCCACACGCCATGTGCACTTTACGCTGGATGGCAGCGGCCCTGCCCAATTGCCCGTGCCGCGTCTGCAAGACTGGCCTGAGATAGTGCTGGACGCCAGCATGCCTATGCGCAGGGTGAACCTTGATACGCTCAGCCGTGAAGACATTACCAGCTTCCAGCCCGGTGAAAAGCTCTTGCTTTCCGGCAAGCTGCTCACTGGGCGCGATGCCGCGCACAAGCGCATTATCGATTTGATTGCACGCGGCGAGCCCATGCCTGCAGGCCTGGATTTCACCAACCGCTTTATTTACTACGTAGGCCCGGTAGACCCGGTTGGCGATGAAATCATAGGCCCGGCAGGCCCCACCACCGCCACGCGCATGGACAGGTTTACCGACACCATGCTGACCAAGACCGGGCTGCTGGGCATGATAGGCAAGGCCGAACGTGGCGAGGCTACGGTGGCAGCAATCCGCGAACACAAATCTGTATATCTGATTGCGATAGGCGGTGCGGCTTATTTGATCTCGCAGGCGATCAAAGCCTCACGCGTGGTGGCTTTCCCCGAACTGGGCATGGAAGCGATTTATGAATTCACCGTGGAAGATATGCCAGTGACGGTGGCAGTGGATAGCCAGGGTCATTCAGTGCATGAATCCGGCCCTGCTCTCTGGCAGCCGCGCATTGCCGACATCCCTATTTTCAGTGAATAAGGCATGATTAAACCGCTTTAACGCTTAGGCTTAGCTACTACCCCCCCAGGAAACCAGGAATCAACATCATGGCCCAGTTGTTTACCCCCATACGCCTGCGCGACACCGAGATCAAGAACCGGATTTTCGTTGCACCTATGTGCCAGTACTCTGCCGAAAACGGCCTGGCCAACCACTGGCACTTGGTGCATCTAGGCGGCCTGGCCGTGGGTGGTGCGGGGCTGGTGATGGTGGAGGCGACCGCAGTTTCGCCTGAAGGCAGGATTACGCCAAAGTGCCTGGGCTTGTGGTCTCCCCAACATGCTGAGGCGCTCAAACCCGTGGTGGACTTTATCCGTAGCCAGGGTGCCACTCCAGCGATACAGATAGGCCATGCCGGACGCAAGGCATCCTGCGATGTGCCCTGGCGCGACAGCCATTTTCTCAGTGCAGACCAAGGCGGCTGGCAAACCGTAGCGCCTTCGGCCATCCCTGTTACCCCGCAGCACGCGGTGCCTATTGCCCTGGATAAAGACGGTATCAAGGAAATCAGCGCGCAGTTCCATGCTGCCGCCGAGCGCGCGCTGGCCATAGGTTTTGAGGTGCTGGAGCTGCATTGTGCCCATGGCTACCTCTTGCATGAGTTTCTCTCGCCCCTCTCCAACCAGCGTACAGATGAATATGGCGGCAGCCTGGAAAACCGTTGTCGTCTGGTGCTGGAAATTGCACGCGATCTGCGCGCGCTTTGGCCAGCGGACAAACCCATGCTGGTGCGCATCTCGGCCACAGACTGGGTGGAAGGCGGCTGGGATATAGAACAATCCATACAGCTCTCACGCTGGCTTAAAGACCTAGGCGTAGATCTGATCGATTGCTCCAGCGGCGGCCTGGTGCTGGACGCGAAAATTCCCGCCGGGCCGGGTTACCAGACCGTATTTGCCGAGCGGATACGTAAGGAAGCGGGTATTGCCAGCGGTGCGGTGGGCATTATTACCTCTGCGCTACAGGCTGAGCATATTCTTGCTACGGGTCAGGCCGATGTGATTCTGCTGGCACGTGTATTGCTGAGTGATCCACACTGGCCCATGCGTGCCGCCAAGGAATTACATGTCGATTTACCCTGGCCGGATCAGTATGTCCGTGCCAAGCATCTTTAAAGTTTCTCAATAATCAGTTAAAACGACAGGCTGAGCCTGCAATAAGGAAATCCCATGAAATGGACTGACAGTCAACGCATAGCCGAGGAGCTCTACGATCAATATCCAGACGTGGACCCCAAAACCGTACGCTTTACCGACCTGATGGCCTGGATACTGGCGCTGGATGGCTTTAACGATGACCCGAACAAGTGCGGTGAGCGCATCCTTGAGGCCATACAACTGGCCTGGATAGAAGAAGCAGAATAAGCGCACAGCGCAAGAAGCACACACATTACTAAAAACTCTAGATAAGGACTCTCATGATTGCGCCGAAAGAAATCTTCAAGGCTTACGATATACGCGGCATCGTAGGCAAGACATTAACGCCTGAAATCGTTGAGGCCATAGGTCAGGCCATAGGTTCTGAAGCCGTAGAGAAGCAGCAGCGCAGCATCTGCGTAGGCTACGATGGCCGCCTTTCTGGCCCTGAGCTGGCCGCAGCGCTGGCACGTGGCATCATGAAGAGTGGTATTGATGTGATCAATCTGGGCCTGGTGGCTACCCCCATGGTGTACTTCGCCGCCTACCATCTGGAAACGGGTTCAGGCGTAATGGTCACTGGCAGCCACAATCCGCCCGATTACAACGGCCTGAAAATGGTGGTGGCGGGTGAAACCTTGTCTGGCGACACCATTCAGCGCCTGCGCGCGCGCATAGACAATAATGACTTTGTGCACGGCCAGGGCCAGGAAAGCAGTTTTGACATTGCGCCCGCCTACATTGAGCGCATTGCCTCTGATATCAAGCTCAAGCGCCCACTCAAGCTGACCGTGGATTGTGGCAATGGTGTGCCTGGCGCGTTTGCTGGCACGCTATATCGCGCCCTGGGCTGCGAGGTGGAAGAATTGTTCTGCGAGGTGGATGGCAACTTCCCTAACCATCACCCAGACCCTTCCGTGCCGGAAAACCTCACCGACCTGATTTCCAACCTGATAGATGGCAACTCCGAGCTGGGCTTTGCCTTTGACGGTGACGGTGACCGCCTGGGTGTGGTGACCAAGGACGGCAGCATTATCTATCCTGACCGCCAGCTGCTGCTGTTTGCTGAAGATGTGCTCAAGCGCAATGCGGGTGCCACCATCATCTACGATGTGAAATCCACACGTAACCTCGCGCCCTGGATCAAGCAACGCGGCGGCAATCCACTGATGTGGAAAACGGGTCATTCTCTGGTCAAAGCCAAGATGAAGGAAACCGGAGCCGCGCTGGCGGGCGAAATGTCCGGCCATGTGTTCTTTAAGGAGCGCTGGTATGGCTTTGATGATGGCTTGTATGCAGGTGCACGCCTGCTGGAAATTCTCAGCCAGTTCGACAACCCTTCCGAAATTTTGAACGCCCTGCCAGACAGCGTCAGCACGCCTGAGCAGCACATCAACATGAAGGAAGGCGAGCCACATGCGCTGATCAGCCAGCTGCAAGCCACCGCCAAGTTTGATGATGCCGACGATGTGCTGACCATAGACGGATTGCGCGTGGAATACGCCGATGGCTTTGGTTTGATGCGCCCTTCCAACACCACCCCGGTGATTGTGCTGCGCTTTGAGGCCGACAATGTTGAAGCGCTCAAGCGCATACAGAACAGCTTCCGCGAAGTTATTCTGGCTGCAGCACCAGAGGCCAAGTTGCCGTTCTGATGCTCAAGGCAATATGAACGTCAGCAAACTGGTGTGGGTGATTGTCTGGCTGGCCCTGGCCAGCGGACTCTATGTACTCGCAGATAGCGCCCTCAACCCTAACAAGATTGCGGTGCTGGGCAACGACCATAATGTGACCCTGCAACGCGGTCGTGATGGGCATTATCGTGCCGAGGCCTTGATCAATGGCATCAAGGTCGATGTGCTGGTAGATACGGGTGCCACAGGCGTGGCTATTTCACAGCGTGTGGCCGACCAGTTGCAGATTAAAAGCCAGCAGGCCATACGCACCTCTACCGCCAATGGCAATACTGTGGCCTATATGACGCGTCTGGACACCGTGCAAATTGGCGGCGTCAAGGCGCGCAATGTTTCTGCCGTGATCGCGCCTGGGCTGGATGGCGATGTGTTGCTGGGCATGTCTTTCCTCGGGCGCATGGATGTGCGGCTGTTTCAGGGCAAGATGACGATTACCCAGCTGGAAGAATGAGGTTGTAAACACTCAATCTAGCGCTTTGAAGCAATAAAACAGGCCGCTGCATCAGCATGATGTCAGCGGCCTGTTTTTGCTCCGGCTCAAGCCGGGCAGCAACATTACAAACGGCTTAGGTAATTACCGTAGGCTGTTCGCGCCCAGTGCGTTGCTTCAGCCCGGTAATCTGGTCGGCGATAGTAATCATCTCCGCCAGCGCATCCTGGGCATCCAGATCATGCTTGGTTCTATCGGTTTCATAGGCTTCCAGATAAATCCGCAGGGTAGCACCCTCAGTACCCGTGCCAGAGAGGCGGAACACAATGCGTGAACCATCAACAAACAGAATGCGCACGCCCTGCTTGTGGCTGACGCTACCATCCACCGGGTCGGTATAGCTGAAATCATCACAGGTTTTCACCTCGTAATTACCAAAGCGCTGGCCCACCAGCGTAGTGAAACTGTCACGCACATGCGTGATCAACGCATTGGCGACATCGCTAGGCAATTCTTCATAATCATGGCGTGAATAAACATTGCGGCCAAACTGCGCCCAGTGGCGCTTGACCAGCGTTTCCACAGGCTGACGCTTGATGGCCAGAATATTGAGCCAGAACAGCACCGCCCACAGCCCGTCCTTCTCACGCACATGGTCTGAGCCTGTGCCAAAGCTTTCCTCGCCGCACAGCGTTACCTTGCCTGCATCCATCAGATTGCCAAAGAACTTCCAGCCCGTGGGCGTTTCGTAGCAGGGGATATCCAACTCTTCCGCCACACGGTCTACTGCGGCGCTGGTAGGCATGGAGCGCGCCACGCCCGCAATGCCCTTGGCATAAGCGGGCACCAGCCGCGCATTGGCTGCCATCAAGGCCAGGCTGTCAGAAGGCGTGACAAAGAAACGCTGGCCCAGAATCATATTGCGGTCACCATCACCATCAGAAGCCGCGCCAAAGTCAGGCGCATCTGCGCCATACATAATCTCCACCAGATCATGCGCATAAGTCAGGTTAGGGTCGGGGTGACCACCACCAAAATCTGGCAGCGGTGTGGCGTTCAACACCGCATCCGCCTCTGCCCCCAGCTTATCCACCAGAATGGCACGCGCATAAGGGCCGGTTACCGCATGCATGGCATCAAAACGTATGCGGAAGCCCGATGCCAGCAATTGGCGTATAGCAGCAAAATCAAACAGGCTTTCCATCAGCTCGGCGTAATCCGCCACCGCATCTATCACCTGCACCTGCATGCCCGCCAGTTCTGTTGTACCCAGCACATCCAGCGCTACATCCGCGGCATCCACAATCTTGTATGCACTAATGCTTTTGCTTCGTGCAAAAATATCCTCAGTTACCTTCTCCGGTGCCGGGCCACCATTGGCGGTGTTGTACTTGATGCCAAAATCACCCTGCGGCCCGCCGGGGTTATGGCTGGCAGAAAGAATAATGCCGCCATAGGTCTGATATTTGCGAATCACACAAGAGGCGGCAGGCGTGGACAGAATGCCATCTTGGCCCACTAGCACCTTGCCAAAGCCATTGGCCGCTGCCATTTTGAGAATAACCTGAATTGCCTCACGGTTGTAATAGCGGCCATCGCCCCCCACTACCAGCGTGGCACCAGCAGGTGCGGCAATCGCATCAAAAATGCTTTGTACAAAGTTTTCGAGATAATGCGCGGCCTGAAAAACAGTCACGCGTTTGCGTAGCCCAGAAGTGCCAGGCTTCTGGTCCTGAAAGGGCTTTGTGGAAATTGTTTGTATAGACATGTGCTCTTTCGGGGAGGATTTTGAAAAAAAGTTAACTTACTCGATATATTTTACAGTTTCAAGTTGACACTGGGGGCCAATCTCAGCATAATTGCGCCTCTCGATTGGGGGCATTAGCTCAGTTGGTAGAGCAGCGGACTCTTAATCCGTTTGTCGTAGGTTCGACCCCTACATGCCCCACCAGACAAAACAAGGACCTAGGTAGAATCTACCTAGGTCTTTTTGTTTGTGCTGATTATTGCGCCTGAGTTCACCTCTGCAACAAGGCAAAAAAGCATATCCAACTCTTATTTCCACAAGCATGTCATCAAAATAGTCAGCTGCGTGTGATGGGGGGGTTCTGACCTACCTCAACCTCACCTGAAACCCACCCAGTACACCCACGCAAACTAGTCAGAATCTCAACCCAGATTAAAGCTGTTTAATCCAGACTAAAATATTCATAGTTGCTGAACTCTTCTTTGTAGTCACTGGGATCTATCACCAGCTCGTAGATTTCTATCCTCAGTTCATTAAACCTATCAATCAAGGCATCTGTGCTGGCATTGCTTTCATCCAGCGCATCTTCAAGATCGATATTGAAGAAATCTATGGTGAGGTTAAGGTAATCAAAGGCAAAGGCGATGATGTCTTGCAGCACTGCATCATCCGTATGATGCAAAGTGGCAATTAACAGCTCCAGCTCGGTGTTGAACTTCACCAGCACATCAATACTGCTGCTCTCGGCCAGCATATTGTCCAGGCTGTTCTGATTGCCTATCTGCGCCAGGTCTATCAGGCTAAGGTTGAGATAGAGGATAAAGACATAGAGTTTTTCATCGCTGAGATTGTCTATAAAAGCCTGGGCGGTCTCAGTTGGGAAGCGATCAAGATGCAGTTTGAGGTTTTCTATCGCCTTGGCTTCATGTTCATACGCTAGCTCAACATCAAAATAATCACTATCTACCACATGGGTGGCAAAATCGATGAGGTCCATGATGGTTTTGTTCCTTGCTGGGATGTCTGAAGTGCAATGCGCCTGGCCCCAAAGGCCAAGGTGCAGCACAAATAAAAAACCAGCATTTCTGCTGGTCTGGTATCACTCAAATTAGCACTGGCTGTCTAGGCTGCCTTGTGCTTGCTGGCCCTGCAACCCTAGATCAATTCGCCTAGGGTCTTGGGCAAAAAACGGTCTGAGCTCTCCCTGAATCGTGAGGTAAGGAGTTGCAGCAGTTTGATGAGGAATTTATTGCCTAGCTTGGGCATATTGGCCAGCAGCTCGTAGAGCGAGTCGCGCGTCAGTACGGCAAAATCCGTAGGCAGGCTGGTGACACAGCTGGCAGACCTGGGCAAGCCATCTATCATAGACATTTCGCCGACGATGGTGCCAGCGCCTACCTGGGCGATGGTTTGTATGCCCTTGCCGGGGATGTCCTTGATGACGTTGACTTCACCCGTGAGGATGAGCAAGAGGTAATCACCTACATCACCTTCGTGCAGCAGCTGGCAATCCCTGGGGGCGGCGTAGCACTGCATATAGGAGCAGAGATAGCGCACTTCCTCGTCGGTGAAATCGCCGAAGAGTTTGATTGTGTTGACGATCTCGAGGATTTCATCAACGTATTTGTCCGCACCACCCAAATGCACTAAATCGGGATACATGTATTCATCCTGCCCTTGTTTAAAGTGATGACAGTATTAATTAACCATAAATTCGGGGAGATAACTCACTATAGCTAACAAAATCTCTCATTGTTCGCATTATTTGCGTCATAATATCCCAAGCTGATCTATTATGGCAGTACTAGATGGTGAATTTCATACTCAAATTCTGAACAATGGTTTGCATATCCTAAATTGCCCTGTTAAGTCATCGCCAAGCTCATGTCCTTAAATAAAAACCTGAACGATATTGAGAAAAGCCAGCTTATTGAATTAATGCATGAATCCTTGAGAATTCGCTCGCATTTCGAGCTATTTCTCTGGATGCAAGGAAAACTACAGATTTTCCTGCCGCATGAAATCATGATTACAGCCTGGGGAGATTTTTCACTTGGAGTTATATACTTCAATATTGTCTCGCCCCTGCCCGGCATACGCTCAGACAAAATCGCCAGCTCCGAGCTTAATCCGTTTTTACTCAATCTGTTCTCTTATTGGTTGAACCACGCCAAGGCACCGTTCACTTTGTCCGCCTCTGACAACATCATGCATGACCGTGAGTTCGTCAATGCCGAGTCCAGTTACTATCTCAAGAACATGAAGTCAGCCCTGGTGCATGCCATCAAGGACCATAGAGGCAGGCACGACTGCCTGTATGTACTGCTGAGCTCCAACCTCAATTTCCCGCCCGCATCACGCCCCATGCTTGAGGCCTTGCTGCCCTATATTGACAGCGCCTTGCGTCAAATTGAGCATTTGCCTGAGCAACATCCTGTGGTGCCCAAGATTGAACCCGAAGTCATTGATGACAATCACAGCATGCTTTCCGGCCGCGAATCCGAGATTATGGATTGGGTAACTCAGGGTAAAACCAATCAGGAAATCGGCATGATTCTCGACATCAGTGCCTTCACCGTCAAAAATCATTTACAACGTATTTTCAAGAAACTTAACGTGCTTAATCGCGCGCAAGCCGTTTCAAAGTTCCGTAAAAAATAAGGTCTAAAGCACCATTATTGAGGCAACAATTTCTGCACAATAATGGCGGCAAAATTTGTCATTTTGACGCACAGTTATTAAGCAATAAATCAGAACTCTAGACATAAAAATGGCTGTGAAATTCACAGCCATTTTTATTACTTGATTACCGTGTCAGCCTAAATTAAGCAGCGAACTTGATACCGCTTTGACGACGACGTGCGGCGAAACCAACCAGGCCCAGGCCCAGAGCCAGCATGCCATAGGTTTCTGGTTCAGGAACAGCAGCAGTGAAAGTGATGTTGCCGCCGTAGCTGGCCTTAGCACCAGGAACGGAAGCGATACCAGCAACACCAGAAACTACCAGTGAGTAGGCACCAGGAGCCAGGTTAGTAGCGCCAAATGTCCAAGTGTTAGTTGTGGAAGAACCGCCAGTGAAGTTGTAAACCAGGCTAGTTTCAGTGCCGGAAACTGCGTTCAGAGTAACACTGGTCAGATCAACACCAGTGAATACCACATTACCAATTGTCAGATAAGTGGAGCTGGCTGTACCAGTGATGTCTGTAAGGTCAGACAAAGTGAAGTTGAAAGTGTCAGTGAAAGTCTGACCTGAGGAGAAATCGTTACCGAAGTAAACTGTACCGTCGATAACTGTCAGGTTGCTAGTAGCAGCGAAAGCGCTAGCAGCAGAGAACATGGAAATGCCGAATGCCAGAGCGACAGCTTTAGCTTTGAAAGTAGTAGTGATCATCAGAATTGCCCCTAAAAGTTAAGTTAAACCAAAAAAGTTGAACTACAAAAAGTGCACTGCCTCCTCACACCTTCTGCTTATTAACTGCTTGTGGAAAGCATATTCTCTGATTGAAGATTCAGCCTCAATAGCCCGAATGGACTAGCACAGCCACTCCCACATTAAATCAAATAAAATCAACAAGTTAAAATCCAACCAAGGCGTTAGTCCATTATGACTAATCACCCTTTGCAACGGCTTAAAATCGGCAAAATCTGCATGGAAAAAATGAAACAAATGCTACTCTCGCAAGGCATTCAAGCCAGCACAATCGTTTTTCTGCCTCTGCAGATATTTTCTCAGCAGTTTTTACGCCTGAATCGGCTTTTAGCCAGACTTAAGCTAGCAAACATCAAATCATAGTGTTGCCGCCCTGATGACTATTACCCTGCATCAGCACCTTTTCCCTCAACGCACACAATAAAAAAGCCCCGCGTGCGGGGCTTTGTTCAATATGGGCGATACAGCGCTTGAAGATATTACTGACCAGGTTTAAAAACCCAGACTACCCAGCAAATCATCCACCTGCTCCTGGGTGGCAACCACATTAGCGGCTTCAGGGTTAATCTGCGGGCCATTGAGCAAAGTAGTATCTTGCGGCTCTTTTTTGATAGTACCCGGCGCGAAATCTATCAACACCTGTACCAGTTGTTTTTCAATATCTTGTACCAGCACGGTGATTTTCTTGATCACCTGCCCGGTCAAGTCCTGAAAATCCTGCGCCATCATGATGTCCATGAGTTGCTGCTTGGTGACATCGGTATGGCTCACGGTCTTGGAGAGAAACGCCAGGGTTTCTGCGGCCACCTGGTCATAATCCCGTTTCAGCGAGGGTACTTCCAGTATCTGCTTCCAGCGCGCTTCCAGGCCAGTTGCTTCCTGGTTCAGCTCAGCTTGCAAGGGGCTGGCAATATCCGTGGCATTGAGTACGCGCTCAGCGGCTTGTTCGGTCATGCGCGCCACATAGTTGAGGCGATCTCGCGCATCAGGGATACCCTGGGCTGCCTGTTCCAGCAATTTATCAAAGCCCAGGCCGCGCAGGCTTTCATGCAAGTTACGCGTCAGCAAGCCTATGCGTTGCAACATCTCGTCATGTTGCGTGTGAATATCCTCAGCTTCGCCATTGGCACCTTCTAATTTCTGAAGCGAGTCACTCATTATTAGCCCCCTGCTTTTTCAAGCTTTTCGAATATCTTGCCGAGTTTTTCATCCAAGGTGGCTGCCGTGAAGGGCTTGACCACATAACCATTGGCGCCTGCCTGCGCTGCTGCAATAATATTTTCTTTCTTGGCCTCGGCAGTCACCATCAGCACTGGCAGATGTGACAATGCGGGATCAGCGCGTATTTGCTGCAGCATGGTCAGGCCGTCCATATTCGGCATATTCCAGTCCGAAACCACAAATTCAAAATTGCCGCTCCTGAGCTTGGCCAATGCCATCACGCCATCTTCGGCCTCATCCACATTGTTGTAACCCAGCTCCTTGAGCAGGTTGCGTACTATCCTGCGCATGGTGGAAAAGTCATCGACCACCAGAAATTTGGTATTGGGATTTGCCATTCATTGCTCCATTTCAGCTTGATCTATATTTCTATGCACTAGGCGTTAGTATTGCTGCCAGACGTTGTCGCCTGGCCTCATGCGTTTCTAGTGACTCTGACTGCTTGTTTATTGATTGATTGATTGATTACCTGTTTACACACGCAATGCGCGTGAACTGTTTGCAGCAAGATAGTGCAATACCTTGCTAGGCAACTCCTGCAAAGGGCTAACTTCATCGACGCCACCCGCGGCGATGGCCTCCTTGGGCATGCCGAATACTACACAACTCGCTTCATCCTGCGCAAAGTTATAAGCGCCAGCCTGCTTCATCTTGAGCATGCCTTCAGCGCCATCCTTGCCCATGCCCGTCAGAATAACACCAATCGCGTTCTTACCAGCGCTTGTCGCCGCTGAGGAAAACAGCACATCTACCGAGGGTTTATGGCGGCTGACGGGTGGGCCGTTATCAAGCTGGGTCACATAATTGGCACCGCTACGCGCCAGCAGCAAGTGCGCATCTCCAGGCGCAATGTAGGCATGGCCAGGCAGCACACGTTCGCCGCCTTGTGCTTCCTGCACCGAGATCTTGCACAGGCCATCTAGCCGATTGGCAAAGGATTTGGTGAAACCTGCAGGCATATGCTGCGTAATCAGGATGCCGGGACAGTCCGAGGGCATTTGCATCAGGAAGGATTTAATGGCTTCAGTACCGCCAGTGGAAGCGCCAACAATAATCAGCTTTTCACTACTCGTGAGCGGATTACCCAGTGATGGCAGCACCGTCGTACCAGCGGCGCCTGCTACCACAGGCTTGCGCGCGATCAGGCGGGCGCGGGCAGCCGCACGGATTTTATCTGCAATCAATTCACTATATTCATGCATGCCACTGGCGATGGACATCTTGGGCTTGGTGATGAAATCCACCGCACCAAGTTCCATAGCGCGTAGCGTAATTTCCGAACCGCGCTCGGTCAGTGATGAAATCATCACCACTGGCGTTGGCCGCAAGCGCATCAGGCGCTCGAGGAAATCCAGCCCATCCATCTTGGGCATTTCCACATCCAAAGTCAGCACATCCGGGTTTCTCTGCTTGATCATCTCGCGCGCAATCAAAGGGTCAGGTGCGGCGCCTACCACTTCCAGATCGGGTTGCTGGTTGATGATCTCGGTCAGCAGGCTGCGTATCAGCGCTGAGTCGTCAATAATGAGTACTTTAATCGTCATAAGCTGGGCTTTTCTTATGGCAGCAGCACGCTATCTGAACCAGCCCATAGGCTAGAACAGTTCCACATCGCCTGCCACCTTGTTGGTATTGAGCTTCTTGGCATAACTTTCTTCACGCGAAATCAAGGTGTTGTTATGCATCTGCTTGAGCTTCTTCACCAGCACCCGGCCGGTACGCGGGAAGAAGTACACCTTGCGAGGGTAAACATCATTGAGATCTTCACCCACAACGCGGATATTTTCATTCTTGAGATACTTGCGCACAAAATTGGCATTCTTCTCGCCAACATTAATGGAGGTAAAACCACTCAAGACATTGCCACCACCAAAAATCTTGGCCTCCAGATTTTCACGCCGCGCGCCGCCCTTGAGTAGCTGATTAATCAGCACTTCCATGGCATAAGTACCGTAGCGCGCAGACTCTGACACCGGGCTGTTGGCATCCGCTGAATTACCCTCTGGCAGCATGAAATGGTTCATGCCGCCTATGCCTGAAACACGGTCACGTATACAGGCCGAAACACAAGAGCCTAGCACCGTGACAATCACGATGTCTTTATCTGTCGTATAGTACTCGCCGGGCAAAATTTTGGCCGCTTCGCAATTGAAAGTTTTGTCGAAATAGAAGTTGTTGGCCAACTGCTCATCAATCGGATTACCCATGCTTGCCTCCCGCTTGCTTGTATGCAGGATTAAGTTCATAGACCGTCTTGCCCAGCAGCTTGAACGCATCGGTGGCGTAGAGGAAGTTTTCCGAATGGCCAGCAAACAGCAAACCATCTGGCTTCATCAGCGGTGCAAAGCGCTTGAGTATAGTGGCCTGGGTAGGTTTATCGAAATAGATCATGACATTGCGACAAAAAATGGCATCGAAAGGTCCATTCAATGCCCACTGGCTACCCAGCAGATTGAGCGGCCGGAAGCTGATCAGTTTGCGCAAATCATCGCGCACACGCACCAGGCCTTCCTGGCTGCCCTTGCCTCTGAGGAAGAATTTCTTCTTCTGCTCCATGGGCAGCTTTTCAATACGGTCATAGGTGTAGACCCCTGCCGCCGCAGTCGCCAGTACATTGGTATCAATATCAGTGGCAATAATCTCCACAGGCGGCTTTAAGCTACCAAAAGCCTCACATGCGGTAATGGCCAAACTATAAGGTTCTTCGCCAGTGGAACTGGCGCAGCACCAGATTGAAATCGGCTTACCCACCTTGCGCATATGCTCGCTAAGGATGGGAAAGTGATGGTTTTCGCGGAAAAACGAGGTGAGATTGGTGGTCAAGGCATTGGTAAATGCCTCCCACTCATCAGAGCCAGTTTGCGCCTCCAGCGTATCCAGATAGTGCTGAAAACTGGCGATGCCCGTCGCACGCAGACGTCGCGCCAAACGGCTGTACACCATTTCATGCTTGGATTCCGCCAGCGAAATGCCTGCTGCCTGATAAATCATCTTGCGGACACGGGCAAAATCCTCAGAGGTAAACTCGAATTCCTTACCCGTGCCTCTGCTTGCTGTACTTGGCTTCAATTGCGCTGTTCCCTGTCCCGTTGGCGTCGTATTCGCTTGGCTATAGTCAGCCTAGACTTGCCTAGGCCTGCCTAGAACTCTTCCCACTCATCACTGGAAAGATCAGGCCCTATCACCTTTTTAGGTGGCGCAGATTTAGCGGCTGCAGGGGCTGCCGCTGGAATATCCTTACCACTGTCTCTACTTGTTGTTTTGGCTGCGACCCGGGGTTTTGCAGCAGTTGCAGGTGCACTTTTGGCAACAGGCTTACTGGGCCGAGGTGCTGGAGCAGCACTAGGTGCAGCTTCAGTACGGCGTGGGGCTGGTGTTTCGCTTGGCTTGCCATCCAGTGCTGTGCCCAGCTTGAAGATGGCAGCAGCCTGCTCCAGTTGCAGCACATCACCCTTCAACGCTTCCGCAGCAGCGGCAGACTCTTCCACCAGCGCCGCGTTGCGTTGAGTCACCTCATCCATATCATTGACGGCTTTATTGACCTGATCTATGCCCGAGCTTTGTTCGGCAGAAGCCGCGGAAATCTCGGCCATGATATCGGTGACACTACGGACAGAGGCCATGATTTCTGCCATGGTAGTGCCTGCCTGATCGACAAATACCACGCCAGCCTCAACGCGCTCCACCGAGTCTGAAATCAGCCCCTTGATCTCTTTGGCAGCGGCAGCAGATCTATGCGCCAAATTGCGCACCTCGGCGGCCACCACGGCAAAGCCACGGCCTTGTTCACCAGCACGCGCGGCTTCTACTGCGGCATTAAGGGCCAGAATATTGGTCTGGAAGGCAATACCGTCAATCACGCCTATGATGTCGGAGATTTTGTTGGCGGATTCGCTGATCAAACGCATCCTATCCTTGGCCTCGCCTATCACCTCGCCGCCACGTGCTGCCACGCCGGAAGTGGATTGCACCAACTGATTGGCCTGGCGCGCATTGTCAGCATTCTGCTTCACGGTAGAAGCCAGCTCTTCCATGGAGCTGGCAGTTTCTTCCAGCGAACTGGCTTGAGATTCGGTACGTGCAGAAAGATCATTATTGCCACGCGCTATCTCGGTCACACCGGAGTTGATCCGGTTCACATTGGTGCGTATATCCGAGATCATGGCAAAAATATTGACATTCATCTGGCTCAAGGCCCGCAGCAACATGCCTGTTTCATCTGTCTTGCTACTGCTGAATTTTTTCGACAGATCGCCACTGGCCAGAGAGTTGGCAATTTCGGTGGCTTCCTTCAGTGGATTAAGCACGGTATTGGAAAGCGATACAGATAATGCAATCACGGCAGCCAGCGTAATCAAGGCACCTGTGAGAACAAAAGCGGAACTCCACCCCAGCAACTCCGCAGTTACAACCAGCAGCGAGGACAACAGCGTCACCAGGACAGTGGCGCTTATTCTTGTTTTCAACGTCATTTGCAATGTTCTTTTAATTCTGGACACCAGGTCCGTTTTCAATATTTCGCCATGATGCAGCGTGAGCCCGTGATTCTTGCTCTCGCGCAACTTGGCATAAATGCTGTTAGCTGCCTCAATCTGCTGGCGCGTGGGCTTGACCCGCACCGACATATACCCCACCACGGTGCCGTTCTGGCGCATGGGCGTGGCATTGGCCATCACCCAATAGTAATCACCATTCTTGCGGCGATTCTTCACCATGCCGGTCCAGGGCAAACCCGCCTTCAGCGTCGCCCACAAATCAGCAAAGGCTTCCACCGGCATATCTGGATGACGCACCAGGTTATGGGGCGAACCAATCAACTCTTCTTCAGTAAAACCGCTAGCGCGTATGAAGTCCTGATTGATATAGGTGATTCTGCCTTGCAAATCCGTTGTCGAAACAATGGATTCCCCATCCTGCAGCAAATACTCGGTAGCCGTCACCGGCATGTTGACACGCATATTCTTCTCCTACCTTATAGCAGGGCAGGCTGAGTAAGCCCGCCCTGTGTGCGTTTTATCTGCCTTGAGAATATTCAACACCAGCACTTAGCTATTGCTTGTTGACCAAGCTTATTTTTATAGGCGGCGTGTATCGCCGCTTGTCGTTATTAACTTACCTTGAAAGCACTGACCGTAGAGGATAGCTTTTGCGCCTGCTCTTCCAGGCTCTCAGCTGCTGCTGCGGCTTCTTCCACCAGGGCAGCATTTTGCTGGGTCATCTCGTCCATCTGGCCGATGGCGATATTCACCTGCTCAATACCCGAGCTTTGTTCCTGGCTAGCGGAAGTAATTTCGCCCATGATGTCGGCTACACGCTGTACCGAAGTGACAATTTCGTTCATGGTGACGCCAGCCTGATCCACCAGCTTGTTACCCACGTCCACCTTCTCCACCGAATCGCCGATCAGGCTCTTGATTTCCTTGGCGGCAGCGGCTGAACGTTGCGCAAGATTACGCACTTCACTCGCCACCACGGCAAAGCCACGGCCTTGTTCACCCGCACGCGCGGCTTCTACGGCGGCATTCAGGGCGAGGATATTGGTCTGGAAGGCTATGCCATCAATCACGCCTATGATGTCAACGATTTTGCGTGAGCTTTCCTTGATGGAGCCCATGGTATTCACCACCTGATGCACCACATCGCCACCGCGCACTGCGGATTCAGAGGCGGTAATCACCAGCTGGTTGGCCTGGCGGGCATTGTCCGCATTCTGGCGCACGGTAGAGGTCAGTTCTTCCATGGAGCTGGCGGTTTCTTCCAGGCTGGAAGCCTGAGATTCAGTGCGCGAGGACAGGTCAGCATTACCAGAGGCAATTTCGCTGGTTGCCACCAACATGGTGTCGGTGCTGCTACGCACTTCACTCACCAGCTTGCGCAATTCCTGCACCATAAAGCGTATGCCTACCAGCAGCTTGCCGGGTTCGTCGGCAGCGTTCTCATCTATCATGTCCAGCAAGTCATTTTGCCTGGGGGCCAGATCGCCCTTGGAAACACGGCCTATGACGCGGATGCCGTAATTGATGGGCTCGATGATGGATACGGTAATCACGCGGGCAAACACTACGCCAAGCAGAATCGCCACCACACCCAGCACCACAATCAGCAGGCGACCTTGAGTACTGGAACTCTTGCTGGCCTCGGCCAGTTGCAGCGATTTATTGCGCTCGTGCTCCAGCAATTCCCGGACCGCACCCTGATATGCCTGGCGCGCAGTGGCAAAGCTCTCACCGAAATTTTCATTGAAGGCTTTTTCATCAGCATTGAGTTTGCCAGTGACGTTGCGCTTTTCATCAACGCTGACCTGCTCATTGGTCAGCCAGTTTTCCATTGCAGCAATACGGATATTGAGAGCATCGCGCACCTTGAAGGCATCAGAGCGCACCTGCTTGTAGTCCTCGCGCGTCTTGATGACTTTATCCAGCAAGGTTTTGTATTCTTCATCCTTCATGGCCTCAAGCGCTTCCGCTTGCAGCCTGTCCACTTCCTTGGAGTATTCCGTCATTTTGTTGAGGAAGTATTCCTCGTTGTCCTTGCTCCTGTTTTTCAAATAGGCCAGGGCATTGACGGTATTCATATTGGTGTACAAGCTCCAATCATTGATCAGCGCTTGTCGGGTGGCCGATTCCTGCACGATGGCATCGGTACGTGCGTTCATGGTGGTCATTAATACAAAGCTCACCACCACAATTGCGGCCAGTAAAGCCAGCAGCGAACCAAAGCCGATAACCAGGCGTTTGGTGATTTTCTGACCGTACATGTAGTTCATTAATGGATTCAATAACTTCATCTCTAAATCTCCGCCCTCTTCAAAATAAGTTCAGCTGCTATTGTTGTTATTGTTGGGGTTGGCTAGGAAGTCGCCGAAATTGCATCAATCAAACCCATTTCCGAACTGGTCATGAGCTTGTCGATATCAATCAGGATCAGCATGCGGTCATCCAGAGTGCCCAGACCAATCAGATAATCGGTACTAAGAACTGAGCCCATTTCTGGCGCAGGCTTGATTTGTTGCGTGCTCAGCGTGGTGACGTCAGAAACGCTGTCCACCACAATGCCAGTCACGCGGTTATTGATGTTAAGAATAATGACCACGGTGAACTGGTCATAAGTAGGCGTACCCAGATTAAAGCGAATACGCATATCAACGATGGGCACGATAATGCCGCGCAGGTTGATGACACCCTTGATGAACTCGGGCGCATTGACGATACGTGTCACGGTTTCGTAGCCACGTATCTCCTGCACCTTGAGAATGTCTATGCCATATTCCTCGCTGCCCAGGGTAAAGGCGAGAAACTCGCTGCTGTCAGTCTGTGCTGCCCCTGATGGAACCACTTTGGATGAATTTTCTTTGCTGTTCGGTTCTAACATGACAACACCTCTTAATGGATTGAAGGTTCAGCGATGAGTTGCCGACTGGAGCGCAGCAAATTGGCTACGTCCAGAATCAGCGACACACCACCGTCCCCCAGAATGGTTGCGCCAGAAATACCGGCGACCTTGCGGTAATTCGACTCCAGGTTTTTCACTACCACCTGTTGTTGCCCTACCAGTTCGTCTACCAATAGCGCCGCCTTTTTGCCATCGGCCTGCACCACCACCAGAATGCCTTTTTCTGGCTCCTGATTCAGTGGCTTGACGCCGAACATCTGGTATAGGGGAATCAAAGGCAAATAATCTTCCCTGACCTTGACCAAACGGCCCTGGCCAGTCACCTCTTTGACGTCATCCGCCGAGGGCTGCAAGGATTCCATGACAAAGCTCAGCGGCAGAATATAGATTTCCTCGCCTACACGTACCGACATGCCATCCAGAATCGCCAGCGTCAGCGGCAAGGAGATAGAAATTGTGGTGCCGTAGCCAGAGGCGGAACGGATATCCACCACGCCGCCCATCGCGGAAATATTGCGCTTGACCACGTCCATGCCCACGCCACGGCCAGACACATCGGTAACCTGCTCAGCAGTAGAGAAGCCGGGCGCAAAAATCAGCTGCCAGACATCGCCATCGCTCATATTGTCCGAGACATTGAGGCCGGAGGATTTGGCCTTGTTCAGAATGCGCTCGCGATTGAGGCCACCACCATCGTCACTGACTTCAATAATGATATTGCCGCCCTGGTGCCCGGCAGAGAGCGATAAGCGCCCGATTGGGTTTTTCCCCGCTTCCGCACGTGCTTCAGGCGACTCTATGCCATGGTCTATGCTGTTGCGTACCAAGTGAGTCAAAGGGTCAACGATGCGCTCAATCAGGCCTTTGTCCAGCTCGGTGGCCGCACCATTGGTAAGAAATTCGACCTTCTTGCCCAGCTTGGTGGCGAGATCACGCACCATGCGTGGGAAGCGCGAGAAGACATAATCCATGGGCATCATGCGTATGGACATCACCGCTTCCTGCAGGTCGCGTGTATTGCGTGTGAGCTGACCTACGCTGCTGAGCAAACGCTCATGCAACATGGGGTCCAGCGTACTGGTACGCTGCTCTATCATGGCTTGCGTGATGACCAGCTCGCCCACCAGATTAATCAACTGATCGACTTTTTCTATACCCACGCGTATGGAAGTGGTTTCCTGGCTGGCGGCCACTTTGTCGGCCTCACGGCGCGGCGCAGCGCGCTTGTTTTCCAGCGGCACCCCAGTCACAGGCTTGTTCTCTGGCACAGGTGCAGGTGGTGGCTTGGCAATGCTGCTGTCAAACAGGCCAAAATCGCCTTCATCCAGAGGATTGGCCTTGGCCACGGGTGCTGCAGGCGCAACGGCTGGCTGTGGAATTACGGCAGCCTGCACTATGCTGGCAACACTTGCCGCCAAGGCAATGCTGAGGCTATCAACATCGACAACAAAAGAGCTGATGGCCAAAATGCTGTCCTGGCTTTCCTCGGTATCTAGGGTCAGGGAATGCAGCTTGCCTACAGTAGGCAGGCGTGACACCGTACCCAGCATTTCCAGCTCGGTTACCAAGGTGTCTATATCTTTTTCCGGGGCGCCGTTGATCTCCAGCAGATAACGCAGCTTGCCAGAAGCAGGCGCGGATGCGGAATCAACTGCTGCAGGTGCGGAATTAACCGCGGCAGTAGCTGCCGGGGAGCTGCCACCAATCTCCTCAATCACCATGTCATCGGCATCGATAATAAAGGAACAGATGGCAATAATATTGTCCACGCTGTCATCGGTGCTGAGCTTGAACAGCGCGCGCTTGTTAACCATAGGCAGGGTGACCACCTTGCCCAGCAGTGCCAGTTCTTCTGCCAGCGCGGTTACATCTTTTTCAGGTAGTTCGGGCAGTTGAATCTGGTAATGCTTAATGCCAGAAGCGGCTGCAGGCGCTGTGGGGGCTGCCGCGGCTGGCGCAGCCGGAGAGGGTTCTGCCTGAGTGAGAGTGACGGGCGGTGGGGCAATCTGTGCACCACCAGCTTCAGCCAGTTGTTGCAGCGTGCGCTTGATATCACTCACAGCCTCTGCATCAACGGCACTGCCATTGCGATGGCCGTCGAGTTGCATCTTGAGAATATCCTTGGCAGCCAGAAACACATCGACGTGTTCGGGCTGAAGCTGCATTTCATTCTTGCGGATTCTGTCCAGCAGGTTTTCCAGCACATGGGTGATCTCGGTCATGTCTGTCATGCCGAAGGTTGCCGCGCCACCCTTGATGGAGTGCGCCGCCCGGAAGATCGCGTTCAAGTCTTCCGCCACCGGGTTTTCGATGTCGAGCTCGAGTAACAAGCGTTCAGCTTCAGCCAGCAGTTCATCCGATTCATCGAAGAACACCTGGTAAAACTGGCTCATATCAATTGTCATTGTCTGGCTCCATATTCTTATTTCCACCTGGATATGACATCACCGTCATCACCTCAGGCGTCTCCCCCACATCAGCCAATCACGCGCTGCACAACATCCAACAGGCGCTTGGGGTCAAACGGCTTGACCAGCCATCCGGTAGCTCCGGCCGCTCTGCCCATCGCTTTCATTTCGTCGCTGGACTCGGTGGTTAACATTAATATCGGCACATTTTGGTAAGAACTGAGGCTGCGCAAGGATTTGATCAATGTCAGGCCATCCATATTGGGCATGTTCTGATCAGTCAGTACCAAATCCACCACATTGGCCTTGGCCTTGTTCAGGCCATCTTCGCCATCCACAGCTTCTATCACCTGATAGCCCGCTGCGTTGAGACTGAATACGACCATTTGTCGCAAAGATCCCGAGTCATCTACTGCCAATATTGTTTTTGCCATGTTTTTCCCCGCTTAATTCGCTCGCCAGCACACTTTCTGGCGCCATTATCGTTAAACTCAACTAGAACAACTCGACCTCGCCAGCCCCCATATGCTGCTGATTCACCGAGGACTGCAAATCCTGGTGCATCGAGGCGCGCTTGGCGTTCAGCGATTCGCTCATGCGCTGCAGAATGGCCGCGATATCTTCGTGTCCATGCCCAGGCAGCAAGGCTTCATGCTCATCGGCCATGGCCAGCAACAAAATCTTTAGCCCAGCCACGCGCTTGAGTGCTCGACTCAGCAACTGATTGGTCATGTCCTCAAACTGCATGCCCGTGACCACGCGGTTGACTTCACCCTCGATTTTGCGGCTTTGCACGGCGATTTCTGCCAATTGCTGCTGCGACAACTGCTCACTGCCGCCCAGACTCAGCAATAATCGCTGCTGCTCCTGCGCTGCCTTGTTGATAGACATAAATCCATCCACCAGCATGGCGATGGCCTCACGCAATAACACATTGGCCCTGTTGAGATCGGTCTCGACATGCTCAAGGTGTTCCTCACCCCAGCCGCCCAGACTGACCAGCAATTGCTTGAGTTCTTCTACCGGTATAGTTTGACTTGCCATATAAGCTACCCTGCCTCAACTGCATCCAATCTGCGAAATACAAGTAAAAAAGCCTGCCTGATCAAGTTCATTGCTTATTGAACCCCTCGGTCAGCGCAGGCACCTCGGCTGCTGAATCCACCTCTGCCGAACTATTATCGTTAATGGTGTCTTCTTCAGTCTTCTTGTTCATGATGATAATGCTGATGCGTCTATTGATAGGATTCAAAGGGTTAGCCTTATCAAACGCGACCGCTGATGACAGACCTACCACGCGCAACAGCTTTTGTTCATTCAACCCACCCGCAATCAGCTCGCGCCGCGATGCATTAGCTCTATCCGCCGACAGCTCCCAGTTGCTGTACGAGCGCTCACCATCGGGATAAGGGGCTGCATCGGTATGACCAGATAAACTGATCTTGTTGGGGACATCGTTGAGCAACTGGCCGATCTCATGCAGAATCTGCCGTGCATAAGGCTGAAGCTCGGCCTTGGAAGAAGCAAACATCGGGCGGTTCTGCTCATCCACCACCTGGATGCGCAAACCCTCGGTAGTGATATCCAGCAACAGCTGCTTCTTGAATTGCTGCAAGGTCTTGCTGGCTTCAATCGCCTCCTCAATCCTACGCTTCAACTCTCTGAGGTTCTTGGCATCGGCCTTGGCAATCTCTTCTTTGGCGGTCTTGAGGTCAGGGCGTTTCTTGCCCTCTATATTGTCAGCCTTGCGGATTTGACCTTGCTTCTTGGTCATGTCATTGCCGCCGCCCTTGAGCACACTGTCACTGGCACCAGCGCCAGAACCACCTTGCATGGCCACCTTGAGCGGGGTTTTGAAATACTCGGAAATCCCCTGCAAATCTGCCTTGGTGGTAGACCCTAACAGCCACATCAGCAGGAAGAAAGCCATCATCGCTGTTACAAAGTCAGCATAGGCGATCTTCCATGCGCCACCATGGTGGCCACCACCATGCTTGTTGACGCGCTTGACGATAATCTTGACGTTTTCTTGCGCCATCTCGTTCTCCGTGACGACCTAGCGAGACTTGGCTTGCTTGACGTGCGCCTCTAGCTCGGCAAACTCCGGACGCTCAGTGGAGTACAACACCTTACGACCAAATTCGACAGCAATCGCCGGGGCATAACTATTCAGGCTGGCCAGGAAAGTTACCTTGGCACACTGGAACATCTTGGAAGTTTCATCGGCCTTGGCTTCTAGCAAGCTGGCGAGTGGGCCAACAAAACCATAGGCCAGCAGAATACCGAGGAAAGTACCCACCAGCGCGTGGGCAATCAGCATGCCCAGCTCAGCGGGCGGCAAACTGACCGATTCCATGGTGTGCACCACCCCCATCACCGCAGCGACAATACCGAAGGCGGGCAAGCCATCACCCAGACGGGCGATACAGTGTGAGGGCACCATGCTTTCGTGATGGTGCGTCTCGATTTCGTTATCCATGAGGTTTTCGATCTGGAAAGCGTCCATATTGCCGGACGACATCAGACGCAGATAATCCGCAAGGAAATCCACCAGATGGTGATCTTCCAGCAGATCAGGATATTTGGAAAAGATCGGGCTGCTTTCCGGGTTTTCGATATCGTTTTCTATCGACATCATGCCGTCGCGGCGGATCTTGGTGAGAATTTCAAACAGCAGCGCTAGCAAATCCATATAGCGTGCTTTGGTGTATTTGGAACCCTTGAATACCGTGGGCAGGGCCTTTAGCGTAGCCTTGATCGCCTTGCCATCATTACCGACCAGAAAAGCCCCTATGGCCGCCCCACCAATCATCAGCAACTCCAGGGGTTGGAACAGCGCTGCCAAATGGCCCCCAGCCATGGCAAAGCCCCCAAATACACTGCCCATTACGACGATGTAACCTACTATTACCAACATATCAGCACGCTCCGCTAGATGCTGGGCCAAGTTCTATCATATCCAGAACCGCCCCGATTTTCTTAGTTATTTCTTTGATCCATCAAGCTTGCCAACCGCTAGAGCCGCACACCTGAATCCCCTTCGCTCTACGCCCTAGCTACATTTCCCAGACAAAAATCCCCGGGCCTTTCGGATCATCCTGAATCCGCAACTTGGGAGGCACCCCAGGAATCTCGAACTCATAGCTGATCAGCAAACTACCAGGACGCATTTCTTGCCGCGCCTTATGCCAGACTTCAGGCATTACAACTGGTGACAAGTACGCAAAAACCACATCGTACTCGCTAAGTTTAACGGCTTGGTAATTTCCATACTTAAATTTAGCTGAAGATTTTTTTACAAGTGCTAACAAGGCGCTGATGAGCCAGGGTAAAGGCGCTAGCTCAATTCCGCTACAAATCGCCAAAGGCCTTTCGCGAGCAAGATAAAGCACCAAGCCGCCAAAACCACTGCCTATATCAAGCACCCTGACCGATCTGTCTATTTCAATCAAAGACTTAACATGACGCCAAGTAGCGGGCAGCGAAGGATAAAACGGCACTTGGGTGCGATAAGTGGCCCAAAACAGACTAACGGAAAACAGGAAGGCCAACAGGTAAAACCAGTTAGGGAGCTGCCAGTGCAGCATGAAAAAAATAGCTAAGGGAAAAACCAGATGGATGACCCGCCACCAGCGCGCCATGCCCCACAGTGCAGAAAGTAAGGCTGCAAAAATGCCCTGCAGCAGAAACAAGCTCCAGCCTGGCAGGCTGTGCTCACTCCAGATCCAGGCTAGCTGCCAGCAACCCCACACCAGCAACAAAGCCAGCAACTGCAGAAAAAAAGCCAGGATCGCGGGGGGAATCCGCTTCCTGGCAGCACTGAATTCGGGGACTGGCTCTTGCTGGAACGACATACAATGGTGACAAGTGAAGTTATACCTGTCACGTTAGCATATTTATATACCGCACAGTAAACCTAGCTCTGAACTAGGAGTGGCGTACTTGCTGCAGTTAGCTGGGCTAACTGAGGCTTAACCTTACGCAGTTAGCTGGGCTAACTGAGGCTTAACCTTACGCAGTTAGCTGCGCTAACTGCTCTTTAGCCTTCTTAGTCTTGCCAGCGCGGGAAGGTACATGGCAGAGGTTGCAGTGGTAGGCTTCATGCAGGTCGTAGCTATTGACCACAAAACTGCCGCCACAGCAGCTGCAGCTATGCATTTTCAGCATTTTGCTGTCTAGAAAGCGGATCAAGGTCCAGGCACGTGTCAGGGAAAGAACGGCTTCATCATCTGGCTCGCTGCCGACTTGTTGCAGATAAAGCTTGTAAGCTTTCATCACGGCAACAATGCCGCTGACGCCAGCGTGTTGCACAAGAAACTGGTAAATATTCACAAAGATAGAAGAATGGATATTAGGCTGCCAGGTCAAGAACCAATCTGTAGAGAAAGGCAGCATGCCCTTGGGTGGGGACATACCCTTGATTTCCTTATATAACTTAATCAGGCGTTCACGCGACAAAGTGGTCTGTGACTCCAGCAGTTGCAACCTTGCTCCCAGATTAATCATCTGGATAGCCAGTTGAATTTGCTCTGCTTCGTTGATAACACTTTTATTCATGATTCCACCCTCCCCAACCTACATTTCAAGCTTGCATATGCCAGATTAGGCGATTTCTTCAACACCTTGGCCCGCCATCAGGATGGCAGCGTGGGCTTGGGCCTGCATACGATCTTTGGTGTAGCTGGTCAGCATGCCGAGTATGGCGGTATCGTCGAAGCGGAAGCGAGTCAGCATCATATTGAAGCCACTCAGCTTAAGGAGCTGGGCGTTGCTCAGGCTTTCCAGCAGGTCGGCAATTTCTTGGCTCAGACCCAGACGGAAGATCGCAGATGCCTTGTCGGCACGGATCATTTGTTGAGCAAGCATCAGATAACTCAGGTTGGCGTCTTTGATTTCAGCCATGATTTCTTGTTCATTCATTTTCCAGCCCCTTTGCTTCTATTTTGAGCACCGCGTGAGTGCAGTGCAGGTGAGGCGTACTTTGGGCTTTTTGTAAAAATGAAAAAACTGGTGTCTGTCGGTTTTTGACTACGGACGAACGGACATAGCCAATACAGTGTTTGTCTTACAAACACTGTATTGGCCTAGTGGGGCAAGGCTTTTGAAGGGGTGTAACCTAATTTTCAGTTGTTAAGCTGATTTAAGTATTTTCAAAAATCCTCAATAAATTCTTTTAGCGGTTATCTCTATGAGACTGTTAACGGCAGCCTTTAAAAAATCTTTAGGGTAAATTTAAAATAATTTTTAAAAAGTTGATAACTGATTGATTCAATTATTAAATTTTTTAAAACTATTTAGCCTACATACTAGGTAACGGCAGGGTTTTGCCGAACTTTAGGGTTTTTTATAAAAAATTTTGAAATTTTTATTCAGGAATAACTGGTATTCCGCCTTCTATTCTTCAATTTCAATTCTCAGGCCTTACCGAATAATGCAGCCATCCCTCAAGGCGGCATGGTGCCGCCCCATATTCGAGAGTGAGACCTAAGGACTGGCATGGCGCAGGATAGCGACCTAGAGAAAACGGAAGACCCCACCGCGAAGCGCATAGAGAAGGCGCGCGAGGATGGGGACGTGCCGCGCTCGCGTGAGTTGGCTACCTGCACGGTGCTGCTGGCGGGTGGCGTAGGCTTGTATGCCATGGGTGGCCGTCTTAATCAGGCCATGCTGGGCAATATGGCGGGCAGCCTGCAGTTCACACGCGAAGCCGCTTTTGATTTCACACTGCTGTGGAACCAGATCACCAGCAGCATTCTGGATTTGCTGATTGCCTTTGCACCACTGGCGCTGGTGTTGCTGATCGTCATCATAGGTTCGCCCATCATGATAGGTGGCTGGAACTTCAGCGAGAAAGCCTTCACCCCGCGCTTCGGCAAGCTCAATCCTATTAACGGCATCAGCAATCTCTTCTCCAAGAACTCACTGGTTGAGCTGGTCAAGGCCGTGCTCAAGGCTGGCCTGGTCGGCACTGTCTCCTATATGGTGATGTCGCATGATTTTGACTTGATCCTGGCGCTTTCTACCCAGCCACTGCACACCAGCATTGCCCAGGTTGACGGCATTCTGATCAAGGGCTTTCTGTTTATTGTCGCCGCGCTGGTATTGATTGCCGCGATTGATGTGCCCTACCAACTGTGGAACTACAAGAACAAGCTGAAGATGACCAAGGAAGAGGTCAAGCAAGAGTCCAAGGAAAGCGAAGGTAACCCCGAGATCAAGGCGAGAATTCGTCAACAGCAACGCGAAATGGCGCGCCGCCGCATGATGGCGCAGATTCCCAAGGCAGATGTGGTCATTACCAACCCGACTCACTATGCCGTGGCGATCAAGTATGAAGAAAACGGTTTTGGCGCACCACGTGTGGTTGCCAAGGGTGCAGATGCCATTGCGCTGAAGATTCGTGAGATCGCCAGCGAACACAAGGTGCCTACTCTGGAATCGCCAAAACTGGCGCGTGCTTTGTTTGCACACACAGAGCTGGGCGATGAAATTCCCCAGGCTTTATATAGCGCTGTCGCCGAAATCCTGGCTTATGTCTTCCAGTTGCGCAGCTTCAAGACCAATGGTGGCTACTACCCCAATATGCCAACCGAACTGGATGTTCCCGACGCCCTGGACCCGCACCTGAAAGGAGTTAGCGCATGAATGGATTCAAGCTACCCGCATGGCTGAGTGGCGGTGCCTCACTGGCAGCGCCTATCATCATCGTCATGTTGCTGGCGATGATGATACTGCCCTTGCCAGCCATCGCGCTGGACGCGCTGTTCAGCTTCAATATTGCCCTGTCTATCCTGGTATTGCTGGTAGGCCTGCAAACCGCCAAGCCGCTGGATTTCATCGCCTTCCCTACCATTTTGCTGGTCACTACCATGTTGCGCCTCTCGCTCAATGTGGCGTCTACACGGGTGGTGCTGACTGAAGGCCATACCGGGCCTGATGCCGCCGGCAAGGTGATTGAGGCCTTTGGTCACTTCCTGATTGGCGGCAACTACACCGTGGGTATCGTCGTCTTCGTTATCCTCACCATTATCAACTTTGTTGTAGTCACCAAGGGTGCTGGCCGTATTGCTGAAGTCGGTGCGCGCTTCACTCTGGATGCGATGCCAGGCAAGCAAATGGCGATTGATGCCGACCTGAATGCCGGGTTGATAGGTGAAGATGAAGCCAGACGCCGCCGCAAGGAAATCGGCCAGGAAGCCGAATTCTACGGCGCCATGGACGGTGCGAGTAAATACGTACGCGGTGACGCCGTCGCTGGCATTCTCGTTATCGTCATCAACATCATAGGCGGCATGATAGTCGGCGTGGTGCAGCATGACCTGAGCTTTGCCGACGCCGTGCAAAACTACACCCTGCTCGCCATTGGTGATGGCCTGGTAGCACAAATTCCCGCACTGATCATCTCCGTGGCGGCCGGTGTGGTGGTCTCGCGTGTGGCTGATGACCGTGATATCGGCAATCAGTTGATAGGCCAGCTGTTTGCCAAGCCCAAGGCGATTTACGTCACTGCAGGCATTATTGCTGGCCTGGGCCTGATTCCCGGCATGCCGCACTTTGCCTTCCTGTTGTTGGCAGCGCTCATGGCTGGCATTGGCTATGTGGCCGAGCAAAAACAATTAAACCCAGTGGTTGCTGAGCCAGAAGCTCCCAAGGCACCCGTCTCCGACTCACCTGAAGCCAGCTGGGATGATGTGCTGCCTGTAGATGTTATTGGCCTGGAAGTGGGCTACCGCTTGATTCCATTGGTGGATATGGCGCAGGGTGGTGATCTCTTGAAGCGTATCAAGGGCTTGCGCAAAAAGTTTGCTCAGGAAGTCGGATTCCTGCCTCCTCCTATCCATATTCGCGACAATCTGGAACTACGCCCCGCAGGCTATCGCATTACCCTCAAAGGCGTAGAGCTTGCCAGTGGCGAGTCCTTCCCTGGCCAGTATTTGGCGATAGACCCAGGCAATGTCACTGGCCCTATGAGCGGCACCCCGACTACAGACCCCGCTTTTGGCCTGCCAGCCGTATGGATAGAAGCCAATCTGCGCGACCAGGCCCAGGCCATGGGCTATACCGTGGTGGACACTAGTACCGTGATTGCCACCCATCTCAATCATATGATCACTTCTCACGCCGCCGAGCTGCTGGGCCGCCAAGAAGTGCAATCGCTGCTGGATCATATAGGCAAGGAATCACCCAAACTGGTTGAAGACATGGTGCCCAAACTGCTGAGTCTGTCCTCGCTGCAGAAAGTCTTGCAAAACCTGCTCACTGAAGGTGTGCATATCCGTGATATGCGTACCATCATAGAAACCCTGTCCGAGCATGGTCAGCGCACTCAGGATACCGACGACCTCACCTCGCTGGTGCGCATACAACTAGGCCGCGCCATCGTCCAGCAGCTGTTCCCAACGGGCAACGAAGTGCCCGTTATGACCCTGGATCACAATCTGGAGCGCCTGTTGATGCAGGCCCTGCAATCCACTTCCGCTGGCGGGGCTGCCATAGAGCCCGGTCTGGCAGAAACACTCTCCACGCAAACCGCCAATGCCGCCAGGCAGCAAGAGCAAATCGGGCTGGCCCCGGTGCTGCTGGTGCCTGGTGCATTGCGCACAGCATTGTCGCGTTTCCTGCGCCGTGCCGTGCCGCGTCTGCGTGTGCTGTCGCATGAAGAACTTCCTGATACTAAAACCATCCGCGTTACCAGCCTAATTGGAGGCCAAGCATGAACATCAAACGTTATTTCGGCAAAAATTCCCGTGAGGCCCTGAGCATGGTCAGGCAGGAACTGGGCGCGGATGCGGTCATCCTTTCCAATCGCGCAGTTGAAGGCGGCAATGAAATTCTTGCCTTCCGCGAGCAGGACATGGCTAATCTGGTAGCCAGCAACAAGCCTGTAGGCCCTGTAGCCCCGGCATTTATCCAGCAGCAAGCCGAGCAAGAGGTACAAGATAGCCCGGTTGAAGAAACCCTGGTGGCCATGCTCAACCGCAACCAGCGCATATTGCGCCCGGCTGAGCCTTTGAACCAGCAGCAATTGCAGGTGCACCGCACCCAGGCCAAACGTCAGCCTAGGGCTGATTTGGCAGAGTTCAGCATGCCCAAACCCAGCCAGGTGCCCGCTGCCAGAAGCAAGCCACAGAGTGCGGCCAAAGCCAGCCTGGCAGAAGAAGCGCAGCAAGCCGCGCTAGCCCACAAAGTACAACAGGCGCAACAAGCACAAAAAGCGCAAATGGCAGAACAGGCACTGAAGGCCCAACAAGCGCAAAAAGCCCAGCAGGCACAATTGGCGCAGCAAGCCCAGCAGACCAAGCAAGTGCAGAAATTGCAAGAAATGCAGCAAGAACAGCACCGCCTGGCCCAGCTGGAAATGGCCAATATGATGCAAGAACTGCGCGCCATGCGCGGCAATATTGAAACCCAGCTCACCGAAATGTCCTGGAGCAATATTCAGCAGCGTGACCCGGTAAAATCCGCCATCCTTCGTACCATGCTGGCAGCGGGTTTCAGCGCCGGGCTGTCACGCCAGATTGCAGAAAAAACCCCGGCTGATCGCACCGAAGCCGAAGCCTTGAAGTGGCTGCACAATGTGCTGGGCAACAACCTGCAAACCATTAGCGATGAGCAGCAGATTCTCGATCAAGGTGGTATTTTCGCGCTGGTAGGCCCAACAGGCGTAGGCAAGACCACCACCACCGCCAAGCTGGCCGCGCGTTTTGTCATGAAGCATGGCGCAGGCAAGCTGGCCTTGATCTCCACTGACTCCTACCGTATTGGCGGTCATGAGCAATTGCGCATCTACGGCAAAATTCTCGGTGTCATGGTGCATGCGGTAAAGGACGAGGCTGACCTGCGCATCGCCCTCAACGAACTCAAGGGCAAGCACACCATCTTGATAGATACCGTAGGTGTCAGCCAGCGTGACCAGATGGTCTCTGAGCAAATCGCCATGCTTTCCAACACTGGCATGCCCATCAAAAAACTGCTGTGCATGAATGCTACCAGCACAGGTGAAACCCTGGCTGATGTGATTGATGCCTACAAGCGCCGTGGCCTGGATGGTTGCATCATCACCAAGCTCGATGAAGCCGCCGCGATAGGCAGTGTGCTGGATGTGATCATCCGTGAGCGCCTGCGCGTCTACTATGTTGCCAACGGCCAACGCGTGCCTGAGGATATCCATATCGCCAACAAACAGTTCCTGGTGCACCAGGCCCTGAAAATGGCGCAAAAGAAAAACGAGCACTTCCAGTTCCGCGATGAAGAAATGCCTTTCCTCATGGCCAATGTCGCTGATATGCCCGCTGCGGGCATGATGCTGGATGATCATACTCACTCAGGGGCACGTGCATGAGCGCCAAAACCAGACCCGAGATGAAAATGCATAAAGATCAGGCCTCTGGCCTGCGTAGACTCATGGCTGGCCCCAGCCCGCGCATACTCTCCCTGCTCTCTGCCACCACCATGCTGGATCAGGCCAGGCTGCTGGAAAATCTAGCCGCATCATTACAGCATCAGGGTAGTCATGCGCTGATTCTTGACGCCACTCAACAGTCTTTGCACCACAATGTGTATGACGATATCAGCCCCGAGCAAGGCACATTATTAGAAGCAGTGATGCAACCCAATAATACGATGTCACTAATTAATATTAGCGGTCACGGCTATTCTGTTGCAAAATTACTACCCGGGAAGTCGGCGAGCCGTTTTTTGAATCATGCGGACATCATGTTACAGGTCCAACAACAGTTCAAAAACATGGCCAGTGAGCACGATGTGGTACTGGTGGATGCTGCCCTCAATGGTCAGGACACCATGCCCCTCGATATGCTGAATAATGGGGAAATTCTGATACATATGACTCGGGATGCGAATTCCATTACCCAAGCGTACAGCCTGATCAAGCAGTTGAGCCAGCAAATAGGCCGACGCTCGTTTGGTATCGTGGTGTCGCAAGCGAACGAAGCACAGGCCCAGCTTCTGTTCCAGAACATTGCAGAGGTAGCGCGCAATTACCTCTACATACAACTCGATTTCATGGGCCTGATTCCCACAGATGAACACCTAGGTCGCGCGGCCAAGCTGGGCCGTAGCGTCGTAGATGCCTTCCCCATGGCAAAAGCCTCAGCCGCCTTCAAAAACCTGGCCGGTAAAATAGACCATAATCATGGACTGTTAGCAGCGACTTTTAGCTAAAAGGAATGTGGTGATGTACACCTTGCATGGGAAAACAACCCAAAAAGAAGACTTATTAAAGCAACATGCAAGCCTGGTAAAAAAAATTGCCTACCAGCTCAAGGCAAAATTGCCCGCGAGCGTCGATATTGATGACCTGGTGCAAGCGGGCATGATGGGCTTGCTCGATGCGACCAATCGCTATGAAGATAATCACGGCGCGCAGTTTGAAACCTATGCTGCCCAGCGCATACGCGGCTCCATGATAGACGAGCTGCGCCGTGCCGATTGGCTGCCGCGCAGCGTGCGCAAAAACATGCGCGATGTTGAGACTGCTGTGCATGGCCTGGAACAAAAACTGGGCCGACCGCCCAGCGAGGGCGAGATAGCCAATGAACTCAACCTGTCCATGGATGACTTCCATGAAATGCTGGATGACTGCAGTGGTCACCAGCTCATCTATTATGAAGATTTCAGCGAACATGAAGAGGGAGACCATTTCCTTGATCGCTATCAATCTGACGATTCAGGTGACCCACTCAAGGCACTGCTTTCCACTGATTTCCGTGAAGCCCTGATTGAGGCCATTGATTCCCTGCCCGAGCGCGAGAAAATCCTCATGGGCCTGTACTACGAACAGGAAATGAACCTCAAGGAAATCGGCGCCATCATGAGCGTATCCGAATCCCGGGTCTGTCAACTGCACACCCAGGCGGTTGCCCGCCTGCGGGCTAACCTGAAAGAGAAACTGTGGACTGGAGCAGCCTAGCTGGCATAGTACTGGCGCTCAGCGGCATATTGCTGGGGCAGGCCATTGAAGGTGGCAAAATCGCGTCATTGCTTCAGCCTGCCGCCTTCATGATCGTCTTGCTAGGCACAGTGGGTGCAGTATTGCTGCAAACCCGGCCGCAATTCTTTTTGCAGGGCGTGCGCATGCTGAAATGGGTGTTTCAGCCACCTATTGATGACCGTGAACGCCTGTCCCGGCGCATCACCAACTGGAGCATCATTGCGCGCAAAGATGGCGTGCTGCTGCTGGAAAACCATATGCGTGCCGAGCCTGACCCCTTTGTCAAAATGGCGCTGCGCTTGGTCATAGATGGCACGCCCCCAGAGAAAATCCGCGATATTTGCAATGTCGACATCAACCGTTACGAATCCGCACAACGGAACGCAGTGAAAATCTGGGAGGCAGCTGGCGGCTACGCTCCCACTATAGGCATATTAGGTGCAGTGCTAGGCCTGATCCACGTAATGGAAAACCTTTCAGACCCCACCAAGCTGGGCAGCGGCATCGCCGTGGCTTTTGTCGCTACCATCTATGGGGTAGGCTTTGCCAACCTCATCTTTTTGCCCGTTGCCAACAAACTCAAAGCCCTGGTGCAAATCGAGACCTCGCGCCGTGAAATGGTGGCCGAAGGCATGGTGGGCATTGCCAATGGCGAAAACCACAAAATTGTTGAAGAGCGCTTGAACGCCTATTTACGCTAGACGGAGTCTGCCATGGCCAGAAGACGTAAATTTGAAGACGAACCAGACAACCATGATAGATGGCTGGTGTCCTATGCCGACTTCATCACCCTATTGTTTGCGTTTTTTGTGGTCATGTATGGCATCTCATCAGTTAACGAACACAAATACGACGAACTCACCTCAGCCTTGGGCACCGCCTTCAGCGGCGCACCCGGCAATAGCGAATTCCGCACCCCGCCCCCCAACACCGATGTAGGCGCAGACCGCATGCCAGCAAAAGCGGCAGCCTCACCATCCCTGATTCAATCCCTGGCGATCAACCGCCTGCGCAAGGAAAAGCAGCGTCAGGAGCAAGAAAACATCACCGCCATCGTCACCAACCTCAACCAAAGCCTGGGCGGCCTGGCGCAGAACGGCAAAATCAACATCAGCAAAAATGAGCGTGGCGTGCGCATCGACATTGCCGATGGCCTGCTGTTTACCCCTGGCTCCTCGCTCATCAAATCCGAAGCACAACCAGCGATTACGGATATCGCCCAGGTATTGTCGGGCAACCTATATACCATTCAGGTTGAAGGCCATACCGACAACCAGCCCATACGCAACCAACAATTCCAGTCCAACTGGGAACTGTCATCCCTCAGAGCCACCAGCGTAGTCAAACAGATGATAGAAGCTGGCATAGATGCCAAGCGCCTCTCGGCCATAGGGTATAGCGATACACAACCTGTGGCCGATAACGACAGCGAAGAAGGACGCGCCAGAAACCGCCGCGTGTCCATCATCGTCCTCTACAAAAAACCTTAAGCCTATATTCAGCTGAATGCATCCTCTATAGCAGGAGGGATGGAGGGGGCTTGGCCCCAGCTGCCTTTTGCGGGAGGGTTTGGGGTCTTGCTCAAACTCGCTACGCTCAGACAGTCGCAAGCCCTTAATCCAGAAACTGCTGCGCTACTCGGCGCACTCAACGGGAACAACTTCAAAAGCCAAGGGTTAAGTAGCAGTCAGGCAAATTGAAACCACAAATATCTCGGCCACATTGCACAGTTGTTGACCAAGCCACATTCACTTATTAATCATTATCGCCACTTGATCCGGAGTCTTTGACTTTCCCTCCCGTTTAGACCCGCCGAGTAGCGCAGGGTTTATCGGATCAGGGCGCGCGACTGTCTGAGCGCAGCGAGTTTGAGCGTGACCCAGAAGAATGTATGCAACGCGAGCAACGCAGGTTACCCGGCTGTAAGCCGGGGCGGGGATATCCGGGTCGCCTTTTCTCTGGTTACTCTCTTTTGGCGAAGCAAAAGAGAGTGACTCGCCATCAAGGCGAAACAAAACCTCT